>Ga0307945_1000861_pt1 | contig 22497 bp, 27 predicted proteins | sample OrgLakmetagen228_FD_201818 | JGI IMG/M metagenome (GOLD analysis project Ga0307945, IMG submission 201818) | Saline water microbial communities from Organic Lake, Antarctica - #228 | ecosystem: Environmental > Aquatic > Non-marine Saline and Alkaline > Saline | place: Antarctica: Organic Lake...
GTGAGCAAGAGAGGATGGAGAGCTGGAGAAAGCATGAGAGAAGGAGCTGTGTACAAAACCGGTGTCAAGGCCGGGGCTGTGCCCTTGATATCGCTTAATTCATAACCTTCAGCAATTTTTACATAGTTAGGATTGGATCTGATCAGCTTTGCTGCTTCCTATGTTGGATTGCAGTTGACCAGCCATATTTCGCTCTCTGTCTGTCTATGCCGAGTTTCCCGTTGCTCCTCATAGGGGTTCTGGCAGGCTGGACGGTGCCACTGTTCTGATTGGTTAGTACTTGGTCGGGCATCATGGTTGTGATAACAACCAATTTGCATAAGGCAATCCCAATCCCAATGGTAAATGCAAATGTGCTGCATTGAAACATACCTTGCTCGTGGTCGGATTTTACTTCATCCGTTCTTTTCTTGCTATGGGGTGTCCGACAATTTCGCAGCAAGGATCTTGAAGATCCGCTATGTGCCTGTTGAAGAAGTGGTGCGTGTTCTACGTCGGCACGTCCCTACGTATACGATCCTTGCGTGCAGTTGGAACCTTGCTTGCACATTTTAAGGATGCTTTTATATGGTATTGAAGGGCCCATTCCTCAATGGCACTAGGCTTCCAGTGGAGAGAAGAAACACAAAGAAAGAGTCAGCAAAAAGCAGAAAGCAATCCCATTGGCAGGTGCGAATGCATGCGCTTGAACATACCTTGCTTGTGATCAGAATTTACTTCACCCGGACCTGATTCTGTATAATGTGGTTTCATACTTTAGTTCACTTCCACGCTAAAAGCTTCATACTTTAGTTCACTTCCACGCTAACCGCTTGGTGCATTGCATTGCAAAGGGTCTCTTTTGTTTCAAGGTTCGTGTTGAGCAGAATAGATGCTAGACATTACTAAAAATGCAAAAACGTTCAACCCTTCAGGGAAAGTGATAAAGATAAGTGGCTAACTAATGAAGAGTTACAAGGTGATCCAGACGTCTGCCACATGCAGCGCATTCATAGCAAAACCTAGTCAGCCGCGCCGCCTATGTCCTGCAAGACCCACTGATCATGAACAATGACCGCCTTTGTCCTGCAAGACCCACTGATCATGGACAATGACCGCCTATGTCCTGCAAGACCCGAGCCGCGCATTGGTCAGCACCAATCATCACCAACGGCACACCGTTGCCGGGCCTTGAACTTGCACCGACAAGGTAAAAGCCATCAACACCCGTTTTTGCGCCTGGCCTGAATAGAGCAAGCTGTTGCAAGCTGTGCGAGAGCCCAAAGACGGCGCCATGCTCAATAGAATACCTGTAGGGAGCAGGAGAGAAGACACTGGTCACGTCATGTCCACACAAGATGGACGCAATTCTTTCACGCCTGGCCATACCTCATGTTTCTCTTACTGAGCATCACCATGTCTCCTGGGTCCTACACCTCTTCCCCACGGCGCTTGTCTGCCCTAGCTTTCCTTTTGTTGTTGCACAGAATGATGCACTTATGCATGCTTAGAGTTGGCCAAAAAACACACATTTCTACATATTTCTGGTGCATATATATGGTATATCAGCAAAAAAATTTCTGTTTATACGGTCACATACGGTGTGTGTATACGATTTAAGCCAAAGCCGTGCAGGCTGGATGCGCTGGTGCTTCCAACCTTTCCTTTTCTTCTCTCTGTGCAAGCAGCTTCCGCACACTATCCCTCCTCAATAACGCAGGGTTTCAAACATGCTGAGATGGTGGTACACATGCACACATGCACACCTGCGCTTCCATTCCTCCGGCCCAATTGTGAATTCATGGAGGACATGGCTGAATAAGTCTGAACAAAGGCCTTCTTCCTTAAAGGTCCTTGCAATCGCGTCGCGGCCAGCATCAAGCAGTTGCGCTTGGTCAGCTAGTGGAGCCTGAGCAGCAATGTGCGACAGTCAGATGCACGCAAGTTTGTTCTTGAACTTGCGTATTGTGTGGGTTTGAACGCGCCTGATCTTGTGTGCGTGCATGTGCGCGTATGTTTTGTGTATGTGTGAGGTGCGTGTGCGTGAATGTGTCGGTAAGTATAAGTTCATAAGTTCGCGTGTGCGTTTATGCGTGTATGTATGTGCTTGTGCATCAAACGGAGTTTGTGTTACGTGGGTAATAAGTACCCAGTAATATAGAGAATTGACATCCAATCAATAACCCTTTTCCCGATGTAACATTGGTATCGAAGCTTTGGCTGAGTGGACAGCGGCCGGTGCGTTGAAGCGCACCGCAATTTCGCGAGAGGTCCTCAGTTCGAACCCGGGTGGGGGCGATTTTCGGTTATCCGATTTCGGGGATGGTCAAAAGAAGAAAGTGCGTGAGAAGATAACATCAGTCGCTACCCCGCCTAGCAAGAACCAAAGACAGGAAGCCTGAGAAGCCTTGATGGTGAGCCATGGCAATCCGAGGACGGATTGAGCCAAGGGGGGAGGAGTGTTACGTGGGTAATAAGTACCCAGTAATATAGAGAATTGACATCCAATCAATAACCCTTTTCCCGATGTAACAGTTTGGACAAGAGTAGTACTTGGCCTAGATTTATTGCACTCTAGGCATAAATCTGCTTCTGTACAATATCAATTTCTATTTTACATTTTGCGCAGTGTTGATTGACAGCATATCACGTTTAAGCCAATAAGCGCTTTTGCACGGCATTGTTGTCTGCTCACATAAACAAAGTTACAAGGCATTTTTAGACATGTTTTTTAGCGCATAACATTGTTTATCACCAAGTTCGTCGCTTTGTTGCTCCTAATATTTGGAAGATGTTTCCTTCATTGAAGTGCATCGTGACTACGGAAGGACGTGAATAAGTTCATTGAAGTGCACCGTGAATAAGCAAGGACGGGTCGTTTAGTTACTGAGGATTAGTACTCATAAATCACCATTGAAGATACGTCACTAGACTCCAGTCACCCTAATCTGTTCTTGGACATTCTGGTATGAAACGAGTACGAAGAAACAGTGAAACAATTCTCCTTTATAAGTGTCTGTTGATCACAGACATCTTGATGTCTATCTTGAACAGAGGACAAATGTTGGAACTCAATCTGGTGCAAACTCTCCAAATTCACGCACCTGCTGCAAATTGGCAACAGGCAGAAGGATCATTAAAGAATCACCTGTAAGTAGAGAGGAAGTTTGCCTCATCAAAAAAGGTTTGTTCTTGCAATAAAATGCCCCTTTGTGAAAACACCTGTGGAAAGTTGGCTGTCATAAAATGCACAGCACACAAATGCACAGCACACAAATGCACAGCATACAAATACACAGCACACAAATGCACGATGCGAGCACACACAGACAGTGTGCCAACATACAACTGTTTGAGGCCACAAAAGCACCAAGAAGGTGAGAGAAGGCAGTGGAGCTTGTAGGAAGTGCTGGTCGGCAAATTAAGTCATACAAATGTACGCTCATTCTCAGACAATCTAGAAGCCACACCCAATAAGAAACACGTTCAACGCCCTGATTCATGCACTCTCTTGCTTGCTTGCAAACAGGACATAAGTGCCTCCAATCAACCTTTTTATTAATGATGATAACTCACAGCCAGAAGGAGCAGCACTGCGGTCGGTGCATGCCGGTCTGTGGCAGTAAAAATTAGGCCTGCGAGTGTTGTACAAACATGCTGTTCGATTTGGGTGTGAATGGTGAGGACGTAGGGCTGGTGCACATAAGAATTATTGAGAAGCCCGTTGTGACGCAGGTTACTGTACGCAGGCTGAGACAATTACGCCATTTTAATAACAAATAAATAACAACTAAACAACAACTAAATAACCACTGAATAACAACTAAATAACAACAAAATAACAACTAATCAACAACTAAACAACAACTTAACAACATACGAGTGCTGCTCAGCCTCCAACAACATGATCGGCCTCAAACAAGATAATGTGATACAACATACGAGTGCTGCTCGGCCTCTAACGACATGATCGGCCTCTAACAACATACGAGTGCTGCTCGGCCTCAATTGCCACATGGTACTCCAATCGATGAACCCCAGGAACATCCAGAGCCCAGAGCTTGTGTTAGATGCCCGAGTCTGTACTTGAACAAAAAGCACGTTATAATATTACATACGCCCGTCTCACATCAAATCTCACCCCCTCAGTGTGAGTCAAGGAGGGTTGGGCAACAACACAATCTGAAGTCGCAGCAAGCAGACAGTTCTTTTTAACAAGCTTTTCTCCAGCCCAGAATCACAGAATCACAGAAAGAAAAGAAAAGAATAACTACGCAGGCAGTAAAAACCACTCCCCACATTGATTAAGGAAAAGTAAGCCACTTTGGTACCAAGTACCGTAAAACTCCTTTACCGGCAGACAAAAAAAGGCCCAGTCAGAGAGGTCCAACAGAGTACCAAAAGGAAGAAAGAAGTCACAGAGAGACTGGAGTACCAGCCTCAAACAAGCAAGAGCACCAGGCACAGACATGTCACACTGTTCCACACATCTCAGGCTCGCACTGTTTCACGCACCTCAAACTCACACTGTTTCACACACCCCAGGCTCGCATTGTTTCACACATCTCAGAATCACACTGTTTCACGCACCTCAGGCTCACACTGTTCCACACACCTCAGGCTCACACTGATTCGCGCACCCCAGACTCACACTGTTCCATGCACCTCAGGCTCGCACTGCTTCACGTACCTTGGAAGCAGTGTGTCCGCGCTGCCTGCTCGTTCCCAGCTTTGCTCGCCCTTGTCTGTTTTGTTGCCATGCGTGCGTCAGGAAGCACAAATGTTGGTAGTCTCCAAATCCAAGGCAGCAGCAATAGGCCACACAGAGGCACAATTGCGGGTTGTCTCCAGATCTAAATTAGAAACAACAGGCCACACACACTATGGAAGGACATGCAACGAGGGCCAATTGTGCCACGTACTTGATACAAAGACGTTATGGAAAGACAATATGGAAGGGCATACAACGAGGGCCAATTGTGATACGTACTTGATACAAGACGTTATGGAAAGACAATATGGAAGGACATACAACAAGGGCCAATCCTGACACGTACTGGATACAAAGACGTTATGGTGCAGCAGCGACGAGGGCAGCTGGGTATCCAAGCACAGGTTGTACTCAAGCACTGATGCGCTGAAGTCCAGAGAAGCAATCCGTTGTTGCTGTTGGGCTGCCGAAGGGACGTCTTCTTTTAACAGCTCGTAGGAAAGGGGGACGTCACTTCGCACGGAGGAAGACGAAGAGCACGTTTGTAGAGCATAATGAGAGGCATTTACATGTAAGGTTGGCCAGAGCCATATATATATATTTGGTGTATATATTTACGGTATTCTTGGCAGGGAATATAACCAAATATATGGTCATATACGGTGTACATATATGGTTCTGGCCATCCCTGGATACATGTCATCCCATTCTTGAGTATGTCCTTTACCGGCAACTTGGCAACTAGAGGACTGGAGTAACAGGGAGCAAGAGCGCAAACGTAACATTGAAAGGGAGGGGCAAACATTGAGAGCCAAGTCTTGACCCATTCTTTATAAAAGCCGTTTATGAAATTGGAGGGTATGTGGTTGAGTACACAAGCAGCAAACGACACGGCAATGGCAAAAGAAGCTGCAGCGCGGAGACACATACAGCAACATTTCCCCCCACGCACACAACACTTATCACGCACGCGCACACACGCACACCTACACACACATATGCACACGTGCACACTCACACACACGCACGCACACACACACACACACACACATACACACACACATAAAACACACGTGCACAACACACCTGTTTGAAACACACACATCTGCTGCCAGCTCCTCGCCGCTCTCCAAAACCACACCAGTGACGCGCTGCCTTCCTTTCCCTTGAGCTGCTGTGGTGGTGACACGGACGACCTTGCATGATGTACGAATGTTCACCCCCAGCTCCACAGCCACATCAGCGAGAGCTTGTTTGATCTGGAGTAATAAAATGAGCTGATCTGGACTGGTGAGTAGAAAAACTGCTCTGGATACGACAGCTGTAAGGGTTAAATGGCTATGACTCTGTACATAAACATGCCTATCACTTCTTGAAAAGTGCAGCATGTTTGCTTTGCTGGGGTGCATGGGTGCTTGCAAGCAAGGGAAGGCACGCACATGCGAGTGCGTGCTACTTGCACACAGGAACACCATCTTCATTGCCACTCACTGTTTGAAAGCCACCTATCGGATAGCACACACCTGCACGTCATTGCAAACGACAACACATTGTTGAGAGTGGGCATATAAAAGAGCTGCCTCAAATACACCGACTGCCGAAGAAACACATATACACAGCCACCCATTGGATAGCACACACCTGCACGTCATTGCAAACGACAACACATTGTTGAGAGTGGCCATATAAAAGAGCTGCCTCAATAACACCGACTGCCAAAGAAACACATACACACAGCCACCCATTGGATAGCACACACCTGCACGTCATTGCAAACGACAACACATTGTTGAGAGTGGGCATATAAAAGAGCTGCCTCAATTACACCGACTGCCAAAGAAACACATACACAAAGCCACCCATTGGATAGCACACACCTGCACGTCATTGCAAACAACAACACATTGTTGAGAGTGGGCATATAAAGGATCTGCCTCAAATACACCGACTGCCAAGAAAACACACACAAAGGAGTTGCTCAATTTGATACACCAAATGGCAAAGGAATACATGGTACACATTAGACAAATTGATATACACGTGACACAATAGAATAGGATACACACAAAAAGCGCACGTTAACAGGAGTTGCACCATTTGCGTCTCCAGCCTGGCCCACTCTACCAAACCCATTTGCGATAACTTTGTTGCTGTCATTCATGGCTTTGGTGTCCGCATGCATCATAAAAGGAGTATAGTAGTGTAATAGCATAATAGTATAGTTGCGTATAATACGCATATGTAGGGTTGGCCAGAACTGTATATATACACCGTATATGACCGTATATTTGGTGATTTCCCGGCCAGAAATACCGTATATACACCGTGTATCATGGTTCTGGCCAACCCTAAGCATATGCTATGACCAAAATCACTGCCAGCTGTGCATCAAGTGATGCCGAGGGTAGCACTAGATGAGAGGCCTTCCCTACCGTCTGTGAGCTCTGTGGCGCAAAGTAAGCTGAACACGCCAGGCGCTGAATAAGGAGAGAGGCCGACATACCTGCAACAACGCACGGTTGGTGGTGCAGCTTTGTACATTGTTTTCGAAAAGAAATGTGTAGGGCTAAGTATACAGTTGAAAAGAAATGTGTAGGGCAACAATTTCCCAGAGGGGACTATCTGACATTGAACCTGGCATACAAGCTGTACGTGGTACTTGATGGTCACAAGGATTCCATAACACCAAACATCGTGTGATTTGGTGGAGTGGGTGACCTGCTGTGAAGATTTAGTGGCAAAAGGTAGGGTCCACACCAATTTAAATTAGACATGGGCGCCGGAATGGGCAACACTAATACTCAACTGCTGAACATGCCCATTTGAGGGGTCAGTTGCCCCCCTCTGACAATTTTCACACGTGTTTTTGAGTGTGTGTTTTGATGTGTGTGTGTGTGTGTGAGTGTGTGTGTGTACGTATGTGTGTGTACGCATGTGTGCGTATGTATGTGTGTGTGCGTGCGTGTGTGTGTGTGCACTGTAACATGCGAGGGATGCGCAAGGCAAGCAAAGGAGGGCTGGCTGCAGTTCATGGCTACATCACTGGGAAAAAATACGTGTTCTGCCGTGCTGTGGACGAGTTCCAAAAGTTTGAGCTGACGGACTATATGGTGTGCAACGGATTTACAGTTGAGGCATAACATCAATGACGGACAGGCACCTGAGAGACAGCATGCAGGCTGCTAGTGCTTCATGGAAAAACCTACAGATCTTGAAAGATGTATGGAAACACTTACAGACCTTGAAAGCTTCATGAAAAACTTACAGATCTTGAAAGCTGAGCAAAGCTTGAATGCGCGGATCTTTGAACCGCTTGCGGAGCCTGTGCAAATTAATAAGTGATTGCATCAAAAAGATCATGAAGACAAACCACGGGCAACTTTGATTTTTTAGAATACAGTTGCTCTTGCAAACTTTCCCTTATGAGCAATGTCTCTTGATATGATCCGTTTTTTCTCTACGCTCCAGGTTCTATATCAACCGCAGCCAACACATTAACGATTCCTGTCCTTTTCTAATCTATGCATTTTCTTCATTCTTCCACTTCCTCCAGCACACTCCTAAGACAAAACCTTTTCCTCAGAAGGGGTATTCCCCAAAGCAAAACCGCAATTTGCCCACACGAACTAACTGACCCTCTCAATTTTACCTTTTATTGTGCTGCCCCAATAACTCGGCAATGTCAACTGCATTGTAATAGTTGTCACAGAAAGGACACAGATAAAAAAGGCATGCTGGGAACACAAGGTCTGCAAATATCCAACCTTAAAACGAACCTGTATGTGTTTGTGTGTGTGTGTGTGTTTGTGGTGTGTGTGTGTGTGTGTGTGTGTGTATGTGTGTGTGTGTGTGTGTGTTGTGTGTGGTGTGTTTGTGTGTTTGTGTGTGTGTGTGTGTGTGTGTGTGTGTGTGTGTGCGTGTTTGTGTGTCCTCTTTTCACGCATAAATTTCAGGCAGATACCCATGCAATGTTGTTTGGTTGGTGCCAGTAGGAGTGATGCCTTTTCTAATCAGCAGCAGCTGCACAGTGATAAAGCGCCGTGGCGTACTCATAACGCCAAAATAGAAGTGAGGAAACCCTCTCTGATAAGATCAGCAACTTTTCCAGCAGCAGCAGCAGCAGCACACACGTAAAGTTGAGTGGTGTACGTGCAAGCAGTGCACAAAGTAAAGGGGACAAATTTCCCATGCATCTCCTCGCAAGCAGCAGCAGTAGAGAGCCCCTAACTTAAATAAGCCCAAAGCATATACACAGCTGTGCCATGTGCATGCATACACAAAACGAGGGGAGCACAATTCCCATGCATCTCCTCGCAAGCAGTGGTTAACGTGAACTTTCAAGATGACAAAATCCCTAAACACAGCACAAGATGACTAACTTACTTTCCTAAACAAAAGATGACAAATGACAGATTTACCTTACCAGCACAAGATGACTAGCTCACTTTCTTAAACAAAAGATGACAAATGAAAGACTCACCTTCCCAACACAAGATGACTAACTCAATTTCCTAAACAAAAGATGACAAACGACAAATTCACCCTACCAACACAAGGTGACAACATTATTTTCTTAAACAAATGACGACAAATAACAAATAACAAATTCACCTTCCCAACACAAGATGACAAATTCACTTTCCTAAACAAAAGATGACAAATGACAAATTCACCTTAACAACACAAGATGACAAATTCACTTCCCTTAACACAGCACACCCTCACCTTGTCCAAGCAGTGGCAGCAGGCGTCGAAGATCTAAGAAGTCAAAGATGTTATCAAAATCCCTCTTTATAAACTCCTCTACCCCAACCTGCAATGAAGGCCGCAAAACAAAGGGGGTTGCGAACGACACGTATTGTTCAACTGCATTTTCACATGTCTGTTTAAACTTTAGGCGCGTACACCATACGCAAAAATGGCACATGATGATGTATGCCTCTACCCCAACCGCATTCTTGCAATGAGGGCCGCAAAACAAAGGGGGTTGCAAACAACACGTATTGTTCAACTGCATTTTCATATGTCTGTTTAAACTTTAGGTGCGTACACCATACGCAAAAATGGCACATGATGAGGCATGCCTCTACCCCAACCTGCATTCTTGCAATTAAGAGTGCAAGACATAGGGGGTTGCAGATGACTGTGTCGTACAATTGTATGATGATCTGACTTCTAAATCGTAGGCACGTACGCTATATGCAACAATGGCATATGATGAGGTTTGCCTCTACCTCAAGCTGCATTCTTGCAATGAAGGCCGCAAAACAAAGGGGCTTGCGAATGACATGTGTTTTTCAGCTGTATTTCCACATGCCTTTCCAAACCTTGGACACGTACACCATACGCAACAATGGCACATGATGAGGTATGCCAGGGAGGAACATACATCGTGAAGCACGGTTTTGGCCAGTCCCCAATTGGCATTTAAACGCCAACCAAGCAGTTCAGCATGGCAAGTGCGGCTCAGATGTGTACAATGTAATAGACTGTGAGGGTGTGAGAAAGGCCGAGGCAAGTGCACCTCAGGTGTGTGCATTGTGATGGGCGGTGTATGTGTTAGAAAGGTGAAGACAGTGTGTCCCAGGTGTGCGCATTGTGATGGGCTGTGTGGGTGTAAGAAAGGCGAGAAAAGCGTGCCCCAGATGTGTGCAATACAATAGGCTAATAAGGTGTAAGATAGGCGAGGCAAGTGTGCCCCAGATGTGTGCAATGTATTAGGCAGTGTGGGTGTAAGAAAGGCGAGGAAAGTGTGTCCTAGATGTGCACATTGTTGGGCTGTGTGGGCGTAAGTTAGAACTGGCCGTTCCTTGGCGTGTTTGCATTAAGCAGCCACTCAGTGCAGCTCATTGGTGCAACTTTAAACTATGGAACTTGGCACTGCAGTGCGGTTTGTTATGGCCCTGTGGGCATCGACACCCACCTCCCTTTACCAGACAAATCAAAGGTGAAGTGCGTGAAGGGCAAGCCTTCAAACTATGTATAGGCTTAGAGCAATGCAGTGTGGTTTGTTGTGGCCCTGTGGGCACCAACACCCACCTCACTCTACAAAACATGTCAAAAGAGGACTGCATGAAGGGCAAGCCTTCAAATTTGCATCTCACCCGTACCTCAAGAGCAGCACGAGCTTGTGCTAACCACGACACGTAAGCGCGCCCCGCTCCATCCTCTACACCTGCACACACACACACACACGCACAACATACATAGGTTGGCCAAAACCATATGACGCCCCATCCTCTAAACCTGCACACACAACAAACGTAGGTAAGGTTGGCCAGAACCATATGACGCTCCATCCTCTACACCTGCACACACACAACATACGTAGATAAGGTTAAGGTTGGCCAGAACCATATGACGCTTCATCCTCTACACCTGCACACACAACATACGTTCATATAGTTGGCCAGAACCATCTGTGCACACCGCATTGTATATGACCGTATGTATGGCAAATTCCCTGCTATAAATGCCATTATGTACACCATATATATGTATGTATGCGTGGTTATAGCCAACCCTAGGACACACACCAACAAGCAAGCCTACATAGGTGACGAAGGTAATCCAAAGAAAGATTTGTAGCAGCAGCAGTCTTCGCAGCTAAGATGTGCCTCTGACCTGTTAAGGAAAATAATGCTGAAAATACTGTGCAGCCATGAAGGAAGGCAGTGACTTGATCGCACCCGGTTCGGGCAGCCCCCCAAAAAACTCACGTTCCATTTGCTTGAGCATCAGCGGCAAGTCGTACAGTAGGTCTAGGTAGCCTCCCAAAGCGCCTTTACGGGCAGGTGCAGGAGTCTGTGCTTGGTCTGAGTGGTTGCCAGAAGACGAAGAGCTACTCTCTGTGCGTATGAGTGATGCATGATATGCGTGTGTGCGTGTGTGTGCGTGCGTGCAAGGGCCTATTCTCTGCATGTATGTGTGTGTATGCGCGCATGCATGAGTGTAATAAGTAGATCACAGTTCCAAACAATCGTGGATACAAGGTGTTCAGGCTCAGCGCTCCGCCGTCAAGTTGGTGGCATAGTTTAAACAGGTCTGTGAGAGGGGATACATGACCTGCTCTACACTTAAACACTGCTGCCGCTCACTTTACAATTTGTGTGTGTGTGTGTGTGTTTAATAACTTTTTATGTATGTATGATAGCATAAAACTTTCTATGTATGTGTGGTAGCAAAATACAGGGTCTGGCTGGTGTAAGCACTCGCTTGAAACCTTTCCTCGATGCTTGCTCACAAGCGTCCTGACTTAATGTACATTTTCCGTGACACTGGAAGGGTGGCCTAAAGGCCTGCCAATGTCAGAAATAAGACCAGGCCTTGGAGCAGCTCTATGTGCTTGCCGTGAAATAAGGCACTGTGTTCTTCACTGCCACGTGCATGGTGACAACGAGGTCCAGTTAGGGTGGGAAATAATTTTATAGGTTGCAATTAATCCCATGCTGAGCAAAATAAGGAAGGATGCCAAAAGGCGGCACACAACTACCTTCTCGTGCTTCTGTGCACACTCACCTGTCGGCTGGAACCACACCCGGTATGCGGCCGGCTGGACCCTCTCTACTTGCACACGTGCTTCCAGGCACGTGCCCAGCGACGCGAATGTCTGTGCCGTTGACCACAGTCATAATGTGTGTATCAGTCAAACACCTTAAAGGTTTATCAGGGGTGCAAGTCACAGGGGCCGCACGAAACAGGAAAGCCAAAGGTTGTTTTGGCTGTCTTGTTTCGTGCGCTGGCAACTTAAGTCGACATAAAACAGAACAGCCGAAGGTTGCTTGATCACACATCCCACACATTGGTCACAACACTCAAGTCCCATCAGCGCATCCCTCAGTGAAAGAGCTAACGGCTAACACCCTTCCAACTTCCAACCCATGTGGACCACAGATCAGCAGCTGCTCCAGGACATTAAGGCCTTGGCCATGATCTGTGCAAGCGTGCAACTAAGGGTTTGGTCTAACTGAACAAGATCTGCTCACAACGTTGCAGACTTTGTAAATTGGTACACCTTTTTGTACACTTGCATAGGTACACTTGCAATAACGCGTCAAACTTGAACACCTCTTGAAGACACAAAACGGAAATTTAACACCACTTGCAGTCCTCCTGGTGGACTATAAATTAAGACGTGGATCACATGTGTGTGCACCGCTTTTTTGGCGCTTGCTCACCTCTTCATACACCCGTAAGAACGCAAGCAAACTTGCACACCTCTTCGTACACATGTTAGAGCGCAATCACACTGCACACAGCTTCAAGCACTTGCTCACCTCTTCATACACTTGGGGGAATAGGAGAAGACTGGGGCCGGTGTCAAACCTGAAGACACCACGCTCAGTATGCACGTGCTGGCTCTGACACCTTCCCCCAACCTGGGATCATGGAGGTTGGTATTGTGGCGTTGCTTGTAGCTATCATACACATCAGACATCCGTACACAAGCCACTAACGTCTCAAATGAGCAAATGAGTCAAGCACACACACACACGCGCGCACACACACACACACACACACACACACACACACACACACACACACATGTACATACACATGAAACCTTGCTGCGTGCTGAGCAAATCCTACATATCATTTTGGCGTCTGCGCACCTCTTCATTTTGTTCGAGCAGCGTAACTTTTACACCGGCCTTTGCAAGCTTGCATGCAGTTGTGAGGCCTCCGATGCCACCTATCCAAATTGGTTAGAGGGTTTGGTAAGCTGCTTTTGTAGGTTTGGTGCGTGCGTGGTGTTTTGTGTGATGTGCGAGTGCGAGCGCACGCGAACGTATGTGCACTGTTCATGTGTGTGTGTCTGTGTGTGTGAGTACGTGTGTGTGCTTGTGTGTGTGCGTGCATATGTATGTGTGTTTGGGTGTGTGTGTGTGTGAGTGTGTGTGTGTGTGTGTGTGTGTGTATGTGTGAGTGTGTTGTATTTGTGTGTGTCTTTGGGTGTGCACACGCACACAGCGCGTGCCAGCCCCTGGTTACCTCCCACAACCACGGCATGATGAGCACTTGCTTGCACTCTCCTGACACGCCTCGGGGCTCTACCACAATCTAGCCTTACTCCCGCATTTTGTTGAAGATCCCTGGCAATCATGGTTGTCTAGACTTCCATTCTAGTTATATTTAAAAGGTTGCCTGAAAAGTGTTAGTTTCATTTGAATGCTTAAAGCTGCAATTGGAGTCTCTGCAGCAGGACTTCCCCAAAGGCTGGCCCTTCCCAGCATATACAGCAGAAAAGCAAAGCCTATGATGATGAGGGGTGCTGCTTCCTTAGGCAAGTGGCCTTCATCCAATTTTAGGACCAATTGATTAACTTGGCAAGAATTACTCTTTCCGTCCACTCACTTACTTCTGCCTGTGCCATATGTGTGGTGCCTTTGCCTTGTCTTGCAGGTGCTCCCCAAACAGGCCTCACGGTGAATCCAAAGGAGTACCCAAAAGTAGGGACAAAACTATTTTAGACGAGGAACAAGGGTTTACTTTATGTTTGATCATTTCCTTACGCACTTGTGCGCACATATGCACAACGCGCCCGCACGGACGCACGCATGCATGCGCACACACAGACACACACACAACACACACATGCGCACACGCAACGGCACGTTTGCACGTTCACACTCACACACACGTGTTTGTGCACTCGCACATGCGCAAAGCACACGAATATACTGGCATAAACGCATTCAAACATATGCCTTAATGAACACGCAATGCATGCGCAAATACACAACCTTCAACCAGGTCCGTCGCGACGAGGACCTTGTCGAGGACCTTCACGGTGTTAAAGTGCCTGATCCCTACCGCTTTCTTGAGGACCCTGACAGCCCGGAGACACGTGCATGTGTGTGTGTGTGTGTGTACAGCCAATTGATTTATATTGTGTGTACACTCCTCAACACAAAGACAATGATTGCAGCATCACACATGTGTAGCAGCACTTTCATTCACCATTGGTAAGGACCCTTTTGCATGTGATCGTAGCTTCAGAACACGTGTGCGGTGTGCAAGCAGCAAGCGAGGCACAGTACCTCTCTCCTGTTTCAAATCACTGGGTTTTCAGATCACTTGCATGATGTTTTGACCACTGTAAAGGCAGTTGCAAGTCAGGCACTGCGCGTCATGATTGAGGACAAAGCACAGTCGTGAGCCAGTTATATTCTAGCGGTGCGCACCATTAATGTAATGCGCCATGTACTATAACACCATCCTTCCCTTTGCATCTGTGGATGTAACATTTGCTTTTGAACTTAGTGCAGCGTTTTACACACACTGCACACAAACACACCATCACACCATCCTTCCTTGTGCAGTCGTGGATGCGCAAAACGAGCTCACGTCCAAGGTCCTGCCACAGTGCGAAACCCGAGATAAATTCAAGCAGCTGTTCACGAGGTTCGTGAACAAAATTGTTGGTGTGTGTGTTTTTGTGTGTGTGTGTGTGTGTGTGTGTGTGTGTGTGTGTGTGTGTGTGTGTGTGTGTGTGTGTGTGTGTGTGTGTGTGTGTGTGTGTGTGTTTGGTTGCCATATAAGCGAATATGGCTGTGCACTCACAGGCAGTAGCTTCATTTGAAAAGCTCCATGTAACGATCCTCTAGAGGCTGGTCAGCCTTTTTGAGCCAAACCCACATTAGAACTAGAACCCTGCCTTTTGTTGTGTTTGCTCTCTTCTGTGCTACTCTCTTCTCTGTGCTGCTCTTTTCTCTGTGCTCTCTTCTCTGTGCTGCTCTTTTCTCTGTGCTCTCTTCTCTGTGCTGCTCTCTTCTCTGTGCTCTCTTCTCTGTGCTGCTCTCTTCTCTGTGCTCTCTTCTCTGTGCTGCTCCCTTCTCTGTGCTCTCTTCTCTGTGCTGCTCTTTTCTCTGTGCTCTCTTCTCTGTGCTTTCTCTTCTCTGTGCTGCTCTCTCCTCTGTGCTCTTTTCTCTGTGCTGCTCTCTTCTCTGTGCTCTCCTACCTGCGCTGCTCTCTTCTGTGCTGCTCTCTTCTCTGTGCTCTTTTCTCTGTGCTGCTCTCTTCTCTGTGCTCTCCTACCTGCGCTGCTCTCTTCTGTGCTGCTCTCTTCTCTGTGCTCTCTCTTCTCTGTGCTGCTCTCTTCTCTGTGCTCTCTTACCTGCGCTGCTCTCTTCTGTGCTGCTTCCCATACGTGCTCCTCTGTCGGGCGGTTCATGCAGATGCCGCCATTGAATTAGGGTCGTCCGCACAAAAGGCACACCCCAAAATGTGCTGTACAGCTTCCTGCTTCCTGCCTATTCCATGAGCACAGTGGCCTCCCCTGAGTAGTGCAAATATATCCATACACAATTTCAAGCCTCATCTCATTGAAATGCAGGGGCATTGTGGCCCTGCGCCTGTTTTGCACACGTCCTGTGGCAATTTCGCATTGGAACAGCTCAAACTTGCTGCAAATCACGTGTGCTCCAGGACGTTAGCTACTCTTGCATTTCACTTTAATTTTGTTGGGCCAGAAATTGCATTTCAAAATTTGTTGGGCCAGAAATTGGTGCTGGAGGTCTGGATGGTGGATGCTGTTTGAGTATGACGGTCATATAGTGACCTAACAGTGGGTCGGTGCAAATTCAGGTGTGTATTTGCGTCATTCCCATGCAAAGCATCTGCGTCCTGACTGCGCCGAATGTGCCATATATAAATTCTGCGCCGAATGTGCATGCCGTATGTAAATTTTGCACAATGGCGCCAAGAGCTGGTGCCAGATGATGGCTCCTATCAGGTATAGTGTTGCTTTGAAGTACGCAGGTGTTTCCAATCTCTGCGGAAGAAGCGCGGCAGCTCCCAAGTCCTTTTTGCATAAAGTGTGTGAGCCATTCTATTCTGAGGTTTTGGGGCCAACAAAAATAGCAAAGCAAACTGCCTGGTCCCTGCTCATGCTTCCTGCTTATCACACCATGATGATTTTAAGATTGAAGCTTTCCGTTTCAACCCTCTCTGTCAATAAACGGTCAAGCATTGGGAGAGATATGATTGAACTACATTTCTGGCACAAAATAGCTCATGTTAGGGTATGCCAACCGTGGGGACGACCTGTGACATTTTCATAGGGTTTGCCAGAAACGTACATACGACGCACCGTATGACCGTATATTTGGTGGTTTCCCTTCCAAGAATACCGTATATGTAGGGTTGGCCCAAACCGTATGACCGTATATACGCCGTATACTCGGTACGCCGTATATCCGGTACCGTATATGACACTGAGCCACCGGTTCCGTAACCGTATGACCGTATATGGGTTTTGGTCGACCGTATATATACGCCGTATGTACGGTCTAAACCGCCGTATATGGACCGTATTTGCAGGTGGTGCAGGGTTCGATTCCCAGCAACAGCAGTCTTTTTTGCTCTTTTTGGTCAATTGTTTTTCTCGCGCCTCTTCTTCCTGAGCTCTTCCTTTGCTTCCCTTTTCTATTGATGCATGTGTTATGCAATAAACATTAGTTTTATTGGTGGTTATGGTAGTTGAACTCCCTTATGCACTGAAAAGGGCCTTTTTGGCCTTTTAAGCTTGAAGCAGGCCTAGCTCCCTAACCATTCACTTTTTGGGTATCAATGATTGGTTCATGCGTGCTCAGCACTTCAAGAGCTACAAAATGGACCCCCTATGAATTAATTCTGCGTGAGTCAATTTTCTCCTATATACGGTATATACGTATATACGGAAATACGGCATATATACAGTATATGGGAATCCCATGTACGGTTCTGGCCAACCCTACGTATATGCACCGTATATATACATGGTTCTGGCCAACCCTACGCATCCATTACTACCTACATTTGTTTGCATGCTTGTGTGTAGTTGGTCCTAAAAACCACAACCCCTCCGTTTTAACCTAACAGCAGCATGCATTGCAAATGTCATAATGCCCTCCTTAACATTGCCGTGCGTGCAGCCTTGTCACATTGGCTCACTCACACACCCTTGCCGTGCGTGCAGCCTTGCCACATTGGCTCATTCACACACCATTGCCGTGCGTGCAGCCTTGCCACATTGGCTCACTCACACACCATTGCCGTGCGTGCAGCCTTGTCACATTGGCTCACTCACATACCATTGCCGTGCATGCGGCCTTGTCACATTGGCTCACTCACACACCCATGCCGTGCGTACAGCCTTGTCACATTGGCTCACTCACATACCCTTGCCGTGCGTGCAGCCTTGTCACATTGGCTCACTCACACACCCTTGCCGTGCGTGCAGCCTGTACGACTACCCAAAACAAGGCACGCCTTTTAAAAGAGGCGACAGATACTACTACTACTACAACTCCGGTCTCCAGCAGCAGTGAGTGCACGATTTATGTGGCTGTGCGTGCGCAGTTGGCAGTGCAACAGCAACAGTGAGTGCACGCATAACGTGATATTGAGTGCGCAAGAAAAAGAGGCTGTATGCGCGAAGATACAACGGGCAGGGTGAAAGATCGTACTTTTGCGGTTGCAGCAATGAGTGCACAGTGGGTGCTAACAGTGGGTCCTAACCGATAGGTCCTAATAGTGAGTCCTAATATAGTAAGTCCTAATCAATAGATCGTAATAGTGAGTTCTAAAATAGTAAGTCCTAACCGATAGATCCTAATAGTGAGTCCTAAAATAGTAAGTCCTAATCGATAGATCGTAATAGTGAGTCCTAAAATAGTAAGTCCTAATCGATAGATCGTAATAGTGAGTCCTAAAATAGTGAGTCATAATCAATAGATCGTAATAGTGAGTCCTGATAGGAAGTCCTAACAGTGGGTCCTAACAGTGGGTCCTAAATGCAGCTCTACAATTACATACTCCACATTGCCAAGGAGTAAGGAATGCACCAGGGGGGGGTGGGGGGGGTGTTAGTGAGAGCTTTTTGGCGTGCAGCAGGAGTGGGTGCAGGTTAGCGGTATTGCTCTCTTGCACGATTGGATTCGTAACAGCACAAGAGATGCACTGTAACCTTCTTTGAATGCCTTGCACTGTTGCTGCTCCGATTCTGTCACTGACCTACTGCTCCAGAACTCCCTTTTGCTGCTTCACTGTGATAGCTGTAAACGCTAACAGCTACAGCTACAGCTGCACACACACACAACACACACACACATGCACATGCACATGCACATGCACACAACACACACACACACATGCACATGTACACACAACACACACACACACACAAACTTCATAATTTCTAACTTGTAACATAGAGCGGTCAAGTACAAGTGTCTTGCACGCCTGATTGCTTAGGCTCAAACTTTGTCTTGTCCATGCCCGTTTAACATTTTAGCTAAACACCCCTGCTCAATATATTAAAAGTACCAAATAAAATTCCCAAAAGTTTAAGTTATGTCACTTTCACACAGCCCAAGCAAGGTGTTAATTACATCTTTTAGCCAGGTGTGCCAAATTTTTCATTCAGGTGTGTCACGTTTTCTGTCACTCTCAGTGTTTGTCACTCAAATGCAGCCCTCACTGGCCTCCCTGCTTGTGTGTTATAGGTACGTTATTTACACGCAACCCACCCTGCTTGTGTGTCATAGGTACGTTATTTACACGCAACCCACCCTAGATGCTCCGGCCACTGTGCTCCTGGACCCCAACATGCTGTCTAAAGATGGCACCATTGCCCTGAAGGTGTGCTCAAGATGGTGAAGATAGGTGTGTTAAAATGGCACCATTGCCCTGAAGATAGCTGTCTAAAGATGGCACCATTGCCCTGGAGGTGTGCTATAGATGGTACCATTGCCCTAAAGATAGGTGTTTAAAGATGGTACCATTGCTAATAAGTTTCTGCCAATAAATTTCTGTCTAAAGATGGTGCCATTTCCCTGAAGGTGCTGCTGCCTGTGTTTAATCGTTGTCCGTTAAGTCCCCGTCATTTGCCTGTGCTCTCAGCTTGTAGGCATCACCAGCTTATAGGCATCATCAGCTTATAGGCATCATTGTCTACTTCTGGCATTGTGGTCATTACCTTGTCCATTTTGTCAATACACATACACATACATACACGCGCGCACACACATGCATACACACACACCTACACACGCGCACACATAAAAACAAACACACACACCCGCTTGCTTGCTCAAAATGCTGCAGGACACAGAATTTAGTGAAGATGGGGGGCTGATGGCGTACAGTCTTTCGAGTGGGGGCTCGGATTGGTCATGGATTGAGGTGAGCACAATTCTGAGCATGGATGGTTCTGAGCATGGATTTAAGTGAGCATTGGGCATGGATGATCTGCGCATGGGTTGAGGAATGATTCTGAGCATGGATGGTTCTGAGGTGGGCATGATTCTGAGCATGGATGGTTCTGAGCATGAAATCAGATGAGCATGGATGATTTTGAGCATGGGTTGAGGTGAGCATAAGGTGAGCATGATTCTCAGCATGGATGGTTCTGAGCATGGATCCGGATGAGCATGGATGATTCTGAGCATGGGATGAGGTGAGCATGACCATCGGCATGTTAAGCTGTTGAATCAGCCAAACTTGCCTAAATTTCGTGCCTAAATTTTGATGATCCTCTCAACGTTTTCACCGCTTTCTTGTTTGATCGAGGTTGGATCACGTGCACCTGTGTTTCCCTTTGTGCATTGCAGTGTTGCCAATTCAGAGCTTGCCTCTTACATCGAGCTGCATGCTTTGAGGAAAAAATGAATGACGTGCACCTGTGTTTCCCTTTGTGCATTGCAATGTTGCCAATTCAGAGCTTGCATCTTCCCCACCAAGCCACCAAGTTACACTGTGCTCCAAGCAGTTTGCCTTTGCCCTCTGTCCTTTCAATGCTTTAGAGTGCACGTTACGATGGATGACCCTGTGGATGGTACGTTACGATGGGTGCACGTTACGATGGATGACCCTGTGGATGGCCCTGTGGGTGGCCCTGTGGGCACTGACCCTGTGGGTGACCTTGTGGGCACTGACCCTGTGGGTGACCCTGTGGGCACTGACCCTGTGGGTGGCCCCGTGGGTGGCACTGATCCTGTGGATGACCTTGTGGATGGCAATGCTAGTCACTGCCCATCTTTTGCCCAGTCCTTTGGCTACGGCACAACTAAGATTGGCCAGCTCCTTGTTATTGTTTTTGTGTTCATGTTTTAGGCATAAAATATCTGCACTGCAAGCACACACACACACACACACACACACACACACACACACACAACACACACAATAATTTTGTACAGCTCTCAGATTCCACCAACCACAGGTATGGCTTTTTTAGGTGTCCACTTGCCACGTACTTTAAGATGTCAATTTAATACTACAATGGTTGTTCTCCCACACTGATGCAGGTTATGAGGATCAGCTCTACAGTGGGGTCTCTCAGGGGCCGGAGGAAACGTCAACTTATTTTTTTGATGGCCGATGCAGTGTGCTTTTTTGCTCTCAAACACCAACGCAGGTCATGAGCATCAGTTCCAGCGGGGTCCCCCAGAAGCTGGACGAAAAACTGGAGCTGGTCAAGTTCTCTTCGATTGCTTGGACCCATGACAACAAGGGCTTCTTCTACAATAGGTGCGACTTTCCAGGCGCTGCGTCATGGAGCCTTGTAAAGATATGCTGAGGTCGGCCAGAACCGTGTATGTACATCGTATATTTGGTGATTTCCCTGCCAAAAATAGTGTCCGTACACTGTATAAATATGGTTCTGATCAACCCTAGATATGCTGCACGCGTTATTGTGTCGCTAATCTCTGCCTTGAAACGCGCACGCATTTTATGTGATTCCTCGACCAGGCTTGCAAAGGCAGAGAAGGAAGTTGCCGTTTAAAAGCTAAAATGAAGAATCTGCAATTACATTTGACTAGGGTGCGAGGCATAATATGGTTTTTTTCTCATATCATATGATATCATATGATATTATCATAGAAATTTCAAGGATCTATCCCAGACTGTGCACTCTGGGTTTTTTGGAATCAAGCAGTTGATTGGTGAGGGCCCTGCATGAATTGGTTGAGAAGAAAGTTATCAAATGAGGAAGGGAAAAAGCCAGCGGTTTACACAAAGAACGGGTCCGTTGTTTGAGTTGTTTAAAACAACTTGTTTGAGTTGCTCGTTGCCCATTGTCTAAGGCTGCCGGACAAACTAAAAAACAAGACGGCTGATGTGACTGCTGCTCCTGGTGCTGCTGCTCAATTTTATCCCAAGGCCACCATTTCAAGCTGCACCCAGCTGACCCCTGCTGGCCCTTCGGGGGTTGTCCAGCTTCTTGAATGGGAGCTCAGCATCAATGACAAAGCGCATGAGCTCCTTGTGGCAGTCATGCTGCTGCTTAAATGTTGGAGTGTAAGGGCAAAAGGGAGTTGTCGTGCCTTGCGCTTTTGGGGGGGGCCACCTGCTCCCTCATCAGGGTCCTCCTCCTCCTTCAGGCTGAGCAGGGCCCGTGCAACGCCCATCATGCGGCTTGGTTGACTAGGATGAGTTGCAAGGGCTAATGAGGTGGTTGCAATGCTGGCACCTCAGGGCACAAGGCTGATGTTCCTGGTCGGTGATGATTGCATCATAGCCTGCAATGGTGTTTCTGCTTCTGGTCTTCAGCTGCACTTGAGCTCCAGCAAGATTGTTTTGTAGGTCCCCAGGAGCTTGTATTGATACTTGCCATCTGGGCCCCTTCCTATCCCAAATGGTCCCGTCAGTTGTTAAACAGGCGTCTGCAGCGCGCCGTTGCCATTCAAAAATATAATATTATGCGGAAAATATAATAGAAAATATAATATGATGCGGGGCCCGCATAATATGATATAATTAATATTATATTATGTATAATATTATGGGGGCGCCTTGCACCCTACGTTTGACAATTTGCTTCA
>Ga0307945_1000862_pt1 | contig 22478 bp, 2 predicted proteins | sample OrgLakmetagen228_FD_201818 | JGI IMG/M metagenome (GOLD analysis project Ga0307945, IMG submission 201818) | Saline water microbial communities from Organic Lake, Antarctica - #228 | ecosystem: Environmental > Aquatic > Non-marine Saline and Alkaline > Saline | place: Antarctica: Organic Lake...
CTTTTCAGCATTCAGCAATAGAAGAATCTTCTTGGCATCGTTCAGTTGCGGAAGGAGTGGCAAATGACAAGGCTTCTCCGAATTGCGAGCATCTCGCTGGAAAGCAAAACCTTGAAGAGTTTGCCCACGAACATCAAGGCTCACACGCCGAAAGTAGTGACCAATCCTGTAGTTGCTAAATTTGTTTTCTTTGAAAATCCCCATAAACAACCTGCAGACATAGTCCATCTCTTCAAAATGATCCATGTAGCGCTTCACTTCCTTGGCATCCTGAGAGTTTTGCACACCTGCCGTAGACCTTACTGGCTGTTGTGCACCACCTTCATGGCGGTAAGGGCAACCCGCACCGCGGTAACAACTTTGCGCTCGTTGCCAGTTGAAACAAATATTTTTCGGTTCAGTGACTGCAACCATCGCTGAAGAAGAAACCGACCTGGACGGCTCAGGTGTAAGCCGACCTGCTTGCGTAAGGCGCTCTACCTCATCGATCAAAGACGACAAAGTACTAATGGAAGAATTGCGAATTTTCTCAAAAATTTCTTGCATAGCAGCGCGGTTGACAGCATCGACGAAAGACATTTTCATCATAAAGCTGCCCACAAGCTGGAACACTTCTGATGGGTTAAGTGCTCCATGAAGAGAACCATCTGGTCCTTGGACGGTCAACGAAAGAGCAGCAACGGTCTCCTTCACAGTGACAAGCTGTGAATGAAGTGCCACTTCAGTCGAAAAAATTGTGCTGTAAAGATCTGCAATCGGTGAGCCAAAGTTGGAGTAAGCCACGCCAGTGCTTTTCATAACTTTTTCCAAAATTTCTACTACAGCCGGCAACAGGTAAACTGAATTGAAACGACCAATAGAAATTGCAGCAAATTCATGAGCCAATGCGTGGCCATTGGGATGCTTCTTGACAGCTCCGATGCCCGATTGGGCCTTCTTCAAGTAATCAAGCGTACCAACAAAAAGGAATGGAAATTCCTTGATCACAACTTTGAGAAATGTGACCATAAAGCGTGAGATTTCGTTCAACACGCCCATGCCTAATATATAAGCAAATGGAGTCTGAATGCGACCTGCATTTTTCTCCATAAAACGAGTGAATAGTTTCAAATACTTTGCATCATAGGCGCTTGAAGCATCATTGTTGAAGTACAAAGTACGGCGGGAGTTGTTCGTAATGCTTGCCAACTTCCGATGATAATCAACACCGGAGTCGGTAGCATCACGCTCTTGCTGCACATGCGCGTCCAGACTTTGAACGGCGGTGCTAGAGTCTTCAGCTCCCCAATCATCAAACGAATCCTCATCAGAAATCGCAAATGAATCTTCAGGCAAGGTCTTGCGGCCAGTCAGCAAAGCCATCAGTCCTGAAAGGGATAATTCATTCATTCGCTCAAGAGGTGGAAGAGCGCTTACATTCACCATGTCATCCACAATGGACTCAAAATAAGATTTGAATAACCTATTAAGAGCATGGCTAAAGCCTTGAACAACTTTGCCATTCTGAACATAAGGTCGCAATGCTTGTGCCACTTCCATCGGATCCACTGTGAGATCCTTCAGTAGATCAGTCTTTTGCTTCAAAAGCGTAATCTGATGCGCAGTCAAATCTTTGGAAATGCCCGCCTGCAATAGTTTGGGGAAAGTGTCCCCGAGAAGGTCATATGTGCCTCCAAGGTGCATAATGCCGATTACCAAAAGAAGATCTTTCTTGTTGAAACCGGCTTCCAACAAATCAGGGAATAATTTATTGAAGTCACGTCGTAATTGATCCGAGAGATACTTGGATCCATCCGCTTGAGGCGTAAAATGTTTGGCCTCAGCCTCATCAAGAAGACTGTCTGCATCTTGAAATTGGGCTGCTGGAGCTGTCGTCGATACAGGCTCAAAACGATTTGCCGATGGCGATGTATCGTCATCATCTGTAGCTCTACGGCCACGCAAATCGGGGGATTGACTCGAACGTAAACTTGACGAACGATTTGTGCCTTTCGGCGAAGCGGAGGGTGCCTTCTTCGGAGGAGGCATCGAGTTTCTCAAAAGTTTCTCAGTCGGCCTTTTACCGACCTGTCAGAGGAACTGCTCTCAAATGTAAGTTACTTGAGAACAAGCGTTGAATACTGGGCCCTAACCTAGAATACGATACGTAAGAAGCTTTGAGAAAATAGAATTAATCACTAACAATAATGCACGGGGCGCCCTTAACTGGGCGCGGGGGTTGTCTCTCTAAACTGGCTCTAAAAATCTCTGTTCTCTCTGTTGTGATTTCGACTGTGGATCTCATGTCGGCTGTTCCATATTCTCCGACGTCACGGAGATCCATTGTATTTTCTCACTCTCATATCTCATTCGCGCAGAAGTGCACGTCCAATAGGCGTACCCTCTTCTACTCCCCCGCACTAGGCGCGGGAGATATCCTCATCTGCAGGCGAAAGCAAGCTCATGCTTTCTGAAGAATTGCCATCGTCAAAGTCATATGGCGATCAGGCAATAAAGGCTTCGTCAGTAGATCCGCAAGCTGAATATCCGTGGGACAATAGACGAACTCGATGGCCTTGCTGGACACCAGTTCTTGAAGAAATCTCAGACGAACTTCGTAATGTTTGGCTTTGCGTACAGCACGAATGCCAGCTGCTGCCTGTGAAATAGCAGCAGAATTGTCTTCGGCAATTTGAATAGGTTTGTCGTCACTCGCGAGATTTAAATCGTGAAGTAGACGACGCAGATGAATCGCATCCTTGGCAGCAGTGACGGCAGCATTAATTTCTGCTTCACAAGTGGATAAGGCAACAGTTTTGCCCAGAGTACTAAACCACGAAATGGGACCGCCATTTTGCATTACTATGCCACCCATAGTAGAACGTCTAGTCTCGTCCGCTGCGTAGTCAGAATCAGCGAAGACTTGCGTCTTGTTGATCCCGTCGTCAAGTGGATGCTTGGCTCCTTCATACATCAAAGGAACATTGCGCTGTTGGTCACAGTCTCTGTAATACGTTATTCCTAACGATCTGGACTGGTAAAGGTACTGAAGAACGCGCTTGGCAGCTTTGACATGAGCTGCACCCGGCGCTGCGGCAAATCTAGCAAGATTGCCAACTGCATATGAAATATCAGGTCGCAAACAATTTGATATGTGCAATAAAGACCCAACCACGGATAAATAATCGAAAGAACTTTTAGCAACACCTCGTTCTTGGCTGCGCGTCAAAGGCGCTTGAAGCATTGGCGCTGTGACAGTATTTGACTTCACAAGCTCTTCCGTTGTCAAAATTGACATACACAATTTCGTAATAGCCGTTTCCATATTCATATGAACAGTACCTTTCTGCAAATCTTGCTTGATGGCAATACCCAGCAAATAATCAATGGGCTTGCCTTCACTCTCATCTATAACAAAACGATCTCGCAGCTCAGCTAAAAACTTTTCAGCTAGCTCCGGTCGTGATACTGCGTAGGTAACATCATCGACGTAAAGGCATACTAACACCATGCTGCCATCAGCTTCAACTCGCTTCATAAGGCATGGGTCTCCAATCGTCGGGATAAAACCAATCTCTCTCAAATGTGAACTGATAGCTTCCCAGAATGAAGCTGAAGACTGTTTCAAACCATAAATAGCTTGTCTCAATTCCAATATTTCGTCTTCACCAGTACTTGTCTTACTCTCATAGCCCGGAGGCGCTCTCAAATAAATTTTCTCTCTCAAAGGACTCTGTAAAAATGCAGCTTTCACATCAGCACTGTGAACAATAAGATTGAGCGCAGTGGCCGTTGACATGAATAACCTGAGCGTGTCTTTGTGTGCTACAGGGCTGCTTATCTCATCAGGATTGAATGAGTCCCACTCTTTTTGTCTGTAACCTTGAGCAACTAGCCGAGCTCTATAACGAGTTACAACACCGTTTTTGTCAGTCTTTCTCTTGTAGACCCATCTACAGCCCAAGATTTGGCGTCCATTCGCCACTGACATCGGTACTCGCACATAAACACCGAAGGAACTCATAGATGCCATCTCCTCATCCATCGCCTCTTTCCATTTCACTGATTCATCACCGCACTTTTCAGGTAATGTATCTCGGTAATGAATTGGTTCAGGCGGTAGATCAAAATCAATTTGTAACGAAGAAGCATTCAGAACTTTTGCAAACTCATACTCAGCCCAATAATTGGCTGCAACTCTCGAACGTAACTCTGGTGTCACTTCTTCTTTCGGGTACAAATCAGCAATAATAGCATTGAAATCACTCTTGTATCCACTAGATGACATAGAAAAGGCCTTGGCATTGTGCGCTTGCTTCTGCACAAAACCATAATCATGCAATATGTGAGAATAACCACACTCACGTGCAAGATCATAAGCCATGAAAACGTGCCCAGGTAAGGTGCTCTCATGTGTCGGAAACTTGATAAAACCATGAGAATAGTCCCACTTGATGTCTTCCATGAAAGCTCCCAACTCACGAGCTTCGCGCAAAGTCGACGCATGCATGTACATCAAGTAGCGCTTCCTGGAAGCACTGTGTCCCAACTTAGGACAAGGTTGGTGATAAACAATTGGTAAATCATTCATCAAAGCATAATTCAAGAATTTCTTATCTGCATCTCGAATAGCAACTTTCGTGCCAATCGGCAAAAGACGTAGAGGGCGTAAAAGAACACCATCATGAACTAAACCACGAATTTGAGCTGCTGCGGTGACACCATGGGGTGGTACCTGTGGAGTTGATTGCTCCACTCCCCCAGCGTCAGCGTCCCTACCAAGCACATCAGCGTTGGCGGCAGCTCCCCCACGAGTAGCGCTCGCAGGTAAAGTCGTAGTCGGTAAAACACTGCCCGATGGTGTAGTTACATCATCATCAGCAAGTGCGTCTTCGTCAATTGGCTTCGGCGCATCTGGATCAATAAAAAGATTGCGTACTGCCGAAGCGTTTGGGTGATGATAATCATTCACCTGTAATGGTTGTTCGCCTCCAACACGTTGGATGCCATAGCGAACGTCATGGCACCTGAGAGCATCTTGACGGTAAGACATTTCTTCATTAAAAATAACATTACCGGTGCGCTCATATCGGCGAAGCTCCAAATCAAATGTGAGGACTCCGCCATAATTTACGTCAAAACCAAGAAAGATTCGACGACGGCCACGAGGAATACCTGGAACTTTGTAATAAGAATTGTTTGGAATATGCTGCCACACATCACAACCGAAAACTTTGAACTTGTCCCAGCGAGCTCGTTCACCTGTAAGTACTGTCCAAGGAGTAGTGCTATCACCAGTACGATTATTAGGAGTTCTATTCCAAATATACTGAGCATAGGCACAAGCATCACCCCAAAATGCAGGTGAAAGACGAGCTTCCCAAAGCATAGAATTGACAGCACGAAAAAGATATCTAAATGAATTCTCAGCAACTTTTTCTTTCAATTCAACTGGTTGCACAAGATGTCTAACTATGGGATCTTGAGCAAGGCAAACTTTACCAAATTTGTGGAGGTTACGATCACGATCTTCAATGATATCGCCTTCCTGCGAGAAATACTCAGATCCACGATCAGTTTGAATATTGCGCACTGTGACACCAAGACTTTTCATGTCACGAAGGTAAAGCTCGAATGCTTTATAAATATCAGCTTTGGAGTTCACAAAGTACACCATGCCAAATAAAGTAAAGTGATCAACAAAATTAACCACATACTTGCAACCCTTGAAAGTTTCAACTGAAATAGACTTTACATCAGATGAAACAGTATGACCAAAATACGTGGCAGGATCACTATACTTCCGCTCGTGAGAGACAGCACTTCGCTGAATCTTTGCCTGGGAACAAGTATTGCAGGGAAGATCAACAGGATTATGACCTCGCAACTTGAACCCGTCGACCACATTGTTCCTGTGAATTTGCAGAAGTCGACTACGAGATAAATGACCAATACGGCGGTGCCAAAGAGTGAGATTGCCAAAAGTCACAAGTGAAGTACCATGTACAGTGCATGATGGTTGACTAGAATCATGAGTTCTAGAAAATACGCCACTTTCAAGTGACTTAGGAAGAGCATCAATCTCAAACATACCATTGTTACATCGAATAGCAATTTGAGACCCGCCTTTGCCCAACTGTAAATAACACTGATTTTCTTCTAAATGAACTATACATCCACTTTTCAATAGAAGAGATACTGACAACAAATTTACAGGAATTTGGTGCATACCATGAGCCATGCCAAGGTCAATCTCGAATAATGTGCCCTTGTCATCCTCAACAATAATGATGAGGTGGCCTTGAAGATCAGCACGAGTAGTATTTCCAGAAACGCCAAGGACTTTGAGATTTGAATGGCTTTTATCGGAAAAATATTTGATAGCTTCGTGCAATTGAATAACATGAATGTCAGAGCCTGAGTCAAGTGTGAATGTAACAGGTTCAGCATGCAAGCTTTTACTCTCAAAATAAAATGAATGAGCATAATCATAGAAAGATTGTGCTTCTGCCTCAGTACCCCAAATTAAAGGTCCAAGTGAGTGATCAGGAGAAATTGGTAGGACTTCTATTCCATTATCTCCATAAATAAAGTTTGGCACATGAATGTCTTCTTCAAATAACGAGCTCATCATCTGAAGTGCAAAAGCGCTGGGAATGCAATTTGATATAAAACATGTAGACTGAGAAGGACTTAACCTGGATTGGCCTGGAGCTGGCCCCGCCTTCATCATAGATTCGTGCAAATCACGAACGGGATCAGCTGCGCCTTGCTTTCAAAATTTACCGCTAACTTCTGCAGCGGCGTTGCCATCAGCATAACGTGCAACAGTGTTATTTTGGTATTGCGTAATCTGCGGCTGCTGCGGCTGCTGTTGCTGCAGCATCAATTGCTGCGGCGGTGACTGCCGCTGCACGTGCATGAAGGCCTCCTGATGACCTTGCCTCTGACCTGCAAGAAAAGCTGCATGTTGAGCATGCTGAAAGTGCTGTTGATCTTGAGCATTGCCATGACCAAAATAACCAGCAGAAACCATGGGACCTCCATGATCAGAAAATGAGTTTGCCATCGGCGACGAAGATATCGGTGGCGGTGCAGTTGGTGGTGTTGGAACGAGCACTTGATGTTCTTGACCATGTCCAAGAAAACTTTGATGTTGACCTCCACCATGGGCACCTTGATTGTGACCTCGACCTTTACGGCCGTGTGCACCTTGACCGTGATCACCGCTATGACCTCCGGTTTTTGGGCGAAACTTCGCACCACCACGATGGCCATGTTCACCTTGAAAGCTGCGAGATCCACTGCTGCCCCGCTGCGCTGGCGTCTGTGACACCAACAGCTCATTTGGAGGAGGCAACGCTACCAGATTAGATGGAAAGGGAACACATTTCAAATCCAGTGTAGCAAGTAAAGGAAGTGAATTATTACCAGTCAACTTTTCAGCATTCAGCAATAGAAGAATCTTCTTGGCATCGTTCAGTTGCGGAAGGAGTGGCAAATGACAAGGCTTCTCCGAATTGCGAGCATCTCGCTGGAAAGCAAAACCTTGAAGAGTTTGCCCACGAACATCAAGGCTCACACGCCGAAAGTAGTGACCAATCCTGTAGTTGCTAAATTTGTTTTCTTTGAAAATCCCCATAAACAACCTGCAGACATAGTCCATCTCTTCAAAATGATCCATGTAGCGCTTCACTTCCTTGGCATCCTGAGAGTTTTGCACACCTGCCGTAGACCTTACTGGCTGTTGTGCACCACCTTCATGGCGGTAAGGGCAACCCGCACCGCGGTAACAACTTTGCGCTCGTTGCCAGTTGAAACAAATATTTTTCGGTTCAGTGACTGCAACCATCGCTGAAGAAGAAACCGACCTGGACGGCTCAGGTGTAAGCCGACCTGCTTGCGTAAGGCGCTCTACCTCATCGATCAAAGACGACAAAGTACTAATGGAAGAATTGCGAATTTTCTCAAAAATTTCTTGCATAGCAGCGCGGTTGACAGCATCGACGAAAGACATTTTCATCATAAAGCTGCCCACAAGCTGGAACACTTCTGATGGGTTAAGTGCTCCATGAAGAGAACCATCTGGTCCTTGGACGGTCAACGAAAGAGCAGCAACGGTCTCCTTCACAGTGACAAGCTGTGAATGAAGTGCCACTTCAGTCGAAAAAATTGTGCTGTAAAGATCTGCAATCGGTGAGCCAAAGTTGGAGTAAGCCACGCCAGTGCTTTTCATAACTTTTTCCAAAATTTCTACTACAGCCGGCAACAGGTAAACTGAATTGAAACGACCAATAGAAATTGCAGCAAATTCATGAGCCAATGCGTGGCCATTGGGATGCTTCTTGACAGCTCCGATGCCCGATTGGGCCTTCTTCAAGTAATCAAGCGTACCAACAAAAAGGAATGGAAATTCCTTGATCACAACTTTGAGAAATGTGACCATAAAGCGTGAGATTTCGTTCAACACGCCCATGCCTAATATATAAGCAAATGGAGTCTGAATGCGACCTGCATTTTTCTCCATAAAACGAGTGAATAGTTTCAAATACTTTGCATCATAGGCGCTTGAAGCATCATTGTTGAAGTACAAAGTACGGCGGGAGTTGTTCGTAATGCTTGCCAACTTCCGATGATAATCAACACCGGAGTCGGTAGCATCACGCTCTTGCTGCACATGCGCGTCCAGACTTTGAACGGCGGTGCTAGAGTCTTCAGCTCCCCAATCATCAAACGAATCCTCATCAGAAATCGCAAATGAATCTTCAGGCAAGGTCTTGCGGCCAGTCAGCAAAGCCATCAGTCCTGAAAGGGATAATTCATTCATTCGCTCAAGAGGTGGAAGAGCGCTTACATTCACCATGTCATCCACAATGGACTCAAAATAAGATTTGAATAACCTATTAAGAGCATGGCTAAAGCCTTGAACAACTTTGCCATTCTGAACATAAGGTCGCAATGCTTGTGCCACTTCCATCGGATCCACTGTGAGATCCTTCAGTAGATCAGTCTTTTGCTTCAAAAGCGTAATCTGATGCGCAGTCAAATCTTTGGAAATGCCCGCCTGCAATAGTTTGGGGAAAGTGTCCCCGAGAAGGTCATATGTGCCTCCAAGGTGCATAATGCCGATTACCAAAAGAAGATCTTTCTTGTTGAAACCGGCTTCCAACAAATCAGGGAATAATTTATTGAAGTCACGTCGTAATTGATCCGAGAGATACTTGGATCCATCCGCTTGAGGCGTAAAATGTTTGGCCTCAGCCTCATCAAGAAGACTGTCTGCATCTTGAAATTGGGCTGCTGGAGCTGTCGTCGATACAGGCTCAAAACGATTTGCCGATGGCGATGTATCGTCATCATCTGTAGCTCTACGGCCACGCAAATCGGGGGATTGACTCGAACGTAAACTTGACGAACGATTTGTGCCTTTCGGCGAAGCGGAGGGTGCCTTCTTCGGAGGAGGCATCGAGTTTCTCAAAAGTTTCTCAGTCGGCCTTTTACCGACCTGTCAGAGGAACTGCTCTCAAATGTAAGTTACTTGAGAACAAGCGTTGAATACTGGGCCCTAACCTAGAATACGATACGTAAGAAGCTTTGAGAAAATAGAATTAATCACTAACAATAATGCACGGGGCGCCCTTAACTGGGCGCGGGGGTTGTCTCTCTAAACTGGCTCTAAAAATCTCTGTTCTCTCTGTTGTGATTTCGACTGTGGATCTCATGTCGGCTGTTCCATATTCTCCGACGTCACGGAGATCCATTGTATTTTCTCACTCTCATATCTCATTCGCGCAGAAGTGCACGTCCAATAGGCGTACCCTCTTCTACTCCCCCGCACTAGGCGCGGGAGATATCCTCATCTGCAGGCGAAAGCAAGCTCATGCTTTCTGAAGAATTGCCATCGTCAAAGTCATATGGCGATCAGGCAATAAAGGCTTCGTCAGTAGATCCGCAAGCTGAATATCCGTGGGACAATAGACGAACTCGATGGCCTTGCTGGACACCAGTTCTTGAAGAAATCTCAGACGAACTTCGTAATGTTTGGCTTTGCGTACAGCACGAATGCCAGCTGCTGCCTGTGAAATAGCAGCAGAATTGTCTTCGGCAATTTGAATAGGTTTGTCGTCACTCGCGAGATTTAAATCGTGAAGTAGACGACGCAGATGAATCGCATCCTTGGCAGCAGTGACGGCAGCATTAATTTCTGCTTCACAAGTGGATAAGGCAACAGTTTTGCCCAGAGTACTAAACCACGAAATGGGACCGCCATTTTGCATTACTATGCCACCCATAGTAGAACGTCTAGTCTCGTCCGCTGCGTAGTCAGAATCAGCGAAGACTTGCGTCTTGTTGATCCCGTCGTCAAGTGGATGCTTGGCTCCTTCATACATCAAAGGAACATTGCGCTGTTGGTCACAGTCTCTGTAATACGTTATTCCTAACGATCTGGACTGGTAAAGGTACTGAAGAACGCGCTTGGCAGCTTTGACATGAGCTGCACCCGGCGCTGCGGCAAATCTAGCAAGATTGCCAACTGCATATGAAATATCAGGTCGCAAACAATTTGATATGTGCAATAAAGACCCAACCACGGATAAATAATCGAAAGAACTTTTAGCAACACCTCGTTCTTGGCTGCGCGTCAAAGGCGCTTGAAGCATTGGCGCTGTGACAGTATTTGACTTCACAAGCTCTTCCGTTGTCAAAATTGACATACACAATTTCGTAATAGCCGTTTCCATATTCATATGAACAGTACCTTTCTGCAAATCTTGCTTGATGGCAATACCCAGCAAATAATCAATGGGCTTGCCTTCACTCTCATCTATAACAAAACGATCTCGCAGCTCAGCTAAAAACTTTTCAGCTAGCTCCGGTCGTGATACTGCGTAGGTAACATCATCGACGTAAAGGCATACTAACACCATGCTGCCATCAGCTTCAACTCGCTTCATAAGGCATGGGTCTCCAATCGTCGGGATAAAACCAATCTCTCTCAAATGTGAACTGATAGCTTCCCAGAATGAAGCTGAAGACTGTTTCAAACCATAAATAGCTTGTCTCAATTCCAATATTTCGTCTTCACCAGTACTTGTCTTACTCTCATAGCCCGGAGGCGCTCTCAAATAAATTTTCTCTCTCAAAGGACTCTGTAAAAATGCAGCTTTCACATCAGCACTGTGAACAATAAGATTGAGCGCAGTGGCCGTTGACATGAATAACCTGAGCGTGTCTTTGTGTGCTACAGGGCTGCTTATCTCATCAGGATTGAATGAGTCCCACTCTTTTTGTCTGTAACCTTGAGCAACTAGCCGAGCTCTATAACGAGTTACAACACCGTTTTTGTCAGTCTTTCTCTTGTAGACCCATCTACAGCCCAAGATTTGGCGTCCATTCGCCACTGACATCGGTACTCGCACATAAACACCGAAGGAACTCATAGATGCCATCTCCTCATCCATCGCCTCTTTCCATTTCACTGATTCATCACCGCACTTTTCAGGTAATGTATCTCGGTAATGAATTGGTTCAGGCGGTAGATCAAAATCAATTTGTAACGAAGAAGCATTCAGAACTTTTGCAAACTCATACTCAGCCCAATAATTGGCTGCAACTCTCGAACGTAACTCTGGTGTCACTTCTTCTTTCGGGTACAAATCAGCAATAATAGCATTGAAATCACTCTTGTATCCACTAGATGACATAGAAAAGGCCTTGGCATTGTGCGCTTGCTTCTGCACAAAACCATAATCATGCAATATGTGAGAATAACCACACTCACGTGCAAGATCATAAGCCATGAAAACGTGCCCAGGTAAGGTGCTCTCATGTGTCGGAAACTTGATAAAACCATGAGAATAGTCCCACTTGATGTCTTCCATGAAAGCTCCCAACTCACGAGCTTCGCGCAAAGTCGACGCATGCATGTACATCAAGTAGCGCTTCCTGGAAGCACTGTGTCCCAACTTAGGACAAGGTTGGTGATAAACAATTGGTAAATCATTCATCAAAGCATAATTCAAGAATTTCTTATCTGCATCTCGAATAGCAACTTTCGTGCCAATCGGCAAAAGACGTAGAGGGCGTAAAAGAACACCATCATGAACTAAACCACGAATTTGAGCTGCTGCGGTGACACCATGGGGTGGTACCTGTGGAGTTGATTGCTCCACTCCCCCAGCGTCAGCGTCCCTACCAAGCACATCAGCGTTGGCGGCAGCTCCCCCACGAGTAGCGCTCGCAGGTAAAGTCGTAGTCGGTAAAACACTGCCCGATGGTGTAGTTACATCATCATCAGCAAGTGCGTCTTCGTCAATTGGCTTCGGCGCATCTGGATCAATAAAAAGATTGCGTACTGCCGAAGCGTTTGGGTGATGATAATCATTCACCTGTAATGGTTGTTCGCCTCCAACACGTTGGATGCCATAGCGAACGTCATGGCACCTGAGAGCATCTTGACGGTAAGACATTTCTTCATTAAAAATAACATTACCGGTGCGCTCATATCGGCGAAGCTCCAAATCAAATGTGAGGACTCCGCCATAATTTACGTCAAAACCAAGAAAGATTCGACGACGGCCACGAGGAATACCTGGAACTTTGTAATAAGAATTGTTTGGAATATGCTGCCACACATCACAACCGAAAACTTTGAACTTGTCCCAGCGAGCTCGTTCACCTGTAAGTACTGTCCAAGGAGTAGTGCTATCACCAGTACGATTATTAGGAGTTCTATTCCAAATATACTGAGCATAGGCACAAGCATCACCCCAAAATGCAGGTGAAAGACGAGCTTCCCAAAGCATAGAATTGACAGCACGAAAAAGATATCTAAATGAATTCTCAGCAACTTTTTCTTTCAATTCAACTGGTTGCACAAGATGTCTAACTATGGGATCTTGAGCAAGGCAAACTTTACCAAATTTGTGGAGGTTACGATCACGATCTTCAATGATATCGCCTTCCTGCGAGAAATACTCAGATCCACGATCAGTTTGAATATTGCGCACTGTGACACCAAGACTTTTCATGTCACGAAGGTAAAGCTCGAATGCTTTATAAATATCAGCTTTGGAGTTCACAAAGTACACCATGCCAAATAAAGTAAAGTGATCAACAAAATTAACCACATACTTGCAACCCTTGAAAGTTTCAACTGAAATAGACTTTACATCAGATGAAACAGTATGACCAAAATACGTGGCAGGATCACTATACTTCCGCTCGTGAGAGACAGCACTTCGCTGAATCTTTGCCTGGGAACAAGTATTGCAGGGAAGATCAACAGGATTATGACCTCGCAACTTGAACCCGTCGACCACATTGTTCCTGTGAATTTGCAGAAGTCGACTACGAGATAAATGACCAATACGGCGGTGCCAAAGAGTGAGATTGCCAAAAGTCACAAGTGAAGTACCATGTACAGTGCATGATGGTTGACTAGAATCATGAGTTCTAGAAAATACGCCACTTTCAAGTGACTTAGGAAGAGCATCAATCTCAAACATACCATTGTTACATCGAATAGCAATTTGAGACCCGCCTTTGCCCAACTGTAAATAACACTGATTTTCTTCTAAATGAACTATACATCCACTTTTCAATAGAAGAGATACTGACAACAAATTTACAGGAATTTGGTGCATACCATGAGCCATGCCAAGGTCAATCTCGAATAATGTGCCCTTGTCATCCTCAACAATAATGATGAGGTGGCCTTGAAGATCAGCACGAGTAGTATTTCCAGAAACGCCAAGGACTTTGAGATTTGAATGGCTTTTATCGGAAAAATATTTGATAGCTTCGTGCAATTGAATAACATGAATGTCAGAGCCTGAGTCAAGTGTGAATGTAACAGGTTCAGCATGCAAGCTTTTACTCTCAAAATAAAATGAATGAGCATAATCATAGAAAGATTGTGCTTCTGCCTCAGTACCCCAAATTAAAGGTCCAAGTGAGTGATCAGGAGAAATTGGTAGGACTTCTATTCCATTATCTCCATAAATAAAGTTTGGCACATGAATGTCTTCTTCAAATAACGAGCTCATCATCTGAAGTGCAAAAGCGCTGGGAATGCAATTTGATATAAAACATGTAGACTGAGAAGGACTTAACCTGGATTGGCCTGGAGCTGGCCCCGCCTTCATCATAGATTCGTGCAAATCACGAACGGGATCAGCTGCGCCTTGCTTTCAAAATTTACCGCTAACTTCTGCAGCGGCGTTGCCATCAGCATAACGTGCAACAGTGTTATTTTGGTATTGCGTAATCTGCGGCTGCTGCGGCTGCTGTTGCTGCAGCATCAATTGCTGCGGCGGTGACTGCCGCTGCACGTGCATGAAGGCCTCCTGATGACCTTGCCTCTGACCTGCAAGAAAAGCTGCATGTTGAGCATGCTGAAAGTGCTGTTGATCTTGAGCATTGCCATGACCAAAATAACCAGCAGAAACCATGGGACCTCCATGATCAGAAAATGAGTTTGCCATCGGCGACGAAGATATCGGTGGCGGTGCAGTTGGTGGTGTTGGAACGAGCACTTGATGTTCTTGACCATGTCCAAGAAAACTTTGATGTTGACCTCCACCATGGGCACCTTGATTGTGACCTCGACCTTTACGGCCGTGTGCACCTTGACCGTGATCACCGCTATGACCTCCGGTTTTTGGGCGAAACTTCGCACCACCACGATGGCCATGTTCACCTTGAAAGCTACGAGATCCGCTGCTGCCCCGCTGCGCTGGCTTCTGTGACACCAACAGCTCATTTGGAGGAGGCAACGCTACCAGATTAGATGGAAAGGGAACATATTTCAAATCCAGTGTAGCAAGTAAAGGAAGTGAATTGTTACCAGTCATCTTTTCAGCATTCAGCAATAGAAGAATCTTCTTGGCATCGTTCAGTTGCGGAAGGAGTGGCAAATGACAAGGCTTCTCCGAATTGCGAGCATCTCGCTGGAAAGCAAAACCTTGAAGAGTTTGCCCACGAACATCAAGGCTCACACGCCGAAAGTAGTGACCAATCCTGTAGTTGCTAAATTTGTTTTCTTTGAAAATCCCCATAAACAACCTGCAGACATAGTCCATCTCTTCAAAATGATCCATGTAGCGCTTCACTTCCTTGGCATCCTGAGAGTTTTGCACACCTGCCGTAGACCTTACTGGCTGTTGTGCACCACCTTCATGGCGGTAAGGGCAACCCGCACCGCGGTAACAACTTTGCGCTCGTTGCCAGTTGAAACAAATATTTTTCGGTTCAGTGACTGCAACCATCGCTGAAGAAGAAACCGACCTGGACGGCTCAGGTGTAAGCCGACCTGCTTGCGTAAGGCGCTCTACCTCATCGATCAAAGACGACAAAGTACTAATGGAAGAATTGCGAATTTTCTCAAAAATTTCTTGCATAGCAGCGCGGTTGACAGCATCGACGAAAGACATTTTCATCATAAAGCTGCCCACAAGCTGGAACACTTCTGATGGGTTAAGTGCTCCATGAAGAGAACCATCTGGTCCTTGGACGGTCAACGAAAGAGCAGCAACGGTCTCCTTCACAGTGACAAGCTGTGAATGAAGTGCCACTTCAGTCGAAAAAATTGTGCTGTAAAGATCTGCAATCGGTGAGCCAAAGTTGGAGTAAGCCACGCCAGTGCTTTTCATAACTTTTTCCAAAATTTCTACTACAGCCGGCAACAGGTAAACTGAATTGAAACGACCAATAGAAATTGCAGCAAATTCATGAGCCAATGCGTGGCCATTGGGATGCTTCTTGACAGCTCCGATGCCCGATTGGGCCTTCTTCAAGTAATCAAGCGTACCAACAAAAAGGAATGGAAATTCCTTGATCACAACTTTGAGAAATGTGACCATAAAGCGTGAGATTTCGTTCAACACGCCCATGCCTAATATATAAGCAAATGGAGTCTGAATGCGACCTGCATTTTTCTCCATAAAACGAGTGAATAGTTTCAAATACTTTGCATCATAGGCGCTTGAAGCATCATTGTTGAAGTACAAAGTACGGCGGGAGTTGTTCGTAATGCTTGCCAACTTCCGATGATAATCAACACCGGAGTCGGTAGCATCACGCTCTTGCTGCACATGCGCGTCCAGACTTTGAACGGCGGTGCTAGAGTCTTCAGCTCCCCAATCATCAAACGAATCCTCATCAGAAATCGCAAATGAATCTTCAGGCAAGGTCTTGCGGCCAGTCAGCAAAGCCATCAGTCCTGAAAGGGATAATTCATTCATTCGCTCAAGAGGTGGAAGAGCGCTTACATTCACCATGTCATCCACAATGGACTCAAAATAAGATTTGAATAACCTATTAAGAGCATGGCTAAAGCCTTGAACAACTTTGCCATTCTGAACATAAGGTCGCAATGCTTGTGCCACTTCCATCGGATCCACTGTGAGATCCTTCAGTAGATCAGTCTTTTGCTTCAAAAGCGTAATCTGATGCGCAGTCAAATCTTTGGAAATGCCCGCCTGCAATAGTTTGGGGAAAGTGTCCCCGAGAAGGTCATATGTGCCTCCAAGGTGCATAATGCCGATTACCAAAAGAAGATCTTTCTTGTTGAAACCGGCTTCCAACAAATCAGGGAATAATTTATTGAAGTCACGTCGTAATTGATCCGAGAGATACTTGGATCCATCCGCTTGAGGCGTAAAATGTTTGGCCTCAGCCTCATCAAGAAGACTGTCTGCATCTTGAAATTGGGCTGCTGGAGCTGTCGTCGATACAGGCTCAAAACGATTTGCCGATGGCGATGTATCGTCATCATCTGTAGCTCTACGGCCACGCAAATCGGGGGATTGACTCGAACGTAAACTTGACGAACGATTTGTGCCTTTCGGCGAAGCGGAGGGTGCCTTCTTCGGAGGAGGCATCGAGTTTCTCAAAAGTTTCTCAGTCGGCCTTTTACCGACCTGTCAGAGGAACTGCTCTCAAATGTAAGTTACTTGAGAACAAGCGTTGAATACTGGGCCCTAACCTAGAATACGATACGTAAGAAGCTTTGAGAAAATAGAATTAATCACTAACAATAATGCACGGGGCGCCCTTAACTGGGCGCGGGGGTTGTCTCTCTAAACTGGCTCTAAAAATCTCTGTTCTCTCTGTTGTGATTTCGACTGTGGATCTCATGTCGGCTGTTCCATATTCTCCGACGTCACGGAGATCCATTGTATTTTCTCACTCTCATATCTCATTCGCGCAGAAGTGCACGTCCAATAGGCGTACCCTCTTCTACTCCCCCGCACTAGGCGCGGGAGATATCCTCATCTGCAGGCGAAAGCAAGCTCATGCTTTCTGAAGAATTGCCATCGTCAAAGTCATATGGCGATCAGGCAATAAAGGCTTCGTCAGTAGATCCGCAAGCTGAATATCCGTGGGACAATAGACGAACTCGATGGCCTTGCTGGACACCAGTTCTTGAAGAAATCTCAGACGAACTTCGTAATGTTTGGCTTTGCGTACAGCACGAATGCCAGCTGCTGCCTGTGAAATAGCAGCAGAATTGTCTTCGGCAATTTGAATAGGTTTGTCGTCACTCGCGAGATTTAAATCGTGAAGTAGACGACGCAGATGAATCGCATCCTTGGCAGCAGTGACGGCAGCATTAATTTCTGCTTCACAAGTGGATAAGGCAACAGTTTTGCCCAGAGTACTAAACCACGAAATGGGACCGCCATTTTGCATTACTATGCCACCCATAGTAGAACGTCTAGTCTCGTCCGCTGCGTAGTCAGAATCAGCGAAGACTTGCGTCTTGTTGATCCCGTCGTCAAGTGGATGCTTGGCTCCTTCATACATCAAAGGAACATTGCGCTGTTGGTCACAGTCTCTGTAATACGTTATTCCTAACGATCTGGACTGGTAAAGGTACTGAAGAACGCGCTTGGCAGCTTTGACATGAGCTGCACCCGGCGCTGCGGCAAATCTAGCAAGATTGCCAACTGCATATGAAATATCAGGTCGCAAACAATTTGATATGTGCAATAAAGACCCAACCACGGATAAATAATCGAAAGAACTTTTAGCAACACCTCGTTCTTGGCTGCGCGTCAAAGGCGCTTGAAGCATTGGCGCTGTGACAGTATTTGACTTCACAAGCTCTTCCGTTGTCAAAATTGACATACACAATTTCGTAATAGCCGTTTCCATATTCATATGAACAGTACCTTTCTGCAAATCTTGCTTGATGGCAATACCCAGCAAATAATCAATGGGCTTGCCTTCACTCTCATCTATAACAAAACGATCTCGCAGCTCAGCTAAAAACTTTTCAGCTAGCTCCGGTCGTGATACTGCGTAGGTAACATCATCGACGTAAAGGCATACTAACACCATGCTGCCATCAGCTTCAACTCGCTTCATAAGGCATGGGTCTCCAATCGTCGGGATAAAACCAATCTCTCTCAAATGTGAACTGATAGCTTCCCAGAATGAAGCTGAAGACTGTTTCAAACCATAAATAGCTTGTCTCAATTCCAATATTTCGTCTTCACCAGTACTTGTCTTACTCTCATAGCCCGGAGGCGCTCTCAAATAAATTTTCTCTCTCAAAGGACTCTGTAAAAATGCAGCTTTCACATCAGCACTGTGAACAATAAGATTGAGCGCAGTGGCCGTTGACATGAATAACCTGAGCGTGTCTTTGTGTGCTACAGGGCTGCTTATCTCATCAGGATTGAATGAGTCCCACTCTTTTTGTCTGTAACCTTGAGCAACTAGCCGAGCTCTATAACGAGTTACAACACCGTTTTTGTCAGTCTTTCTCTTGTAGACCCATCTACAGCCCAAGATTTGGCGTCCATTCGCCACTGACATCGGTACTCGCACATAAACACCGAAGGAACTCATAGATGCCATCTCCTCATCCATCGCCTCTTTCCATTTCACTGATTCATCACCGCACTTTTCAGGTAATGTATCTCGGTAATGAATTGGTTCAGGCGGTAGATCAAAATCAATTTGTAACGAAGAAGCATTCAGAACTTTTGCAAACTCATACTCAGCCCAATAATTGGCTGCAACTCTCGAACGTAACTCTGGTGTCACTTCTTCTTTCGGGTACAAATCAGCAATAATAGCATTGAAATCACTCTTGTATCCACTAGATGACATAGAAAAGGCCTTGGCATTGTGCGCTTGCTTCTGCACAAAACCATAATCATGCAATATGTGAGAATAACCACACTCACGTGCAAGATCATAAGCCATGAAAACGTGCCCAGGTAAGGTGCTCTCATGTGTCGGAAACTTGATAAAACCATGAGAATAGTCCCACTTGATGTCTTCCATGAAAGCTCCCAACTCACGAGCTTCGCGCAAAGTCGACGCATGCATGTACATCAAGTAGCGCTTCCTGGAAGCACTGTGTCCCAACTTAGGACAAGGTTGGTGATAAACAATTGGTAAATCATTCATCAAAGCATAATTCAAGAATTTCTTATCTGCATCTCGAATAGCAACTTTCGTGCCAATCGGCAAAAGACGTAGAGGGCGTAAAAGAACACCATCATGAACTAAACCACGAATTTGAGCTGCTGCGGTGACACCATGGGGTGGTACCTGTGGAGTTGATTGCTCCACTCCCCCAGCGTCAGCGTCCCTACCAAGCACATCAGCGTTGGCGGCAGCTCCCCCACGAGTAGCGCTCGCAGGTAAAGTCGTAGTCGGTAAAACACTGCCCGATGGTGTAGTTACATCATCATCAGCAAGTGCGTCTTCGTCAATTGGCTTCGGCGCATCTGGATCAATAAAAAGATTGCGTACTGCCGAAGCGTTTGGGTGATGATAATCATTCACCTGTAATGGTTGTTCGCCTCCAACACGTTGGATGCCATAGCGAACGTCATGGCACCTGAGAGCATCTTGACGGTAAGACATTTCTTCATTAAAAATAACATTACCGGTGCGCTCATATCGGCGAAGCTCCAAATCAAATGTGAGGACTCCGCCATAATTTACGTCAAAACCAAGAAAGATTCGACGACGGCCACGAGGAATACCTGGAACTTTGTAATAAGAATTGTTTGGAATATGCTGCCACACATCACAACCGAAAACTTTGAACTTGTCCCAGCGAGCTCGTTCACCTGTAAGTACTGTCCAAGGAGTAGTGCTATCACCAGTACGATTATTAGGAGTTCTATTCCAAATATACTGAGCATAGGCACAAGCATCACCCCAAAATGCAGGTGAAAGACGAGCTTCCCAAAGCATAGAATTGACAGCACGAAAAAGATATCTAAATGAATTCTCAGCAACTTTTTCTTTCAATTCAACTGGTTGCACAAGATGTCTAACTATGGGATCTTGAGCAAGGCAAACTTTACCAAATTTGTGGAGGTTACGATCACGATCTTCAATGATATCGCCTTCCTGCGAGAAATACTCAGATCCACGATCAGTTTGAATATTGCGCACTGTGACACCAAGACTTTTCATGTCACGAAGGTAAAGCTCGAATGCTTTATAAATATCAGCTTTGGAGTTCACAAAGTACACCATGCCAAATAAAGTAAAGTGATCAACAAAATTAACCACATACTTGCAACCCTTGAAAGTTTCAACTGAAATAGACTTTACATCAGATGAAACAGTATGACCAAAATACGTGGCAGGATCACTATACTTCCGCTCGTGAGAGACAGCACTTCGCTGAATCTTTGCCTGGGAACAAGTATTGCAGGGAAGATCAACAGGATTATGACCTCGCAACTTGAACCCGTCGACCACATTGTTCCTGTGAATTTGCAGAAGTCGACTACGAGATAAATGACCAATACGGCGGTGCCAAAGAGTGAGATTGCCAAAAGTCACAAGTGAAGTACCATGTACAGTGCATGATGGTTGACTAGAATCATGAGTTCTAGAAAATACGCCACTTTCAAGTGACTTAGGAAGAGCATCAATCTCAAACATACCATTGTTACATCGAATAGCAATTTGAGACCCGCCTTTGCCCAACTGTAAATAACACTGATTTTCTTCTAAATGAACTATACATCCACTTTTCAATAGAAGAGATACTGACAACAAATTTACAGGAATTTGGTGCATACCATGAGCCATGCCAAGGTCAATCTCGAATAATGTGCCCTTGTCATCCTCAACAATAATGATGAGGTGGCCTTGAAGATCAGCACGAGTAGTATTTCCAGAAACGCCAAGGACTTTGAGATTTGAATGGCTTTTATCGGAAAAATATTTGATAGCTTCGTGCAATTGAATAACATGAATGTCAGAGCCTGAGTCAAGTGTGAATGTAACAGGTTCAGCATGCAAGCTTTTACTCTCAAAATAAAATGAATGAGCATAATCATAGAAAGATTGTGCTTCTGCCTCAGTACCCCAAATTAAAGGTCCAAGTGAGTGATCAGGAGAAATTGGTAGGACTTCTATTCCATTATCTCCATAAATAAAGTTTGGCACATGAATGTCTTCTTCAAATAACGAGCTCATCATCTGAAGTGCAAAAGCGCTGGGAATGCAATTTGATATAAAACATGTAGACTGAGAAGGACTTAACCTGGATTGGCCTGGAGCTGGCCCCGCCTTCATCATAGATTCGTGCAAATCACGAACGGGATCAGCTGCGCCTTGCTTTCAAAATTTACCGCTAACTTCTGCAGCGGCGTTGCCATCAGCATAACGTGCAACAGTGTTATTTTGGTATTGCGTAATCTGCGGCTGCTGCGGCTGCTGTTGCTGCAGCATCAATTGCTGCGGCGGTGACTGCCGCTGCACGTGCATGAAGGCCTCCTGATGACCTTGCCTCTGACCTGCAAGAAAAGCTGCATGTTGAGCATGCTGAAAGTGCTGTTGATCTTGAGCATTGCCATGACCAAAATAACCAGCAGAAACCATGGGACCTCCATGATCAGAAAATGAGTTTGCCATCGGCGACGAAGATATCGGTGGCGGTGCAGTTGGTGGTGTTGGAACGAGCACTTGATGTTCTTGACCATGTCCAAGAAAACTTTGATGTTGACCTCCACCATGGGCACCTTGATTGTGACCTCGACCTTTACGGCCGTGTGCACCTTGACCGTGATCACCGCTATGACCTCCGGTTTTTGGGCGAAACTTCGCACCACCACGATGGCCATGTTCACCTTGAAAGCTGCGAGATCCACTGCTGCCCCGCTGCGCTGGCGTCTGTGACACCAACAGCTCATTTGGAGGAGGCAACGCTACCAGATTAGATGGAAAGGGAACACATTTCAAATCCAGTGTAGCAAGTAAAGGAAGTGAATTATTACCAGTCAACTTTTCAGCATTCAGCAATAGAAGAATCTTCTTGGCATCGTTCAGTTGCGGAAGGAGTGGCAAATGACAAGGCTTCTCCGAATTGCGAGCATCTCGCTGGAAAACAAAACCTTGAAGAGTTTGCCCACGAACATCAAGGCTCACACGCCGAAAGTAGTGACCAATCCTGTAGTTGCTAAATTTGTTTTCTTTGAAAATCCCCATAAACAACCTGCAGACATAGTCCA
>Ga0307945_1000863_pt1 | contig 22475 bp, 35 predicted proteins | sample OrgLakmetagen228_FD_201818 | JGI IMG/M metagenome (GOLD analysis project Ga0307945, IMG submission 201818) | Saline water microbial communities from Organic Lake, Antarctica - #228 | ecosystem: Environmental > Aquatic > Non-marine Saline and Alkaline > Saline | place: Antarctica: Organic Lake...
TGTGCTGTGTGTGCGCAGACATGGTCATGTACGCATGCTGGTCTGTTGTGTGCGCAGGCATGGTCATGTACGAATCTGTGCAGTGTGTGCGCATGCATGGTCATGTAAGCATCTGTGCTATGTGTGTGCAGGCATGGTCATGTACGCATGCTGGTCTGTTGTGTGCGCAGGCATGGTCATGTATGCATCTGTGCAGTGTGTGCGCATGCATGGTCATGTACGCATCTGTGCTGTGTGTGCGCATGCATGGTCATGTACGCATCTGTGCTGTGTGTGCGCAGGTATGGTCATGTACGCATCTGTGCTGTGTGTGCGTGCTGGCAGCGCTTACCAGGCCAGCTTTGAGGTGGTGCGACAGGTGCGTGCTTCGGCCTTTTTTTTATCATGTGTGTGGAGGAGGGCGCATGTGTGTGGGTGTGGATGTGGGTGTGGGTGTGTTTGAATTGGTGCGACAGGTGCATGCTTCAGACTTTTTTCTCAAGTCTGTTGTAAGGGTTGCTTTGGGTGTGGGTGTGTGTGATATGGTCCGACAGGTGCGTGCTTCAGACTATTTTCTCAAGACCACGGAGGAGGGTGCGTGGGTGTAAGGGTTGGTGTGGGTGTGGCTGTGTATGACATGGTCCAACAGGTGCGTGCTTCAAACTTTTTTTCTTAACTGTTAGGAGGGTTGGTGTGGGTGTGGGCGTCAGTGTTGGTGTTTGGTGTGGGTGTGGGTGTGTTTGAGATGGTGCGACAGGTGCGTGCTTCAGACTTTTTCTCAAGTCTGTTGTAAGGGTTGGTGTGTGTGTGGCTGTGTTTGACATAATGCGACAGGTGCGTGCTTCAGACTAATTTCTCAAGACCACGGAGGAGGGTGCGTGGGTGTAAGGGTTGGTGTGGGTGTGGCTGTGTTTCACATGGTCCAACAGGTGCGTGCTTCAAACTTTTTTTCTTAACTGTTAGGAGGGTTGGTGTGGGTGTGGGCGTCAGTGTTGGTGTTTGGTGTGGGTGTGGGTGTGGGTGTGGGTGTGGGTGTGGGTGTGGGTGTGGGTGTGGGTGTGGGTGTGTTTGAGATGGTGCGACAGGTGCGTGCTTTGGATTGTGTAGCTGTGTGTGGGTGTCGGTGTGGGTGTTTGTGTGTGTAAAAGGGTTGGTGTTTGTGTGGGTGTGTTTGGAATGTTGAGGCAGGTGCCTGCCATCAATTGCGTAAGTGTGCGTGCGTGCGTGTGTGGATGGGTGTGTGGGCGTGGGTGTTCGTAAGGGTTGGGGTATGTGTATGGGTGGAGTTGGGTTGGGGGTGGGGGATGTCAAATACATGACTGCTTTCAGAGTGTGAAAAGGTGTGAAGTGGGGTGAAGTGGGGTGAAGCGGGATGTCGAGTACATGACTGCTTTCAGAGTGTGAAAAGGTGTGTAGTGGGGTGAAGTGGGGTTGGGATGTCGAGTACATGACTGCTTCCAGAGTGTGGAGTGGTGTGAAGTGGTGTGAAGTGGGGTTGGGATGTCGAGTACATGACTGCTTTCAAAGTGTGAAGTGGTGTGGAGTGGTGTGTAGTGGGGTTGGGATGTCGAGTACATGACTGCTTTCAGAGTGTGAAAAGGTGTGAAGTGGTGTGAAGTGGTGTATTCACTTCGAGGTTGTTGAGTGAGGTTGTCGAGTGTAGTTGTCGAGAGAGGAGGTGTGTGTCGTGATTATCCAGCCCATTCAGTGCTTGAGCATTTTTCTGTTTCAGGAGGTGTGTGTCGTGATTATCCAACTCCTTCAGTGCTTGAGTATCATAAATCATTATGTTTTAGGAGATGTGTGTCATGACCAATTAACACTCAGTGCTTGAGCAATTTCATGTTTGAGGAGGTGTGTGTCGTGACCTTCCAACTCATTCAGTGCTTGAGCATTCTTCTACTTGAGGAGGTGTGTGTCGTGACCTTCCAACTCCTTCACTGCTTGAGCATCATTATGTTTAGGAGGTGTGCGTCATGACTGTCCAGCCCATTCAGTGCTTGAGCATTTTTCTGTTTGAGGAGGTGTGTGTCGTGACCATCCAACTCAGTCAGTACTTGAGCAATTTGGATTAGAAGGTGTGTGTCGTGATTATGTAACTCATTCAATGCCGCCAGTTTGAGGAGGTGTGTGTGTCGTGACCGTCAGTTTAAGGAGGTGTGTGTGTGTCGTGACCGTCAGTTTGAGGAGGTGTGTGTCGTGACCATCCAGCCCATTCAGTTCTTGAGCATCATTATGTTTTAGGAGGTGTGTGTCATGACTGTCATGACCAACTAACACTCAGTGCTTGAGCATCATTATGTTTGAGGAGGTGTGTGTCGCGACCGTCCAGCCCATTCAGTTCTCGACCATGGCTACAAAGCATCTCCCTGCCAACGCACAGCCATTGATTATTAAGTGCTCTTCCTTGCGTTCTGTAAGCAGTCAATCATGATTGTTGCTCAATTGCCGCCTTTAATATTTGTACAACGGCTAGAATAGAACGCCTTTAATATGGCCACAAAGCATCTCCCTGCCAACACACAGGCATTGGTGATTGTGCACTTTTTTTACCATCATTGGCTTAATGTTCGTGGCAATTTGGATAGCGCAGGGTTCTTCCGACACATAACTGAGTACATGCCATAAGGTTATCTCTTTAACAATCGTTGAAACACTGTTTTCTTGCTGTGTCTTTGGTGCGCAGGTGTGGGTCGTGACCACTCGATTCTTTGAGTGCTTACATGTGGCCATATTAAACACTGTTTTTGCTGTGTCTTTGGTGCGCAGGTGTGGATCGTGACCATTCAATTCTTTGAGTGCTTAAATGTGGCCACCCAGACGTTATGTGCATCCTACCTAGGTGGGTGTGTATGTAAGTGTGTGTGTATGTGTGTGTGTTTGTGTGCATCCTACCTAGGTGGGTGTGTATGTGTGTGTATGTGTGCGCGTGTGTGTGTGCGCGCGCGTGTGTGTGTACATCTTACCTGGGTGGGTGTGTTTGCAAGCACTATTGTTGAGTTTTTTGTCGAGAGCGCAGCTTGCGGGTTGTGTGCTTGTGAGTCGTGTAATTGGTTATTTTTTAGCACTACTGTCAAAAGCCTTTTGATGTGTGTGTGCATCTTACCCAGGTGCATGTGAGTACCACAATAATGCCTTTTGATGTGTATATGTGCATCCTACCTGGGTGGGTGTATGAGCAAGCGCTCCTATTCCGCCCTTGTGTGTGGGTGGGTGGGTGTGTGGGTGGGTGGGTGTGGGTGTGGGTGTGGGTGTGGGTGTGGGTGGGTGTGGGTGTGGGTGGGTGTGGGTATGGGTGTGGGTGTGGGTGTGGGTATGGGTGTGGGTGGGTGGGTGTGGAGGTGGAGGTGTGGGTGTGGGTGTGGGTGAGGGTGAGGGTGAGGGTGGGTGTGGGTGTGGGTGTGGGTGTGGGTGTGGGTGGGTGTGGGTGTGGGTGTGGGTGTGGGTGCAGCTTGCGGTGCGTGTGTATTTTGCTCTGTAATTGGGCCTTTTGATGTGTGTGTGTGAGTGTGTGTGTGTGTGTTTACAGATTCTATGCAGTGTTCGTAGCAGGAACATTGTCACAGCCAGTGCACGGTGAAGGCGTTCTGGCACATAGTGCACAGTGAAAAGACATAATAGTACACAGTGAAAAGACATAATAGTACACAGTGCAAAGACGTATATCTGGCCGTTGTATATCTGGCATATAGTGCACGGTGATGGCGTTCTGGCACATAGTGCACAGTGAAGAGACATAATAGTGCACAGTGAAAAGACATAATAGTACACAGTGAAAAGACATAATAGTGCACCGTGAAAAGACAATATAGTGCACAGTGAAAAGACAATATAGTGCACAGTGAAAAGACGTAATAGTACACAGTGAAAAGACATAATAGTACACCGTGAAAAGGCTTTCTATATCTGGCCGTTGTATATCTGGCATATAGTGCACGGTGATGGCGTTCTGGCACATAGTGCACAGTGAAAAGACATAGTAGTGCACAGTGAAAAGACATAATAGTGCACAGTGAAAAGACATAATAGTGCACAGTGAAAAGACATAATAGTGCACAGTGAAAAGACATAATAGTACACAGTGAAAAGACATAATAGTGCACAGTGAAAAGGCGTCCTATATCTGGCCGTTGTATATCTGGAATGTAGTGCACAGTGAAAAGGCGTCCTATATCTGGAATGTAGTGCACAGTGAAAAGGCGTCCTATATCTGGCATATAGTGCACAGTGAAAAGGCGTTGTATATCTGGCCGTTGTATATCTGGCATACAGTGCGCTTTGAATGCGTTCTATTTCTGGCCGTTGTATATCTGGCACATAGTGCACCGTGAAAAGGCGTTGTATATCTGGCCGTTGTATATCTGGCATATAGTGCACAGGGAAAAGGCTTTGTATATTTTGTACACATCATGGGTACATGATGGTTGTGTACAAAACGTGTGCTATTTAATAGGTCAGCTATTTGTGTGTGTGTATGTGTGTGATCTCAAGCCAGCTATTTGTGTGTGTGCATGTTTGTGTGCAAGAATTCAATCCAGCATACACACACACTCCCACAAGTGCGCGCACACTCACATACACACACACACTCCCACAAGTGCACGCACACTCACATACACACACATAGGTGCCCAGGATCGTGCCTCTGCTGCTGGCGTGCTGAAACGTAAAATATACACACACACTCACATACATACACACACATAGGTGCCCAGGATCGTGCCTCTGCTGCTGGTGTGCTAGAAAGTCTTCTGTTTTACATACACACACACTCACATACATACACACACATAGGTGCCCAGGACCGTGCCTCTGCTGCTGGCGTGCTAAAACGTCTTCTGTTCTAAAATACACACACACACTCACATACATACACAAACATAGGTGCCCAGGATCGTGCCTCTGCTGCTGGCGTGCTGAAACGTCTTCTGTTTTACATACACACACACTCACATACATACACACACATAGGTGCCCAGGATCGTGCCTCTGCTGCTGGCGTGCTAAAAAGTCTTCTGTTTTACATACACACACACTCACATACATACACACACATAGGTGCCCAGGATCGTGCCTCTGCTGCTGGCGTGCTGAAACGTCTTCTGTTTTACATACACACACACACTCACATACATACACACACATAGGTGCCCAGGATCGTGCCTCTGCTGCTGGCGTGCTGAAACGTCTTCTGTTTTTGGGGGTGTCCATTGGAGCGGCCCTTGGGGTCACACTCGCGTGCTCACAAACTCAAGTGGCATCACTGTTTAGCAAGGACCCCCTGGTCATGCAGCAGGTGTGTGTGTGTGTGCGTGTGTGTGTGTGTGTGCTTTTGTGTGTGTCAGTGTGTGTATGTGTGTGCTTTTGTGTGTGTGTGCTTTGTGTGTGTGTGTGCGTGTGTGTGTGCGTGTGTGTGTATGTGTGTCTGTGCTTTTGTGTGTGTGTGGTGTGTGCGTGTGTGTGTATGTGTGTCTGTGCTTTTGTGTGTGTGTGTCAGTGCGCACACACACAGGCACATGAGCAGACACGCGTGCTCACAAACTCAAGTGGCATCACTGTTTAGCAAGGACCCCCTGTTCATGCAGCAGGTGTGTGTGTGTGCTTTTGTGTGTGCGTCAGTGCGCACACACACACACACACACACACACACACATGTGCACACACACATACGCAGAGGTACGCACGTGCACACACACATACGCAGAGGTACACACGTGCACACATACATTGGCAGAGGTACGTGCACGAGCACTTACACACACGCACACATGCACACGCACACACACACGCACACACACGCACATGTGCACACACTGCAGGTCATGCTGACACTGCCCCTTGTGTGTGTGCTGTTTCCTTTGGATGCGGCTGCCTCTATCCTGGATGGCTCTCTGCTGGCCGCAAAACAAACAGACTACATGTCGTATGTACAAGTAAGTGTGTGTAAGTGTGTGTGTAAGTGTGTGTGTACGTGTGTGTGCGTGCGTACGTCTGCGTATGTGTGTGTGCCGTACTGCAGCATGCTTGCCACAATCTACATGTCGTATGTACAAGTAAGTGTGTGCGTGCGTACGTCTGCGTATGTGTGTGTGCCGTACTGCAGCATGCTTGCCACAATCTGCGTGTGTGTGTGTGCGTGTGTGTGTGCGTGTGTGTGTGCGTGTGTGTGCGTGCGTGTGAGTGTACGATAGTGTGAGTCTATGTGTTTGTGATCTTTTCAGAACCAGCGGGTTGCGTGTGTTCATTTGCTAGCAGTCTGTAATTTGTGGTGTTTCAAGTCAAGCCTGTGGTACAGCGCATCTGTGGAAAAACATAATTGTATTTGTGGTGTTATCATTTGCGGTATTATCAACTGAATTTGTGGTGTTGGAGTGTCTGGGCATTCATCCAATGTCTGTGCACGACACACACACACACACACACACACACATACACACACACACACTCACACTCACACACACACTCACACACACACACACGCACGCACGCACGCACGCATGCATGCACGCAAGCACGCACGCACGCACGCAAGCACGCACGTATGCACACACACACACTCACACACACATGCACTTACACACACGCACACGCACACGCACACACGCATACACACACACGCAGATTGTGGCAAGCATGCTGCAGTACGACACACAGGTGTACCTGTCCAGTCTTGACCTTACGCACACAGAGACACACAGACAGACACACAGACACAGATGTACGTGCACAAACACACATACGCACACATACGAACGTATACATACACACACACAGATTGTGGCAAGCATGCTGCAGTACGGCACACTGGTGTACCTGTCCAGTCATGACCTCGTCTCCAACCTCAGCATCTGGGCGGTCCTCAAATTGCTATCCCTGTTCAGATGTGCTGGAGGTATGAAGCGTGTGTTGTTAATTTGATGAGCGTTGATGAGTGATGAGCGATGAGTTATCATGCGTAGTGCTGCAACCAGAAAGAGCGTAGATTAATGATTAGTAGGGTTGGCCAGAACCATATATATACGGTGTATATACGGTGTTTTTGACAGGGAGATCATCAAATATACGGTCATATACGGTGTAAATATACGGTTCTGGCCAACCCTAGCAATTAGCGATGAGCGTTGATGAGCGATGAGCCATGAGCGATTTTTCGTAGTGCTGCAACTAGAAGGAGTGGGCGGTCCTCAAATTGCTGTCCCTGTTCAGATGTGCTGGAGGTTTTTGAAGCGTGAGTTGCTCATCATTATGCGTAGTGCTGCAACTAGAAAGAGCGAGTGGTTTCAGAAAATGAGTGTTGACCACCACCTTGCGCACAAACCACAAACCACAAACCACATGCATCTCTGCTCGCACAGGCGTGCTTCGTGACAAGTTCAGCAGACACAGCACATGCACGTTTCAAAAAACCCGTGTTCACCACCACCTTGCACACAAACCACAAACCACATGCATCTCTGCTCGCACAGGCGTGCTTCGTGACTGGTTCAGCAAACACAGCGCATGCACGTTTCCAAAAACGGGTGTTCACCACCACCTTGCACACAAATCACAAATCACAAACCACAAACCACATGCAATCTCTGCTCGCACAGGCGTGCTTCGTGACAAGTTCAGCAAACACAGCGCATGCACGTTTCCAAAAACGGGTGTCCACCACCACCTTGCACACAAATCACAAATCACAAACCACATGCATCTCTGCTCGCACAGGCGTCTACCGTGACTGGTTCAGCAAACACAGCGCGTACACCAATCAAGGAGTAATGTCCACAATTCCAACGCGGGCAGAAGAGGATGCAGTGCAGGTATGAATTTTTCGTTGGTACATAGCTTTGGTTACTATTGGACATTTCGTGAGTATATAACACTAAATAATATTGGACTTTTCGTGGTTATATATCTTTGGATAATATTGGACTTTTCGTGGGTAAATAGTTTTGGTAGGAGTGGGAAGTTGGGAGGTATGACTGTGTAGGAGTGGGAAGTTGGGAGGAATAACTTTTGCAAGGATTGGACAGTTGGAGGTGTGACAACAGAAAGGAGAAGACTGTATGACTACAGGCAGGAGAAGACAGACAGGAGACAGGCAGGAGACAGACAGGAGAAGACAGACAGGAGAAGACTGTATGACTACAGGCAGGAGAAGACAGACAGGAGACAGACAGGAGAAGATAGACAGGAGAAGACTGTATGACTACAGAAAGGAGAAGACTGTGACTACAGACATGTATGACAACAGGCAGGAGAAGGCAGGACAGGGGTATAGCTTTAGTTAGGAGTGGGAAGGTTGAAGGTGCTTAGTAGTAGGGGACAGTTGGAAGTGTCGAGGTACGTATCTGTACATGCCAGCCAATGCGTGGGCTTGCTAATGGGGTGTGTGTGTGTGTCCTCCAATGTGTTTCTCAACAAAAAGGGAGACCTAGAAAAGCATCTACCCCCATCAGTGAATGCGTTGGCTTGCTAATGGTGTGTGTGTGTGTGTGTCCTCCGGTATGTACCTCAACAAAAAGGGAGGCCAAGAAAAGCATCGACCCAATATCGTACATACACCGTATATAAATGGTTCTGGCAGGCCCTATGTGTTATTTCTCCTATATGTACCTCAACAAGAAGGTACTACTAAACTCTGGGCTATAGGTATGAGTGGGTATTAGGTATGAATGAGTGGGCTTTAAGTACGAGTGAGTGGGCTTAGGAACGAGTGGGCTTTAGGTACGAGTGAGTGGGATTTAGGTACGAGTGGGCTATAGGCATGAGTGAGTGGGCTTTAGGTACGAGTGGGATTTAGGTACGAGTGAGTGGGCTTTAGGTACGAGTGAGTGGGATTTAGGTATGAGGTATGAGTGAGTGGGCTTTAGGTACGAGTGAGTGGGCTTTAGGTATGAGTGAGTGGGATTTAGGTATGAGTGAGTGGGCTTTAGGTACGAGTGGGATTTAGGTAGTGAGTGGGTTTAGGTACGAGTGGGCTTTAGGTAAAAGTGAGTGGGCTTTAGGTATGAGTGAGTGGGCTTTAGGTACGAGTTGGCTTTAGGTATGAGTGAGTGGGCTTTAGGTACGAGTGAGTGAACTTTAGGTACGAATGGGCTTTAGGTAGTGAGTGGCCGCTGGGAGGTATTGTGACTGCCGGCAGGAATAGGCAGCTGGAAGGTAAAACTGAAAGTTGAAGTGCACAATCTGAGGGTTGTGTTGGTTGGCTATCTTTTCAACGTGAATCTCCATGTCGGCGTGAACAGTCTCCAGGTCAGGAATGTTCAGCAAGGACTGGCTGATGTGTTGGTTGGCTATCTTTTCAACGTGAATCTCCATGTCGGCGTGAACAATCTCCAGGTCAGGAATGTTCAGCAAGGACTGGCTGATGTGTTGGTTGGCTATCTTTTCAACGTGAATCTCCATGTCGGCGTGAACAATCTCCAGGTCAGGAATGTTCAGCAAGGACTGGCTGATGTGTTGGTTGGCTATCTTTTCAACGTGAATCTCCATGTCGGCGTGAACAGTCTCCAGGTCAGGAATGTTCAGCAAGGACTGGCTGATGTGCTGGTTGGCTTTCTTTTCAACGTAAATCTCCATGTCGGCGTGAACAATCTCCAGGTCAGGAATGTTCAGCAAGGACTGGCTGATGTGGTGGTTGGCTATCTTTTCAACGTGAATCTCCATGTCGGCGTGAACAGTCTCCAGGTCAGGAATGTTCAGCAAGGACTGGCTGATGTGTTGGTTGGCTATCTTTTCAACGTGAATATCCATGTCGGCGTGAACAGTCTCCAGGTCAGGAATGTTCAGCAAGGACTGGCTGATGAGGTGCGCGATGTTCAATGGACGGATCCGGCCACCCTCTTCCTGCCGTCCTGATCATTACTACAGCTTTCGTGCAGGTCAAAACTTACTCGACAATGAATTTCGTTCAATCTAATTTATCTCATTTAAGATAAGACCCCTAATCCTTCGCCAGGGACTAATGATGACGACGTTGCCTCAGTTGTAGGAAGGCCATACTAAATTTTCCCCCACTCCGCGCGGGGTCCAGGCCCTTCCTTCAGGTGTCCGCGCAGAGGGCCTGTGGAGGGACTGTTTTTTTAAAGCATTGTTGAGTATGGACTGGGAGATTGGCGTGCCCTTGCCCAAACCTGTGGCCCAAATGTGTGGCCCAAATGTGTGGCCCAAATTTATGGCCCAAATGCGTGGCCCAAATGTATGGCCCAAATGTGTGGCCCAAATGTGTGGCCCAAATGTGTGGCCCAAATGTGTGGCCCAAATGTGTGGCCCAAATGTGTGGCACAAATGTGTGGCACAAATGTGTGGCCCAAATGTGTGGCCCAAATGTGTGGCCCAAATGTATGGCCCAAATGTGTGGCCCAAATGTGTGGCCCAAATGTATGGCCCAAATGTGTGGCCCAAATGTGTGGCCCAAATGTGTGGCCCAAATGTGTGGCCCTAATGTGTGGCCCAAATGTGCGGCCCAAATGTATGGCCCTAATGTGTGGCCCAAATGTGTGGGCGATTGGTGTGCCCTTGCCCAACTGTGTGGGTGTTGCCAACAACCTGCTTGTTCCGTGCAAACTTTCCAAAATGTTGTTGTTACCAAGGTCGTGCAGAGAGATTCGGGACCGGCCATTTACACATCGACTCACACACGCGTGCTGTACAGGCTTTCAGTGATGACGTGGCTTCCAAGGTTGCAGAGAGAATCAGGACCGGCCAGTTTGATGCGCGTGGCGCTGTTGCTGCGGGGGGTGTGGTTGCTAGTGCTGCTGCTGCCGCTTCAGCTGCCGGAGCTAGAGAAGCGGCTGATGTAGATGCTGGTGCTGGTGCTGGTGCTGGTGCTGGTGCTGGTGCTGGTACTGCTGGTGCTTGTGCTGATGCTGGTGCTTATGCTGGTGCTGATGCTGATGTTTTAAGCAATGGTGGTTGGATTGCCAGCAGCAGAACCCTCAACGCAGCCAATAATGTAGATGTGGGTGGCAGTAGTAATAGCAGGAAGGAGGGGGGAAGAGCTCATAGCAATGGGAGTGACCTGCTTGGCAACAGCAGCAGCAGCAACAGCGGTGGCGGTGACAGGAGCAGTAGAAGTGGTGGTGATGATGCCAGCTGCAGCACAGCAGTGCCAAGCAGCAGGAGAAGCAGCGTTGGTGCCGGTGCGAGCGAGGAGAATGGTGTGTTTTACGTCAATGGGAGGGATGTGCCCAACAGCAGCGGCAGCAGCAGCAGCGGCAACAGCGGCGGCAACAGCAGTGACGATACCAGCACTGGCCCAGCAACGTTGCCCAGCAGCAGCAGCAGCAGCGGCGGCGGCGATACCAGTTTAGGAGGTAGCAAGAATGGCGGCAGGAACGGCAGCAGTAGTAGTGGTCATGTGCGCAATGGGAATGAGAGTGGCAGGAACGGCAGCAGCAGCAGCAGCAGCAGCAGTAGCGGTGGTGGTGGTGACATTGCCAGCAGCAGCGGCAGTACAAGTGGCGGCAGTAGCGGTAATGGAAGTAGTGACGTCGGCAATTGTTATGTCAGTGGTGGTGGTGGTGGGGTGCATGCAAATGGTGTGAGCATGGGGGGGGGTGAGAGAAGTACCAAAGCTGGTGTGCCTGTGGAGTCTTTGTTGAGATCGCAAGGCAGTGTGGAGTAGTAGGTGCACACACGTACTTAGCTTTTTTGTTGTAAAGGTCGCTAGGCAGTGTGGAGTAGTAGATGCACACACGTACTTGACCCTTCTGTTGTGAAGGTCGCAAGGCAACTTGGATTAGTAGACGCACGTGCGCATACACACACACATACACACACTCACACACACATGTGTACTTAACCTTTTGTCGTGAAGGTCGCTAGGCATTGTGGAGTAGTAGATGCACACATGTGCTTTACCCTCTATCGGGAAGATTGCAGGGTAGTGCAGGGTAGTAGATATATGCACTGTTGTATCAGAGAGAAAGAGTGAGAGTGATACATATTTTTAGGCCTGTGTGTGTGCGTGCGTGTGTGCAATATTTAGGTGGCACTGTCGTAACAGAAAAAGAGTTTTGAGTGCTCCACATTGTGCACTGTGTTTAAAGGATTGAGAGAGTGGTCGCAGGAAGTATTTCAGCAGGGGTGCGTGCCGAGTTTTGGTGCTGCAAGCTGGTGTTGAGTGACATCTTGCATGTCGTAGGAAGAGAGCTAGCTTCCCTTACCTTTTTTAAATTTTTCAAGGTCTGGCTAGTGTGAGCATTGTTTTGCACGGTTTTTTTTTTTGCCAGGGTCATTCCAACCCTTGCCAGTGCTGACCTCTCACTATTGCTCATCTGCAGCGAGCCTTTCCTTTCACGCTCTGTTGGCGTGAATTATTACGTCTCATGCGCAAAGCTGTACAAAGTGTCTGCTGTTCTTCGGCACAGCAGCCCTTCTGATGTGTGTGTTCCCTGGCACTTGTATGTGTATGTGTGTATGTGTGTGTGTTGTGTACGCAGAACATTGCCCATTTGACAGACGTGCTGAGATGGCATGTGTGGTTACATGGCATGTGTGGTTACATGGCATGTGTGGTTATATGGATGAGCACGCTGAGTTTATTTCAGGGAATGAGTAGGAGAGTGAATGCGTGGCAGCAATTATTCTGAAAGGAAGAGGACTTCCTGACTTCTGTATGACCAGGACGTGACTTCTGTTATAATATTTAATGAGGAGACTATTGTACGGTGTTTTTTTGCCAGTAAGTGATGCTGCCAGTACAGCAAGTAATTCATGCTGCACCTGCTGCATAATGACTTTTTCTCCTCTTTTGGGATATTCCTGCGCTCAATCGTCAAGCTGCTGCGGTTGCAAGCTCTTAGGAAAGCCCTCCTTTTTTACCAAGTTACTAGTTGCAAAATTGCAAGACTGTTGTTGTGTGGTTGCACCTCAAATTTTTGTGACCAAACTTTGTTGCTTATCCATGCACAGTATTATGGTTTGGCATGAGCCTGCCGATGATCGCATCACGACTGTCTCCAATTTTGCAGCTTTGTTGCGTTTTAACGTTTCATATTGTGTTTTAAACGGAGCTTGTGCTGTGTCATGTCAATTGGCCAATCAACTGCAGGTAAAAGATTGACAAAGTAGGCGCAAAGCAAAGAAAAGAAAAAAAAAGACTCCGCCGGTAGTGATTACACAGCCAGCATGATTAAGGGAGGGGGTTACTTAGGTGCCCTTAGTAGGCAGCAATAAACACCCTCAACAAAAAACAATTCGCTTGCAGTGAAAACCACTCCCCACATTAATTAAGGAAAAGGAGCCAATTTGGTGCCGTAAAACTCCTCCGCCAAAAAGAAATAAGAAAGAGATTAATGGAGATCAGGAGGTTTGCAGGCTGGACCTGGCTGAAGCCTGATTCCTGATGAGAGTTATTATCGGTAATGGCACAGGAAAGTGTGCGTCTGGTATGGACCAGCAGTTTAGCAGTTGCTAGGACGTACATGAAGCTTGGAAGCAAGTTTCATAGCTCTTTGAGAGCCAAGACCCAGCTCCTTAAAAGGCTCCAGTGTGTGATTGTGTTGTAGATGGTGCCACTCACTCCCAAAAGAATACGGGAAAGGGTTTATGCATGAGGGGGTCACGACAAAGAGGGTTCGTCAGCCAGCCAGCTGATCGGCTGCTGAGTGGTCTCGGCCAGCCACAAATTAATCCATATATAACCTCAGATATGAAGAAGGGTGTTAAGGTTTTTGTTATGCAGAGCTAAGCACAATAGTTTACAAAACAGAGGGTAACCGCAGTCATTAGGATTAGAATGGTGGGCGTATTTGCTGGGCTCAGCCAGCAACATAGGAAATATAAGATGTATTGGAACAGGTTTCAGCCAGTGGAAAGTTGTTATGATTACAATGTTTGCAAAATTGTAAAAAAAGCGCTGGCTTAGCAACTTCTTGTCTCAGCTAGCGTAAACAAATTGGTGCAAAGGTGAAGGCTACAAGGTCAGGCGTGCTCACTAAACCCAGCAACGATTAAATAGCTTTAGCAAGCCGAGCTGTGACCTTTAAGACCATCGAAGACACAGGAGCTAGCGTGTTCAAACAAAGCACTTGACCCAGACGGCCTAACTGTGTGGAAAGAGAAGAGAAGATGAAGAACGCAGCCAGTTAAAACACCACCAGCATGGATTGTAAAAAGGTCATGTTATTAATGTTATGTACCAGTACAGGGCATGTTGTGTTGTGTTGTTTCATGTTCTGTACTAGTACAGGGCATGTTGTGTTGTTTCATATTCTGTACTGGTCATGTTATTATCTGAGCTAGTCATATGTACTAGTCATATGCTATTACCTGTGTTAGTCATGTTATGTTGTTTCGTGTTCTGTACTACCCAACGGATGCAAAGCCACACAACATCCCACCTCGGAGAGTAAAGAGAGGAAGGGCTTTAAGTTGAGGAGATCAGATGGTTGGGATGCAGCAAGGGGCTGCAAACCACCAGGAGTATTGCTCAGAAAGTTTGGCAACTGTTTTTGATGTCTCATCTAATCTGTATGGTTTTTGTTGCGCGAGATTTTGGGAGGAAACCTGTTTTTACAAAACATTGTATGCAGTGAGATTTGTGTGAGATCTATGCTGGAGATCGACAGTGTTCAGGCCTGATTCTCTTTTCAGCTCTTTTGTACTCTGTCTGTGCTGTTAAAAAGTGTTTCCTCAGCTCACAAACTCAATGGTCTTGGCAAAATAAAAGAGCATGCACCTCGTTCTGAACATGTTCATCTTCACCAGGGCATAGGTCACATACGCAAGAACCACCTTCAAGCCACGCTGCTGCCTTAACTTTCAAAGTATGCGCACGCAAGCGGAATCTACTTATATTGCGCATAACATGTATGAACAGATCAAGATGGAGATACCGTGGTACATTAATTGGCAAACGCTCATTTCTAGCAAAAGGGATGGAAAACCAAGAATGATAGGTGGCCAGTATGTTGTTGTGCGTGTTGGGGTCCACCAACTCAGCTTCTCTCCAAACACCTCTCATCCTATGCTTCAAATCTGCAGTAAACTCTTGCATGGTAATAGCATGCCCAGTTTGAACATGTAACACTGTTAAATGATTACAGAGAGGAGGTGTCTCTCTGTGCTCAATGTCATTGATGGCTTGCTCTCCGTGCTCTGGTGCGTATAATGCCTGTGCAGCTGCTTATGGCATGTCCAAATTAAAGCCTGCTTAACGCCTTCCTTGCGTGCTATGCTGCATGTAGCATATGTGGTGAAGCAGACCACAATGCACGCACGCATGACCGTGTCCTTAAGCAGCGAGCAGCAACTGCACAGCAACTGGAGGTCCCACCTACTGCACGAGTGGAAGCAGGCGGGCGTGCCTCGTATGCCTGCACAATCTGTGGCGCGCAAGGCCACAACGCTCACACGCACCATCGTCAAGCAGCAGCAGCAGAACCAGCCGAGCCTGCTACGCGGAGGCAGCAAACATGTGGCACATGTGGGCAACGTGGCCACAATGTACGCACACATCACCAGCACGTAGCAGCAGAACCAGCAGCAGCAGAACCAGCTGAGCCTATTACGCGGAGGCAGCAAACATGTGGCACATGTGGGCAACGTGGCCACAATGTACGCACACATCACCAGTACGTAGCAGCAGAAGCAGAAGCAGCAGAGGGTGGGAGGGAGAAGAATATAGAGGACTTAGAGCGGGAACAAGCAGTGAAAGGGAGACGTGGCAAACGTCCTCAATTCGCCAACTTTACAGCGTTGCTTGCAACGCTTCCCCCACTTGTCTCGATAAGCAAGACCCATTCCATCGAAAGCCTAAATGATCTAACTTAGATGGTGCCACCCACTCCCAAAAGAATGATGTGGGGAGCAAGTAAGGCTGCTTGAATATTGGTGCAGGATTTTTGTTTGGTGTTCCTTTGCTTTGCTCAGCAGTTCTTTGGATTTCAGGGTTATAAAAAGGTTATAAAAAGGAAGTCAAGCTAGTGTTTTAATTGGCTGGGATCAGCCGACAAAAAGCAAACGTAGAAACTGGTTTCAGTAAAGGCAAGGTAATTAGATTAGCATTGGATAATTACTACAGCCAAGGTAATCAGAATTAAAATGGATTATTTACTACAGCCAGGAAACGTGATTGTGAGGTAAATGTGGTGGTAAAGCCCTCTAAGCGCCGTCAGACACCACGATACAGCAGCCCTCTTAGCGCCGTCAGACACGCCTCTATGCCTTCTAAGCGCCGTCAGACACCACGATACAGCAGCCCTCTAAGCGCCGTCAGACACGCTTCTATGCCTTCTAAGCGCCGTCAGACACCACGATACAGCAGCCCTCTAAGCGCCATCAGACACCACGATACAGCAGCCCTCTTAGCGCCGTCAGACACGCCTCTATGCCTTCTAAGCGCCGTCAGACACCATGATAAAGCAGCCCTCTGAGCGCCGCCAGACACGCCTCTATGCCTTCTAAGCGCCGTCAGACACCATCATACAGCAGCCCTCTAAGCGCCGTCAGACACCACGATACAGCAGCCCTCTTAGCGCCGTCAGACACGCCTCTATGCCTTCTAAGCGCCGTCAGACACCACGATACAGCAGCCCTCTAAGCGCCGTCAGACACCATGATACAGCAGCCCTCTTAGCGCCGTCAGACACGCCTCTATGCCTTCTAAGCGCCGTCAGACACCACGATACAGCAGCCTTTAAGTGCCGTCAGACATTACGATACAGCAGCCCTTTAAGCGCCGTCAGACACCGCGATACAGCAGCCCTCTTAGCGCCGTCAGACACGCCTCTATGCCTTCTAAGCGCCATCAGACACTACGATACAGCAGCCCTCTTAGCGCCGTCAAACACCACGATACAGCAGCCCTCTTAGCGCCGTCAGACACCACGATACAGCAGCCAATCAAGGCCATTAGGCGTGAGCATGAAACACAAAGAGCCCAGTTGACAGAATCTACGCAACGATGAGAACCCATAAGAGGCCCTTCTTAATTTGTTTCTAGAGTGATCCTGAGACAACAGTGGCAGAGAGCTGCGTTGCAGCAGCATTATTGCATGCTTTTTTTTTTTGAGTGATCCTGAGACAACAGTGGCAGAGAGTTGCGTTGCAGCAGCATTATTGCAAGCTTGTTTTTTTTTTAGTGATCCTGAGACAACAGTGGCTGAGAGCTGCGTTGCAGCAGCATTATTGCAAGCTTGTTTTTTTTTAGTGATCCTGAGACAACAGTGGCAGAGAGCTGCGTTGCAGCAGCATTATTGCAAGCTTTTTTTTTTGAGTGATCCTGAGACAACAGTGGTAGAGAGCTGCGTTGCAGCAGCATTATTGCAAGCTTGTTTTTTTTTTAGTGATCCTGAGACTACAGTGGCAGAGAGCTGCGTTGCAGCAGCATTATTGCAAGCTTGTCACGTTTGATTAGAGCCTGGCCAAAAGATCCACGATGTCTTGGGTCCAGGGGATAGCTCATTACTCATTACCCTACACCAAGATGCGAGCGCAGAGGCAAACTCCGGGTGACTTGTAAATGTATGGCCTGGGATTATTGATGTTGCTCCCAAAAATTAGAATGCAAAAGGGGGGTGGGTGCTTTGGAGTGTGAGCAACTGATGGAGACTGGGAGGTCTGCAGACAGTGCCGATTCAACAAGATCTGGGGATCTTAAGCACGGCGTCCACCTGTTTGAGATAAAGTGCTTCAGGACAATAGACTTACTAGCCAGCTGAACGCTGCACAGGAACAGCACAAACACTCTGCACCTAATTTCAAAGAGCCTCCAATACTCTTTACATCATCCTTATGAGTGGGGTGGCACATCCAGCGTCTCTAAACAAAATTGTGGTGGAGGAGTTTGTGCGGTACTAAGTGGCCCCTTTTTCTCAATTTGGATTTCACTGCCTGCAGTAATTGAAGTGACTTATTTCCAGAGATTTATGCTACAATATTTTTTATTACATTTGCGATGCATGTGCGGTGTCAAATTAGGCAGTATTATGTAGAGCAATAATCACATCAAAAATCAAGATACAAATTGGAACAATATATTGTTCAAGAGACGCAGGACAACTTGGCGCTCAGGCCCTCCGTCGTCTGCTGAGGTGTTGCTGGGTGCCATTACAGCACAACCAAGGCAAACACAAAGGTGTGCCAGTGCTTCTGCGATTCTCAAGCGTAGATGACAGCCCGCCTCAACTAATTCAGCAGGTGGTAGTACCTAATCAATCATGTTTCTGATGACTGCAAGCGGGGCGAGCTGGGCGGCTTATGCCCTGGAGCATGATACCATAAGACCAATCTAGTCGGGACTTATTATTGTCGGATCTCCTGAGGCCAGTACTATGGCGGCCACGGCTGCTGAACGCCTGCCACGCATGCGCAAGCCAGATTCCAGGCACCCTGTGCAGTTCAGGTTACGAAAAAAATATAAACTGTGATTATTTTGTATGTTTAAGCGCGCTGGTCCTGACTTTTCAATCCTGCCTCGTTCAAGCTAACCAGAATATTAATTAGTGGAACAGAGTGAAAAATTTTACGGACGTAAATTGCGAATTTTACCGCAAGTCTACCGCAAGTCTACATTTTAATTTATATCGCAGTTGCATCCCTTCATTGATACTTGCGCCCGAGTTTATTGTTTTAGGGTTAGGGTTTGAACAGGTTTGAAAACAAACAAACAACAGGCATGGACAACAAGCAGGAAATCGGTGACAGCGAGTCTCGGGTCCCCTTGCTGTATACCCTAGATGTTGAGGGTAGCAAAGCAGCAGCGCAATTGCGCACGCGATGCAGTCTGGTCACTGCCTTGTGGACCGTAAGGTTTCTTCAAATGGTCCTCATCTACATTGGAACAGTGATCCTAGCAGGTAGGTACCGGTACCGGTATAGCCCTTAATGAATTTGTATGGGGGCTTAGTACCCATGTTCAATTCCGTGCTCGTTTACTTCCCAGCCATCTTGGACGACTTAGAGATTGACGGGGATGTCCAAATGCCCCGAAGCTGGAGGTTCTCGCTCGGAGTAAGTGTTCAGTGTCCCGTGCTGTTTACAAGGCCCTTTTACAAGGCCCTTTTACAAGGTCAGTTGTGAGGCCTCATAGGAGTTTCAGGCACGCATCATAGCACTGGCCAATTGATGCTGTCGAAAGACCTGTATCTAACGTGTGAGAACCTTGTCAACGGTGTTATCAAGGTTGTGCCACAGGGCTGGCGTGATATCTACTACGCCACTGCAGTCTTTTCATCCTGACCTGCAGCACTCTTTCTACGCCTCAAGCCTAGTTGGCCTTTTCCTATCCTTGCCCGTGTTTTCATTGTTTGGGCGCATGTACGAGGCATCATACAAGTAGCACACACACACACACACACTCACACACACACACACACGCACACACACACACACGCACACACACTCACACACGCACACTCAATCATTGGCCTGCGACCTTGCCTGCAGACGGGAGTTGCCACAGCAAGCGTCTCCAGCTGCTGGGTGGTTCTGCTGAGCGCTCTGTGCATCCGACAGGGCACGCTTAACCCACAAATGACACAGTACACCATCCTCTGCCTGGTGCGTCTCATTTCACTGTGTGCTTATACTTAGGGTGGGCCAGAACCATATATTTATACGTATATACAGTGTGTACATACGGTATTTTTAGCAGGGAAATCACCGTACATACGTTCATATACGGTTGTACAAACGGTCTGGCCAACCCTACTTGTACTCTTTGTTTTCTTATTGAATAATATGGGAGCATTGCTGAGCATACACTAAGTTGTAGGGTGCTTAAAAAAAAACAAAGTATTAACAAGCGCGTGCTCCTCGTTTTCTATGCTTCTAATGCTCCATCAATCTCCCTGGTACTTCTCATCTTACTAGTATTATCTTGCTGCAAAAGGTCAACAACCAACTTGTTCATGATTTCCTTTCTCAGCAGAACAATAAGTTTTTTCTTTTTCTTTCTGAACTTATTATTTGTGGCTGGCCAAGACCAGTCAGCAGCCGATCAGCCAAACAACCTGGCTGAAGGTCACTCCCCATTGTAACCATTGTAACCATTGTATAATCTTGCTACATGAATAAGTGTGCGCTGCTCGCTTCTTTATTTTAAAGGTTTTCTTTTAGACGAGGCCCTCTCTCAACCTATTGATTAGTAAGTATGCGTGCGCTGCTCGTCCTCTATATATACAAGCTCATTTATACTTTTATAGGGCTTCATAAAAAATGTAATAAGGGCGAAGGATTTATCGTCCCTCTGTCCGGTTTGTGTGTTCACTCTTTTTAGAGGGTACTTCAAAACTCACGTACGCTCCTTGAACCGTGTGTGTGTCTGCCTAGATGAGGGGCACCTCCAAAACAAAAAGAACAGCTGCACTTGTTTTGGTCTTGGATATGGTTATTGGAGTAATGTGTTGGGGCTTTCATCATGGTTATTGGAGTAATGGTTATTAGAGTGAAGTGCTGGGGGCTTTCATCAGAGCACTGGCACAGCAAGCTTTTAGTCTGGTCCTAAACATGGTGAGTTCTGGAGAAAAATGTGCTGTGGGGATTGACCAGAGGGCTTTCAGGCAGTAATGCCCATAACCAGGGAAGAAAGGTAAGGTACATCGCTCTGTATGCTTAATGTAAGGTGAGGTACGTGTATGCCTAAGGTAAGGTAAGGTACATGCATAAGGTAAGTGAGGTACATGCATAAGGTAATTGAGGTACATGCATAATGTAAGGTGAGGTATATGTATGCCTAAGGTAAGGTGTATGCCTAAGAATGGATGTATTTGTGGCTGGCCGAGACCAGTCAGCAGTCGATCAGCCAAACGACCTGGCTGAACCATTGTTTAACACATGTATGCCTAAGGTAAGGTAAGGTACATCGCACTGTATGCCTAATGTACAGGGCTGGCCAGAACCATATATATACGGTATACATAGTATTAATAGCTTAAAATCACCAAATATACGGTGTATATATACGTATATATACGGTTCTGGCCAACCCTATTAATGTAAGGTGAGGTACATGTATGCCTAAGGTAAGGTACATCGCTAGGGTTGGCCAGAACCATATATATACGGCGTAAATACGTTATTTTTGGCAGGCAAATCCCGAAATATATGGTCATATACGGTGTACATATACGGTTCTGGCCAACCCTTTACATCGCTCTGTATGCCCCAGGAAGTAAGCCAAGTGGGTCTTCCTTCTGAGCCTGTTCACATGGCCATTTATAAGTGACTCTGAGAAAAAAGAAATATTGTAACCATTAATAAGTGACTCTGAGAAAAAAGAAATATTAATAACTGAGAAAAGGCCTGTTCACATGGCCATTAATAGGTGACTCAAAAGTGTTATTTTAGGTAGTTTTTTAATAGAATGATATAGAGGCCTGTTCACATGACCATTAATAAGTGACTCAGAAGTGTTATTTTAGGTAGTTTTTTAATACAGTGTGATGATAGTCAGTGTGACAGCTAGTTCCATACTTGTGCATAGGTAGGGTTGGCCAGAACCGTATATATACACCGTATATAACCGTATATTTGGCGATTTTCCTGCCGAAAATACCGTGTACACACCGTGTATGTATGGTTCTGGCCAACCCTATGCATAGGTATGTTGTTACATCCTACGTGCCTTGGATCCTCACATCTGACCGTGAAGATCTTGCTCAAAACGAACCATGAAATTTTTTTTGCATCCTGCGAACCTCAAATCCTCACATCTAATTGTGAAGACCGTGCCCAACACAAAACTGATCTTTTGCCCACTTCAGGGGTATGACCTAGCCTGCGCAATCATTCTGTTTGGCGCTGCCATTGCTGTGGTACCTGACTCCACAGGTATGGGTGTGAGTATGGGTGTGGTTGTGGGTATAAGTGTGGGTGTGAGTATGGGTGTGGGTGTGGGTATAGGTGTGGGTGTGAGTATGGGTGTGGTTGTGGGTATAGGTATGGGTGTGAGTATGGGTGTGGTTGTGGGTATAGGTGTGGGTGTGAGTATGGGTGTTATTGTGGTTGTGGGTATAGGTATGGGTGTAAGTATGGGTGTGGTTGTGGGTTTAGGTGTGGGTGTGAGTATGGGTGTGGTTGTGGGTATAGGTGTGGGTGTGAGTATGGGTGTTGTTGTGGTTGTGGGTATGGGTGTGGGTTGGGTGTGAGTGTGGGTGTGGGTGTGGGTGTGAGTATGGGTGTGAGTGTGGGTGTGAGTATGGGTGTTGTTTTGGTTGCGGATATGGGTGTGGGTGTGGGTGTGAGTATGGGTGTGGGTGTGAGTATGGGTGTGAGTATGGGTGTGGGTGTGGGTGGTGTGAATGGGTGGGAGGAAAAACAACTTGGCAGTAAAACCACTCCATAGCTTTCAAACATTGGCACGTCACCTAGAACTAGAACTAGTCAGAGATGCTTGAGCGTTGCCTAGAAAATACTTAACGGTGGAACACCCCTTACATTATCGATGAAAAGTAGGCACTCATGTGCCGGTCTTTAATTATTAACTCTTCAGTTGCTCCTCCAAAATAGAAAAAAAGAAGGGGTCAAACACAAGGTGCCTATGAAAACCAAGAGAAGAGATG
>Ga0307945_1000871_pt1:0-7500 | contig 22399 bp, 19 predicted proteins | sample OrgLakmetagen228_FD_201818 | JGI IMG/M metagenome (GOLD analysis project Ga0307945, IMG submission 201818) | Saline water microbial communities from Organic Lake, Antarctica - #228 | ecosystem: Environmental > Aquatic > Non-marine Saline and Alkaline > Saline | place: Antarctica: Organic...
GCTTGCACAACAGTTTAGTAGAATAATTTAGTAAAATAGTTTACACAATGCTTACACAATAGTGTAGTAGAATAGTTTAGTAGAACAGTTTACACAATGCTTGCACAATAGTTTAGTAGAATAGTTTAGTATAATTATTTACACAATGCTTACACAATAGTTTAGTAGAATAGTTTAGTAGAATCATTTTTTCTTGGTACCTGATTGCCCCAGAAACACCAGATCATACATCACCACACCAAATCCAAGAGCCACACAGCCAAAGCGAACCAACCAGCACGTCCCCTCAAAAAATACAGATGCTTACCCACCACGTCCCCTCAAAAAATACAGATGCTTACCCACCAGGAGGTCCTAGTGTATGGAGGTCGTATCAAGATTTTTTAGATTTAGATTTTGGCCTTCAGTCAGACCGTTCAGCTGATCGGCCTGTGACTGGTCCTTGCCAGTCAACAAAAAATCCATAAGCCCAGACACAAAAGAAATAGATTTTGGTGTTTGGAGGTCGTATCAAGAGGTTTAGGGGGGCCTGAAGCACAGGGATGGCCGTTATGCTTCTAACGCTCAAACACTTTCAAAACCCCAACCGCCACAGCATGAAAGCATCACAGCGCAGCAACGACACAGCCAAAGCCAAACCGCACACCCCTTAAAACACACACACACACACACATGCTTACTCACCAGGAGGGCCTCGTGCCTGGAAGTGATGTCGGGGTGGCACGGAAGAAGGATCTCCTGCGCGTATGTAATGGTAGGAGTGTTGCGTGTGTATGTGTGTGTGCGTGTGTGTGTATGTGTTTATGTGTGTGTGTATGTGCGCACACGTGTCCGCGCATGTTTGTGCATGTGTATGTGTGTGTGCATTTGTGTGCGCGTGTATGTGTGCTTTCCTTGTGTGTATGTGTGTGTGTGCGTGTGTGTGTGCATGCGTGCGTGCATTGTTTGTGCATACCATGTGTGTGTCTGCCAACCATGCGTGTGTCTGACATGGATGACTTGACATCGTTGCACATAAGGAGAGACTAGGTTTGAACCCTCTTGGCCATCCCTACTTCCCTATGAAGAGGCTAGGCATCCCTAAGGAGAGACTAGGTTTGAACCCTCTTGGCCATCCCTACTTCCCTAAGGAGAGACTAGGCATCCCTAAGGAGAGACTAGGCATCCCTAAGGAGAGACTAGGCATCCCTAAGGAGAGACTAGGTTTGAACCCTCTTGGCCATCCCTACTTCCCTAAGGAGAGACTAGGCATCCCTGAGGAGAGACTAGAAATCCCTAAGGAGAGACTAGGTTTGAACCCTCTTGGCCATCCCTACTCCCCTAAGAAGAGGCTAGGCATCCCTAAGGAGAGACTAGGCATCCCTAAGGAGAGACTAGGCATCCCTAAGGAGTGACTAGGTTTGAACCCTCTTAGCCATCCCTACTTCCAAGCACATGCGCCTTACACACGTGCGGACTTCTGTTTAATCAGAAATTTGAGCACGAGCTTCAAATGTGGTATGCGTAGGCTTGGCTAGAGCCATTATACGTTGTTGGTTTTGGGCAGGCAAATCACCAAATGTGCGGTCATATACGGTGCATATATATGGTTCTTATACGGGGTTTTGGGCAGGCAAATCACCAAATGTGGGGTCATATACGGTGCATATATATGGTTCTGGCCAACTCTACATACGGCACAACAGTGACGCCGGAAGAAAACCGCTACAGCCGCTTCGGGACAAAACACCTTCATAACATTGCACTCCATTGCTCATAACAATGCACTCCATTGTTCACCAATTATACGGTCATATAAAGTGCATAGGCATATACGGTTCTGGCCAACCCTAGATATGCTAAGAGCTTACGCGGCACGGAAGGCCTATGCTCGGGCTGGCCAGAACCATACATTAATAGGTATATACGGTGTATATACGTTTTTTACAGGGAAATCACCATACATACGGTCTTATACGGTGTGTATACACGGTTCTGGCCAACCCTACTTTTGTGACATCCCCTGAACTCTGAAGTCATACATCCTCTGTTTTCTGGAGATAAAATGGGACACTAGAGCTTACTGGGAATCTGGGAGGGGGTCCAGGGATCTCGGTGCCTATCACAGTTCCATCATCATCCTTGGCCACCGGGCCAAGAGGTGCTCCTCCTCTCCCCCCTCTGCCTCGCCCCCTCCCTCCACGCCCTTTTGTGCGTTAAATTGGGTGTGTGTGTGTATATGCATGTGTGTGTGCGTATGCGTGCATGTTTGTAAATGTATGTGTGTATGTGCTTATGCGTGCATGTGTGTGACTGCGTGCATGTGCATGTCCACGTATGTGTGTGTATGCGTGCATGTTTGTATATGTATGTGTGCGTGCTTATGCGTGCATGTGTGTGTTTGCGTGCATGCTCATGCACATGCGTGTACAAGCATGTATGTGTGTAAGTATTTGTGGGCGCATGTGGGTGTATGTAAGTGCGCATGCGTGCACATACGCATGTGTGTCTGCGCGAGCAAATGCATGTGCGTGTGCGTGTGCGTGTGCACGTGCATGCGTGTTTGTGTGTATACGTGCGTGTACGTGTGCGTGTGTGTGTGTGTGTGTGTGTGTGTTTGTGTGCAAGTGTGTGCGCGTGTGTTCATATGTGCGTGTGTGTGTTTGTGTGCAAGTGTGTGCGCGTGTGTTCATATGTGCGTGTGTGTATGTGTGTGTGTGTGTGTGTGTGTGTGTGTGTGTGTGTGTGTGTGTGTGTGTGTGTGTGTGTGTGTGTGTGTGTGTGTGCGCGCTCGTGTGTGCGCGTTTTTGTGTGTGTGTGTGTGTGTGTGTGTGTGTGTGTGTGTGTGTGTGTGTGTGTGTGTGTGTGTGTGTGTGTGTGTGTGTGTGTGCGTCTGTGCATGCACGGGTATGTGTATGTGCATGTCTGTCCGTGAGTTACCTGACATGAAGGCGCAGGCAAAAGTTGGTTGCTAAAAATTAGCCCATGCAGGAGCAAATGAATGTGAAATTAAATGGTATAATGATCAATTTATCTGGTAGGATTAATTAATAAAAGCTGTTGATCTCAAGGTAGGGTCCCATTTCAATCGGGGCAGCCACACTCATTTCCCCTTCACGTCTGATTCATCATGCCGTATGGTCACGCACACAGCACACAGCATGCACATAAATGCACCTGTCTTGCTGCAAAGCGCAGCGTGATGAAGCGTATGATGAGCAATACACATGTTTGGTAATTGCGCATAACACTCTGCCGCAGCTGGAAAACACAATGCGCACAAATCCACACACAATGAGCGCACGCGTTCAATTCTGCACACGCAGATGCAGCTGCGTGCCGGAGGTGGCGCACATTTGCTGCAAACGCACAAGCTCCTCTCTCGTGGATCCCCCCGTGCGCCCATTAAGGCCTCCTCGCCCTCTAGTAGGGCAACGCCTGCAGTCTTGTCAAACCCTGCTGCACGGCTGAGCAGCAGAACACAGCTCCCTTCACAAAACAGCAAAAACAGAAATATGAAGACGAGAGCTGGTCCCAGCGACGTGTTCGTCTTAGATTTTGACGGTAGGTGCACAATGTCACTCACGTAATAGGTACTCGCAATAATAAGTGCCCTCGCACATCAAATACATAACTCAGCACACGCGTGGTGACAAATAATTCCTCTTTCTGCGCCATGTTTTTTCTTTGCAGCATCCTTTGCTTATCACTTGCTTATTACTAGGATTGTCCAGAGCCATATATATACACGGTATATTTACGGTATTTTTGGCAGGGAAACCACCAAATATACGGTCATATACAGTGCATACATACGGTTCTGGCCAACCCTGCTTATCACTCAGGACAGTGCCGGCGAAGCCTTTCGGATCAGCTTTCCCTACTCAATGTTCCAGTTCTCCTTCCTCTTTCACTATCCCTATGCGCAGGTGTCCTTCTAGATTCTGAAAGGTACGGGGAAAGAAAGAATGCGGTGGAGTACAATGTTATGAACAATGGAGTACAGTGTTATAAACAATGAAGTACAATGTTATGAACAATGGAGTGCAGTGTTATGAACAATTGAGTACAAAGTTATGAACAATGGAGTACAATGTTATGAACAATGGAGTGCAATGTTATGAACAATGGAGTGCAGTGTTATGAACAATGGAGTACAATGTTATGAACAATGGAGTACAATTTTACGGACAATGGAGTACAGTGTTATGAACAATGGAGTACAAAGTTATGAACAATGGAGTACAGTGTTATGGACAATGGAGTGCAATGTTATGAACAATGGAGTACAGTGTTATGAACAATGGAGTGCAATGTTATGGACAATGGAGTACAGTGTTATGGCCAATGGAGTGCAATGTTATGAACAATGGAGTACAGTGTTATGAACAATGGAGTGCAATGTTATGAACAATGGAGTGCAATGTTATGAAGGTGTTTTGTTTTGTACTGAAGCGGCTGTAGCAATTTTGCTGCCAGTGTCACTATTGTGCCGTTTGTAGGGTTGACCAGAACCGTATACACACAACGTATATGGTATATGGTATATTCCCAACCATATGCTATAATGCCGTATCCCATCAAAAACAGGGGACAGAAAATGGAGGGCAATTCTGCAAGGAGTAGGATCGACTGGTTGTGGCTGTATTGCCCATTGCCCATTAGCACCGCCGCTTTATTTCTGTGGGTTCGGCAGGTGGCAGGCAATGCGCTGAGACAAACCAAATTTGAAGGAGGTGTTGGACCCCCCTATCAGGCTGCTGGTGTAGTAAAATAGCATAAACATGGGTAGCAAAATAGCAAAACATGTTAAAAGGCTGCTCGTGTAGTAAAATTGCATAACATGTTAAATTTGCTCGTGTAGTAAAATAGCATAACATGTTAAAAGGCTGCTGGTGTAGTAAAATTGCATAACATGTTAAATTTGCTCGTGTAGTAAAATAGCATAACATGTTAAAAGGCTGCTGGTGTGGTAAAATAGCATAACATGTTAAAAGGTGGAGGGTGGGTAAATCCCCGCGCCAGGCTCCGCCCCTGCTGAATCTTGATGTGTAATTCCGGCAGCTCGTTTCAGTTGCCCACGTGTCGTCTGCCTATAGAGTGGTTTTTGAAGCAACCAGCACAGCAAAGCTGCTTTGCTAGGGGGAAGATGTGTGTGTGTGTGTGTGTGTGTGTGTGTGTGTATAGGTCGTTCAAGTGATGCAGGCAGAGCTTTTTACTGCTTCAAAATTCAAGCATACAAGAAGCAAGCATTCATGCTGCGGAGTACTCTGACAATTCGTTGAAACTGCACCAACAGGGTTTAGGTGCGCCTTGGTGCCTGATCAAGCAAGCAAGACCCTTCCACTAAACAACACCCCTCTCGAATAAACGCGTGACACCATTCTCTCAAATAAACGCGCAACACAAGTCTCTCAAATAAACGTGCGATGCAAGTTCTTGTTTCAGTCATTTATATGCGTGCAGTACCTGATTTGTGCGGTAGGTCACCAGCAGCGCGCCTTGGTCGCTGCCAAAGAAGATCTTGACACCTTTTACATAAGTCCTCGTAGTATCTCCCACGATCACGTGTGTGCACTTCTAATTTGTGTTGTAGGTCACAGCAGCGCGCCTTGGTTGCTGCCAAAGAAGACCTTGACACCTTTTACATAAGTCCTCGTATTATCTCCCACGATCACGTGTGTGCACTTCTAGTTTGTGTTGTAGGTCACCAGCAGCGCGCCTTGGTTGCTGCCAAAGAAGACCTTGACACCTTTTACATAAGTCCTCGTAGTATCTCCCACAATCACGTGTGTGCACGTCTAGTTTGTGTTGTAGGTCACCAGCAGCGCGCCTTAATCGCTGCCAAAGAACACCTAGACAGATTTTCACATACGTCCTCCATTTCACCTCACTAAATCAAGTTTGTGCACTCCTCTTTTTGTGCTCTGTGCAGGGAAGTCACCAGCAGTGCCTTGCTTGCATGCAATCAGCGATGGCCTCAGATCTTTGGGTCTCTCAGGTAGTGTAACAAATTGCCAACCCCTGTCCAAAACCCAAGCAGAAGGGAACCTGAGTCCTTCGGACGATATTTCCAAAAAATCTGTTTCGACCATAACTTTCGGAACAGGCTCGAATCCTTAACTACTCCTTGTAGCGAGTTTCCTACCCCTGTCCAAAACCCAAGCTGAAGGGAACCTGAGTCCGAATTTGGACAAGGGTTCCAAAAGCACCGGCTTGAGCATAAGTCTCTCATGTACCGTACCTTACCGTATTCACCACAAAACCAAAAAATTCATAAATATTAAAAGTAACCCAGTTTAAAAGTTTTAAAGGCACTAATTTGAACGTGAACGGCTCCTGTAATGAATCATCAAAAAGGAGTGGTTTTCACTGCCTGCGTAGTTTGTTCTTTTTCTTTTTCTTGAATCATCGAGGTTCAAAAAGGTAGCATCTGTTAAAAAAAATGGCAGTGGTGGTCACAGAACTTTGGATCCCTTAGCAAAGCAATAGTAGCAAATACATAGGGTTGATGAGAACCGTATATACCGTGTATGACTGTATATTTGGTGATCTCCCTGCCAAAAATACCGTATATATATGGTTTTGGCCAATTCTACAAATACACATTTCAGGTGATTTAAATTAACGGCTCGTTAATAAATGGCAGCAGTGGCCCAACATTTTTGGAGCAGCAAACAAACGGATTTGAAACAACGTGTGCATTGGGTTTGCCGCATACACCTTATAAGCTTGTCTGGGGTAAACCTTATATGAAGAGACATTTGGGGTAGGATGCCATACAAGTGTATATGTTGTCATACATCATAGGTATAAACGATAAACCAAAAATAAAATTAAATATATGTGGTTCTGGCCAACCTTGCATCTGCCTCCTGGAACATCCCACGCACCATCTCATACCTTAACGCAAATGTGTCTATTTTTTGATCGCACACAGACATAGGAACGAAGGAACACTTTTAATCACTTGCGCCTATAGATCCTTAGGTTTTAATCGCGCGCGCGCGCGCACACACACACACACACACACACACACAAGGATTGCACACAGACATAGGAAAACAGAAACACTCCCAATCACTTACGCCTTTAAATCCTTAGGTTCAGGATCGCACACACACACACACACACACATACACACACACACACACATGCGCGCACACACACAAGGATCACACACAGACACACACACACACACACAAGGGTCACACACGGACATAGGAATAAAGGAACACTTTCAATCACTTACACACACACGCAACGCTGAACAAAAATACTCACTAAAAATGCTCAGCACACAAGCACAGACACACACATACGCACACGCACATAAACCTATCTTTTTTTAATTTAACTTCATAGTTTTGAGGATGAGCAGCGCCTCTCAGAAAACATGCGGCTTGTGCGGCCTGTACTGATTAAGGGACATGAGAGCATGGTCATGGTGCGCGCATGTGTGTGTGTGTGTTTGTGTGTGTATGTGTGTGTGTGTGTGTGTGTGGTGCGGCCTGTGCTGAG
>Ga0307945_1000871_pt1:10000-22399 | contig 22399 bp, 19 predicted proteins | sample OrgLakmetagen228_FD_201818 | JGI IMG/M metagenome (GOLD analysis project Ga0307945, IMG submission 201818) | Saline water microbial communities from Organic Lake, Antarctica - #228 | ecosystem: Environmental > Aquatic > Non-marine Saline and Alkaline > Saline | place: Antarctica...
CCTGGTGTGAACGTGTGAACTCAGCTGGTTGAGGCAGACAACATACTGAATTTGTGTGTGTGTGTGCATGTGTTGTGTGTATGTGTGTGTGTGTGTGCACTGTGCAGCAACGAGGCCATGAAGACACCTGAGTGGCAGGAGCAGCAAAAGCCGTACCAAGGAGTCAAAGACGCGTTAGAAGGGTGCCCCTACCCCTACTACATCGCCACCTCAAAAGGTACATACGTAAAGAACAAGAAAAACTGCACAGGCAGCGAAAACCACTTCCCACATTAATCAAGGAAAAGAAAGCCACTTTGGTGCCGAGTACCGGCCAAAGAAAATGACGATAACGAAAATGAGTGCGCCACCTTGGTGTAGGAACGAAAAAGCTGCGCAGGCAGCTAAAGCTACTCCCCACGTTGATGAAGGAAAAGAAAGCCACTTTGGTGCTGAGTACTAGCCAAAGGAAATGACGATAAGGAACATGAGTGAGCCACTTTGGTGTAGGGGGAAAAAAGCTGCGCAGGCAGCTCAAACCACTCCCCACGTTGATGAAGGAAAAGAAAGCCACTTTGTCTGAGTACCAGCCAAAGAAAATGACGATAAGGAACATGAGTGCCCCATTTTGGTGTAGGAACGAAAAAGCTGCGCAGGCAGTGCAAACCACTCCACACATGTATAAGGAAACTGAGTGCGCCACTTTGATACCAAGTACCAGCCAAAGAAAAAGAAAGCCATTTCGGTACTGTAAAAATCCTTTACCAGCAGACAAAGGGGCCCGGTCAGAGAGGTCCAGCAGAGTACCAGAAGGAGAACAGAAGCCACGAAAGTTTACAAGGTTTACTAAAAAAGGCTTCTTCAGTCAAGAAGTGCGACTGCTAGCCTTCTCATAAACGCAATTAGTTCACGAAGTCACAAAGAGACTGGAGTATCATACATACAATGGTTACAATGGTCACAATGGGGGGTGACCTTCAGCCAGGTTGTTTGGCTGATCGGTTGCTGACTGGTCTCGGCCAGCCACAAATAAATCCATAAGCTCAGAAAGAAAGAGAAAGTTTTGAAGATCTGGAGGCCTCTTACATACGCAGGCCTTCAAATTTGTGTTTATAATGCTGCAGCTGCTTCTGCCCTTATGAAATTACCTCCTCAAAAGATACATACATACCCATGTTTTGAGTCCAGCTCTTCTACCTACCTCTCACCTTGGAGGCAAACATGATCTGCTTGTATCCTTTCACGCACTTCCTCCTCATGAGACAAGTGCATGCTCACCCTGATCTTCCTCCCTGATCTTCTTTCCTTGTTGTTGCCTCAAAGGATATGTTGATCTGTTGCATGGTATATGTACTTGCTTTTCCACTAGTTGTGTATACAGCGTTTCCTCTTTGATACATTCACTGTCACTTCAAAAGCATGAATGCACGCATTCAGACCTTTACTTTTTGGGGCGGAGCCCCCCGGGGCGTAGTCCCTTTATGTTCACTGCAGTCAACACTGCGCTCTCAGAGAGTCAACACTGAAAGAATAGAGCATTGAGCCAGCCAGGCAACCTTACAGTGTAAAATATGTATGAAATACACGCCAATTTTGCGCTGATTCCAAAACACCCCGGTCAAACCCCCCTCCACGCAAGACCCCTTCAGGGTCGCGTGTCTTTGTTTTCCCCGGGATGCAATTGAGTGCATTTATCATGTATTTAGAATGTTCCCATCATATTCTAAGCCCTTCTTTTCAGTAGTGGTGTCATTGAGTGTGGTAGAAGGCCGACCGATCCCCACACGCTAGCAGCGCTTGCAGCAGCAGAGCAGAGAAGGCAGCAGCTTCACAGCACTCGGGAGGACAGGCGAGCGAGGGCCCGGGAGAGGACCCGCGTTCAGCACTTGGCACAGCACTTGGAGCAACAGTCTCAGCCTGGCAATGCCACTCAGCAGGCACAGGAAGCAGCATCCCAGACAGAGTTGGTGGCTTTGAACAATTGTATGGAGCTCAGGCGTTCAGAGGAGCAGCTCAGAAAATTTGCACCCCTGAATTGCTCGCTCATATGACACACTGCTGTTGAGGTATATATCGGAGGTCTTCCACACCATTGGCAAGCAAACAGCTACAGACACGGTATGGAATGACGGGGACTGTGCAAACGCAAGAGCGGGGGGTGCAGGGGGGACGCAGCCCCCCCTAAATTGTCTATCTCATTTGAATGCCGCTCTTCATTGCAAAGACCAGGCTGCTCAGAAATGGCTGAACAGGAGCAGTGGGGTGCAGAGGGAGCGCAGTCCCTTCTGAATCGCTCTCACTACATTAGGTTCAACTTCAATGCAGGTTGCAGCGCAGGCTCCGCCCCATTTTTTGTGATCCGCAGGATCACACCCTACTTGTTTTCACATTCAATAAGGAGCATCCTCAACCCATGTATTCGAAAGCCAGCCTTATTTGAACCTTAAAGATATGATGGAAGCCTCTTGAAAGGAGTCATCATAAACTTTCGGGCTGCAAACTTTGTTTTATCATGCAGCCGCACGCCCGATCAGCCATCGCCAATCCACACACCTTTATCAAGTGTCCCAGTTAATGCTTTTTCGTTTGCAGCTACGCAAAAAGCCAGCCTGCTTGACCGTATCAAGTGTTCCAGTTAATGCTTTCTCGTCTGCAGCTTCGCAAAAAGCCAGCCTGTTTGACTGTATCAAGTGATCCAATTAATGCTTTCTCGTTTGCAGCTAAGCAAAAATCCAGCCCGTTCGCAGGAGGCTGTTTTTATATATTATGGAAGGCACGCATAATTTTTGGGGTGGACACCCCTGAGGGACCTCCCAACCCCCAGACCCTCCTTCCAGTGCCCCCACCCAGATAAATAGGGCATCAATCTGCTCATTTTTGAATTCTGCATCCATCTGCATACTCATCAAGACCTGAAACTGAAGTGTCGCAGAGTTCGCACAAAGTCAGCCTATTTGACTGATTAAGTGCAAATTGCTTTCAATTTTCATTTGCAGTCGCACACAGGGTCGGCCCCTTTGACTGACTGAGCGCTTATTGTTTGCTTTCATTTGCAGCCGCACACAGTGTTATCCCCTTAACTGACACAGTGCAAAATGCTTGCTGTTTCATTTGCAACCGCACACAGTGTTATCCCCTTTAATTGCAGCCGCACACATTCATTCATTTGCAGCCGCACACAGGGTCAGCCCCTTTAACTGACTGAATGCCTATTGCTTGCTGTATCATTCGCAGCCACACACAGTGTTATCCCCTTCAATTGCAGCCGCACACATTCATTCATTGCAGCCGCACACATTCATTCATTTGCAGCCACACACACACAGGGTCAGCCCCTTTGACTGACTGCCTATTGCTTGCTGTTTCATTTGCAGCCGCATGCAGAGTCAGCCCCTTTGACTGACCGGTTTAAAAGATGTTTTATCGTTGTTTGCTATTTGCAGCCGCACACAGGGTCAGCTCCTTTTGACTGACTGAATGCCTATTGCTTGCTGTTTCATTTGCAGCCGCACACAGTGTTATCCCCTTCAATTGCAGCCGCACACATTCATTCATTTGCAGCCGCACACATTCATTCATTTGCAGCCGCACACAGAGTCAGCCCCTTGTTGTCCTCTGTGTTTGGTATAGACATCCCTCCGGACAGCCCTCGTCTGTTTGCGAGCCTGCTCCCTCCCGATGATGCCAAGGCTGATGCTCTACAGTGAGTGCATTGCTAACGATCGATGATGAGCGTAGCTTTGAATTGTGACCCATACACTTTTCGATGTGTGATGTGTCCCGACAAGGTGCTGGAGATGCCTGAAAAGGTAGTGGTGCTTTCTTCTGTCCAATTTTTGTTTGTTTTTCCCTTTTTCTTTCCTTGTAGTGACGCTCCTCTTCTTCCTCATAGCGCAGCGACATTTTCTCAATCCACACTTTTGTTTGTGTTACCACTCCCTTTCCTCAATCCACACTTTTGTTTATTTTTTGCGACTCTTTGCTCCGAACTCAATTCCCCTTGTAGCAACGCTCTTCTTTTTCCCCATAGCGTAGCAACAACACTTTCTAGTTCCACACTTTTGTTGTTTTTTTGCAACTCTTTGCTCCGGCCTGGAGCTTGCTGCCTTCAAAAAGTGGCAGGGCCAACGCTTTGCTTAGTTTACCGTTTGCCTTGTTTAGTGCGTACAATGACAAGTCAGTTCTCAGCCCTAACTGCTTGCAAGCATTGTCGAATATACGACTTTTTCTAGAAGGTGCAGGAGGCTGCTTGTATACAGTGAATACTGTAAATGTCTGTAGAATGTGAGTTCCATGAGGACGCCAAATTTACACATGGTGATGTTGCAGGGTGTGTTTCTCAAACCTTGAGGTCTGAAATGATTTAAAATGTGTGGCATGATTATTTTGCATCTTGGTGCAATGTGGTGTGTGTGTATGTGTGTGTGTATGTTGTAATTGGCTATCGTGTATGATCAGTGTATGATTTACCTGCAGTGAGTTTGATCACCTGCATTGTGTGATCAGAAGACTAGTGGTCAGAAGACTGCAGTGAGTGATCAGAAGACTAGTGATCGGAAGACTGCACTAAGTGATCAGAAGACTAGTGATCAGAAGACTGCATTGAGTGATCAGAATACTAGTGATCAGAAGACTGCACTGAGTGATCAGAAGACTAGTGATCAGAAGACTGCATTGAGTGATCAGAATACTAGTGATCAGAAGACTGCACTGAGTGATCACCTGCAGCAGGTGCACACAGTCACCTGCAGTAGGTGCACACACGCACACACACACACACACACATTTGCATCCCTTTCACTTCAAGGGAAATTGCCCAGCGGCCCATGATTGCTGAGACCGGGGCAACAGTGCACTTCGTGGATGATCGGCTAGACACATTAAAATTTGCGGCTTCCCGACCAGCTCTCTCAAGCATCAAGCTATACCTGGTATGTAGTGTGTGCATGTGTGCTTGATTTGTAGATGATTGGCTAGACACGTAAAGAACACCAGCCTCTTGGCAAGCTCCTCCTGGTGTCAAGCTGTACTTGGTATGTAGTGTGTGCATGTGTGCTTGATTTTTTAGGCGATCGGCTGGACACGTATTGAACACCAGCCTCTTGGCAAGCTCCTCCTGGTGTCAAGCTGTACTTGGTATGTAGTGTGTGCTTGATTTTTTTAACGATCGGCTGGACACATAAAGAACACCAGCCTCTTGGCAAGCTCCTCCTGGTATCAAGCTGTACATGGTACGTAGTGTGTGCATGTGTGCTTGATTTTTTAGACGATCGGCTGGACACGTAAAGAACACCAGCCTCTTGGCAAGCTCCTCCTGGTATCAAGCTGTACTTGGTATGTAGTGTGTGCATGTGTGCTTGATTTTTTAGACGATTGTCTGGACACGTAGGAAAGAGCAGCCTCTTGGCAAGCTCCTCCTGGTATCAAGCTGTACATGGTATGTAGTGTGTGCATGTGTGTTTGATTTTTTAGACAATCGGCTGGACACGTAAAGAACACCAGCCTCTTGTCAAGCTCCTCCTGGTATCAAGCTGTACCTGGTACGTGGTTTGGGTCTGATTTTGTAGACGATCTGAGTGGTTTGGGTCTGATTTTGTAGACGATCCGAGTCGGCTAGACAGATTATCAGCAGCATCTTGCAGCATCTTGACCAATTCCAAGACTTTTTTAGCTGTGTCATCCCATTCAACCGTAGCATTGTAAAGTGAGCTTAGCATTGTCTTAAAGCTTGTCCACCGTACGTTTATTATTTGCAGCTGTGTCACGTTTTGTCACGATCTCAAGACTTTTGTATAGCTTCGTTGCATTCTGTCACAATTATAAGGCTTCTGTCAGCTGTATCGCATTCTGTCACAGTTATAAGGCTTTTTGCAGCTGTACCGCATTCTGTCACAATCTCAACAAATTTTGCACCTGTATCGCATTCAGTCAATCTCAGCAAATTTTGCAGCTGTTCCGCATTCTGTCACAATCTCAACAAATTTTGCAGCTGTACCGCATTCTGTCAATCTCAACAAATTTTGCACCTGTACCACATTCCGTCACAATCTCAACAAATTTTGCAGCTGTATGTACCACATTCTGTCACGATCTCAACAAATTTTGCAGCTGTATTGCATTCTGTCACAATCTCAACAATTCTTGTAGCTTTGTCATCCTTTTCACCCATCAAAAGTGACGTGAACCCATTGTTGTTCTATTCGGTTTGCATCGTTAGATGGAGGTGAATTAGTTACAAGGACCAAAGCAATACAGATATGGAGGAACTCAAGAGGAACACAGATAAGATGCAAGAGTGATACGAGTGACATCACTTTGCTTCACGTCAACAAGATAAGATGCAAGAGTGATACGAGTGACATCACTATGCTTCACGTCAACAAGATAAGATGCAAGAGTGATACGAGTGACATCACTTTGCTTCACGTCAACAAGATAAGATGCAAGAGTGATACGAGTGACATCACTTTGCTTCACGTCAACAACTGGATAAAAATGTAATGTGTTTTTGTTTGCTGCCTTGACATATCACAGCTTTCCTCGTCACGTTGATACGCACATTATTGGGGACATTAGGATGATAAGATTGGGGACATTAGGATGATAGGATTGGGGACATTAGGATGACGTAATGAGGGGATTAATGTGATTGGAAAAAATGTAATGTGTTTTTGATTAATGTGTTTTTGATAATGTGTTTTTGTTTGCTGCCTCGACATATCACAGCTTTCCTCCCATGCAACGAATATTTTTGAAGATTTGTGTCTTAAGAGAGACACCAACATACATTTTGTGTCTTAAGAGAGACACCAGCATACATTTTGTGTCTTAAGAGAGACACCAACATACATTTTGTGTCTTAAGAGAGACACCAACATACATTTTGTGTCTTAAGAGAGACACCAACATACATTGTCGATAAAGATTATGTGCTGGTGTATACCCCAATGTACGCCTGCATACATCTTACTTCTTCGTCTGCATACCTGAAGAAACTGATTTATCAATGACAATGCTACTGATTGTCTTCCTCACGTATACACACACGCACGCACACGCACATGCGCGCATACACACGCACACACGGGCACACGCATACACACGCACACACACAAACACGCATACACACGCACACGCACACCCACCCACACGTACGCACGCATACACACACTCAACAGGCAAACTGGGGGTATAACACGCAAGCAGAAAGAGAGACAGCCGCAAGTACCAAGAACATCCGTGTAATAGGTGAGATGTGCAGATCTCATTTTCCAGGTAGAGAGAAAAACGTACACAGGCAGTGAGAACCACATCCAATATCCAATCAAGGAAAAGAAGCCACTTTGGTATGCAGGCAGTGAAAACCACATCCAACATCCAATCAAGGAAAAGAAGCCACTTTGGTATGCAGGCAGTGAAAACCACATCCAATGTCCAATCAAGGAAAAGAAGCCACTTTGGTGCGCAGGCAGTGAAAACCACATCCAACATCCAATCAAGGAAAAGTAGCTATTTTGGCACGCAGGCAGTGGTGTTCACTGCCTGCGTGTTCAGTTTCCTGCGTATCTCTTTCTTTTCATGCACAGTGAATGCTGTATGGTATCATGTGCCCCCTCCCTTAATCATGCTGGCTGTGCCATCACTACCAGCGGAGTCTTATCTTTTCTTTCCTTATGCTGTATGGTATCATGTGCACGGACTTCATGTGTTGCCTCGCAGGCTTGGACCAGTTCAAAGAGCTTTTGACATTTGGAATCATCATGAACGTCGACGACGGCTGCGAGCCCACAGAGGGAGAGAAAGCTGCTGCAGGGGGTGGGCGCAAGAAAAGGCCTGTGTCTGATGAGGAGTGATTTGACGCTTGGGATCATCATGAACGTCGATGATGGCTGCAAGCCCACAGAGGAAGAGAAAGCTGCTGCAGGGGGCGGGCGCAAGAAAAGGCCTGTGTCTGATGAGGAGTGATTTGACGCTTGGGATCATCATGAACGTCGATGATGGCTGCGAGCCCGCAGAGGAAGAGAAAGCTGCTGCGGGGGGCGGGCGCAAGAAAAGGCCTGTGGCTGATGAGGAGTTATTCGTACAGCAGAAATTGTTAGTGTAACTGTATCGTATGAAGTAAGTACCAGAAATTGAAACAAAACTGCCCGAATGCTGTGTTGTGCTGTTCACTTTTTCCCAAAAATTTTTGAGTGCAGCTGCACTAAAAATGTCACACCTCCTTTGAGTCGGAGGCACTAGCTACTGTTAGTAATCCACGTTATGCACGTATTTAATCCACGTAATCCACATATGTACTTACAAGATACAGATTCAAATTAAGCCATCAGTCAAAAAGTGCGACTGCTAACTGCTAGGCTGTGTATGTAAACAATGTTAAAATGTGCGGTCTTTGTTGTAGTACCAAACGTTACAGCTTTTTGCAGCAGGCTTCATTTTGCCAATAACAAAGTGTCACACCTTCCTTGAAGTCGGAGGCATCTGTCTCTGTTAGTGATTCATCCATCGCTCTCTTCTATCTCAATATTTTACCAATATTAATATTTTATATTCACGTGCTGTTCGGCTGATCAACCTGTGACTGGTCCTCGCCAGTCAACACTAAATCCATAAGCTCGACACAAAAGAAAACAATCCATAAGCCCTAGACGCTTCGTGTCTTAGGGTCCCAATAGTGTGTTGTGTTGTAAGAGGAATGTTACTTTACTGAAAAACCATCCGTAATTTTACAGAACAGGAAGCAAAATTTCTCAACATAAACGTCTGCGTCTTCACGCATTAAAAGGGCATGCGCTTCATCTTGAAACTACTCACAAGCACAACGGTCATGTAAAAGAGAGTTCTCATGATCCCAAAATGGTGTCTCCGGTATCTCCACTGGACCTAAGTAATACGCCATCCTCTCCGCCTTTGTCAAGGCGGGTGTGCGGACATTCCACTAAGGACTTTTAAATAGGCAACGTCTCCTTAGATATAGGCAGCAGCAAACGGATGGCAGTGTAAAATCTTCACGTCTCTGACACAGCTGAAACTAGGATTGTACAGATGTTACAAACTAAGCCATCAGTCTGTGAGGATTATACAAAGTGGCTCTTTCCACCCCGCTTCTCAGCAAAACAAATTACCTCCAGCCGTCCGGATCCTGTACTGGTTGCTCCCGTCATCTCCGCAAAAACAAAACAACAAGCAACAGACTAGCAATGCATGGATACTTCGGAGTGGCAGGGGGCAAATGGGGGAGACAACCGGAAGCACCTCTCTACAGCACCACCAGCCACAAGCAAATCCACCTTCCCCATACAGCACCAACCCAAAAGTCTCAGCTTTCTTCAACCTGACATGCGTCCACTTCATTGAGATCAAGTAGTGTGAGGACACCAGACCTCATAACCAGCTGGTAAGCGCCGCAGGAAGTGGGAACAGCACAAAGGCCTTTGCACCACCCTTCTTCATTTAGCCTCCGTCACCTATTACACCATCATTTGGGAGTGGTTTGAACCATCTACAACAATCACACACTGGAGCCTTTAAAAAGCTGGATCTTGACTCTAAAAGAGCTAAGTATCTTTCTTCCAACAAGCTTCATGTACATTCTGTCAATTACACTGCCATACCAGACACGCATGCATTTTTCCAGTACTATGATCAACTTTCATCATAGGAGACGGTTTCAGGTCAAGGCGTGCAGTCTTCCTAATTTCCATTGATATCTTTCTTGTTTCTATTCAAGGGAGAAATTTTGCAGTACCCGTCACCAAAGTGGCTCCTTCCCTTAATAATAAGGGAAGGTATTTCCACTGCCTACGTAGTTGCTCTTTTTCTGTTTTCTCTGACATTTATTAGCAATCAACCCTTCCATCTCTTTACCTTACACCAATTACATTCCTTTTTTACTTGGTTACTAGTTTGTTATGAGGTTTACCTCGTCCTCTGGGTCTGTTAGATGACCGAAAATTCAACTTGTAAATCTTGTTAACCCATGAATGTCGGAGGACCGATCTTTGTTGGCTTGCTTTCCTTAATAAGGAGCATTCTTAAAAAGTAAGTTACAAGGGCTTCGCGAAGCTTGCATTGGGATTAATCAATTTTAGGCATGAATGAGGACAGGCCAGGAAAGCCTAGGTTGTGTTGGACGTGCATGTGTGCTTCTACAGCATCTAGATCTGAGAAATAGAGAGCCTTTCAACACGTCAGCAATCACGTAAAAAAAAAAGTTGCTATTCTGGACACTCAATGCTCCATTAAATGGTTCTGCTCGACTGACACATCATTCCTCTCAGGCTGTGTCTCCTTTTTTGCACCAGGACAACAACAAACTCCATCTTCTCTTTCATCAACTTATTGTACGTTATGAACAGGTGAGTAGTCATACTTCTTGACTGAAGGCCTTTCACACTTTTCTTGTCATAAGGTCAACAATCATGTCAGTTTGTTTTATTGACAGGCCTGTTTAGAGAGGAAATTGGGGAGCACCGGCAGAATAAGTTGGAGAGGAAAAGAAGGCACTTGTTTAGTAATATTTGTATTCCCCTTCCTCATCAGAAGACCAGCAGCGGCAAGATCCAACTCGATGGGAGCTCCACCCACCATAGCCGTACACGGCTCCATCATCTTCGTCCTCACTGTGATCAACCTTCTCACTATCGTCGCTCTCATCTTCAACACAGTTGATATCAGCTGACGGGAAGACATCTGTGAGCATTTCGGTATAGTGTTCTCCTGGCGCAGTAATGGAGCTTACCCCCTCTGCAATAGGCAGCCCCTCCATCGCTGCTAAAGGCCATGCAGTGCCATCCCCATGCGACCAAATATCTTCGATCCGCTACCTGCGTGAGAGCGTGTGTGTGTGTGCGTGTGTGCATGTGTGTGAGTGAGTATGTGTGTGTGCATGTGTGTGTGAGTGAGTGAGTATGTGAGTGTCTCAATTCCAAGATTTCCCACAAAATTGAGTATTATTTTAATTTTCTCCTATGGATGTGGGGGCTAGTACTGCCTGCATGGCTCTTTCCTTGAAAAAATACAGGCAGTGGCATGGTAACTAAGATATTGTTTGATATCTCTCACATACACAAGCTGACAATTGCCCACCCACACCCGCCCCCACCCCCCAATCATTACACACACACACACTTTCACACACACACACACACACTCTCTCTCACACACACAAGAGCACACACACACACACAACTTTCTTGTCACTGCCTGTATTGAAAGTATTACAGAAGTTTTGGTGGACAAGTTTACGGTATCCAGTACCAAAGTGGTTCCTTTTCTTTAGTCAATGTGGGGAGTGGTATTCGCTGCCTATATATTTTTAATTTCTTTTATTAGTAACACAGGCACGCTCTAGGTCCACTTTAGGCTAGCAGTTGGACTTCTTGACTGAAGGCCTTTTTTTGTAAACCTCGTAAACCTTGTAGTTCCACTTTGGTATGGCTGCAGCAATTAATATCATGTTTTCATGCACTGAACACCCACACCCACATCCACACACACACCCACACCCACACCCACACCCACATCCACACCCACACCCACACACCCACACACACGCATACACACACACACGGCACCAGCTCAACCGTTATTTGATAACCTTTTATGGCGTTGATATCAAGTTTCTTTTATTCATTATACCAGTTCATTTATCTTTTTTAGAATTTAGATTGAGCAGCCATGCCAAGCCAGAGGCCTCAATACTTCAAACTAACTAGGATATGCTCAGGAAGCTGTAATTAGAAAGACGCTGCCTGGGTAGTGATCTCACAGACAGCATGATTTAAGGAGCGTGAATACCAGTTGAGTTTCGTCAAAATCCAACCTGACATTTCAGTAAATGAACTTTGATCCTACAATACTGTGACTTCTGATTTCGAGTGAGAGTGGCGGCTTTTTTGTTCTCACGCCCTTGAATGTAGACCAGAGGCTCTTGAAGATAGACCAGAGGATCAAAAAGAGGCTTACAGCTAGCAGTGAAATGCTTAGTCTGAAGGCTGTTTCCCAATCGTAGTTCTAATCCTAATCCAAGGACTACAGTAGTCCTAACCGAATTAAAGAAATTTCATGAGGATTGACAAGGACGCCACCAGCAGAAACCTATCCTCCTCCGGTAAGTGTACAGGTTTACAGGTTTACAGGTTAAGCCATCAGTCAAAACGTGCAACTACTAGGCTGTACGTTAAGTGTACATCTACATGTCTAGCGTGAATTTTTTGATCTGTATAAATGCGATCTGGACAAGCACCTGTGTGTAGGTTTGTGGATGTGTTTGTGTATTTCTACATGTGTGCAAGAGGGAGAGGGAGAGGGAGAGGGAGAGGGAGAGGGAGAGGGAGAGGGAGAGGGAGAGGGAGAGGGAGAGGGAGAGACAGAGGGAGAGAGAGAGAGAAAGAGAGAAAGAGAGAAAGAGAAAGAGAG
>Ga0307945_1000872_pt1 | contig 22397 bp, 38 predicted proteins | sample OrgLakmetagen228_FD_201818 | JGI IMG/M metagenome (GOLD analysis project Ga0307945, IMG submission 201818) | Saline water microbial communities from Organic Lake, Antarctica - #228 | ecosystem: Environmental > Aquatic > Non-marine Saline and Alkaline > Saline | place: Antarctica: Organic Lake...
CAACACACACACATACACAGCCAAGTGACAGGTAATGGAGCCTTGACAATATGCCTGCCCGATTTGAAAGCTACCGAGGACTTCCTGAATCTGCCCTACTCCTGCCTACTCCTAAGTCACTGAGGACTTTTTGAACCTAAGCAACATGCTCTGATGTGTCAACGCAGAGGTTGACTGCCTCAACCACACACACACACACACACACAAACACACACACACACACGCAAACACACACGCACGCACGCACGCACACACGCACGCACGCACGCACGCACACACGCACGCACGCACGCACACGCAAGCACGCACACACACACACCAACACACACGCACGCACGCACGCACGCACGCACACACACACACACACACAAACACACACAAAACGTAACCACACACAGCCCCCCACAACATGAACGTTACTTCCTCACTGACATCCTGATGCGGCTCCCAGAAAGCGCAAGCCACGTTTAACTGACACAAGCGCACCATTGACGCTTCAATGATTAATGTGGGGAGTGTTGTTCACTGCTTCCGCAATTTTGTTTTCATCTTTTTGTTCCAATGATGCCGAGGGCCTACCATGGTAAGCACGTCGTCGTTGAGGCAGCAGTCTAGTGTGGTACATGGCTCGCCCTTTTTGTCGGACTCCTCTCGCAGACTTGACATGCTGAGAGGGAAACGAAGGGTGCCCGCCTGCAGGCAAAGAGGACAGTGAGGTAGTGGGAACGATGCTACATTGAGCTTAAGGAAGATGGGGTGACATCCTTCTTCTGTAATTTAGACACGCTGAGAGCGAAGCGAAGGGTGCCCGTCTGCAGGCTATTAAAGCCTAGTGCTCCACTCAAATTTGGTCTCAGTTCCGCTTGAAATAAAGAAAACAACTGTTTCCTCTCCTCTTGTGGTGTAGCTTCCTTGAAGGCAGGAACAACAATGCCAGCTGTGCAAAAACATGGCAGGCAATTTCACGTGTCACGACAGGGCAAGAGTAAACAAAAATGCTGGCGAAATGCAAGAACATGTCAGGCATCCAGGTGTCAAGATAGGTAATAGAGCAACACAACTCCCAGCTTTAGGCAGCATCACATCCCAGCATCAGGCAGTAACCCAACCCCCAGCATCAGGCAGCTTCACATCCCAGCATCAGGCAGCATCACAAATGAGTAATGTGTACAACTGTCCGAAAGCATGTGCATACTGAGGGACAGGCATGGCTCAGCGGAAATCAAATTAAACAGCGGCAACAGCATCACAGCAACCAAATTCGGTTTCATCCTAAGAGGTCAGTTCTGTACAAAGACAGTGAGAAGCAGGCATTCCCAGCTTCCTGCGCAAGCTTTTTTCCATGCTGAGCCACTCAATGTTCACCACAACAAGTCCTGGTATCATTATATACATGAACGGAATGCGCATGCATGTGGTGGTATTAGAATGGCGGTTTCCACATTTGACACCATCGACCACTGAGAAGGCCTGCATCGTTCCTCCTGGCCAGCATCATCCAGCGCATGCCAACAAATACTCACATTTTTTCAAGCAGGCCTGCATCATTCTTTCAGGCCTGCATCATCCAAAGCATGCCAACATATACTCACATTTTTTCAAGCAGGCCTGCATCATCTAGCGCATGCAACAATTACTTCCAGAGCAGTCCAGATCCGTATGCATACCGTGTGTGATCTCTATTTATTTTAAGCTTTCCTGTGTTATCCCGGCATCTACCATGCCGAAGCACATCATAATAATATGGTCATGGTCTATCCTATTTAATCATCCTGTCCACCTTAACCAGCCAGCCCCAACCTCTCCTCCCTACTAAACTGTAGGTGTAGGGACAACAACACTTTTCTGCTCCGCAAACGCCTCCATCTACCACATCATTTTCGACTTTTTGACAAACGCCAATGTACCAGAACATACCTCTGCTTCGGTCAGGTTGTCCACGTTATCCAGCGCATTTTGCACGCTCTCAGGAATGACCCCCCCCTCCCAATTGCCTGGCGCAGCTACTCGGGGGTGCCCGCACATGTTTATGAACACCTTGTGCTGCGTGGTCACATCCTGCGTCTTCACCACAAACCTGTGCACAACAGTTGTACCCAGATCGTGAACAGAAATGCTGACGGAAACATGTCAGCAACAACAAGCTCTGAACCTAACTAACCGTCCTTTAGTCAAACGATGTGAGGAGAAAAGGGGAGAGCCTCTACAATCCATATCAGCATAGCTCTTTAGCCGCTTCTTATCGTGAACAATTTGCAAAGCATGAGAAGCGCTAGCAACATACTCTCTTGCGCATTACCCTGGCTCGGGCTCAATTTCTTCTGTAGGTACCTCCTCCGTGCGCTCTCCTTTCTCTTTCTTGACGTTGCGCATCAGTTCCTGTGTGATGGATGTTTCAGGGAAAAGATGCATGAACATTCATTGTGTGTGTGTGTGTGTGTGTGTGTGTGTGTGTGTGTGTGTGTGTGTGTGGTGTGTGTGTGTGTGTGTTTGTGTGCGCATGTATGTGGGAGCAGGAAGTATAAGTGCTATAGCAATGAAAGTATGACACGTGATGGTTTACGGATGCAAATAGTAATAATGAGACAGCAGTATGCGCAAGCTGTGCAGAACGTGCTTGTAGCGAACGCGAATTCGCGAGCGTGTTGTTGGTGCAAGTCTTGGGGCAAAACGCACTGCTAGGTCAGGTGATGCTGCTTCGAGCCCTCCCTCTTGTGTCTGTAGGTGCTCCAACAGCTGCATGAGCTGTTCAGGGCTCTCAGCCCCCAGCTCTCTAGCCAGTTGGTCCATGACTCTCCTGTCACAGTTATTTGTTTATGGTATGATAATTTATATTACTAGCAACAAATCAACTGCTATGTCCTTGTTCACAGGCCGTTCACAGCCCAGAACTCCTTTGAATCCTCCCAATTCTAGGCTATTTTTATTTTTGTTGTTTTGTTAAATTACCTAGAATATCATACACACGGATATAAAAGCGATTATAAGGGCCCCTATGTGCACTTGAGGATTTTGAAGGGGCTCTTTAGAGGATGAGTGAACCTGAGGATAAGCCTGTAGAAGAGAGGCCACATAAAGAAAAGAGGGAGAGGAGGGTACGTTTTGCACGTCCACTCCACTGAAGAGTTCAGTTGAATTCAGGAGGTTTTCTCTCAATCCTGTTGACCTTTATCTATTGACCCACAGCCCAGCAGCGGAGTGCGGAAGCCCAAGCCACGCCCGCCTGTTGAAAATGGAGCACTGGACGGGGTAGATGCAGGGATTTTAGCCCCTGGCCCTGCCATCGAGGGCACAGCACCTGAAGCCCCGCAAGCGCAAGTGCACGTGCCAGCACCATCCTCACGTGGAGCTGTGCCAGTCGGAAGATCGCTAGAGGTGGGGGGTGTTGAATATGCAGTTTGCTTCTATGTTTCATCTAAGGCGGGGCCACCTGAACATTAACCATCCTTCCCTGGGCCAGATTTCTACCAGCGCCGACATCTGCATGGAGGCTCTGGTCGACAAGCTCAAGCTTCTGGATTATGAAAAAGAGTTCTGCAAAAAGAAGTGAGTGCTGCTATAAATGCTTGTTTGTCAGTCGAAACCAGAGTCAACGCTCCTTTCTCTAGTTGCAACTAAAGCAAGCTTTTAAAGCTTTACCCCAGAACGCCAGGAAAAGTGTTTAGCGTTAGGAGTCCTAACTTAGGACGAACACACATAAACGCACACACGTACATACACCCTCATTCTGCTAATATGAATGTTCGGGTACGGACACATGTTGGCACAGACAGACCCTCTGATGTGCCCGCACACACATACCATATGAATGCAAGTACACATATGAACATGCACGCAGATGCACACGCACAATTTTTGTGTGCACACCTTCCCAGACACATTCACTATGCATATGCGCACCCACTCCGACCTAAATCCACTAAAAACTTTCCCACAATTAATTCTTCACCAAACATACGTGCACCTGCTCCACAATTTGCCTCCATTTGCCCCAACTTTTCAGGAAGCCGTACAGGAAACCGCTGAACCGATTGTACTTTGCAGTCCCAGACCCCTCAGCCACAGGCAATCATCAGTTCTTCTATTTCACATGCCTGGTGGGTGCGCTTGTGATGTTGTTGCGCCTCATTCTTGAATGAGCACGCCTTAGTGCTCATACCTTTTGCGCTTGTGTTCATGGTGGCTGGTGGGTGCGCTTGTGATGTCGTTGCGCGTCATTCTTGAATGAGCATATCTATTACTAAGGTGTTTCAGTGCTTTATTAAACCTGCTAATTGGTGTATGCAACGTGCGCTACATTCCACGCTAGAGATTGTTAAGGACCAAGGGCGCAGATCGCAAGGAGGTCTCTGGGAAGTCTTCCACGGCCTCAGCCTTTTTAGACAGAAACAGGTTTGCCTCCAGCCGTCCAGATGCAGTACTGGTTGCTCCCATCTCCGCAAACACAGCACAGGCTTCACATTTAGCTCAGCAGTTTAGCTCAAGAGTCAGGCAGCGCAAATGGTGCACTGTATGAGCTCCTCCTTCTGAGGCACGTGCGGCATAATTGCTGGTGATCATGATATAGCCAAAAGCAGGGCAGGAACCTTCGTGTGTATACGCTGTGTTTGACCGTAGATTTGGAGGTGTTGAAATTAAAGGCACCATGCGCAACATCTGTATGTAGGTGAGAACCATACATTTATACATTTATACGTGTGTATGCAGTTTACAGTGTGTGCGTAGGGAATATTTGGCAGGGAGAAACGCACATATGGTCATAAGCGGTGCATGCACACGGTTCTGGCCAAACCATTCTACGCGCAATGTGCAATGTGTAGGGGAGTTTGACTCCATGCATTTGTGTCTTGGCTGAACCGCAGGTTTGACTCCATGCATTTGTGTCTTGGCTGACTCCATGCTTTTATGTCTTGGCTGAACCGCAGGCCACCTGGCTAGTGAACCTGGTTGGCGTGGAGTTAGCAATGCCGAAGGAGTTCGATGACCCCAACACCACATGTGCTAGTATTTTGAGCAGCTGCAAAAAGCTGGGCTTTGCTCCACCTGCATACCATCCCTCCAAGCTCACGGTACGTCACACACACACATACACATACACACGCTCACACACATATACACGCTCACACAACCACACACACACACACATAAACATGTACACACGCATGCACACATGCACGTACACGCAAACGCTCACAAAAACACATGCATACAGATGCACACTCACATACATACATACACACATATGCGCGCGCACACACACACATACACACACACATAGACACACATACACTCAAACTCACATAAACATGTACACACGTACGCACGCACACACACATGTGCGCACACAGACATACACAAACACACACACACGCATACACACACGTGCATGCAGACAGCTTATACACACGTGCACATGCTCGCACGTAGACTATTGTACATGAATTCACTTGAACATACACACATGCGCACACATGTGCTGTGCAAAGTATACATACAAACATACACACATATGCACACATGTGCTGTGCAGCAAGGGCATGGGCGAGAGATCTGCGGTGTGCTAGATGGGCTGATTGACTACGTGTTGGAGCGACGCAATTTTACTTACAAGCGGCCCATGTACTTACCAGACACGTGCGTGATTGCTTTGTTTTGTACACGTGAGAGTTGTGCATGTGTGTTCGTGCAAAACATGCTGTGCGTGATCGTGCAAGATTCTGTGCATGATCGTGCAAAACATTCTGTGCGTGATCGTGCAAAACATTCTGTGCATGATTGTGCATAACATTCTGTGCGTGATCGTGCGAAACAATCTGTACGTGATTGTGCAACATTCTATGCATGATCATGCAAAACATTCTGTGCATGATCGTGCAACATTCTGTGCGTGATCGTGCAACATTCTGTGCGTGATCGTGCAACATTCTGTGCGTGTTTCGTGCAAAACGTTCTGTGCATGATCGTGCAAAACATTCTGTGCATGATCGTGCAAAACATTCTGTGCATGTGTGTTCGTGCAAAACATTCTGTGCGTGATTGTGCAAATCATTCTGTGCGTGATTGTGCAAAACATTCTGTGCATGATCGTACAAAACATTCTGTGCGTGATCGTGCAAAACATTCTGTGCGTGATTGTGCAAAACATTCTGTGCGTGATTGTGAAAACATTCTGTGCGTGATCGTGCAAAACATTATTTGCGTGTTTTGTGCAAAACGTTCTGTGCGTGATTGTGCAACATTCTGTGCATGATTGTGCAACATTCTGTGCGTGATTGTGCAACATTCTGTGCGTGGTTGTGCAAAACATTCTGTGCATGATTGTGCAAAACATTCTGTGCATGATCGTGCAACATTCTGTGCATGTGTGTTTGTGCAAAACATTCTGTGCATGATTGTGCAAAACATTCTGTGCGTGATCGTGCAACATTCTGTGCATGTGTGTTCGTGCAAAACATTCTGTGCGTGAATGTGCAAAACACTCTGTGCGTGTTTGCGCTATGTTATGTGTGTGTGTTAAACTGTGGCTCATGCAGGTACGGGGGCACAGACGACACTGAGCTTGAGGACGAAGAGATGATGGCGCAGGCAGGGGAGCAAGAGGAGCTGGCCACTCGCTTTGAGCTACCAAAGTGGGTGCACACACATTTATCAGCAATGCAGTGGGGTTGCGATTCAGTCAAGATGCATTACGTCTTGAACGGCGCGATCCAATCAAGATGCGATCCAATCAAGATGCGATCCAATCAAGGCACAATGCAAGCAAGATGCGATCCAATCAAGGCATAATGCAATCAAGATGCAGTCAATTCAAGGCACAATGCAAGCAAGATGCAATCCAATCAAGGCATTATGCAATCAAGATGCAGTCAATTCAAGGCGCAATGCAAGCAAGATGCAATCCAATCAAGGCGCAATGCAAGCAAGATGCGATCCAATCAAGGCAAAAGGAAATCAAGATGCAATCCAATCGAGGCGCAATGCAATTGAGAAGCTCACTCTGTGCCTGGTCAAAGGCCTGCATGATTGTGGGAGCTCCTGCAGAGCACGTATAAATAACATCACAGCAGGCAGGCAAAAGCAACAAGATCTCAGTAGGCAGAGGTGTAACATCAGAGTGTGACGTCATCAGTGTAACGTCAGCAGCAAACATCAGTGTGACGTCATCAGTGTAACGTCATCAGTGTAACGTCAGCAGCAAACATCAGTGTGACGTCATCAGTGTAACGTCATCAGTGTAACGCCAGCAGCAAACATCAGTGTGACGTCATCAGTGTAACGTCATCAGTGTAACGTCATCAGTGTAACGTCAGCAGCAAACGTCAGCTAAACATCGGGCAAGCAGGGCTGAAGTAAAGCAAGCAGATTAAGAGGTGTGAGTGATTAGGGCCAGCATTAAGCAAAAGGCCGATGGTTGCTCAACAACAAAAGGGATCCACAAAAGACAATGAGGTTGTTGACGTTTTTATTCTTTTGAGTGACAAGGAGTGGCCTTCGGGTTTAGGTGCACTTGCTGAACCGCCTGTAGCATGTTTTACTGCCTTCCTCTTAGCAGAGCTAATACAGGCCGTTTTCCTTCCGGGTTGGCCATGACTAAGTACTAAGTCACATACACCTGAACGTCATGATAATCGTGTAAAAGGCAAAATGGTTTCTTAAGATGCTTTTATAAACGTTAGTTTAAAATTGTGGCCCAACATCTCCACTCTGTGCCGCAATTAAAAGGAGTGCTCCTTGGTAGAACCGGCCAGAACCATCTATATTCACACGCACATTGTAGATTGTAGATTCAGTAAGTGTGCAGAGCCATCTTTATTGACACGCACATTGTAGATCGTAGAATCAGTAATTTGTACAGAACCATCTATTGTCACAAGCACAAAGTAAATTCGGTATTTTGCAGGACCATCAATTTTTACACGCACATAGCACATAGTAGATACAGTATGTGAGGTTGTCCTAGTATGCGGTCGTACACAGTGCACACACCCATGGTATTTTTCAAGTATTTTTCAAGCCTTTGCCATAGCTGTGCATGCCTGCGATAAAATGCCCTTAGTGACCCCTCGTGGCTTTCGTCTTTTGTGGGAGGTTTGCAGTCACTCTTTGCAACCGTAAGCTGCGTTTGTTGTAAGGGAAACAAGCAGCCACCTTTGCTGAGCTGTGTGAGTTTTTGGGGAAGCCTGATGCCAGAGCCTTAAGTTGTTTGCATCACTTCAAGCGCCAAGCAAGCCAGGGATGCATACTGAATTGCTTGAACTGCTCAGCTGCTTGCTATTTGTAAACACCATTGTGGTGACTGTGTATGCCAGACAAATTACACAGCACAACTCACCCCTTGAATTAGTAGTGTGGGCAGCCATTTCCATGTGTATATTCACTTTCGTAACAATGCACTTGAAGGTGTTGCAGCAGAGATTCCTGCAAGCACATTCTACAAACAGAGATTCCTGCAAGCACATTCTACAAACAGAGATTCCTGCAAGCACATTCTACAAACAGAGATTCTTGCAAGCACATTCTACAAACAGAGATTCCTGCAAGCACATTCTACAAACAGAGATTCCTGCAAGCACATTCTACAAACAGAAATCTTGCAAGCACATTCTACAAACAGAGATTCCTGCAAGCACATTCTACAAACAGAGATTCCTGCAAGCACATTCTACAAACAGATGCATGTGGTTGGATCTATAGCGGAAATGTGGCAGGGCAAAGGCCCATCTCTCTCTGCAAGCAGTCGGCCTGTTTGTGACACTGTGTGTGTGTGTGTGTGTGTGTCCAAAAAGTTTGGCTCCCTCTCAAAATATGTATTACCATAGGTTAGGGTTTAGAATTGAAAGAGGGTTTGCAGTGCGTTTGGCAACGTGGCTGTCACTCTTCACGTGTTTGTGCCTCCCAGCGCATCCAAGAACGCCACAATGCATGGGTTCCTCAAAAATAGAGCACACACACATGCGCACGCTCACACACTCACTCACACACTCACACACTCACACACTCACACACACACACACACTCACACACTCACACACACACACTTTTGTCAGTGCACAATAATGTTGCATCGTAGTCTCACTGCGTTGAACGCTCTCATGAAATGAAAGAGAGGGTGATGAAATGAGAAGAGGAACTCTCGTGTGACACTAAACCCTAAACACACACACACACACTCACACACACACTCACACACACAAGAGAAACTCTTTCGTGTGACACTAAACCCTAAACACACACACTCACACACACACACACTCATATACACAAGAGAAACTCTCTCGTGTGACACTAAACCCTAAACACACACACTCACACACACACACACACGCACACACACAAGAGAAACTCTCTCGTGTGACGCACTCACCTGTGGCTCATGTGACCCACTGCGTGAGAGCAGGTACCTGGAGGAAGAGGAGGAAGAGGCCTTCATGCAGAAGGGGGGGGCCGGTATAGGCAAGGCCTTCAACAGCAATGCCGGCATGAATGCAAGTGTCAACACCATGAGAAGCCAAGCGGAAGATAAGGCGCTGGTGGTGAGCGATGGTCTGATTATGCCCGCGTTTGTGCATGCGGGGAAAGGGGTGTGGGTGAGGGGTGTGGGTGGGTGGGTTACAAGGGTTACAAGTTACAAGGGTTACAAGGTTGGCCTACAGCCCGAGACTCTGGCTGATGGCGATTGGCTGGTGAAACAAAATCAACCAGTGTCGAAAATTGAAACTAAATCTGACACAAAAGGGGTATGGGTGGGTGGGTGGGTGCACACAATCTGAGTGTTCTGAGCATGTGTTGGTCTGAAGTGTGTGTGCGTGTGTGTGCGTATGTGTGTGCGTATAACACCGGATACTGAGTACGTGTGTATGCTATCAGGTAAGTGAGGCTGCTTGCCATGCAAAGTTCACTTACCATGTCAAGGCACAAATGATGTTGAAGGCCGGTAGAAGAGCAGAAGCTCAAATTGTGTGGTTGGGTGTGTGTGGGGCTTCCGTATGTGTGGTACTACAGCATCACTGGGCACTCAATGAGCATGTGCATGCTTGCGCATGATAACATGGATGGTGTCCATTGCCTGCATGCGTGTGCCCCAACTTGGGTAGATGGGGGTGTGGGTGTGGGTGGTACTGATACCTAGCTCGAAGTGCTTCCACTGTCTTCTAAAATTCTTTCTGTGCCGAGCTGCGATGACACAACACAAATCAGCTTATATGTGTGATCTACGTTTCACCAACGAAGAAGAGCACCCACACATTATGCACCAACAAAGCACTTTGTGTGTATGTGTGTGTCTATTTGACTACCTGATTTTCTTGTAATGTTTAACTAACAAATGGGTTTGATAAGCGCCTTTTATGGCTACAATTTGATCTTAAAATAGTTATGTTTAGATAGTTAGGGACTGGCAGGAATCGCAGACTTGCATACATGCCAGCATCGCAATTTCCTGTGTGTGATTAGTACACACACACACACACGCACGCACTCACACACATACACACACACACATACACATACACACACACGCACGCACGCACGCACACACACACACATACACACACACACACAAATACACAGATACACACACTTATTTACACACACACACACAGGCAAGTAAGGTTGACCCCACAGCATGGAGGCTGGAGGTAGAGCGTGTGGCTCCTCGCTTGCGCATCACTTTGAATGCAAATACAAAGGATTGGAAGTCGCACTTGGAGGAGGTGCAGTCGCATTGCAAGGTGTGTGTGTGAATGTGTGTGCTGTGTGTGTTTGTGTGTCTGTGCGTGCGTGTGTGTATGCATGCTGTCGTGCTACATGCTGTCGTGCTACATGCTATCGTGCTGCATGCTGTCATGCTACATGCTGTCATGCTACATGCTGTCTTGCTGCATGTAAGTTGCCCGCCTTATTTGTGTAAGCGCTTGGCGTAATTCTGCACTGCCTGCAACTTGGGTGTGGAAGTGGGCATAGTGGGTGTGGGTGGGGTGTAGGTGTGCATGTGTGTGTGCCGGTGTGGGTGTGGGTGTGGGTCTATGTGTCGGAGTGGATAAATATGGCTTTGGGGTTGGGGTCAGGTGTGGGTATGGTTGTGTGTGTGCGTGTGCATGTGTGTCTGTATGTTCGTGTATGTGTACTTCCTCAGCTGTGTGTGTTTTGTCCTGCACTGTAACTTCCGTCAAGATGTATCATGTGCGTGTGTGTGCCTGTATGTTTGTGTATGTACACACTCCTTCCCTTACATTTTAAACACACATTAGTGTACCTGCTCGACACGCCCCTCCCTTACGCATCGAGCACTTGAGTGTACCTGCTCAGTACGACCACCCCTTCTCACATGATCCATGAGTGATGGGCGTGTAGCATTTCTTACATGAGTGTACCTGCTCAGTACGACCAGTTTCCATTAAAGTATGATTAGGCTTGGCCAGAGTCTTATATGTGTGGTGTACATAAGGTATTTTGACAGGGAATCCACCAAATACATGGCCGTAAACGGTGTATATGTACGGTTACGGCCAACCCTCTCCATGAGTATTCAGGGTGTAGTAATTCCTACATGGTTGTGTAAGCTATATGCTCAACACGAGCAGCTCTTCTTACATACTCCATGAATGAACAGAGTGGAGCATCTAGGGGATAGGATTAGGTTTAGGTTTAACTTGTGTTTAGCTGCTCAACACGACCAGCACCTCCCGGTCTGCTCCCTCAGCATCTCCTTATCCTCTCATCCTTTTCAGCCTGGGTCATCCTCACAACTTGTGTGTGTGTGTGTATGTGTGTGTATGTGTGTGTGTGTGAGTTGTGTGTGTGTGATGTGTGAGGTGTGAGTTGTGTGTGTGTATGTGTGTGTGTGTGTGTTTGCGTGTGTGTGTGTGAGTTGTGTGTGTGAGGTGTGCGTGGGGGGGAGCAAAAGTACACCACGTCTATGCCCGATGCTCCAGGAGGTTTGCACCCATTGCTCCTCTACTCTCATGAAGCCCTTGAAGCAACCTTATATGTATGGCACCTTGTATGTACGTCGCCCTGTATGTATGTACGTCACCTTAGATGTATGTCCGTCAACTTGTATGTATGTACATCAAATTATATGTATGTACGCACCTTGTATGTATGTACATCACCTTGTCCTTGTGTGTATGTTACCTTGTCATTGTATGTACGTTACCTTGTCCTTGTATGTACGTTACCTTGTCCTTGTATGTATGTACGTCACCTTGTATGTATGTACGCACCTTGTATGTATACATCACCTTGTCCTTGTATGTACGTTACCTTGTCCTTGTATGTATGTACGTCACCTTGTATGCATGTCACCTTGTATGTATACATCACCTTGTCCTTGTATGTACGTTACCTTCTCCTTGTATGTACGTTACCTTGTCCTTGTATGTATGTACGTCACCTTGTATGCATGTCACCTTGTATGTACGTCACCTTGTCCTTGTATGTACGTTACCTTGTCCTTGTATGTATGTACGTCACCTTTTATGCATGTCACCTTGTATGTATACATCACCTTGTCCTTGTATGTACGTTACCTTCTCCTTGTATGTACATTGCCTTGTATGTATGTACGTCACCTTGTATGTATGTACGTCACCTTGTATGCATGTCGCCTTGTATGTATGTACGTCACCTTGTATGCATGTCACCATGTATGCATGTACGTCACCTTGTATGTATGTACGTCACCTTGTATGCATGTCACCTTGTATGTATGTACGTCACCTTGTATGTATGTACGTCGCCTTGTATGCATGTCACCTTGTATGTATGTGCATACACAAGCATCCAGTTGCTCCAGGTGATTGGAAAAAGAAAAAGTTGTTCCAGGAGAATGGCTCCTCCTGTTCTTCTCTTTGTCTATGGATCCTTTCCCCAGCTTCATTCACCTCTCAGTTTCCCCAATGTCCTCACTGCACGTCGTCACTACGTGTGTGTGCTATGTGTGCATGTGTGTGTATTTGTGTGTGTGTGTGTGTTTGTGCGTGTGTGTGTGTGCATTGCAGGATTTTAATACCTCCTGGCCCCACTGCATGTCATCACTGCACGTCATCACTACGTGTGTGTGTGCGTGTGTGTTATGTGTGTGCATGTGTGTGCATTGCCCCAGGAAATCAGCACCCCCTAGCCCCACAACCCACCACATGTCCTCATCACGCGTCTCCACTGAGTTTGTGTGTGTGTCTGTGTGCGTTGCTTCAGGAAATCAGCACCCCCTGGCCCCACAACCCACCACATGTCCTCATCACGCGTCTCCACTGAGTTTGTGTGTGTCTGTGTGCGTTGCTTCAGGAAATCAGCACCCCCTGGCCCCACAACCCACCACATGTCCTCATCACGCGTCTCCACTAAGTTTGTGTGTGTTTCTGTGTGCGTTGCTTCAGGAAATCAGCACCTGCTGGCCAGACAGCCGTGCAGCTCTAGAACGCCTTCAAGGTGAATTGGAGCTGAGTTTGGACAAGCTCGTGACGCGCGAAAAATTCCTGAACGACCAGTTTGACACGCTCATGAGCCAGTACCGAGCAGCTCGTGGTCAGATGCAAGGCGTGCAGGTGGGAGAGAGCGTGTGTGTGTGTGTGTGTGGTGGTGTATGTGTGCGTGAACGTGAGCGTGAGCATGAGCGTAAGCGTAAGCGTGTGTAATAAATGTACGTGTGCGTGAGCGCGTGAGCGCGTGAGCGTGTGAGCGTGTGAGCGCGTGAGCGCGTGTGCGTGAGCGCCTGAGCGCGTGACCGTGTGTAGTAAATGTATGTGTGCGTGATGGCAGTGTGTATGTGTGCGTGAAGAGTATTTGTGTTTGAAAATAAGATAAATACTGTTACTTTAAGAGAGGTGCTGCTTTTTTGTGTGAAAACGGTTTCTGCATGTTGTTTGTGGCAGGTCATACTATTTGAATGTATGTATTAATGAATGTTTCATGTTATTTATGTTTCATGCTATTTGCATGTATGTTTCATACCATGTATAAATGAATGTTTTATATTATGTATGTTTCCTGCATGTTGTTTGTGGCAGGTCATTCTATTTTTAACTGTCTGTGAGCACCATCGGCAACGCTTGTACGCTGCGTTTCAAATGCAGCAAGGATATATTATTGTCTAGGAGGCTTGTGCTACAAATCAAGGTTGGGGATGGGGTCGTGCATTACTGCAATACTGGGAGGGCTGCATTACTGCAATACTGGGAGGGCTGCATTACTGCATTTGTGCAATAATGGGCGTGAATATGGTCACCACGGGCGGCATGCACTTCCCATACATTTTAACAATCTCAAGAGGGATGTAAACGAAAGTGGAGTGCTGGCAGAGCTTTCAATGCTTGCAGCAAGGCATTCATGTCGGAGTAACGTAACTCAGAGAGTAGTTTGGGTGAGGATGAGACCTATGACAGCTTGACAACTCGTGAAGAAATATCACAGGGTAGTTCAAAGAAAGCTAGAAACAGAGGGGGAATTGGGTGAGGATGAGATCTAGAACAGCTGGACCATCCTAGTAACAGAGGGGGATTTGGGTGAGGATTAGGGTGTGGATTCATTTAGTTAGTTTAGTTAGTTAATTGATTCTCTGACCTAAACCCTAAACCCTAAACCCTAACCTATAACAGCTGTATAGTAGCAGAGAATAGTTTGGGTGAGGATAAGACATATAACAGCTTACATTGCAACCCAAAATCCACACACACACACACAGGCTCAGTACAACATGCGCACTGAATCCGTCAGTGATCGCAACAGCGAATTGCATCGCATCACAGAGCAGTTGGCAGAGATGAAGACTATCATGGACAGCCACTCCACAAATATTGCTGATGCCACTCCGGTGGTAAGTTGTGTGTGTGTTTGCGTGTGTGTGTGTGTGCGTGTGTGTGCATGCGCACCTGCAAGTGCACGAGTGGGTGTATGGGTGTGTGTGTGTGGGTGGGCACATGAGAATAAATGGGGGTGTAGGCTTGCGTGTTTACATGTTCATATAGTTATTTGTATATTTCATCGCTGTGTACATTGTTTTAGTCCAAAAATGCAAATTGACAAACAGTTGTTTCTTTGCAGCTGAAACGATTGATCCTGCATTTACCAGGGCACACCTTCGCAATTGCGCCATTGCTGTGTTTGGAATGCACGCCTTTCCCTTTAAAGTATCTTTAAAACGCTTTTGCCTCTGGGACTGCACACGCTCAATGCTTTGTAGAGACATAGTTTTGTTTTGCATATGCTTCTCTCACACACACATACACGCACACACACACACACACACATACACACACACACATACACACACATACACACACATACACGCTCACACAAACACATATGCACGCTCTCACACACACACACATACACACTCACACACACATACACACTCACACACACACACACATACGTAATGTGTAAGGGTGGCTTAATAGGGTGTCTGATTTTGCCAGCGAGGCTCGGCGAGCCTCAACGACCACCAAGTTGTGCCTTGCAGGAGCGCATCAAAGGCAACCATCAGACAACAATAGTCACAATATCGCACTCAACTGCACTTTGACTTATGCATCTCACCAACAGCACCAGGCTTTGGGACAACTGCCAGACTCTGTCCACACGTGTGCGCCCTTGCAGATGCGCATCAAGGCAGCCATCAAAAACCTCCAAGAAGAGCTAGCAGAGGCAGAAGTGCGCATTGGAGTCGTGAGCCACACACTGATGCAACTCAGTGTGAAGAACAAGCGGCTCCTGCAGTCACACCCCACACAGCCCTCCTTGAGTGATGAAGACGATTGAGATGCTCACACGGGCTACCCTGAGTGATGAAGACGATTGAGATGCTACTCACAAGGTTTACAAAATTGAGATGCTACTCACAAGGTTTACATAATTGAGATGCTACTCACATGGATCGTTTTACCAAGAAGTGATGCCTGAAGGCTGTAGGCCAGTGCTTTGTGTGTTCCTGGCTCAAAGACAATGTGCCCATTACCATTAACACTTCTGACTAACTAGATGTGTGGTGTGTGTGTGTGAACACGTGTGTGTTGGCTGTTCAATGCCTATTATTTGCTGACCTCTCTTCATAAAACAAACAATCAGCCAGAGTGCAGTCGTTCTCAATGGTTGCAATCGGGGGTGACCATAATCAGCCAGATTGCTTGGCTGATCGGCCGCTGCCTGGTCTCGGCTAGCCATAAATTAATCCTTTATGCATAAAAAGAAGGAGTCTCTCTTAAGCAGAGGCAGTAAAGTGTTCTGGCTAGCAAACCTTTCTCTCTTCGGTGTTGCGTTTTACGTCAGGCTGTCTACAACAGGCAGACTTGCTGATAAGAAAAGAAAAGGCTCTGTTGGTAGTGACGACACAGGCAGAATGATTAAGATATTAAGCACTCTGAAAGAGAAGCACACAGGAAATGATTGCCAATAGTGTAAACACTATCGAGATGAATACATGCTGATAAGAAAGGATGTTGTTTTGCTTGTGTTCTGCACCACCCAATGGATGCAGAGACACATATCCTACCTGGAGGAGAAATTTAGAGAAGTTTTCGGTGGGGGGCAGGTGGTTGGGAGGCAGAAGCTTGCACACCACCAGGAGTATTGCTCAGGTATTTGTATGGTTTTTGTTGCGGACCTGATTGCATACAGTGTAGGCTTTATTCTTCATGAGTGCTGTAGCATGTAGATCAGAAACTCTAAGGCTGTGGAGTGGGTTCATTGTGTGGTTGCTGTAGATGATGCCTATAGCTCCTAGCAGGATGGTGTGAAGGTTTTTACGGTGTTCGAGTAAGCGAGACATTAGCAGCTTGTATTGTTCTCGTGCCTTTTCTGCTTCTTGTTGAGTAGGGGAAGTGTCTACACAGTACTTAATCTCGATCAGTTATCGTTGTTTGGTGGTACGTCTCTTGGTTTCATAGCCATCATAGCCATCATAGGAGTATGGATTGGCAGCGCCCCCTACTAGTTTATCACGCTGCCTACGTCTGCTTGTGCTAGCAGGCATGCACCCTGTGTACTGTGTACCTTGTTGAATTGCTTTCAAACTCATTTGTCCAGTAGCGTTGTGCCTCTCCTTGCATTATTGACAGGTCTGGCTTGGATCGTGTTTATATCAGAACGTGGATTGCTTCTATCTGTGGGCAGGCACTTCCCCTTTATCGGGCTGACGGCTGAAAGTGTTAGATCCTGAGGACATATTTTGTGATTGTGGCATTGCGTACTGCGTCTCCCCAAAATGATAGCGCTGCCAATAAACAGGTTATCCATATGTAGGAAGCATCTGACTTCCTCAGTTTTAACATTTTAGAGCCTCAAGCATCCTTTGGCATACCTCTTCTTAGAACTGTTTCGGAAATATCCGGTATTCCAATATGACAGTCGTTTGCGTAGCGCAAGTAGAGACCTTAATTTCAGCGTAATGGGGAGGGAGTTACCATCTATAAAATAACCCTGAAACCAAAAAGTAGAGAGGGCGAGTTATAGGCAGCACTGGGTCCGTCATAGCTTTTGCTTGTTGCTCTACTAACTCCTCTGCTGGCTATCACCTTTCTTAAACTTATCCGTTAACCGCCGTGTAATAATTTGTGTGTGTGTGTGTGTGTGTATGTGTGTGTGTGTGTGTGTTGAGTTGCTTCTGTAATTACAATCCATACAGCCTCTCCTACAGAGTAAAGCACGCTGCTCTGGTCAGCCGTGTTTTTGGGCACACCAAGAACAAGGCTCATCAGACAAACGCTAGGACACAGAGATTTACGCTGAATTGGCATATGAAGACATATGACGTTTCAAGTTGGTATGTGGTTTCAAGTTGGTATGTGGTATCAAGTTGGTATGTGGTTTCAAGTTGGTATGTGGTTTCAAGTTGGAATGTGGTTTCAAGTTGGGATGTGGTTTCAAGTTGGGATGTGGCATGTGATTTCAAGTTGGGATGTGGTTTTAAGTTGGGATGTGGTTTCAAGTTGGGATGTGGGATGAAACATGAGCCTTCCTTACATCATTTTCAACTCAACAAATGAACATTTTACAATTTACAATGCCCGAGACTTAGTTAATCATAGGGGACTACGTCTCATGCTTTGCCCTGAATGGGGACGAGGACTATTGCGCGACAGACGGACCACTGCTCATGCTCTTGGAGCTACGCTGAATGGTGAAGCTGGGAATGCGGGAGGGGGGGGGTGAGGGGCTACCAGCACGATGGGATTGGGGGCTGGGGCTAGGACCTACGACATAGTGCGGATTAGGGCAAAATACGTCAGGTATACGAATGTGTGTGTATGTGTGTGTGTGTGTGTGTGCGTGCATGTATGTGCATGAGTGCATGCGGGCATATGTATGTGCATACGTGTGTACGCATGCGTGTATATGTGTGTGTGTGTATGTGTTTGTATGTGTGTGTGTGCTCTTACTTGCAGGGACATTGCCAGCGCCCGCAGGTATACGTGAGGGGGTATGGCGGCCACTGCCAGGGCTGTTTTTGTGGGAAAGAAGGGCAGCATGGTAGGACGACTTTTTGGGTGGCAAGACTGCAGACAAGGAGGCCTGCATGGGGCACGAGTGTGTGTGTGTGAGTGTGTGCGAGTGTGTGTGTCTATGTTTGTCTATGTGTGTGTATGTGTGTGTATGTGTACGCACATTATGTGTTTATGTCTGTGTGCATGTAGTCGTGTGTGTGTGTGTCTATGTTTCTCTATGTGTGTGTGCATGCTTATGTGTACGCAAATTATGTGTATATGTCTGTGTGCATGTACTCGTGCGTGTGTCTATGTTTCTCTATGTGTGTGTGCATGTGTATGTGTACGCACATTATGTGTATATGTATGTGTGCATGTACTCGTGTGTGTGTGTCTATGTTTCTCTATGTGTGTGTGTGTGTGTGTGTGTGTGTGCGTGTGTGTGTACGTGCATTGTGTGTATATGTCTGTGTGCATGTACGCTTGTGTGTGTGTGTACTTGTGTGTGTGTGCATGTCTATGTTTGTCTGTGTGTGCCTGTGTATGTGTACGCGCATAATGTGTATATGTCTGTTATCATGTACTTGTGTGTGTGTGTGTCTATGTTCCTCTATGTGTGTGTGCATGTGTATGTGTACGCGCATTATGTGTATATGTCTGTGTGCATGTACGTGTGTGTGTGTGTGTGTGAGTGCATGCGTGTGTGTGTGTATGTGTGTGTGTGAGTTCATGCGTGTGCGCGTGTTACCTGTGTGCTGCTTGATGTCACACGTGAATCGAGAAAGTCTGCCACACGCTCCATCTTTGCGAGCAGCAGGGAACGCTGCTCTGAAGTGACAGGAGTGCCGCCCTGTGTGTGTATATATGTGTGTGTGTATGTGTGTGTGCGTGTGTGGTGTGTCTGTGTATATATGTGTGTATATATGTGTGTGCGTGTGTGTGTATGTGTGTGTTTGTGTGTACATGCATGCACATATGTGCGTGAATGTGTATGTGTATGTATCTGTGTGTGCGTGTGTGTACATATGTGCATGTATGTGCGTGTGTGCGTGTGTGTACATGTATGCATGTACATGTGTGAACGTGTGTGTGTGTAAATGTGTGTGCGTGTGTATGCGTAAATGTGCGTGTGTACATGTGTGCATGTGTTTGCGTTAATGTGTGTGTGTGTTTGTCTAGCTCACAAGTGGCCATACTACCTAGGTGTGTTGCTGCATGTGAATGAGGGGGGTGCTTACTACACAGCCTCTCATTTCCATGCAGGCAGCTGCAGGTGTGGGTGTGTTGCTGCATATGAATGAGGGGGGTGCTTACTACATGCCTCCCCTCCACTCCCTTCCCCAGCACAACGACACCCACACCTGAAAGCTGCCACCGTCGCTTATACCTACACTCACACCCACACAAACACGCAATCCCACGTGTGCACACCCAGACCCACTACCAAGCAGCCACACTCACACCTGCAGCTGCCACCGCCGCTCATACCTACACACACACACATACACACACACACATTCACACACACGCACACGCACACGCACACGCACACCAATATCCACACCCAGACCCACTACCAAGCTTCCACACCCACACCTGCAGCTGCCACCGCCGCTCAAACCTACACACACACACACACACACAAATCCACACCCACTACTGCAGCTGCCACCGCCGCTCATAGCTACACATTCACACACACGCACACGCACACGCACAACAATATCCACACCCACACCTGCAGCTGCCGCCGCCACTCCTCTTTGTCTTGTGCAAGCCGCGCAATGTCCTGCGCAACACAGAGGCCAGTTTTGTTGGAGGGGCTGCTGATTACTCGGGGTGCGTGTGTGTATGCGTGTGTGTGTGCGTGTGTGTGTGTGTGTGTGTTAGCACTGCAAGAGCGTGTCTGTTATGGTAACAACCTCTGTTATCTCTCCTGCTTCCTTGTCTACAGAGAGTTGCTGCTTGATGTTCTTTAATCCATCTATACCTGAGAGCCAATGTTACTGTAACAACCTGTGTTATGCCTCTCTCCTGCTTCCTTGTCTACAGAGAGTTGCAGCTTGCTGTTCTTTAATCCATCTATACCTGAGAGCCAATGTTACTGTAACAACCTCTGTTATGTCTCTCTCCTGCTTCCTTGTCTACAGAGAGTTGCAGCTTGCTGTTCTTTAATCCATCTATACCTGAGAGCCAATGTTACTGTAACAACCTCTGTTATGTCTTTCTTGCTTCCTTGTCTACAGAGAATTGCAGCTTTTGCTGTTCTTTAATCCATCTATACCTAAGAACTGATGGGGCTAGGCTAGAAAACTGCAGCATGCGGTTCTTGTTTTCCTTTTATGCCTGTGGGCCGATGGTGCTAGGACGTATGGTGACAGTGTGCTGTTCTTTACTCTATCTATACCTGGCTGATGGGACTCGGCCAGAAAGTTGCAGCGTGCAGTTTTTGTCTTCCTTTTATACCTGTTTTTGTTTCCATTCATACCTGTTTTCCTTTATACAGTACCTGTTTCCCTTTATACCTGCTTTTGTATTCCTTTTATCTTTTATACCTGTTTTTGATTTCCTTTTCTACCTGTGGGCCGATGGTGCTAGGACGTAAGAGGACAGCGTGCTCCTGGCCTGCCGATATTGAGCAGCCCTGCTGTTGCTGCTGTTGCTGCTGCCCTTTCAATCCCCCTCCTGGCGTGAACACGTGGGTCCTGCGTAACAGGGGCAACGCACAAGCATGTGTGTGTATGTGTGTGCGTGGCGTGTGTGTGTGTGTGTGTGTGTGTGTGTGTGTGTGTGTGTGTGTGTGTGTGTGCGTGTGTGTGTGTGTGTGTGCTTGCGCGTGCTTGCGCGTGCGTGTGTGTGTGTGTGTGTGTGTGTGCTTGCGCGTGCTTGCGCGTGCTTGCGCGTGCTTGCGCGTGCGTGTGTGTGTGTGTAGCTCATGCATTGCGGCTAGCAGTCATCATTTGTCAGTGTAGAGGAGGTAGACCAAAAAATATTAGCTTTCACTGGTCCGAGTAAGCAGCCTTGCAGCATGCCCCTCTGCTGTTGTATCGACATAAGTTATCGATTATCAATTATCGATTATCAATTATCGACCATGCTTCATAGTACTATGCTTTGCAGCCCTTTGCTTCACACTCCAACAGGACACACCAACACCCACACTAAGCTTCACAGCCCTTTGCGTCACATTCCAACAGGACACACCAGCACCCACTCTACGCTTTGCAGCCCTTTGCGTCACAGTCCAACAGGACACACCAACACCTACAAATAGGGTGTGGTAAGAAAGCTTTCACACCACTATGTTATATTATGCATAATATAAAAGCATATTTTAATAGGTGTATATACTATAAAACACGCAAGCTGTACGGGCTTCCTCGGCACCTGCTCTGCCCATTTTTGCTGCTCTGTGAACCTCAATCCTGACAGCACATCACACACACAGTACACACACACCACACACACACCACACACACAGTACGCACACAGTACACACACACACCACACACACAGCGCACACAGTACGAGCCCAATATTGGCAGTAATGCACACAACCAGCACACAACCCCACAGCCAGCACCCACACACAGAAGACGTGCACTTAACTAACTGTCTTAGTGCGTGCTCTGCCCTTTCCTGCTGCTCTGTGACCTCAATCCTGACAGCAACCCACACACAGCACACAACCAACACACACAGCACACAAACACACGCACACACAGCACACATAGCACACACAGCACACAACCAACACACACGTCCCTACAGCCAGCAACCTCCCCCCGGCCCACACACACAGAACACGTGCACTTTACAAACCTTCTTGTTAATGCGTGCTCTGCCCCCCCCCTGCTGCTCTGTGACCTCAATGCTGGCGACACTCCACACACATAGTAGACACACACACAAACAGCACACACACACACACACACACACAAACACACACACAACCAGCACACAACCAACACACACGTC
>Ga0307945_1000873_pt1 | contig 22387 bp, 24 predicted proteins | sample OrgLakmetagen228_FD_201818 | JGI IMG/M metagenome (GOLD analysis project Ga0307945, IMG submission 201818) | Saline water microbial communities from Organic Lake, Antarctica - #228 | ecosystem: Environmental > Aquatic > Non-marine Saline and Alkaline > Saline | place: Antarctica: Organic Lake...
GGGGAGTTTGGAAGCAGCTCTGGGGGGTGAAGAGGGGGGAGGGGGCTGCTTGGACGTTGATGTATGCTGTTGGCTGATGGAAGGCTGTGGGAGGCTTCGCTGGTGGGAGAAAGGGCTGTAGGGTTGTGCAGGAGTGTGGTCGCTTGCTGGTGTGTTGTGTGTTGTGGGGGGGTAGAGGGATCAGGAGGGGAGATAGAGATCCTGCGCTGGGGGCGTTTCAGGAGCATGTTGGCCTTCACGCTCTGGGGCGAGCCCAGCAAAGTTGGTGAAAGAGGCAGGCGCCTTTGAGGGTCTACAACACGCACGCACGGCACACCCACGCCATGCATGCTGCGCACGCTGCCATGCACCTTGTCGTGCAGCCCGTCGTAGGACACGCTGACGTCGTGCGTGCCGCGCCCCTCGTTTGTTTTGAGGTGCGACGAAGCCGCAGCAGCGACATGCACAGCAGCTGGGGGGTCGGGTGGCGGGGAGGTGTGCGTGTGCGTGTGCGTGTGCGTGTTGCCTGTGTCTGGCTGCTGCTGCTGCACGTTGTGCTGCATGCTGCTTGGCGATGGAGGGAGTGTGATGTTGGCGGAGGCGCTACAGACATGTGCAAGGAGGTTGGGCGAGGTGGTAGGGGTTGTGGGGGTGGAGGGTGTTTTGGTTGGATCGGTGCCGGCGGAGGAACTGTGGTTTGTGGGTGTTAAGGGAGCAAGAGGTGGTATTGATGGAAGGGGGACGTTACTTTCGGTGCTGCTCTTGGCGCTCGCCATGCTAGGGTTGTCGTTGTTGCTGTTGCTGTTGCTGCCGTTGCTGCTGTTGCTGCTACTGCTGCTGCTGCTGTTGCTCATATCCGTAGTGGCGTTGGCGTTGGTTTTGATACTGGTGCTGGTAGCTGAAGCATTTGAGGTCTTTGAGGTCCTGATGTACCCTCCATTGGGGTCCCCTTGGAGTGAGTCTGACATGCCCATCGAGGGCACCTGTGTGTTGAGACCAGGCAAATGTAGACATATCTAGGGCTGGCCAGAACCGTATATATACACCGTATATGACCGTATATTTGGCGATTTCCCTGCCCAAAATACCGTGTGTACACCGCGTACATATGGTTGTGGCCAACCCTAGATATATCGCACTTCCAATTATTAGTTGTGTAAAAATTCCCAGGGTTCCCCGGAACTGCTTTCAAAATTATTCAGGGTGTTATAAAGTTACCCGAGACTCCTGTGTAAAGCGGCGTGATGTTGAAACTGGATGCGACACAGAGCACAGAGCACACATCCTGCTACTGGAATGCTACACAGAGCACAGAGCACACATCCTGTTCCTGTTACTGGAATGCTACACAGAGCACAGAGCACACATCCTGTTCCTGTTACTGGAATGCTACACAGAGCACAGAGCACACATCCTGTTCCTGATACTATAATGCTACACAGAATACAGAGCACACATCCAGTTCCTATTACTGGGATGCTACACAGAGCACAGAGTACACAGAGCACAGAACACAGGGTACACATCCTGGAGCAGCTACACTGAATGCGTTCAAGCAGGAATGCAGCACTTGAGCAGTGGACTTAAAGGTGGTCGCACCCCCGGCCCAACAAAGGCCATGTTCGTGTGAACCAATCGAAGCCAGCAAGGCTAGCAGGGAAAAAACCTCCCTTGCTGGGTTCGAGATTTGGCAGTCCAGTAAGCGGTGCATCAAAAATGTTTTGGGTACACACTATTTCGTACAAAGGATGTGGGATTTGACGTTTGCCGCACCCTTCCATGCCTCAGGTCCTTTTGACCATCCAGCACCTCAAAGGGGCCTTGACTGGGTGGCCTCAAGTGCACAACCAGCGCCCAGACAACGTTGCTGATGTCAATCTCGTTGCATGCCCTGAACTGCCGCATCAGCTTCTGCAAGTGTGCGTGTGGTGTGTGTGTGTGCGTGTGCGTTGTGTGTGTGTGAGTGTGTTGTGTGTGCGTATGTGTGTGTGTGTGTGTGTGTGTGTGTGCGTGTGTGTGTGTGTGAATGTGTGTGTGCGTGCACTGTGCATGCAATCATGTGCATGCGTGTGTGTATGCGTGTATATGTCCTTGATGCCTGCGTTTCATATCCTGAAGTCCAGCTGGTTTAGCATTGAGCTCCAGGCAATTCATGCCAAAGAGTACATGCGTACTTGCGTGTACTTTGCATGCAGTATACAAAACAAGCAGGGTCGGACGTGACTGTATACATACACCTGTATACGGTGTGCAGACGGTGTGTTAGTAGAGGAATTTAATTATTAGTAGGGGAATTTTTAAATATATGGTCATATACAGTGATGTAACGCAGCCGTGGGACACCCAAAATGACATGCAACATCATCAAGGTGTCTAAAAAGGTCAGTCCGTCACCGTGTCCATCACAGGAGGGGGAGCACTACAGAGAAGGCCTACAATGCTGCTGGGAACATGCGTATTTTTTGTTAGGGTTATTACACAGGAACACGCGACACGCAATGATACACGTGCTCATTGACACAAATACACACCTCCATCAAGGTGTCCAGCACAGGGGGTTGCAGTGCATGGCCTGCTGTTGCTGCAGCCCACAGCACCCCAGAGATCTCACGCGGACGCATGGTGTGGCAGTGCTTCTTGGCTAGGAGGTCTAGGGTATTTTGCAGGGAGTCCCGGAAACGGAGCTCTGACGGCCTGTGTGTAGGAGGGATGCGTGAGTAGGATCGGGACGTTGGGGGTACGGTTTTGTGCAGGGATGCCAGGAAACAGTGCGCCGATAGCTGAGCGGGATTATTGTGTTGGGTAGGACATTTTTAGGGTTGGCCAGAACCGTATATCTGCACCGTATATGACCGTATGTATGGTGATTTCCCTGCTGAAATTACCGTATGTACACCATATATACCTTACAATGTATGGTTCTGGCCAGCCCTAGATATTTCTGAGGTGCAGGGAACACAGCACAGTGCAAATCTTCTCACAGCGAGGGAGTTAATTATTGAAACGGCACAGAATTATAGGCCACACAGCCCAGCTACTCACTGAAGCAGGCCTCTGTGATCCACAAACCAGTATTGACAACAATGAACAATGAAGAGGAACGCTTTGCACACAGAGCTTGTAAACGCTGTCTGGTCGTGCGCCTTCTGCAGTCGTGCCAGCTAGTGCTAGCACGACTCACTCAATCGAAAAACGCGTGCTCATTGCGCTTCTTCTGCAGCTGCGCCAGCCAGCGCAAGCACAACAAAGACTCCCTGTTCAGATATTTCTGCTGGTCATGCGCGGCGTTCTGCAACTGACACCTACACCTGCCTTGTAGCAATTGACTTGCTACCTCAGAAGTATGCTTGCTGACCTCAAAAATGCTTTCTGGTTGCATGTTTTTTGCAGCTGTGCACAAATCCCTCACCGTAGGGATGCTTGCTGGTAGCGCGTCTTCTGCAGCTGCGCCAGCCGCCGGTATGCAGCCGCCACGTGGATGGCGTTCAGATCAGGCTCAGGGAAGGCTGCCAGGGAGGTGGCTAGAGCACCAAATGAAGGGGACCCCTGTGTTGCATGTGTGTGTGACCCAATCACATTTGTGTTGAATTTTGCACCTGCAATCAGACAAGCTGCAAGTCTTGAACTATTTGGCAAGACACTGTGAGGAAGACACGAGTTTTCATTCATAAGGGCATCTGGTTGAGGCCATCCTTGTTGTCAACCATTAACCCACAATAGTCCCCAATTGTTAAGATCTCCTCGCACCAACTTTCCGAGCGTGATTAAATGCGTGCGCAACAATACACCCTCCGTGCACAAGCTTGCACGCTAGAGCACTTATCACTAATTGCAACGTTGAATTGCACAATTGTGTGCCCGTCCTTGGGTTTACATCTTACGAGTGCTTAAAGCGCCGTTTACCATGCACAGTGCATGTAACTGCAACTAACTACTTATGTAATGCACATGTGCTTCAGTATGCGTCGGTGCGTATGTCACACATTTTGCACGTGCACTGTCGTGGCCGGTGGTTTTATTTGAGAGCAGATTTGCACAGGACACGAAGAATACGCGCTTAAGGACAAAAAAAGGCATCTTACCAGCAGCTCCTCAGTCAGGAATTTGCTGCGCATCTGGAGCAGGGCCGCCGAATGTTCCTGTGCGTGGTTTCATGGGATGCGCAAACGGGTCAACGAACGGGGCGCTGAACAGTAAAACCTACTGGATGTATGCCCTACAAACGTAAGAATGCTACGTGTGCTCAGAAGCGTGGCCGGCATGCAGCACTCATGGCTTGCAACATACCGAGCTGGGAACGTTTTGAAGGGCCTGCTCCTGCTTTGCCTTTACGTTTTCCTTTTCTGCTTCTTCCCACAAGGCATGACGAGCTTTGCGGCCCGAGAGCCTCCTGCCATCAGGGACCTCTCTGCAATTCCCGCTGTTGTACTGAGGCTTGTGCTCCGTTTTGGGGGGCGGTCCTGTGCGTATACTCCTGCTGGCACCTGGAGCCTGGAGCCTGGAGCCTGGAGATGCATGTTCCATTGGCCTGCTTCCATTGCTGTTCAGCACAGTGCTCCCTTCCTGTGCAAGTCTGTGGACAGGCTGCATGAGGACTACCTACATTAATCCCCAGTATAAAATAATTATTTTCACTTTCGTTTATCCATTGAATCCACCAAAATGTCAGATTGTAGTTAGCAACGGGGGGAGCCATGACTGCTCCTGGGGTGCCCTCCAGCAAGGACTCCGGTATCTTGGGATCGGCCCTGCGATATTTCACGCTTGCATGTATCTGTGTGTTTTCCTTCTGCATCCGGCTCTTCTCAGTGGTCAAGTATGAGAGCGTCATCCACGAGTTTGATCCCTACTGTGAGTGTTGATTGTGGAAGCTTGTGCCCTTGAGCTGAAGCTGACACCCATCACTGACTGTCTGCATGCTGATAACGCACTGATGGCTGAACGAGGAAAACCCACTGCACGCACGCAGTTAACTACCGGGTGACCCAGTACCTCACGACCCAGGGATTCTATGACATGTGGAACTGGTTTGATGACCGCACCTGGTACCCACTGGGGCGCGGCATCGGGGGCACGACGTACCCGGTGAGGAGGGCTGAGAAGAGCAGCAGTTCTGTGTGCACATATGCACAATTACGCACTTACACACGCATGCACACTCACACACACACACACAAACATGCATGCACACACATACTCGAACACACAGAGACACAAACACACTAATACACAAACACACACATACACACACGCGCACACTCACTAACACACAAATACACACACACACATACACGTGCGCACATACACACACACATACTCACACATACACATACACATACACACACACTGTCACACAAACACACACCAACACAAATGCAGGGCTTGATCTTCACAGCTGGCTCTATGTACAGGGTGCTGCATGCTCTGAACATCCCTATCCATATTCAAGAGGTACGTGATCTTCATTAGGGATGGAATGACATCTAAAGAGGATTAAGATTAGTTTCATCAAGATAGGATTGATGACGCAGAGCGCATAGTGATTGGATTGTTGTTGTTCCAGCTTGCATAACCCACCCGCACAAACACATGTACACACACATGCATTTTAATGCATGTCACTCATTCCAGGTGTGTGTGTTCACCGCCCCCCTCTTCTCCGCGCTCTGCGCCCTGGCTTGTTACGGCTTAGTGCGAGAGGTACGTGTTTGGCGTAAAGGCCCCTTAGTTTGACTTGTTTTCGTATCGTGGAATCTTAGGTGTTTTGATCCCTTAGTGTGTCTTTTGTTTTAAGTCCTCAATTCAGATGCGTTTTTAGCGCAGAGGCAGAGGCCTTTTTGTCTCTTTCGTATATCACGTGACATGGAGGTTGGTGCAGATGCCCTTTTGTTCAGCTCACTTTTGAACATGTACACAGGTGCGCGGCCCTGGGGCTGGGCTCCTGGCCTCCGCCTTTGTGGGCATGGTGCCCTCTTACATTTCACGCTCAGTGGCAGGCTCTTACGATAACGAAGGCGTGGCTATCTTTGCCCTAGTGAACGTGTTCTTCTTGTTCATCAAGGTGAGTGCAGCGGATTGCGTATTGCATGCGGGCCTGCGTTCAGTCTCAGTCTGCCTTATAATTGGTCTGTCTCAGTTTGCTATAGGGTGTGGTCAGTCTCAGTTCGCTTTAGGGTGTGGCCCAGTCTCAGTTTGCTGTAGGGTGTGGCCCAGTCTCAGTTTGCTTTAGGGTGTGGCCCAGTCTCAGTTTGCTTTAGGGTGCGGCCAGTCTCAGTTTGCTTTAGGGTGTGGCCCAGTCTCAGTTTGCTTTAGGGTGTGGCCAGTCTCAGTTTGCTTTATAATTGGTCTGCCTCAGTTTGCTTTAAGGTGTGGCCAGTCTCAGTTTGCTTTAGGGTGTGTCAGTCTCAGTTTGCCTTAGGGTGTGGCCCAGTCTCAGTTTGCTTTAGGGTGCGGCCAGTCTCAGTTTGCTTTATAATTGGTCTGCCTCAGTTTGCTTTAGGGTGTGGCCAGTCTCAGTTGCTTAAGGGTGTGCCAGTCTCAGTTTGCTTTAGGGTGTGTCAGTCTCAGTTTGCTTTAGGGTGTGGCCAGTCTCAGTTCGCTTTAGGGTGTGTCAGTCTCAGTTTGCTTTAGGATGTGTCAGTCTCAGTTTGTATAAAGCTGTGGCCAGTCTCAGTTTGCTTTAGAGTGTGGCCAGTCTCAGTTTGCTTTAGGGTGTGGCCCTCTGCAGCCCACATTTCAACGCGGCTTTCCTGACCACCACGGTGCTAGATGCTTTTGAGGTTCTGGCTCCAAAGACGAATCGTTCCGTAGTAATTAGGATATGTGGGTACCAGTTGTATGTGTGCGTGTGCTTGCGTGGCAATGTGCGTGCGTGGTTGTGTGCGTGCACTTTTTGCGTGTGTGTGCATGTGCGTGTCTGTGTTTGTGAGTCAAGAGTTTGCTTCTTTCACCTTCATTTCAATGTATTGCTCATTTGCATCGATCCTTAGCAGTTTTCAGTAGTGGTATGTAAGTTGGGGGATTCGGCCACCTTTATGTTTCGGTCAATGTGGTATTGCTTTGCACCAAAGCAAATAGTATCTAATAATGTTTGGCCAGATCCATAGTATGGAACCGTCAATTCATGTATATGTATACGGTATTTTTGCAGAGATTTATTTATAAAATATGCGGTCATATACGCCATATGTATATACAGTTCTGGCCAACCTTCAACACGAGCAAGTGGGAGGGAACTAACAAACGGTGGATGGCGTATATAAGAAAGAGTGCCTCTTGGCCTGAGTGTGCGGCCATTCACTTTTTGGCTGCCACCTATGCCCTGGCTGCCTGTAAAAGAAAACAAAAGCAGAACAAAGAAACAAGGCCAATTCTCGCCAGCATATCGTGAGATGCGGCTGCGGTTGTTGGATGGAAGTGGTGATTGTATCATTCTAGGAAGTTTTGTGGGCTCGATCAAAACCCATGCATACTACCGTTAATGGCTGTTCATTTCGAGGTGGACACTCGCACATACTTACGCACATGCTCTCTCACACACACACACACACACACAAACACACACACACACACACACGTAAACACACACACACACACGCGCACACGCGCACACACACATACACACACACAAACACACACACACAAACACACACACACGCAAACACACACACACAAACACATGTGCACACACACATACACACAAACACACACACACAAACACACACGAACGCACACACATACTCCACACAGACCCTGAACACCGGCTCCCTGCTATGGGCGACCTCCCTCGTCCTGGGCTACCTGTACATGGTCATGAGCTGGGGTGGCTACTCCTTCGTCATCAACCTGCTGCCCATCTATTGCCTTGCGTGCATCGTCACTGGCAGACTCAGCCCTCGCCTGTATGTGGCGTTCGCACCGCTGGTGGTGATGGGCACGCTTGTGGCAGGTGGGTGTGGGTGTGGGCGGGGGCGGGGGTGTGGGCGTGGGCGTGGGCGTGGGTGCGGGTGTGGGCGGGGGTGTAGATGTGGGTGTGGGTGTAGATGTGGGTGTAAGTGTGGGTTTGAATGTATGTTGTCGCAGGTGTGGTGTGGATATGTGTTGGCTAGCTATGTCATTCACTGTCTTATTTGAAAAGTTTTTGTATTCAGTCGTAGTGCTGAAACCACAAATGCACACACGTTGGTGCACACGCGCTCACACACACACACACACACACACACACACTTGCACACACACACATACACGCCCAAAATCGCACATGCACGCAGCCACCATTCCCGTCATCGGCTTCAATGCCGTCCTCATGTCCGAGCACTTTGGCGCCTTCCTTGCGTTCGTGGTCCTCCATGCTGCCATGGTTGTTTCCTACGTGCGGTCCATCCTGCCCCCACGCGCGCGTCGAATGGTGTTGGCAACCATGCTGGCTGGGTCTGGGGCGGTGCTTGCAGCAGGCTTGGCAGCAGTGGCAGGCTATGTGCTGCGCTCACCTACGTATGGGTGGACAGGTGTGTGTTTGTGTATGTGTGTGTATGAGGCAGTGTCTCTGCTTGGTCCTGGGGCAGTGCTAGCAGCGGGCTTGGCAGCTGTGGCAGGCTATGTGCTGCGCTCACCTGCATGTAGGTTGGCAGGTGTGTGTGTATGTGTGTGTGTGTGTGTGTGTGTGTGGTTGTGTGTGTATGCGTGCGTGCGTGCGTGCGTGCGTGCGTGCGTGCGTGCGTGTGTGTGTGTGTGTGTGTGTGAATCACGGTATGTGAATCACGGTCTTTGCTTATGTGTCGGGGGGAGGGGGGAGTCAGGAAGTCTGAGTCAGGAGTCTGAGTCAGGAAGTTTGAGTCAGGAAGTCTGAGTCAGGTTTAGACTTGTGTGAGGTGTGCTGTGGTTGTGCTATTGTTGAGCCCTCAGCCTTTAAAGGTCATTGCTGAAACCTCCTCATGCGCAGGGTAGGCCAGACTTGTAAATATACACCGTATATGACCGTATTGCTGGTGATTTCCCTGCCAAAAATACCGTATTTTCACCATATGTATGGATCTGGCCAACTCATGCGTGATCGCAAGACATAATCAATTCCTTTTCGAGCTACCCTACCGACCCCATGTTTTATTCCCACTTCATTCCCTTAGCCATGCGTCATACCATTCCTTACCCACCTTACCATGTTCATACCATGCAGGTTGCAGTCTGTCCCTGCTGGTCCCCACGTACGCCTCTCCCTCCATTTCTTGTTATATACTCTCAATTACACACCGTATGACGTTTTCGGTCATCCTGTAACATCATGACGTTATGGTCATCCTGTTACCATCCTGTTTTGGGTCATCCTGTAACATCATGACGTTGTTGGTAATCCCGTTACCATCCTGTTTTGGGTCTTCCTGTAACATTATGACGTTTTTGGTCATCCCGTTACCATCCTGTTTTGGGTCATCCTGTAACATCATTACGTTTTTGGTCATCCTGTTACCATCCTGTTTTGGGTCATCCTGTAACATTATGACGTTTTTGGTCATCCCGTTACCATCCTGTTTTGGGTCATCCTGTAACATCATTACGTTTTTGGTCATCCTGTTACCAGCCTGTTTTGGGTCATCCTGTAACATCATGTCGTGTTTGGTCATCCTGTTACCATCCTGTTTTGGGTCATCCTGTAACATCATGACGTTTCTGGTCATCCTGTTACTATCCTGTTTTGGGTCATCCTGTAACATCATGACGTCTTTTGTCATCCTGTTACCATCCTGTTTTGGGTCATCCTGTAACATCATGACGTTTTTGGTCATCCTGTAACATCATAAGGTTTTTGGTCATCCTGTTACCATCCTGTTTTGGGTCATCCTGCTACCATGCAGGCCGCAGCCTGTCTCTGCTGGACCCCACATACGCCTCTCGCTTCATCCCTATCATCGCCTCCGTTTCTGAGCACCAGCCCCCCAGCTGGACCTCCTATATCATGGACTTGTTCGTGCTGGTAAGGGTGCTGCTTCAGCTTCAGTTTTGCTGTAGGGTGACCTGGTTAAGTAGCATTCATTGCAGCAAGCAAGTCGACTCTTTGCATTTTGGTCGCAGGTGCTGTTTGTGCCCGCCGGCTTGATTGGGTGTCTGAAGAAACGATCTGACGCGTCTGTGTTCTTGGTGCTGTACGGAGTCACTGCTCTGTACTTCTCAGGAGTCATGGTGAGTGTGGGCCCGACGCGTCTGTGTTCTTGGTGCCGTACGGAGTCTCTGCTCTGTACTTCTCAGGAGTCATGGTGAGTGTGGGTTTAACGCGTCTGTGTCCCTGGTGCTGTACGGAGTCACTGCTCTGTACTTCTCAGGAGTCATGGTGAGTGTGGGTCCAACGCGTCTGTGATTCTGGTGCCGTACGGAGTCTCTGCTCTGCGTTTCTCAGGAGTCATGGTGAGTGTGGGTCCGACGCGTCTGTGTCCTTGGTGCTGTACGGAGTCACTGCTCTGTACTTCTCAGGAGTCATGCAGAGCATGTAAAGTGTTTCGCTGCCCCGTATGCTAAGAGTCATAGTGGATGTGACTGTTTTTTTATTTGGTTGCTCACAAAAATGCAGATACTGTGCCCTATGCCTTTCATGGTCATGGAGGGCTTTCTTGCTCAAGAAAAAGAAAAAGAAACACTTGAAAAACCGCTCCGCACGTTAATCAAGAAGAAGGAGCAACTTTGGTACAGGGTACCGTAAACCTCCACCACAGGAATAAGAAAATCAGAGCTGAATATTATGGGTCTTGCCAGGAGGATGTAGTTATCATATTTTTTTGGCGCCACGTGTCGATAAAAATATAAATTGCAAATTCGAAATCCTGACATTAAAGCTATCGATTGGTATATAAATGAGTCAATTCTGAGGGGGTCAGGGGGGGTCGGGGAATTTAGGAGGTTGCTCCAGAATCTTACTGGGCCACTTTCATGAAATAGTAAATACATTTTTGGATTCCTCAGCTCGAGCTTGTACAATTGGCACCCTTGTTGGTTTATTTGATTTAGGGGGGGTTCTGGGTGCCTGGTCACAGAATTGCATAGAATGCCCCCAAATAGGTTGCAGGGGTGTGTTCAGGCAAATTTACTGCAACTGATTCCAAATTTGCAGTCCATGTATTGCATTTTACGTAAGTTGCACGAATGAAGTAAACAAGTGTTTTGGCAAAGGTTTTGGTTGGAATTGTGCACTAAACAGGTAGTCAGTGCAAGAGCGTGCGCATGTCAATTTTTTGCCTTATAACTCCAGGTTTTAAATTTACTTGGCAAGAGAACTGTGCAGGCAGATTGCTGCTTACATTCTGAGCAGATTGACACCCATTTTGTCAGTGTAGGGGGTCAGGAAGGGGGTTTTGGGGGGGGGGGTTGGGCCTGAGGCCCAAAATTTACACGTGACTGTCAAGAATTTATTTTTAGCAGCCTCCTGGTCTTGCGCTTAAAAGAACTCTTCAGAGGTATGAGGGATATTTTATTGTTTGAAACCGTCAAGGTACTGTACTTCTGAGGGCTTACGGCATATGCAGCATTTCAGTGCATTTCCTACACTAGGTCGTCAAATTTAACAGCAAGGCACTGCGCTGTATATTCCAGGCTCACTACAGGAGTAGTTTTTCAGTCCAGTTTTTTTGTTTGGCCAAGTGATTGTACAGTCTTTACTCTAGGCAGTTTAAGGCAGACCATGCTGGTTCCAGTAACTTGCTGCTTTGCAGTATGCGTATCGTAATCTTGCAGTAAAGGTTATCATGATCTTCCAATTATCTGTTTAGTGATCTTGCAGTTATGTGTCAAGTTATCTTGCAGTTGCGCGTTTGCTTGTGTTCATGCAGGTGCACCCCATGCTGGCGCCAGCGCCTATCATTTGCAGCTGTTAATTGTTATTTCCATCGATTTAAGAGTGACAGTTGTCTGTATACGCTTGTACGCAGGTGCGCCTCATGCTGGTGTTGGCCCCCATTACTTGCTGCCTTGCCGCCGTAGCCATTTCGGACCTGCTCTACACCTGTGCCAATTCCATCAAGCACAGGGCCCAAAAACGACTAGAGGTGAGGGCGTACTTGCACAGCTAATACTTGTTCTATCTGTTTGATGCTTGCTGATCATGCAAGCTGATGTGCCATTATCCCCCTTCCTGTGCTGTGTCTGTGGTTGAGTGTCTGTTTGTGTGAGTGTGGGGGTGTGCATACGTGCTTGTGTGCAGTTGTGGTTTTGTGGGTGTGCAAATATGGTGTCGTTAGCTGCGGATGCTTCTGTTTACTGTGATGTAAGGACCTTGCTGCCCAGCACCATCAGTGCTATCATACTGTATGTATTCCTTGCACACAGCAGGCAAGCACACCCACTCCCCAACAGCTGCTTGAGCAGCTCAGCTCTCCGTTTCCTTGATCAATGCTTCAAGTGTTGCACCACTTTCTATGATTTTGCCAAGCCCGATGCTACCTCCCATCCCTGCCAATACCATGCTCATTATTCACGTCATGCTCACTATTCACGTCACCGTGTTTGTACCCCCTGAACTCCACCTCATCTTGAAATTCTAGACACCCTTCACTCTGTAAATTACGCCTAGGTGTAGCCAGGGCTGCGCACATCCGCCGTGTATGGCCATATTTGGAGATGTTCCTGCTTAAATGCCGTACGTATACAGTATTCATGTGGTAATGAGCAACCCTTAGGTTAGGTTATAAAAGGCTTCTATTTCACACCCCTTCTGTCTCAGGAGGCTTCCCAACGGTTGGAGAAAGGCGCAGACGACAAGCCCAGCTGGCAGCCCCTACCAAAGCTGGCCAGCCTGGTGATGGTGCTGGGCGTGCTGGGCATGCTAGGGCTGTACGTGATGCATTGCATCCACGCCTCATCCGACATGTATTCCAGCCCCTCCATCGTGCTGGTCACGCAGCAAAAGTGGGTGGGGCTCCAAGTGCTTTTCGGTTCAGGAGTTTGGTTGAGGAGAGCGAGCTAGGAGGTTGGTGAGTGCTTGTGGTTTATGTGTGTCATGCGTGTCCTACACGCTGCAGAATTGTTGTGCCTGGTGGCAAAGGTGGTGGCTTAGAAGGACCAGATTGGTTGTGGTTGTGTGGTTGCCGCGCACTCCCCAGTTCCAAGGACTTCAAACGTTATTTGGGTTGTACAGAACTTCTACCAGACTAACCCATTTGGCGCAGTTGTGTCCCTCACTGCTTAACGTGATCGAGCAAGCAGCAGTCTTTCATGCGTTGCCGTGCCTCACACACTCATGCGTTGCCGTGCCTCACACACTCATGCATTGTTGCCGTGCCTCACACACTCATGCGTTGCCGTGCCTCACACACTCATGCGTTGCCTTGCCTCACACACTCATGCGTTGCCGTGCCTCACACACTCATGCGTTGCCGTGCCTCACACACTCATGCGTTGCCTTGCCTCACACACTCATGCGTTACCGTGTTTCACACACTCATGCGTTGCCGTGCCTCACACACTCATGCCGCAGGAATGGAGCAAGGCACGTGTTTGACGACTTTAGAGAGGCATACGCATGGCTGCGTCACAACACGCATCCAGATGCCAAAGTGGCCAGTTGGTGAGTGGCCCTGATAGTTGTGGGCGTTCCATGGCTGTGTGTGTGTCCTATATTTGTGAGTGACCTAGAGCTGGGCGAAAATGGCAAGTCCCTGATAGTTGTGGGAGTTCCATGGCTGTGTGTGTCCTATATTTGTAAGCGACCTAGAGCAGGGCTAGAATGGTAAGTCCCTAGCATCGTGGGTTTTGCGTAGTTGTGCGTTCCTAGCACTGTTGGTGTTCTGTGTTTATATATGACTCCAGGAGTCGTGGGCGTCCTGCCCGTGCATGTCTCGCAACGTTGTGGGTTGTTATAAAGTGCTGGTGCCTCCTTTGTCATTTGCACCATAGAATGCTGGTTTAGAATGACAACAACAACAACAACAACAACAACAACAACAAGTCTCACTCGCCCAAAAATAGAAAGCTGGTTTATTATGACGACAACAATAACGTCTCAATCGCCCAAAAATGCTGTATTCCTCACGTCTTCTATTAAAAAGAGAAAAGTCTAGACGATTAACGTGATGGTAAAAGTACGAGTAGTTTGTAGGGAAACCGAACAGCTGGAGAAGCAAATAGGAAGCACTGGTGAAGGCACGAGTGGAGAGCAACTTGCTGCACTGCAAGACCTGAAATTGGAGCGCGTGGTTTTAACAAAGCATGCTCCACAGGCTTACGGGAGGCCAGAACTTGTGAAATTTGCAGAGATAAAAGCAGCCAAGGCTTGCACTTTTGCTCAATGAGACATATTACTCAGAAACGTGAGCGGCCGAGGCTTGCACCAATGTTATGCGAGACACCGCACTCAGAAACGTGAGCAGCCTAGGCTTATGCCTTTGCCATGTGGGTCACCACACTACCGCAAGCTGCTGCATGCTATGCCTCAGCCGTTTTGGCAAGCAGGGGAAGGATTTGTGCACTAATACGTTTACGCTTCATACTCAAAGAGGTTCAAGGCCTTGTCTGGAAGTCCCTGTGTCCGGGCCTCCCCATACACCTCTAACAAGCCGTCTCCTGTGTGACACCACCGTCTCCTGTGTGACTCCAACAAGCCGTCTCCTGTGTGACACCACCGTCTCCTGTGTGACTCCAACAAGCCGTCTCCTGTGTGACACCACCGTCTCCTGTGTGACTCCAACAAGTCGTTTCCTGTGTGACACCACCGTCTCCTGTGTGACTCCAACAAGCCGTCTCCTGTGTGACTCCAACAAGCCGTCTCCTGTGTGACACCAACAAGCCGTCTCCTGTGTGACTCCAACAAGCCGTCTCCTGTGTGACTCCAACAAGCCGTCTCCTGTGTGACACCACCGTCTCCTGTGTGACTCCAACAAGCCGTCTCCTGTGTGACACCACCGTCTCCTGTGTGACTCCAACAAGCCGTCTCCTGTGTGACACCACCGTCTCCTGTGTGACTCCAACAAGTCGTTTCCTGTGTGACACCACCGTCTCCTGTGTGACTCCAACAAGCCGTCTCCTGTGTGACTCCAACAAGCCGTCTCCTGTGTGACACCACCGTCTCCTGTGTGACTCCAACAAGTCGTTTCCTGTGTGACACCACCGTCTCCTGTGTGACTCCATCAAGCCGTCTCCTGTGTGACTCCAACAAGCCGTCTCCTGTGTGACTCCAACAAGCCGTCTCCTGTGTGACTCCAACAAGCCGTCTCCTGTGTGACTCCAAGAAGCCGTCTCCTGTGTGACACCAACAAGCCGTCTCCTGTGTGACTCCAACAAGCCGTCTCCTGTGAGACACCACCGTCTCCTGTGTGAACCAACAAGCCGTCTCCTGTGTGACTCCAACAAGCCGTCTCCTGTGAGACACCACCGTCTCCTGTGTGAACCAACAAGCCGTCTCCTGTGTGACTCCAACAAGCCGTCTCCTGTGTGACTCCAACAAGCCGTCTCCTGTGTGACACAGACAGTCTGAGCCTCCCTATACAGCTCCAACAAGCTACCTTTTAGGTCTCTCTTCCACACGTAGTGTGTTCACACTCCATTATCATACCAATCACAAGTGCTGCCTGTGCGTGAGGATGACACGGCAAGACAAGCTGGAGACCCTCCTTATTTAACTGCAACAAAAATGGTGGCCGCTAAAGTTGTCGCATATTAGCCTGGCCCTGTAAAGCATTGGAGTACCATAGGTAGTAAGAGCACATGGATATTTATGCCTTTGCTCCTTAATATACATGTGCGTTTGTGCAGCATGTAGTAATGGATCAAAACAAATTTGGGATCAAACGAAACACGTGCGTCTCTCACATTGTTGCAACACTCAGGTGGGACTATAGTTACCAAACGAAACACGTGTGTCTCTCACATTGTTGCAACTCTCAGGTGGGACTATGGTTACCAAACGTCTGCAATGTCCAACCGCACAGTCATTGTGGACAACAACACTTGGAACAACACCCACATTGCCACAGTGGGACGCGCCATGTCTTCCTCAGAGTACAAGGTGCTTGTTTCAACGTGTGCGAGTGCGAATGGGTGTGGCTTGGCGTGTAGTAATGTGTGCAAAGGGGTGTGCATTGAAGTATGCTTGTGTGCGCATGCAAAGGGGTGTGCATTGAAGTATGCTTGTGTGCGCGTGCAAAGGGGTGTGCATTGAAGTATGCTTGTGTGCGCGTGCAAAGGGGTGTGCAATGAAGTATGCTTGTGTGCGTGTGCAGAGGAGTATGCAGAGTAGTATGCTTGTATGTGTGCACAGGACTGTACACAGAAGTAAGGTTGTATGTGTGCAAAGGTGAGAACTAACATGCGTCGCCCACGCAGAAATCATGCCTGAAGATTTGATCCAGCGCAGTCGCTTATAGACTGTGCGGTTTTCATACGTATGGCGTAGTTGGTTGTTCATCCGGCATATGTAGTTTAAAGCCTTAGCACACTATCAGCTCTTCATAGATTATATGAATCTGTAGGCATCAGAATGGAAGATGTAAGTGCCTCTGTAGTTTTTGTGACGCGTCGGTTTTTGTATCCACAAAGGCTCTGCGAGCCCCTGCTTTGGTGCACTACGTGTGTAACCACAATGTGTTCCCACAAAGTATACCCACAAAGTATACCCACAAAGTATACCCACAAAGTATACCCAAAAAGTGTAGTACCCACAAAGTGTAATACCCACAAAGTGCAGTACCCACAAAGTGTAGTACCCACAAAGTGTAGATATACCCACAAAGTGCAGTACCCACAAAATGTAGATATACCCACAAATTGCAGTGCCCACAAAGTGTAGATATACCCACAAAGTGTAGTGCCCACAAAGCGTACCCACAAAGTGTAGTACCCACAAAGTGTAGTACCCACATAGTGTAGATGTACCCACAAAGTGTAGTACCCACAAAGTGTAGATATACCCACAAAGTGTAGTACCCACAAAGTGCAGTACCCACAAAGTGTAGTGCCCACTAAGTGTACCCACAAAGGCTTTACGAGCCCCCTGCTTTGGTGCATTGCAGAGTCGCTCAAAGGTGAGCAAATTGGCTAGTGAAAACAAGAAAAGCAGCGTTGTAGTCCATACATACATTGACTACAATTAGAAGAGTGGGGAAATCAACAAAAAGCTGCGTCTTGATTACACAAGGAGAGATCGATTGGGATGAGGAGAAGGACGATGCTCATCAAGCCTGCAAACAAACGACGTGATGTAAGGTGGTCAGGCATGTAACGACAATAGCATTTTTAGTCTCCCTTTTTTTGTACGGGGCTACCCTTATGATTTGCAACGACCGTATCAGCCGTGCCCACAGACAAACTTCTGACCCAATTTGAGGCGCACGCAGGGTTGGAAGATTTACCGGAGCTTGGATGTGGACTATGTGCTTGTCGTTTTTGGGGGCGTGGTCGGATATCCATCCGATGACATAAACAAGTTCCTTTGGATGGTGCGTGTGCTTTGTTTGGCTGTCTTTCACATCCTAGCAGTCTCTTAGTCGGTTGTGTATGTGTGAATGCGTATGTGTGTGTATGTGTGTGTGTATGTGTGTGTGTGTGTGTGTCTAGGTACCTGACTGTTGCCAGCTTTTGATAAAAGTGCTTAGGTGCATGAGGCCCCACGTTTTATGTATCAAGCATATCAACTCTTTGGAATCTTTTCGTTACGGTGTTTGTGCGTGTCCTTGCTCTGCAGATGTGGATTTTGGGGCTAGATCTTCTTCACACACAGTGCAGGCAGACGCTGCTGTCGTGCACAGCTCATGTTTTAACTCTGTTTTGCCCGTGTGTATGTATGCAGGTGCGGATTGGGGGTGGGGTTTACCCAGACATAGTTGAGGCGGACTACTTAGCAGGCGGTACAGACTACAGGGTGGACGCTGCAGGCACCAAGACGATGCACAACAGTCTGATGTATCGCCTGTGTTACCACGAGTGAGTGTGCTGTGGAACAGTGAACCACAGCATGTGGCACCTGTGTTAGATCGCCTGTGTTACCATGAGTGAGTGTGCTGTGGAACAGTGAACCACAGCATGTAGTACATCGCCTGTATTAAATTGCCTGTGTTACCATGAGTGAGTGTGCTGTGGAACAGTGAACCACAGCACGTGGCACCTGTGTTAGATCGCCTGTGTGACCATGAGTGAGTGTGCTGTGGAACAGTGAACCACAGCACGTGGCACCTGTGTTAGATCGCCTGTGTTACCATGAGTGAGTGTGCTGTGGAACAGTGAACCACAGCATGTAGTACATCGCCTGTGTTACCACGAGTGAGTGTGCTGTGGAACAGTGAACCACAGCACGTGGTGCATTGCACAGCAGTCTGATGGATAACCTGTGCTGTGTTATGTGTGAGTGCTGTGCACCGTGAACCATAGCACGTGGTACATAGCACAGCAGTCTGGTGCACATCCAACATCCTAAACCTAACCGTGAACATGATGACGATGCTTGTGTGCAAGCCAATGACTACCCGCATGCGCACATGCATGCATGCTGGATGAGGTTGAGTGTATAGAGGGAACGCGCAAGGTTTAGGATGCTTGGTGGTTGCGTGACCTCTAGGGATCACTCAATGTTACCTGGTGTATATGTGTGGGGGTGGGGGTGGGGGGGGTGGGTGCGTGTGTGTGGGTGTGTGTATGTATGTGTGGGTGGGTGGGTGGGTGGGTGTGGGTCGACGCACTTGAGTACCTTGGGGACCCCTGCACCGCATGAGCTGGTGCTTAAGTTCTGCAGGCTATGTGGCTGTTTGTTCGTTTGAATCACAAGGCTCTGTTCCCAGGTAGCGCTTGCACTCTGCTCAGCAATCAGCAAACCTGTGAACCTTCCTTGTTGTGATTGCTGGGACCGTCAAGGATGTAGTTATAGGCAGCGTATCAAGAACAATTCAGAGAGCTGAAGAGACGTCACGTGCAACGGAATCAGTGCCACCATAAATAAAGGACTAAGGCTGTGCAGCTGCCCTCGACATGCACTGCATTGCCCCATCCAAAAAATACCATTATGCCATTGTGGTATGTGTTCATTAGCGTGATGTCGCTCCTGCTTTGTTGGGCTGCAGCACTCTAGGTTCCTGTACCAAATGTATATGCTGCTGCTGCTGCTTGTCCGTTCTGTAGGTTTGCAGACAAATCGCTTGTTTCATTTGAACAAAACTGCAACTGCATGCTGCGTCATTTCATGCAAAGATGCATGCAAGTGTTAATGCCTGCAGGCATGCACACAAACCGCAAGTGTCATTTTGGCAACGTGACTGCAATCGCATTCTGCGTCACCTCTTATTGCCAACATGCACGCTACCGTTGATGCCCGCAGGTTCGCAGATGAGTCGCAGATGTCTTTTGGACAATGTGACTGCAATCGCATTCTGCGTCACCTCTTAATGCTAACATGCACGCTACCGTTGATGCCCGCAGGTTCGCAGATGAGTTGCAGATGTCTTTTGGACAACGGGGCTACAATCGCATTCTACGTCAACTCTTATTGCTAACATGCACGCTACCGTTGATGCCCGTAGGTTCGCAGATGAGTCGCAGATGTCTTTTGGACAATGTGACTGCAATCGCATTCTGCGTCGCCTGTTAATGCTTACATGCACGCTACTGTTGATGCCCGCAGGTTCGCAGATGAGTCGCAGATGTCTTTTGGACAACGGGGCTACGATCGCGTGCGAGGGACCGTGATAGGGAAGACAAACATCAAGCTGCAATACTTTGAGGAGGTGTTTACCAGCCAGCACTGGATGATGCGCATTTACAGGTGTGCTTGAATAGGAAGGAAGTTTAGTGTGTACAAGCCAGCACTGGATGCTGCGCACTTACAGGTGTGCTTAAATTAAAAGGAAGTTGAGTGTTTACAAGCCAGCACCTGATGCTGCGCACTTACAGGTGTGCTTGAATAGAAAGGAAATTGAGTGTGTACAAGCCAGCACCTGATGCTGCGCACTTACAGGTGTGCTTGAATCGAAAGGAAGTTGAGTGTGTACAAGCCAGCACTGGATGCTGCGCACTTACAGGTGTGCTTAAATAGGAAGGAAGTTGAGTGTGTACAAGCCAGCACTGGATGCTGCGCATTCACAGTATCTACGGCACCTAGAGAAAGGTGGCTCGTTGATGAATGTGGGAGCGCTCGTTACCTTTTTTGGTAGAAAGCAGACTCAAATAACAGGTGACAGCTGCTCACTCACCCGCATCACAGACAACCATAAATGTGTGGCGTGATAAGTGTGAATTGGCTTCACACTTTTTCATTTAGGTGCGGGTGTTTTTAGGTCAAAATAAAAAGATGGACAGAAGCCCTGGTGGCAGTGATTGCACCGCCAGCATTTCTGAGGAAAAGCGTCAAGTCGTCGTACCGTCAGACATTTCAGGCCTCGGTTGAAGTGCAATTGACAATTTGTTGAACGGTTGATTTCAACCGCGGTTGAAATGTGATTTAATTTCTGCCCATCAAAGGGGTCTGTTGGGAAAATTTCAACCGCACGGTTGAATTCAACCGCTTCACCCCTTCTTTTGAATTTACTGTTGAAATTACTACTTAGTAAGTTAAGTTTGAGTGTGTTGTAGGTGCCTTTGGAACCACTGGAACATCAGGAGTACAGTTCTTTCTTAAGACTATAACTTAGTATTGAGAAGCTTCTCAATACTAAAATATATGTAGTAGAAAGGAGGGAGGAGAATGGTGAATATTGCTTGCGTATGGCTTGCGCCTTAAGTGTGTGCATGTGTTTGCGTGTGTGTATGTGTTTCTGTGTGTCTGTGTGTGTGCGTGTGCGCATGTGTGCGTGTGTGTGTGTGTGTGCGTGCGTGCGTGCGTGTGTGTGTGCGTGTGTGCGGGTGTGTGTTGTGTGTGTGCATTTGTGTGTGTGTGTGTGTGTTTGAGTGTGTGTGCATGTGTGTGCGTGCATGTGTGCGCGTGTGTGTACGGGGGTGTCTGCATGTGTGTGCGCATGTGTGTGTGTGTGCGCGGGTGCGCATGTGCGTGTGAGTGTGTGTACATGTGTGTGCGTATGCGCGGGTGTGTGTGTGTTGTGTGTTGTGTATGTGCATGTGTGTGCGTGGGTGTGCGTGAATGTGTGCGCGGGTGTGTGCGTGTGCGCAGATGTGCGTGTGTGCGCATGTTTGTGTGTGTTTGAGTGTGTGTGTATGTGCGTGTGTGCATACATGTGTGTGTATGTACGTGCGCGAATGTATATGCGTGCAGTTACAGGGCGGTTACTGGCGTTGACCAGAAATCCTTTTCGCGCCCTCCTTGTTTTCTCAGGGATATCAATAGAATGCAGCAGGTCCGCATGTCTGGTAGAGATCGTGGGTTGGAGATGTTCAACACGGCTTCAGCCGATTTGTATACAAGAACTTCGTAATAAATTCATGATACATCACTATTTAATTGTACCGATCATAACATATAGCAGTTGATATTTGAACGGGGTGCTGCATTTCCCCCCTTTACCAGCAGAAAAGACGAAAGGCACCGTGCCCATAAGCCTCGCAAATCAGAGCTTTTTAACCAGCCTTGATTTCATTTATTACTATACACTAACTTGAACGCATATACATATCATGCATTGTAGCACTGTGTAATATACCTTCAAATTGGCCCAAACCTTTCGCAATTCGGATTGTTGCACCAATAAGATTGTTGCGCCATAACCTTTTGTATGAATGCTCCTGACAAGGTATTTGGATGTTTGCAGTTCCTTTGTAGAAATGCGGTTGAAGTGCGGTTGAAGCGGCTGATTTCATCCACAAAATTGATTTCAGCCGTGTGCGGTTGAAATATGGTAATAATTTCAGCCGTATTTCAACCGCTTCAAACGCATTTCAACCTAGCCAAGAAATTTCTGACGACCCGTTGCTGCTCTGAACTGGGTGTGCACTCCTAAATAGATCAGGGTTCGGGCCCATATTACAGGGATCAGGGATACACACTGATGCCGTTTGTATTGTTTTCTAACGCAGGGTTCGAGATGCACCTGCGCGCACGCCAAGTAAAATGGCTAAGGATATGAAGGCAAAATCTAAAGCTTAAATAATGGGGTGTAAAATAATGGATTCGTGATAGGTGGAAGAAGAAAAGATGCAAACTTCAACTTTCTGCTGCCGCTGTGATTATCCATCGCATAGTTCTAAGCAGCATAAGATCGTGGTGGCACAGCTGTTTGGGCAATGGTGCAAACGTTTTAATGCCTTAATTATTGTGACAGTGATAGCTGCGTTCCTGTGTGTCCGTGCCGTGCTATAATTGTTACCAATAGTATGTCCTATCAGTGTCCTTCTCGTTGGGGCCAGTTGAGCAGGCTCCTGTCTTGCTTTTTAACTACTTTGACTGCGAAAGTGATAAGGGGGGGGTTACACAGCTATATCCGCCAGCGAGGGCAGTTGAGCTATAGCATAAAAAGCCAGCTTCAAGAAGAGAAAGAGGCCAGACTGAACAAGACACCAG
>Ga0307945_1000877_pt1 | contig 22348 bp, 26 predicted proteins | sample OrgLakmetagen228_FD_201818 | JGI IMG/M metagenome (GOLD analysis project Ga0307945, IMG submission 201818) | Saline water microbial communities from Organic Lake, Antarctica - #228 | ecosystem: Environmental > Aquatic > Non-marine Saline and Alkaline > Saline | place: Antarctica: Organic Lake...
GGCCAAAAAAACCGGGCCCCCCCCCCACCCCCCCCCCTCCGATCAAACCCATACATATATCAATCGAAAGCTCTCGACGTCAGGATTCCGAATATCTAATTTATAAGGGGATTCGTACATGCCGTCCAAAAGTTACACAAACTCCTCTCTCCTGGAGGTGTACTTTTGTACGGTAAAAACCTTACCTGTAAGCTTTTTAGCTGCAACACTTCTGTGTGATTCGACATGCAGAAAAGGATGCCTCTCCTCCCTCCACTCTTATAGTCCAGAACAGCGGCCGTCACGACAATCTATCAGCAGCTATGTGTTAAGTCTGCCCTTGCTTTGAGTCTGCTAAAGCAAGGAATCATGCAGCTATCCTCCTAATCTTTTACCTTTGCTGCCCGCAAATCTGAAGGAGGCTGGGAAGCCCAGCACCTTTTTGGTCCAGTTCTGAGTCTGCTTGAATGTTTTTGATTTACTCATTGAAGGATGCACTCAAGCCTGTCTATTATCCCCCATATTGTCTCACCTCACGCATTTTTAATAACTGGCTTAAATTCACAGCAATATTCTCTTGTACACGTTTACCTTTGCTGCAGCAGATCTGAGGGAGGCTTCCTGTGCTGCTGAAGCAGACCGCACCAGTGCCATGAGCAATGGGGGCATCCACTGAGGGCAGTCGTATGGGGAAGACAGGAGGAAAGCTTTCAGGCCCTGCATGAGTGCATGTGTGTGTGTGTGTGTACGCCATGACATTGGGTGGTACGCGTGGACAGAGGTAGACTTGATCCCAGTGTGTATGCCACATCCAGTCACAAAGATGAGTGTAAGGAGAGGACAGTAGGAACGCTTTGAGGAAGGTTTAATCCCAACATAACAGTAAAAAGGACCTCATCTTGCTTCATCTCAGGGCAGCTCACTCATGATCATAACTTAAACTCAGAGATGCTTACATGTGCATTTATACACACACACACGCTTGCATCAGACCATGCTCCACCACCAGCTGTTGTTGCGGTGCCACAACATGTCCTCCTTCCTGTCTAAGGTTGGCCAAAACCAAGTATATATGTATGCACCATATGTGACCGCATAATATGTGACCGCATATTTAGTGATTTCCCTGCCAAAATAACCGTATATACACTGTAAATATATGGTGCTGGCCATTCCTATTCCTGTCCCTTTGTATAAAATACTACGGGGGGGAATTGTGCTGTGCTTTACACAACACAAAAAAACACACACGCAACACAAATAAATGCACGCACCTGCACCAGGCCATGCTTCATCAGCAGCTGCTGCTGCTGTGCCACCAATCCTGTGTCGCCATCTCCTGTTGCTGGTGCAGAGCTACCGCAGCCAACCTTGGCTCTGCCCCCTGCACCCCCACGATTCCTGTTGGGTCGCAGCAGGGTGTTGGCGTCAGCCACCAGCTTGGCACGCAGAGAATCTGCCTCGGCTTCTGGCATGCCACGCACCTAACGTTTCACAGAAAGTCGGTGGGAGTGACAAGGGTGAGGTCAAAATAAGAGTTGAGCGCAGAAAGGGAGCTTGTGTGCATGTGTATTGTACGTGAAGTAAGCTGTCTCACAACGTGAAAGTGTACACAAAGAGGGTTATAAATATTATGAGTTGGCAAACCTTCTTATTCTGTCATTCTGTGTTATTCTGTGTTATTCTGTGTTATTCTGTGTTATTCTGTGTTATTCTGTGTCATTCTGTGTTATTCTGTGCCTATTTTGTTTGAGAGACTAGACCTGGTTTCTACAAACAATATTGTTCTGGCCAACAGCAACCGAAAACAAGCAATCTTAACGTTTTACTTCATTCAACCGACAAAAGAATCCTACTTCACCACCAGGTCAAACCCTCAGATTCATCCAACAATTTTAAGGTTTAAACGAACACTTGGGCCAGTCTTGATTAATAAAAAAGAAAAAAGGCTTTTCAGGCAAACATGCTTGGTCGTGCCGCCGTGCTTGTTGCTCACCATTCCAGACAAAGTGGCTCCTGCTACTGTCCGAACTTCAGGCTGCAAGGCACACGTGCACAAACAATGGAGATCAGTGGATGCAGTTGCGTTGAAGCTGAAGTTGAAGTTGATATGCAAGCAAGGAAGACTATGAGTAAAAGTGTTTCCAAGTACTGTACATGAACAATGAAATGAAAATGTATTAGTGGTGAATATATGTACGTATGTTGAGGTGCATACAAGGGCGCAGGCTTTCTGCCTCACAAGCGGCAACAAAAGCCTCTGCACAGATATCAAAATTTGTGTGCAAAAATGTTCTGGTGCGCGCGTGTCTACTTGATACAGCTCCGTAGAGAAGTGTGAAGCAAGCACCAAAAAACCCATGAGCAAATGGAAAAAAGGGCAGCGGAAAAAATCATGGATCTCTTACCCACACCTACGTACTTGCCCATTGGGGACTTTATTGGCCAGCACTTATCGACACAGTATCTACACAGTATCTACACAGTATCTACACAGTATCGACATAGTATCTACACAGTATCTACACAGTATCGACACAGTATCTACACAGTATCTACACAGTATCGACACAGTATCTACACAGTATCGACACAGTATCGACACAGTATCGACACAGTATCGACACAGTATATTCACAGTATCTACACAGTATCTACACAGTAACAACACACCAACAATTCTAAGCTCACACACCCATGGGGGACTGTACCAAAGCTGTCACAAACATCCGGCATACTCTTTACAGCTCTGCACACACACACGCACACACACACGCACACACACACACACACACACACACACACACGCGTGTGCACGGAACGCTACGTAGCACACACTCATCTACACAATATCGACACATTACCAGGGTCGGCCAGAACTGTACACATACCAGGAATTTGACCCTACACTTGATGATTTCCCAGAGGGGGTCGACGAAGCAAATGTCCTGAAATGTGACTTTTTCGATGCAAATCACAAATCATGTTTGAATGATATAACTAGATGGTTCATGAAATTTGGGGCCAAAAGGACCACCCCAGTGGTCTGGACAGAAATACATTTCAAATTTTGGCACTGACACTGAGTTTCCACATTACAGGCCACCACGCCCCAACCAGGGCCTCTTTTCATCCCAAAACAAGACAGGGGGACTTGCTTTATGATACAAAATCATCCTGGGGTTTTGAAAGGTATATTTGGTGAAGGTTGATTTTCCACCTTTTTGGCACCCCTTTTGCTGATTTTCTTTAAGGGAAATGGGCCAAAATGGAGTATCTGACCAAGTGCTGCTCCGTTTGCCCCATTTTTGTTGCAATGATATTTCGATTGAAATGTAAACGATTCATACAAAAATGACACAAATCAGGTCAGTGGGTGGTGAAATATGAGAGAATGGTGGTGAAAAATAGGGTTCACGCTGCGGGCAATTAGATGTGTGCGCCGGAACTGGCTAGTTTCAAGCTTAGGTGCTATCAGAAGGGCTACCTCTGGGTCCTGAGCTTAAAAATAGCCAGTTCCGGCGCAAATACTCTAGCCACATTCCTAAAGTACCCCTGTTTGGGGCCTCAGATGACCACCTCTGATGATTTCCCTGCCTAAAACACCCCATATTTACACCGTATATACACGGTTCTGGCCAACTTTACACATAACACACGTACAGGCACACGCACCTTAGAATCGGCCAGCCTTGAAAGTACAATCTCCTCCAGGTGCTTGACAGCACATCTGCTGAGCAGGAAGCAAGTACGGAACCAAAAGGACTGCGCGTAACTCAGGGCAGCTGCACGTGCACTCCACAGCTCACCGCCTGCTGCTGCTGCAGCCTGTGTTTATACATTTGTGTGTTTGTGTGTGTGTGTGTGTGCTTCTGCGTATATTGTGTGAACACGACGAAAAGGGCTGTGCGTAGCTCAGGGCAACTGCACGCACACTCCACGGCTGGCCACCATCTTCTGCAGCAGCCCATGCGTGCGTGTGTAGTTATGAATGTGTGTGTATGTGCGTGCGTGTGTGAGTACACGTGCGAGTGTGCGCGTAAACGTCCTTGTGCAACAAGGCTTCCTTACTGCTGCTACGCTGTTATCCACCTTCGAACCATCGTTTTCTATGGATCATTGTTTTGAACCAATGTTTTGAACCATTGTTTTGAACCATTGTCGCGTCACTTGTACAAAAGCAAAAACACAGACGCCTTAAATAACGGCTGCCTCTTACACTTCCACAGTACGCAGCTACTGTCTAGCTCACCCCCATCATTTTTGATAGACTGAGATTAGACTTAGATTAGACTTGGATCAGACTTTGCTGTCGCTCCAGTGTGTAAATTACACATCTGATAACACAAGCAGCAACCTTTGCGTTGTGTAGGCTGGAAAAAGCGTTGTGAAATGAAATGAGCCCATCTGTTACCTGAGCAGCAGTTGCAGCAGACTGTGCAGCAGCCACTGCAGCAGCTTCGACCTCATGCTGCTGCCCTCCAGAGGAAGCTGCTGCCACTGCAGCTGCTGTTGACGCAGCTGCGATGTGTGTGACAGTGTGTGTGTGAGTGTGTGGTTGTGACAATGTGTGTGTGAATGTGTGTATGTGCGTGAGTGTATGTGTGTGTATGTACTTGTGTGTGTTTGTGTGTATGCATGTGTGTGTTTGTGTGTATGCATGTGTGTGTGTGAGTGTGTGTGTGTTCGCTCTTTAAATTGTACAAACATTAAAATGTGTGAGTGGCGCCGAATATGTTTATATTGATTTAACAAACGCATCAGAGGACGAAGAAGGAGATTGATAGAAAACCATGCAGGCAGTGATCACCACTCCCCAAACTGATCCACGTCAATTATGGTCCCTTAGGTTCCAAGCATTTAGCACCGACCGCAATTAATGTCTGCAACTTATGCCAATGTACTAATACCATGACATTTAAATAGACAAGCAGCTATAATACATGGTGCACAGTCATGAAAGTACGCTTGTGTGTGTGTGGGTATGTGTGTGTGTGTGTGTGTGTGTGTGTGTGTGTGTGTGTGTGTGTGTGTGTGTCAGTAACCCATAACGAATTCGTTGTAGGGCAGGCCTACGAAGGGTCAAAGGCACAGCTTCAAATCACTGTCACTACCAAAGCGCAGGAAAGGGTCTGCCATTTAAACGCTTACTTTATCGATAGCGAAATCACGATTAAAATGTGGATTTCCAAAAGAAGCAACAGAAAGTCAAAATATCCTGGAATGTAATAATCAAAGGGCCAGAGCTTAATAAATGCCCAAGAAAAAGCAGAGTACAGCGCATACATTTACAAGACTCCTTATATTGAATCAGCTGCTGACGCAGAACGTAGTCAATGGTCAAGGGGCTTGAATTTGAGTGCACAGGAGATAGAGGTCACGAGCAAATACTGCCACAAGCTCCCTCGACTTTGTCAGCTGCCTGTAGAAAAGATTTTACGGTCAAGGGGCTGTAGCTGATGTGCACAGGAGATAGAGATCACGAGCACATACAGGCACAAGACTCCTCAACTCTGTCAGCTGCTGACGCGGGACATAGTCAAGGGTCAAGGGGCCAGAGCTGAAGTGCCCAAGGAAATGCATACATGAGCACATACAGGCACAAGACTCCTTACCTGTGTCAGCTGCCGATGCAGCACACAGTCAATGGTCAAGGGGCCAGAGCTGAAGTGCCCAAGGAAATGCACACATGAGCGCATGCATTCACAAGACTCCTTACCTGTGTCACAAGAATGTGCCACAAGACTCCTTACCTGTGTCAGCTGCCGACGCAGCAGCTGTTGCTGCCGAGGCAGCAGCAGTGGCAGTGGTGGCAGTGGTCGGGGAAGCAGCACCCTGCAGTTTTTTGGTGTGTGTGTGCAATTTGGGTGAGTGCAGAGGTCAGAGCAGTGCGAGAGGCTGATTACGTACGCACAACAGATTACGTACAGCAGCAGGCAGTGATACCTCCTATTGTAAGTTAGAGGCTACTATTTATAAGCAGCATCCCCAAAGACCCTCCACACACTTTGCCATCGGCGCTCAATCCTGCATACTTCATATTAATGAACAGTGCTTTTACAGCAAAAATTGAAATGTCCCCATCGGTTTGAGCAAGCAAGCCCTCTTCATGGCACCCTCTACAAAGGACACAGTGCTTGGAGCCCCAGCATCCTGCGGCGACCAGACTCCCACATCAAACACCTCACACAGACCTACCACCTACCAAAGAAACACCTCACACAGACCTACCACCTCTCCTCACCAGCAGCGTGTCCATCGCAAATGTTTGTTCTTCATTTCCTGGGTCTACACACCTACACACCTACACATCTACACATCTACACATCTCTGCCTTAACAAAAAAATGTTCTTCTTTTCCTGGGTCTACACATCTACACACCTACACATCTACACATCTCTGCCATCACAAAAAATTGTTCTTCTGTTCCTGGGTCTACACATCTACACCCAAACCGCCCACCCCCATACCCCCACAGCACACCCATAGGGTTGGCCAGAACCATATATATATACGGTATTTTTGGCAGGGAAATTACCAAAAATACGGTCATATACGGTGTATATACACGATTCTGGCCAACCCTACACACCCACCATCCCTCATCACCTGCAGCGCATCTGTCACGAGGTTTGCCCCAGCGCTCGTTCCCACAGGCACGTACTTCAACATGGCCAGTGCCATGGCCGCCTCCATGGCCACATTCTGTGTGGTGGGGCCTGCAAAGGCGTTGAGAGCAAACTTCAGATCAGTGCAGGGATATGTGAGGTGCTGTGTGCCAGACACGGGGATACCTCACGCACACGAACACACACACACACACTTACACACACACGCACACGTGCTGATTATCTTGGGAAATTAGGCAAAGCAGCCAGCTGCCGGGGTGGATGCTGCTCAGATCTCCCTGCTACATACAGCATACAGCACACACACTTACACACACAGACACACACGAGTGTGCAAGCCCATGCCGCAGGGATAGGAGCAGATGATGCTGTATCAGAGACTGCATGCATGCTGCTCAAAAGTCATAACCTAGACGGCACACACATGCACAGCTCATACCTGCAAGCTCTTGCAGCCGCAGGAAGTGGGGCAGACAGTGCAGCAGCAGCGGCCGCATACTGCTCAGATCACCATGCAGGACTCCCCAGCTTATCACTCCTGCTGCGAGGCCAACTTGGCTCACAGCCACAGAGGTAGCTGCAGCTCCAGAGGCCTCTATGTTTGTGATTGTGTAGTTTGCATGCGTGCATGTGTGAGCGCTTGTGGTGTGTATGTGTCTGTGTTTGTGTATGTATGTGCCAGCCTTTATGGTGTGTGTGTGTGTGTATATTTGTGTGCGGGCGTTTATGGTGTGCGTGCGTATGCATGGGTTTAATTCTGGACAAGTCGAAAATAGGAATGCAGGGAAACCTTGCCCTTGATCACAACGGCCAGGTTTACACCCACCCCACCCCACGCCCACAAGCACCATATTGCCCCCCCCACTTTTCACTCCCAAACACACACACACACACACACACAAAACAAACCTGTTGAAGTAGGATCTTTGGCCTCAGGAGGCCGAGGGGGGCTGACCATAACAACATCTGACGATGCTCCACTGCTGCCACCCAAACTGGACCCTCCCTCATGGAGCATCACCCCATCAGATGCAGCCTCGCTGCTGGCATGCCCGCCTGCACGCGCGCGCGTGTGTGTGTGTGTGTATGTGTGTGTGTGTGTGCATGTGTGTGTGTGCATGTGTGTATGTGTGTCCATTTGTGTGTTGCAACTACATGTATGCATGATCACAATAAGACAGTGGCGCGTGTATGTGTGTGTGCATATATGTGTGTGTGCATGTCTGTGTTGCAGCTACGTGTACATGAACAAAATAAGACTCCTGCTTCCCGTCACCTGTGTAACTAACAAAGTGCGGTCATATGAGGCCACGCTGCTGGTGCCGTTTTTATGAGAAATGCATAGGAACAAAAACGTACAGCCCAAACAAAACGATCTGTCACTCCTTTTGTGTGTACACCAATATACAAGGACATGCAGAAAAGAAAAGACAAGGAAAACCACGCAGGCAGCAAAACACTCCCTGCATCAATTAAGGAAAAGGAGAAGCATTGGCCCAAAGCGCCGTGAGTCTCCCCCGATGAAGGGAAAAAAAATAGCTGGGATCTGGAGGGTGGCTGGCAGCCCCCTGCTCCAGACCGAGACTTTCAAAGCAATTGTGCGCATAATGCACAGAGATGTAGATCAGGCAAGACAAAGCGTGTTGGACCTAGTTGTGGGGTATACAAAACGGACATCAGCTTTTACGGTTAACTCAGCCATTCTGCGCTTGAAGGACCTGAGTAGATTCACTACCATAAACAGCTGAGGGGGCAAAAAAAGTGACAAAAACATAGTAATATTGTGATAGCGATGTTCAAACTTAAAGCCGCAGATGTGCAATGAGTGTGGCAGACACTTTATCATCGTACGCTCATACATACATTCATACATACATGACGAGCATACTCACAACACACATGGGCTTAACGAGTAGGTGCACGACAGTGTCAGCCATTATATAACATGCGCCTGCCTGTGGGCTTAACGAGCAAGGCCTGTGGGCTTAACGAGTAAGGCCTGTGGGCTTAACGAGTTAGGCCTGTGTGCTGAGCGAGCAAGGCCTGTGGGCTTAACGAGTAAGGCCTGTGTGCTTAACGAGTAAGGCCTGTGGGTTTAACAAGTAAGGCCTGTGGGCTTAACGAGTAAAGCCTGTGGGCTTAACAAGTAAGGCCTGTGGGCTTCACGAGTAAGGCCTGTGGGTTTAACAAGTAAGGCCTGTGTGCTTAACGAGTAGGGCCTGTGGGTTTAACAAGTAAGGCCTGTGTGCTTAACGAGTAAGGCCTGTGGGCTTAGCGAGTAAGCGCATGACAGTATCAGCCATCATATAACACGTGCCTGCCTGTGAGAAATGCGTATGTATTTACGGCGCATGCTTGCTTGGGAAGTCGATGCATAATAATATAACCGTACACCGTACTGGCACAGCCCTGATAATAATGTCAGCCATTATGTAACATGCACCCACATGTATTAAACCACAGGGAAGAGTGTTTGCATGCAGAGTTTTCTGTGATGTGTGATGGCTTGGCTGATGATTATTTGACTAAAGGGATAGCTGAAAAAATCTTATTCTCACTCTGCACCTGCACTTCTTGCCTCCCAAGAAACGTGAGCAGCCAGGCAGCCGTAGTGGCATAACTGGACAGAACAATGTAACTGCACACTGCCCTATCACAAATGCCCAAATACACCACACCTGCACTTCCTGGCCCAGAAAACTTGAGCAAACGCACAGCCGTGGTGGCGGAGGCGAGGGTAGCCAAGAAGTCTGCGGATAGGGCTTGGGCTGCTCCTTGCATGGCTTCCAGCCCTGTGTGAAAATGAAACAGAGAAGCCCAACGTATAAGAATGTCAACGTACTAGAGCATAACGCAATGAACGCCAACGTATAAGAATGTCAACGTACTAGAGCATAATGCAATGAAGCCCAACGTATAAGAATGTCAACGTACTAGAGCATAATGCAATGAAGCCCAACGTATAAGAATGTCAACGTACTAGAGCATAACGCGATGATCGCCACTGCCTGTATTCAGATCATAATCAATTCCCAGCGTACAAGAAGAGCGAGGCCTGGGCTGCTCCCTGTTTCTAACCCTGTACGAAGATGATACACAATACAAACCTACATATGGTAGGTCTGTCATATAGATGCACTACACATAATAGGTAGTCATTTATATGCACTACATCTGGTAGGTTTGTCATAGATGATACACAGTGCAAATCTACATAGCAATGATTCTAACCAGGCGTGCTTTTATAAGGTGCCGTCCGTAAACAGCATTTCCAATCCGCTTTTCGCCTTTTTGTTATTTACTTTACGCAGTTGCTTTCCCCGCCTTCCACGCTACTTCCACGACCCCCACAACCCTCCTGCTCCCTTCCGCTTGCAATTTGGTAACGCAGCAGTAATAAAGGGCTTAGGGTTTAGGTTTTAACCATAAACCCAGCTATTTCTTTGCGACTCACCTCCGCCTTTGTCTCCTTGCACCCCTCTCTCATTATTACTGACACCAACATGAGCACATGCAGTGCTTGCAAAACACTGGACGCAGCAGCAGCACCTCTGCCCTTTTTCTTGTAGCAAGGACACTGACAAAAACTGCAGACTTGTAAAAGTCTGCACCATTTGCAAAACTGTCGACGCAGACGCAACACACACTCACCTCCGCCTTTGTCTCCCACACCCCTCTCTCCCTTTGCAAAACACTCGACGCAGACGCAACACACACTCACCTCCGCCTTCGTCTCCCACAACCCTCTCTCCCTTTGCAAAACACTCAACGCAGACGCAACACACACTCACCTCCGCCTTTGTCTCCCACACCCCTCTCTCCCTTTGCAAAACACTCGACGCAGACGCAACACACACTCACCTCCGCCTTTGTCTCCCACACCCCTCTCTCCATTATCACTGATGCGCAGCGCTTGCACCGCTTGCAGCCCACTTCCAGCAGCAGCAACAGCAGCAGAGGCGGCAGCAGCAGACGCCTGACCTGCACGAGCAGCTGCCAAGGCTTGAGCAGCTTGCAGGCCGCCTCCCGCAGGCACAGGGACAGCAGGGGAGGGACCTGTGAGTATGTGTGCATGTGTGTGTATGTGTGTGTGTATGTTGGTGTGATTGTGTGTACGTCTGTGTGTGAGTGTGAGTGTGAGTGAGTGGCAGAATTTAATCGACCAATGCATACATCAATCTCTAGCACATTTGCTTCCAGCAGGGAACAAGCAGTGGACAGCAGAATTTAATCAACCAATGCATACATCAATCTCTAGCACGTTTGTTTCCAGCAGGGAACAAGCAGTGGATGGCAGGAGTAACCAAGTAATGACGTACATGATTGCTCAACTAATGACGTACATCAATCTCTAGCGAATTTGCTCCCTACAGGAGGCAAGCATCAGGTTCCATCGGGTAATGACGCATGTCAAGGTTTAGCACAATCACTTCCAGCATGGAGCAAGCAGAAGATAGCAGGATTTACCAACAAGTGATGTACATATATTTCTAGCACAAAGCTTCCAGCAGAGCATAGACAGGTTTCATTGAGTAATGACGTGTGTCAATGTTTGACCTTTCGCTTTCACGTCACATCTTCACGGCAGAAAACGAGGATCAGGCAAGGCGGCAGGAAAAACAAGAGAGCAGGCGACTCAGCTGTTCTTGCAAGCAGGATACACCAAGCAATGACAGATGACAACAATGTTAAGCATAACACCACAGTGTGCAAGTGCAAGTCTGCTTGATTGCTTATTGTGAAAAGGGAGAAGGAACCCTCTCCCTATTCATACCCTCTCCCTATTCATAATAAGCAACCAAGCAGACCAAGCAGGCCGCCCCTGCCGTGCCGCTCTTACGGACACCCCACCTGCTCCAAATTAAAAAGGCATGCATCAGGCGTGTTTGTTGAAGAAACACGACTGGCAGGGGGTAACTACCAAGGCTCATGAGAGTGAGACTTCAGCTTGTATGTGACGCTGCTCCATGTACCACATAAAGACATGATGCATCTCAAAGTCACATGATATATCTCAAAGTCACATGATGCACCTGACGCTGCTCCACGTACCACATAGTGACATGATGCATCTCAAAGTCACATGATGTACCTCAAAGCTCAAAGTCACATGATGTACCTGATGCTGCTCCATGTACCACATACCCATCCTCACATCCTCTTGTACCATGAGAGTGAACGATCTGGTGCTATTCCATGTACCATGTGCCCACACCTGCTGTGCCTTTGTCAAGCAAGCCTGCTGAAGGTAGCTGCTCTCAAGTATAATGGAGATGAGGTATGTGAGGCAGTACATCGATTTCCCACCTGAGACGCCCTGATACGCCATGCTTGGGCAAGCCTCTCACGTGTGTGTGGAGCTGCTCCCAAGAAATAAACTCGCGCACAATCTGGTCTGTGAGGCAGTGTTATTTCCCACCTGATGCTCCATGCTTGGGCAAGCCTCTCACGTGTGTGTGGAGCTGCTCCCAAGAAATAAACTCACGCACAATCTGGTCTGTGAGGCAGTGTTATTTCCCACCTGATGCTCCATGCTTGGGCAAGCCTCTCACGTTTGTGTGGAGCTGCTCCCAAGAAAGGAACTCAGGCACAGTCTGGTCTGTGAGGCAGCGTGAATTCCCACCTGATGCTACATTCTTGGGCAGGCCTCCCAGGTACGAGATCGTCATGGCCAGCGTCCGTGATAGCTGCTGCCGTAGGTTAAACACGTCGTGGTGCAGAGAGTCACGCAGCTCCACTAGAAGCGCTGACCAGAAGGAGATCACCTGCATGTGTGTGTATGTGTGTGTATGTGTGTGTATGTACGTGTGTGTATGTGTGTGTGTATATGTGTGTGTATGTGTGTGTATGTGTTTGTATGTGTGTGTATGTGTGTATGTGTGTGTATGTGTGTGTTGTGTGTGTATGTGTGTGTGTATGTGTGTGTATGTGTGTGTATGTGTGTGTGTGTATGTGTGTGTATGTGTGTGATTGTACGTGTTTGCATGTAGAACTCCTTGCACAGGCGATGCAATGTGACCTGGATTTGTGTAGCGCTAAAAAAACGGCGTAGCACGTGAACAAGTATGTAAACACATGCATGTCACACGTGTACAATTATGCAGAATGTAAACTTGTGAGTAGGAACACCATGTGCATGTCACACACATGCACATGTGTAAACCGCGTGGTATGTGGACACGTATGTGTAGGTAGCATGTGTAAACCGCCTGGGTTTGCATGAACTCAGAAAACCACATAGTACCTGAACATGTAAGTATAGGTAATACCATGTGCATGTCACACATGTACCATTGTTGTTTGCATGGGTTTGGATAGAATCATGCGACAAGGGTGTATGCACGTTAAATATCAGAAATTTCTCCTAGATGGCCATACGTGGAGTAAGTAAAAACTTCTGACCAACCCTACCTACACGTGGCTTTGCAATATATCATGTACCACTTATTGAATGCATTTGCATGCATGTGGAATTACGCTTTTGTAGAGAGAGAGAGAGAGAGAGAGAGAGAGAGAGAGAGAGAGAGAGAGAGAGAGAGAGAGAGAGAGAGAAAGAGAGAGAGAGAGAGAGAGTGAGAGAGAGAGAGAGAGAGTGTGAGAGAGAGAGAGAGAAAGAGAGAGTGTGTGTGTGTATGTGTGTGCAAGTGAGTAACATAGTACGTGTTTGACTTACATACATGCGTTTTATTCTTTGCATCCTTTTCTGCTTATGCAAACATGCACGCACCATTGATGCACACACACATTTATTAAGTTGTCCAGGATTGTATACGAACGTACATTTGAAAAGAAAGCCCCGCAAAAAACATGTGTATTTGGTTCTACCCAACCCTACACGTAAGCACATGTATAGGGTGCGAGGCATAATATGATGTTTTCCCCATATCATATGATTTTATCATATTATAATATACTTGCACTCTGGGGTTTTCGGTCTCAAGGAGTTGATTGGTGAGAACCCTGCATAAATTGGTTGGGAAACAAGTTGTCAAAGGAGGAAGGGAAAGCCAGAAATCCACACAGAGAACGGGTCTGTTGTTTGGGTCTGTTGTTTGAGTTGCTGGTTGTCCATTGTCTAAGGCTGCCATACAAACTACAAAATGAGATGGCTGATGTGACTGCTGCTCCTGGTGCTGCTGCACAGATTTTTAAACCCAAGGCCGCCATTTCAAGCTGCACCCCAGCTGACCCCTGCTGGCCCCTCGGGGGTTGTCCATCTTCTTTAATGGGAGTTCAGCATCAACGACAAAGCGCATGAGATCCTTGTGGCATTCCTGCTGCTGCTTGGATGTTGGAATTTAAGGGCAACAGGGAGCTGTCGTGCCTTGCACTTTTGGGGAGGCCCACCTGCTACCTCAGGGTCCTCCATCAGCTCCTCTTCAGGCTGAGCAGGGCCTGAGCAACGCCCATCATGCTGCTTGATTGACTAGGATGAATTGCAAGGGCTAATGAGGTGGTTGCAATGCTGGCACTTCAGGGGACAAGGCTGGTGTTCCTGGTTGGTGATGACTGCATCATAGCCTGCGATAGTCTTTCTGCTTCTATTCACCAACTGCGACTTGAGCTCCAGCGGGTTGTAGCAGGAGCTTCTGTTGATACTTGCCATCTAGGCCCCGTTCTATCCCAAATGGTTTCCCCATCTTTTGTTAAACAGGCGTCTGCAGTACGCTGAGCGCCAATCAAAAATATAAATTATGCGAAAAATATATATTAAGCGGAACCTGCTGGACTGAGGGTATTATATAATATTATATACTATGGGGGTGCCTCGCACCCTACACATGTATACACATACACAAATGCACATGCTACTGCTCACACATGTGTGTGTATTTGAGCGGCACAGAAGCAGCAGAACAATCTTTGCACCAGTAACTGTTCTCCTGCGAGTCCACTCATCCATTTACATAAGAGTACATGTAGTAGGCTGTGAATTTATACTTCTTTATACTCGCGTCTTACATAATGCAGTGTCTTAGACAATAGCTCCTGCCTCCTTACGGTTTAGCGCTCTCAACGTACTAGTTCATACTATACACTAGTTCACACCTTCTGCGTGCATTTCATTTAATACCACATGTACACATGTACACACATACACACTCACCCAAACACTAACGTCCATACTCACACGCAACCCCCCCCCTCCCTCTCCCCCACCCCCTACACATACACACACGCACACACAAGCGCACGTCCGCTCCAACCCTCACCGCCTGGGGCAGTCCATGTGCATCTTGCGGGTCCAGCGTCAGCAACTCCCGCGCGCACTGATGCAGGGCCCTCAGCCGCTTCAGCTGCCCAGGTCCAGAATTCAGCACACCCCCTCCTTTGGTACTAGTTTGGCCAGCTGTGGCCCCATTGTCTCCTGTAGCAGAGGTGCCTGGCTGGGGGGAGACAATGGGAGGGCCCATGCTGCGTGCTAACCCTAGCACGGTGCCTAAGGCCAGTTCTGCCTCGTGTGTGCGCAGGGGGGGGGCAGGGGGGGTGCTTGGAGGGGTGTGTGTGCTGCCGGGGAGGTTGGAAGAGGTGAGGAGGTGGGAGAGGTAGCGAGGGGGGCGGACCATGTCGAGCAGGCCTCGCACACTGAACCTGCAATAGGCGTGTGCGTGCGTGTGCGATGGTGCGTGAGTGCATGATGGTGTGTGATGGCATGTGTGAGAGTGCGATGGTGTGTGTGTGTGTGTATGATGGTGTGTGATGGCTTGTGTGAGAGTGCGATGGTGTGTGCGTGTATGATGGTGTGTGATGGCTTGTGTGAGAGTGCGATAGTGTGTGCGTGTATGATGGTGTGTGATGGCTTGTGTGGGAGTGCAATGGTGTGTGCGTGGTGGCATGTGTGCGTGTGCGATGGTGTGTGCGTGTATGATGGTGTGTGATGGCATGTGTGAGTAAGGGTGTACGTGTGCTTGTGTGTCGGTGCGGGTGCGTGGGCGCAAGTGTATGTGCGTGTGTATGTGCATGCAACAGTGTGTATGTGCATGCAACAGTGTGCGCTCTGCAGTAAAGCTTCACAGTATGTACACATTTAGGGTGTACGATACGCCCAAAACCAGGCCTAAGTTGTGCGCAAGCCTTTTTGCTCATGCACACACACTCACATTCACACATACATACACACGCATCCTTTATACTCCTTTTAAGGCACCCCCCTTGTGTACTCAATCCTCACCAAACTAACAGACGTACTAACACATACACTTGAACACACACATACCCACACATACACTCGCACGTTCTCTCGTGCACAGTTCTCACCTAAAGTCATCAAGAAGTCATTCACGGAGTGTATGTAAGTGTGTGTGTGCGTGTGTGTGTACGGTAATTTAAGCGACGAGCCTCCATAAGTTCATTTGTAATTTCACACATGCTGGTTTCACACATGGTTTCAGTCCATACTCTTTCGATGTTTTACAATATTCATTACAGCTTAGCTCAGTGCACACCCCTCACACATTTACGCATACACCCCCTACCTCATGCAAAGCGCCCAGGCCTCTGATAATTCCAGAGTCATTGTCTGGAGCTGCAGTGCTGTAGATTGCACCACCCAGTGCTGATCCTGACCTGTGCGAGTGTGTGTGTGTATGTGTGTGTGTGTGTGCGTATGTGTGTGTGAGTGTGTGCACAATGCGCAAGTGTAAGTTGTGTGTGCATGCATGTGAGCGTGTGTACGTCTGTGTAAACATAAACAGTGCTGACCTTGATCTGTGTGCATGTGCGTGTGTGAGTGTGCAATGTGCAAGCATTGTGTGTGCACGTGTTGCACATGTATGTGAGTGTGTGTACGTCTGTGTAAAAATTGGACGGTGCACAGCTGTGCCCACTCCAGCACATTATGCCTTGCGCCTGCTGGCTCACCAAGACTGCTCACAAACGTTGCTAGCTGCTGGACCGCACGACCTCTGCCTCTCTGGCAACATCCGCTGTAATCCCTTCAACGACCTTTCCCACCTCGCTCGCTTTCACAAGCCGGCTTTTACCCTTTCTTGCGCTGATTGTTTTATTGTTTTACACCTACCAATCCAGATTTCGCATACCTAGCGCTACCCATGGTGAACCTTTGCCTGCTCCTTTCACTGTTTGTTGCAATCATCATTCGTGCAATCATTCGTGCAATCATTCCTTCTGACCTACCCGCAATCTTATTCTTGCATACCTAACATTCCCCATGGTACACCTTTGCTTGCTTGCCTTCACTGTTAGTTGCATTCCTTCCTTCTGACCTACCCGCCATCAAACATTTCATACCTGGCGCTCCCCATGGTGAACCTTTCCCACCTCTTCCTCTTCACAAGCTGACTTCCATCTTTTCTTGCACCATTTTTCACACCTACCAATCCAAATTTTGCGTACCTGGCGCTCCCCATGGCGAACCTTTGCTTGCTCGACTTCACTGTATGTTGCATTCATTCCTTCTGACCTACCCGCAATCTTATTCTTGCATACCTGGCGTTCCCCATGGTGAACCTTTCCCACTTCTTCCTCTTCACAAGCTGACTTCCATCTTTTCTTGCACCATGATTCCACACCTACCAATCCAAAATTTGCGTACCTGGCGCTCCCCATGGTGAACCTTTGCTTGCTCGACTTCACTGTATGTTGCATTAATTCCCTCTCTGACCTAACCGCCATCAAGAATTTGTAGGGTGGGCCAGAACCATATATTTAATCGTATAAACTATATACAGTGCACATACGGTATTTTCGGCAGGGAAATCACCATACATACGGTCATATACAGTGTGTATATACGGTTCTGGCCAACCCTAAACGTTTGCTTACCTGGCACTCCCCATGGTGAACCTGCAGCGAGAAGACCAGCAGTAGCCTCCGCTGCAGCAGCTTGCACGGCCTTCTCACTAGTGTACGCAGCCACCTGCAGTGGCATCATGGTACAGTTGCATTCACAATGCACGTGTGAATGCAGCGAATGCTTCTGCAGCAGCAGCTTGCACGGCCTTCTCACTTGTGTACGCACCCACCTGCAGTTGCACCAAGGCAATAGTACTGACGCATAATCTCTGCTTGCCATGCAGTCATGCATCAAACAGCGTATTGCACACATATAAGTTTCAATAGAGCCATCTGCATCTGCACTTTCACTGACTTCACGCACAGCTGTTTGCTTTGAAGCCGATGCAGCCGTCTGCGTTTTGGGTTTACATAATTAATTACATAAAACATATAACGTTCTCAAAATTCTATTACATTTGCATCGTGAGGTGGCGGCGGAATATTTACAAGTAACTAAAAAAACGAGTGATTACATAATTAATTACATAAAACATATAACGTTCTCAAAATTCTATTACATTTGCATCGTGAGGTGGCGGTGGAATATTTACAAGTAACTAAAAAAATGAGTGATATCACTTTGCCTTACCCCAAAGACTGGAGTTCAAGTGTTACACACTGAACTCAGCAGTTGTGTGTCCTGCAATCTATCAATGCAATTGGCGCTTTGTTATTCATCGCAATGGATTGGTAGCTTGCAGGAGTGTTGCAAAGCCATCTCACTCCACAGCAGGTGCACAAGCACCTCACTCAGATCACGTACTCAACGGATGTATTGCTCAAAAACAACTGGAGTGCTGCAAAGCCATCTCACTCCAAAGCAGGTGCACAAGCACCTCACTCAGATCAAGTGCTCAACGTATACAGGTATTGCTCACAAACACCTGGAGTGTTGCAAAGCCATCTCACTGAAGAGCAGGTGCACAAGCACCTCACTCAGATTACGTGCTCAACGGATGTATTGCTCACAAACACCTGGTGATGCTGGACACACTCATCAGTCGATTTTTACACACCTGCTGGGAAGATGCGTTGGCTGCTGCATGCTCCAATGCTGGCCTAAGTGCGGCTTGTGTCTGTTGGGGTGCCACTGTGGCGAATAAAGCCACCAGGCGTGCATGGTGCACGACAAACAGCCCAGACTGAACCTGCGTTGCACACACCACACGTTATTGTGTAAGGGAGACCGTGGGGACTGACAGGCCACAGGTGTGTGTGAGTGTGTTTGTGTGTGTGTGTGTGTGTGTGTGTGTGTGTGTGTGTGTGTGTGTGTGTGTGTGTGTGTGTGTGTGTAAGACATACAATAAGCAGGCCACGTTTGAATTAAAATGCACTCTGAAGTCATTCGCATTTCCAGATTTCAGTACCACACCATAAAACGTACCAAGTGGCCATGGTCAAGCAGCCCAGATCAAGTGCGCTCACACAAGAACGACCCTAAACTTTTGCTCAATGGCATCAGTAGCCAACACTAGACAAGCACCCCATAGCATTGGATACATACATTACTAAAAAACAACACCTATTGCATAGGATACGCACATTATGAAAAATAACACACGCGCACTCACTGCTTGCGGCTGCAGCTCTTGGTGGCCGCCTTCAGGCCATCGCTGCATGCGGTCCATGGAGGCTGCCACCACCTATGGAACAGCAATGCATGCATCACGCGTTCAAGCATAACAACTTGCAGCAGAGCATATTACTGCATGCGATCCATGGAGGCTGCCACCACCTGTGGAACAGCGATGCATGCATCACAAGTTTAAGCATGACAACTTGCAGCAGAGCGTATTACTGCATGCGGTCCATGGAGGCTGCCACCACCTGTGGAACAGCGATGCATGCATTACAAGTTCAAGCATAACAACTTGCAGCAGAGCATATTACTGCATGCGGTCCATGGAGGCTGCCACCACCTGTGGAACAGCAATGCATGCATTACAAGTTCAAGCATAACAATTTGCAGCAGAGCATATTACTGCATGCGGTCCATGGAGGCTGCCACCACCTGTGGAACAGCGATGCATGCATCACGCGTTCAAGCATAACAACTTGCAGCAGAGCGTATTACTGCATGCGGTCCATGGAGGCTGCCACCACCTGTAGCACAGCGACGTATAGCACTGTGAGTTAAAGCATAACAATTTGCAACTGAGCACATTACTGCATGCGCGTTTTGGAGCCGGCTGCCGCTACCAAACTCAGCAGCAATATTATATGCAGTGCACTAGAAACTACCCCTGGATGCATAACAGTGCACAGCAACCAGCTCTCCTTACTCTATCCTAGGCTGACCTCTCAGGCTTCTAGTGCGGTGATGCAGTCAACTCAGACCTACCTATACAGCTTGCTCGTCAGTAGCACACCTTTGGGATCAGCTCAGTAACCCACCTCCAGGATCAGCTCAGTGACCCACCTTGAGGATCAGCTCAGTACTTCAACTTCTGGATCAGCTTAGAACCCCGAATTCAGGATCAGCTCGGTACCCCACCTTTAGGATCAGCTCGTCATGCGTCATGTTTAACATGCGTGCGTGCGCAGCGGCCAGCCCGCCTCCCCTTTTATCTTGGCTAGCCTCTGATGCCTCCAGTGTGGTGTGGTCAGTGGCCAGGTGCTCAGCGAGCTTGGAGCGGCCAGGACCTTGCAGCCACGCTGACACTTCAGCAGCCTAGCACAGAGCACACAAGGTGGATGTGACTTTCACTTCATGTGTGTGTGTGTGTTTTTGCGTGTGTTTGTGTTTGTGTGTGTGTGTGTGTGTTGACATGGCCTCCGGAGTCTGGAGCGCCCAGGGTGCGTCGTAGACAGTCCAGCCGCGTTTGAAAAGGGAGCCGACTTGGAAAGGCGCATTCGACAAAGAAGCAGCACAGAGGGCATTTAAGGGCTTTGAGTTAAGCTCCTGGCACTTGATACCGTCCATTTGTAGGGTCGGTCAGAACCACATATATACGGTTTATAAACGGTATATTTGGCAGGGGAATCACCAAATATACGGTCATGTACAGCAAATATACGGTTCTGGCAATCCCGTTCATTTGCCTGCCCAAACGTTGCCTCCCCAAGGATTGATGTCACCATTATTTTCCCACGACAAGGCAAACAAACAAAACCACACCCACCCATGATGAGTGTTACTTAAGATGCGCGTCACCTACACAACCTTTGCTTACAAAAGATCACTCACAAGCAGTGTGTTCTCTTCTCCAAACTCAACCATCCTCGTCAGCAGTAGAGTAAGCGCAGAGGCAGCTAGCTGACGCAGCTGGAGCATGTTGCTGTCAAACAGGGCCTGTAAGGAAGTGAACGGTAGATCGTGAGAGAGAATGGAAGAGAGGCCTTAAGTTTAGCAATTATAGCACACAGAAGGTCAGCCATCTCATCCCAGTAACACAAAAAGCCAGACAAACTGCACGAGGGCAGCATCTGGCACAGGAAGGCGCATGGCACTAAGGCTGCCTCAACCATGGTCAACCAACACAAAACAGCGGACTGACAACAACAATGTGAGCAATGGGTGAGATATGAGCTGCACCGTTCTTTTGAAAAGGGTGTGCACTAGATTCCAGTTTATTTCAAGGGGTGTGATGTGTACGCACGCGCCCCTGTGTCTGTGTGTGTGTGTGTGTGAGGAGCTTGTGATAGAACAAAGGTGTGCAGCTGGAAATAGGCGTGGTTGCTTGTGCATTAGCGTGGAAGAACAGGAAGACGCAAAAGTACAGTGGGGGGAACAGGATACATATTTAAGGGGCAATAGGACACGCACGTGAGGGAACGATATGATACATGTAATTGGGTGCACTAAGCTACACCATGAGAGCATATACATATTAGAGCACACAAAACGTACACAGGACCAGCACCAGAGCCGCAAAGCCTTCTGGTAGCAAAATTTAAATCTCCCTGCCTAAGCTGGGCTGTTACAGCACACAGTCAGCACGGTAAGGGGAGGAGGTCATGTAGGTGACCCTGGTTCAGTTGATGCACTTGAGGCCACGGCAGATTTTTTAAAAGAGCGGGGGAGGGGGAGGGAGGGGAAAAGGGAGAGGAGGAGGAAACAGGTGGGACATGGCAGACGTGCAGCACTTATCCAACTTGTATACATACCGTAGATTCAAAAGGATTTAATTAAATGTTAGATTTCAAAGGATTAATTATATTTTCGATTTCAGTTCGTGAGGGGGTCTGGGGATTGATTCTGAGTTCGAGAGCCCCCTGTGAATGCTGTCTGTGCACTGCTACTGCTGTTTGTCGAAGAGGCTGAAGCTGTGGCTGAGGGCTTCAAGAACAGGGCCAGGGGGTTCACACTGGCGCGCTTGGAGCTCATTTTGAAAACCACCCTCAAAACCACTATAAATAAATCATCGCTTCGAATTCAGTTCGGAGAGGGCCCCGAGAATAATTAAAAAATTCCATTTTCTGATTTAAATTAATCAATTTCCGAAGTGATTGTGAATTTACGGTATGTTTAAGGAATGTACGCACCAGTGCGTGACGTGCAGCAAATATCCTTATTGATAAATCAATTCATATCGTATCAAGAGGAATGTACACACCAGTGCGTGGCGTGCAGCAAATATCCTTATTGATATATTATTTCATATGGTAACAAGAGAAATGTACGCACCAGTGCGTGACGTGCAGCAAATATCCTTATTGACATACCGTAGGTTCACGATCACTTCGGGACCACACATTTTAAAAATTAATTAAATTTTCGATTTTAGTTCGTGAGGGAGTCTGGGGATTAATTTTCGAGTTCGAATCCAGTTCGGGCAGGCCCTGTCTAATTAATTTGTGAATTCGAGACCCCACTGGCTGCTGCTGCTGCTGTGCAGGCTGATGGGCAGACTGCCCATTGGCTGCATGGGGAGAACCACTGCTGAGTGCTTGCACAGGTGCTTCCCTCAATCAAAGAAGCAACCCTCTTACCCACTTGTCA
>Ga0307945_1000881_pt1 | contig 22330 bp, 30 predicted proteins | sample OrgLakmetagen228_FD_201818 | JGI IMG/M metagenome (GOLD analysis project Ga0307945, IMG submission 201818) | Saline water microbial communities from Organic Lake, Antarctica - #228 | ecosystem: Environmental > Aquatic > Non-marine Saline and Alkaline > Saline | place: Antarctica: Organic Lake...
TTGTGGTAGCAATAAGCAAGTGATCATGCTACGTTCTGAGGGGCTGGGAGTTCCTCTGGGGGGCTCTAGAGGGCTTGGAAGTGCCTCTAGGGGGCTCTAGAGGGCCTGGGAGTGCTTCTGGGGGGCTCTGGGGGCTTGTGGCTGCAAAATTCGCTAAGTGCCCAAAATCGTATTATACGGAGCAATTTGTAAAATACGGTTAAATACGTGATAAATACGATACGACGTTTAATACGCCTACGCCGTATGACCCATCCCTGGTGGGCGTGCATTGCATGTGTGCGCAAACGCGTCAAGGAAGCAGCCGCCGCTGTCAACGCAGCAGCAGATTTAGCCGCCCCTCCCTGCGAAACAGACCCTGCTGCGCTGATCCCTCATGGGCTGATGCAGCTCATCTCACAACACCCGACTGAGTCAAGCACAGCCCTCTCAGCAGCACCAGCCACAGCAGCCACCGCCAAACCAACCCTCTCAGCAACAGCCATCCCCTCAGCCATCTCAATCGCCAAACCAACTCTCGCAGCAGCAGCCATGCCTGGTGTCAACCAGGCACGCAAAGGATGTCCGCATTGCAGCGCTGGAGGCAGAGGCAGCACAGCAATCAGATCATCTCAAGATGCAGCTTGCAGACATCGCCCAGCGCTCCGCCGATCGCATGTCAGCAGTTGCAACAAAGGCAGAGCTGGAAAGAATGCTGTCCGAGGTGCAGGGGGAGCTTAGTAGCACCTCAGGGGAGCTGCGAGCCCTGCGCCAAGCAGCGCAGCGACACTTGCAGGCGGCTGCAGGGGAGGAGCAGGAGGCCATCAGACGCGCACCACTCAAATTAAGTGCGCCACGACAGCTGAGCAGCAGCCACAGCCACAGTCAGAGCAGCAGCAGCAAGCAGCAGTGCAGGTCGACAGGGTGAGCAAGCTGAACCTCGCGGATGTGACAGCCGAGCTGTTGGATGCACGGTGGGCAACGCAGCAGCTGGAGATTGCAGCGGCGACAGCTCAGTCAGCCGCTGCCGAAATCAAGGAGCTGAAGCACCAAGGTAAAGCAGCAGCAGTGCGCCACATCAGTAGAGCAGCAACCAGCAGCAGCAACCGCGCCTGGTCATGGAGTTCACACTGGTGCAGCGGCTACAGCAGCACATGCTTGATGATGACGAAAGCAGTAGCGACAGTGACAGTAGTGCATCTAATGATGACAGTGGCTCGGCAGATTACGACGATGGTGATAGTGACTGACATGAACTAACTTCCATTGCAGTTGAGTTTGACTGTTGCCAATGAGGGGGCCCGTGCTTAATCGACTGCGGCCTGAACCCTATTTTTCACCACAAAATCTTAGCAGGCCACCCAAATTACCGAATCACGTGATTTTTGATGTTATAGAGTCCTTACAATAAACAAATATCATTGCAAAAGAAATGGAGTGAAACGGTCAACTCTTGGGGATGTAGGCCAGCATATGCTGTTATCCCATTCAAAGCCACCTTCTTAGGGTTTTGGTGGTCACTGTGGGCTTTCAGCCCTGCCAATTTGCACACAGAGCGACGCACATGAATACAAGCAAATTCTCGTGCAACTCATAATGCCAGCTTCAATTTAGAGCAAAAATGGTACTTATCGGATAAAGGGGCAGTGGATGGCTGGCTTTTTTAAGTGCCAAAAGGGCACATTTTGGACATTTCCCCAGTTGACCCCCTCTGGTATTAGACAACAACAGACAACCCTCCTCATCATTATTCAACCCCAGATTTTCCAACAACTTCAAAACCTAACAATGTTTGCCCACCCAGGTTTTGGGAGCGAAAAAGTGTGTTGCCAGTCTTTTATGTGGCTGTTTGTGAGGGCACGGGATGGAGAACAGCAAAAATAGGCACGTTTTTGGGCGTTGCACGTCCGTTCGCCTGTCGTTTTTGTCAACCAGCATACCTACATGTAGCGCTTGTCAAGCTGCTTGTAGGCATTGTAAATTCAAGTGAAGGAATGTAGGTCATGGCATGACTTAATGGAATCGTGTGTGATGTGATCTGATCTGGCTCCCAGATCACCCTCTAACCCAAATAAAAACTAAACCCTAACCCTAAGCCCTAAACCCTGGGCCAAATTTTAAATTTTCAAGTTTGCAACCCTCATATTATAGAAAATGTGTACACAACCCAGATTTTCATCCCGTTTGGTGAAAGTCGGTTTTGGGGCTGAACACCACTTCAAAGACAGGTTTATTTGATCTGTTTTTTTGTGTTCAGGCACTAGAAGTGGTGCTGTTGCTACGATTCTTGTCAATTGCACCAATTGCACTCTTTCAGAAAATTCACTGCCTACAACAAAAGAAGCCCAGCACCCTGCTCACGTTAAACACACCTAAACACCTACACACACACACCCTCCCCACACATTACAGCACGCACCTGCACAGCCCCGAAAAATGAGCCCACATTGGTGCGGTCCAGGCTGTCTGCGCAGTTGTACCGAGCCAAGCCACGCTGCTGCTGCAGCCATTTGGTCTGCCAGCCCAGTCCAGCCCCACTCAGACAGGGCCCCTGCAAACCCCAGCCCACAGCTCTGGGAGGGGGGTCAATGTCCTCTGCAATTGCACATACAATTGCGCGCAGGGCATTGCAGGAAGTGTCATAAAAAATTGGTCGTGACCATTTGGCCAGCTGGCACAGCACTGGGAGAGGAGGGGTCCTAGGTTACAAACATACATCCGCATTGTATGCACTTGCATGTAGTAGTCACCCTCAGTCACAGACTAACACCATGCAGGGCAATCCCCTCCCTGCTTGCTGACCTCACGTATCACTCACAAGCAGCATACTTGCTGGTAATGAGCACTGAGAGGGGGGCCACTTTTTCTGCACTTGCAAACAAGCGCACAGACACCACACATCCTTACCTACGTACCCAATCATGTGGACTTGCAGCCATGCGCTTTCCGGACCTCAATGTTGAGCGTGGAACAATGAAACAAAGCTACAAAGAGACTCGCCCTGACCACTCTTACCAGCCTGGTAGTCCATGTGATCCTTTCCCAGTTTGGTCAATGTGCCCAAGGCAAAACCATGGGTGGGTAGTATGTTTTGCACCTGAGCGCACGGTGCATGAGTGAGGAGCAGCGTCAGCATACCCGCAGATAGGCAGCACTCGCAATGCCAGACCAAGACTGTGCATGCACTGCACATCACACGCACACAAGCAGAAGCATACACAAAAGCAAGCCCCACTTGAGCAAAATTTGGTGAGACCAGCACACAGGTCAACACATGTTTGCATTTCCAGTGTGTGGACACACACAAACAAGGCGGCGACCCTGATGATAAATGAGACGGATTGCCTTTTTCCAGGTAAATATAATTGCCTCATCTTGGAAAGGTAGAGATGCCAAGAGCAAGGAAACAAAGCTTTGAACCTTTTCAAAGAATTCAGCCATGCCAATCAGCAACGCACATCTTGATTGTTTTCTCACATGTGCAAGTAATTGCTGTGTATGCTGCAGCCTTATATCAGCGTGAAACTATATGCATGTGTGGGTGTTTGTCAGAGTATGTGAGTGTGTGTGAGTATATGTGTGTGTGAATGTGTGTGCCACGCAAGCTCATCCCACCGTCTGCCAGAACGCCTCCACGATGCCTTCATGCCCCAGCTGCTTGTCCATCTCATGCCAGTCAAGGGCAATATAGGAGATAGGGGTGTGGTGCTCCTTGCGCAAAGCACCAATTGCCTGCAAGTGTGCGTGTGTGCATGTACGTGTGCATGCCTGTGTGTGTTTGTGAGTGTGGGTCCTTATGTGTGTGTCAATGCATGCTTGAGGTAGCACAGCTAGGAACAACATTGCTGCACAATTGGACGGGGTAGAGGGCGTCCAATCCATAGCTATAGGCTTATCATATCACAGAAAAAGGCCTGTATCAGTGCAAGCAGCTCGACAGGGACGTAACCTCTATTATGGTATAGAATAGTTGAAGTTGCAGGTACAAAACACGCAAGCCTCGTTTGTGTTCACACTCCTTTTCATAGTACCCATTACACACACAACATACACACACACGGACAAGTGCACTCCTCACGCTTGATAAGCACTCCCTGAGCATTGAATCCATTCAAAAGTACAAGCAACCATGGTCAGCGTACACACGCACACGAACATACGCACACACGTACAAAGTCAAAGGCAGAGGCCAGCTTGGCTTCAGAGCGGTCCCTCTCTGGTGTTCCCTTCCGTAACAAGCTCACAAACAGGACGGGCAGCGTGTTTGACGGGTCGTCTCCCCCTGGGCTGCTGTTGCTGCCGGGGGCTGTTGAGCTTGGTGAAGCAGGCTTGGAAGCCAGGGGGTCTAAGCGGGGGTTGGGAGTGAAGCGTTTTTGAAGTCGCCTTACGTACCTGCACGTGGGGTGTATGTATGTGTGCGTGTGAGTGTGTGTGTGTGTGTGTACATGTGTGTGAGAGATTGTGTGCATGTGTGTGTATGTGTATGTGCGTGTGAGTGTTTGTGTGCATGTGTGTGTGCGTGTGTTTGTGTGCAAGTGTGTGCGAATCACTGTGCGTTGCAAGACAGCTAGATATGCTTGCAGCAAAGTAAGGTGTACCTCCATCTACCCTTGATTTTGTTCTTTGCTATAGCCAAAATGTAACAGGTCTGTTGTTGCATGTACCTTTTTGTGCCCTTGAAGGTCTCCATCTCCCTGATCTTGATCTCCGCCTCTCCAAAGCCGTTGCTGCGCATGTGCACCCCCCACCACAAGGGCACGGATCCCCTTCGCCATGCGTAGCGTGACCAGGAAACGGGGGCCCCCTCCTTGTTTGAAGGCCGCCACACAACCTGTTGAGGTGTTTAAAAGTGGCACGTGTGTTGAGAGCGGAATGAGCGTGACATGGTACAATCCCACTGAAAGAGGAGCTTTGAACACAGTTGTTGGAAAGTGACGAAAATGGTCATTAGAGAACTTGCGTTGCCCAAGAAGACGGCCAGGGAATGGCGGCCCCCTCCGTGGTCAAGGCATGACAAGTTGCAATTGCACGTAAAGTTTAAAATTGGTTTGACAAGCTCAACTGCGGGGAACCAGGGGATGGAGGCCTGCTCCTTGTGTGTAATGGCTGTCGCACAGCCTGGAATTGCCAGATCAAGCTGGAGCGTACCTATGCAAATGTACCAGGCTACTTGCAAAGCAGGGTTGTTCAGTTCGATTTTTTGGGAGCAAGGGTTCGATAAAGTTCGTGAAAGTTCTGGAACCCTTGAACTGTTTGAGCAGTTTGATGTGCAATTATGGAAATGGAGATATTTGCTGGTTTCCATGGTCATACTCGACCAAAACATGCTTGTATTGGCTTACATGTATATAATAAATTATAATTAATGAATGCAGAAAAAACAGACCGCTTGACGGCCATTCAAGGCTCTTTCCTGCATTCTAAGCTGCGATTTAAGACCCAAAAATTCGAAAATCGGGCATAAAGTTCGACGAACTTTTTATAGCCAACGAACGGCAATTTTAGGGTTTGTTAAAATGCGTGAAAGTTTGTGAACTCGAACTTTTGACCGAACCCCGCACTGAACCCTGTTGCAAAGGATTCAGGTAGGATGAGCAGAACTGTATACATACACCATACACCGTATATGACCGTATGTCTGGTTATTTCTTGCTGCAAAATACCATGCCCGTATATACATATATCATACATCCAAATCTCCATGGTACATAATTTTGGCCAAACCTGGATGCAACATCAAGCAACAGAAATAACAATCGAACTCCATCCCATTTAAGACAGGGTGACCTTATAAGGGGAGGAAGCAGAATTGGTGCATGGAATCACACTTACCAGCTCGCACTCAATCTCGTTGCCTGGCTCCGCGCAATCGTTCAAGCCACGAGCCTTGTAGCGTGGACCCACATGCAAACAGCCGCGCCGACTGACATGGGCGATGTGGTAGCGTGAACCATCAAAGTCACTGAGCTGCCGCTCCTCACACAAGCCCTGTTATAGGATATGGCATAGGCAAGAGGGGTGTGAAAGAACGGAAATACCTGTTTGATAATGAGTCTGATGTCAAGGTCTTCAACTTGATAAGAACACCCACACCCACACCCGCACCCACACTCACACCCACACCCACACCCACACCCACACCCACACCCACACCCACACCCACACCCACACCCACACTCACACCCACACCCACACGATGGCAGAGGAAAGAGGGGCGGCGGAGGGTATAGAGTGTAGAGTGTAATATGCTTCCAGGCGTGGTAGGGCATGCTGCTTCGCACACTTTACAAAATACACATGCACATGCGAGCATGCACGCACGCATGCATACACACACACATACACAACACACACATGTGTGCAGAATTCCTTCATACTGTGTGTGAACGTCAAGCAACAAATGATTAGTCACTCAAGCTGAAAGCAAGCTGCATGCCAGGCGCTCACACATGCTAAAACTCTCATACCTAACTTGCAACAGCATCACACATAATGTACCTGCACTCCAATAATACCTGTAGCAATGCTGGGCATGCGTATCCTAGGCCCACACTTCGAAAGGAGGCTGTCAACCAATGGTTCCACACAAACTCCCAGCTGGGCTGTGTGGGTGGTCGTTCGCTGGGGAACGGGCGCGACATATCCAGCGTCTCACAAAAATAGTGAGCCCCTGTAATAGAGAGGAAGATAGGGTGCGTGCACTTGTGTTTATGCGTGACACGTAATTTTTTGAGGAAGGGGTGCAGCATGCGTAGCACCTCACAAAAGCAGTGAGCGCCTGTCGGAGTGGAAGATCAGGGCACTTGTCTTTGTGAGTAAATTATATTATTGTGAGGAAGGGGCGTGGAATACTCAGAACCTCACAAAAGCAGTGAGCACCTGCATGTTTTGGGAATGACTTAGGTGAGCGCACTTGTGACGATTCCAATCTCAAGGGCTATAGGGATGTTTAAAGTGAACATCTCATCCTAGGGTAATTGGGGTGCGATGTATTTGCAAGTTTAATGTAGGAAGGTGAAAAAGGGGCGTGAGGTATTCAATGTCTTACAAGAATGAGCTTTTGTGTGTAGGCGGATGAGCAGCTTAACCCCTAACAATTCACCTTCCCGGCACTGCCCAGCCAAAATGTGCATCCACATGACCCACACATAATGTGGACGGAGTTGGATCAAATCACCCCCCCCCCTCACCATCCACAACAAGCTGGGAGCCACGACACACGCAGCAGACGTGGCGTTAAGGCACAGAAAGAACCTGGCAAGTTTGACCTTCTAACTTACCATCCAAGGGGAAGGTGGTGACCTTGTCCACCCCACGTGTGTGCTCTTCACGCTGGGCCTGCGTGAACAGGGCTTCCGGGGGAACGTCTTGAGGGGGGAGGGTGCCCGCAGCGCTCGCTTGCAATTGCAGCCACAGCTGTGTGCAGGGCAACAGTGAGAGCACATTGTGATTGTTGTCTAGAACCGGTCAACGCTCATGGGTGCTCTGTCGCGTGCCTGTGTTTGAAAGCAGCCACAGCCGTGCACACAGTTAAAGTACGCAGGTAAGGGTTGTCGCTGTTCTAGCGTTAGGGCGTGTGACTTTGATGCGTGCCTGTTGTAATGTGCAATTCAGGAGCCACAGCGGTGTGTGCAGTACAGGATTAGGCAGGTCTTGCACACAAGGAGGCCGAGAGCAGCCGTCCATTTCACTGAATGGACTGGATGGCATTAGGAAGGCATTGCACGCAAGAGATGCTCCTGCAGGGCAGCTTCTGCCCACAGTTGTCAACAGCTGTTGCCCCTCCTATGTGCATCTCCCCCCAATAGCACTTTTCTTGGATAGCACTTTTCTTGGATTTGTTGAGTGAATGATTTAGGTACAAATCACATATTCTTAGGGTTGCTGCAAATAGACAACAAGGTGTAAAATTTCTACGCACAACTGCATCACTAAGCGACGGCATTCCTAACAAACAATGTGCTCAGAAGGCGAAAAAAGCTGTGTAAGACGTAGAGATTGGATAGGGCTTATTTCAAGGACACCATTTAGCGTTTCTTCAGATGTAACGTTGCTCTAATAATATCACACAAACTGAGCAGGATGTTACACCTCTCTTGACCTACATGTGATCACGTCCATCCACAGCAAGCAAGTCTTTAGAGAAAAAACAAGCGATGGAAGCTGTATAAAAATCAGTTGCACCCGCCTCTGCCCCACAAACCTGTAGTGGTATCTTGTGCCAGCGTGTCGTGACGAGGGTCTTGACCTGATGGTTGCCTGGCAGCGTGGTAGACACACGCGTCTTCTCTACGAGGAGCAACACGGCCATGGGACCAATGACCACATAGCCAAGCACGTGCTTCCCAGAGCCCACCACCTGCGGGCACACACGCAGGCGATCCGCACAGCCAATGTGTGAATTGTTGGGGCATTATTTCCACACTAGGTATGCATTTTGGACAGGGCCAGCTAGCCGATCACATAGGGTGTGGATACGGTGCCACCACTTGCTAGCGACTGACAGGAGATACAATTATTGAAGACATACTTTTGTTGTAAAAGCGTGGATACGTAACACAATGGATGATGAAGTACCACAGTGTCACAAGTTTTGCTGACCAGCCAAGGCTTAACCAATTGAGCTACCCTTTTGGTCGGAGCATTGCTCTAATGATAAGGCGTCATGATCGTGATTACACTGCTGAAAACCACGCAAAAGGCCATCTCTGGACATTTTTGCTGCCTAATCAGGGACCTGCACAATTCAAAGACCACGTGTCTCACCTCAAGGGGACCGTTGCTCCTGAGGTGGTCCATAGCCTGTGCCTGTGAAACGCAAAGACAGATGAATTCAATCCAAATTGCTAATTTCCCTTGTGCATTGAACCTCACATTACCTACTTATGATGGATCATGATTTGAGCACACGCATGCACAAATCCATGCATATAAACGTGCAATCTAAAAACATCTGCAAACCCACACGCACAGGCGTGACAATATGCTCAAAACACACACACACACACACACACACACACACACACACACACACACACACACACACACACACACAAACACACACACACACACACATACACACACACACACATACACACACACCGACACACACACACCGACACACACACACACACACACGCAAGCACGGCACATGCGCACATGCACCTGCTACACACAAAATAGCACACCGTCGAGACTTGCGTACCTCAATGAGGAACACGTCACGCCCATACGTGCCAGTGTGCTCCAATGCCCCAGAAACCCGGTCTATGGAAGCCACAAAGACATGACGCCTAGATGCGGGATGAGGTGGGTGATTAAAGCGGGAGCTTAGTCCAAATGCTGGAAAAAAGTGTTTTCACGCGCACACCAACTCAGACCTGGGCGCCTACCTCACACTGGGCTTGACAAGGATGAAGTACTTGTCACTAGACAAGTTCCTGACGAGGGTTACACTTGAGTCGAGTGCAAAGGAGACCATTCCTCCACTCCACGCAGGAAATTTAACACATTTCCGTGTCACATGCAAGAAGATTCATTCAGAAATTTTAGGTTTGGGATGTGCGTGAACAATCTCACTTTTAACTGAACTACCACATAATTTAATTTCACTCCAATGCTAGCCCCCATGCTTGCACCTCAAATGCACAGTGTGAAAAACTGTTCATCTCCTGCTGTCAGGGCATCAGCCCCGTGGGAAAGGCGTGTGAAAAACTGTTCTAGGCCAAGGGCTGCGTCTGATGGAGCACTCCCAACTCCCCCCAATTCGCAGCAACAGTGGGGATCCAGACTGAAAAGAGCAGTGCTTGGGGATAAGAAAATGGATAGGTAAGACAGAAATCCGTTGTTTATTGCTTGCCTGAGACGAGATGAGATTTTGCTCCGCATGCACGCGTGCATGCACGCACGTAAGCACAATGAGTACCAATGTTCAGAGACCAGTTGCGCTTTTGAACACGACTCCTTTACCAAAATAAGTTTAAGCGTTTAAGTTACATTCAAATGAAGTGCACGCCCCTTTCATGAGCTCTAGTCAAACACAACTATGCATTTGTTCATATATCTAGGGCCGGCCAACACCTATGGCACGCACTAACGTCGTAGACCTACGGTTTGTGTAAACATTTCTGGCCGACCCTGAACAATTTTTTGCACTTTGATACGCTGCAGTACTTGTGCAAATCGTTGTATCCGTAACTTGGACCTCTGCCTCTTACATTTGCAGAGAGCGGCTCGCTGAGTTGGGGTTCGGAGCTTTTGCTGCCTATGGTAAGCAATGCTAGCGGTACGTGCTAAGAAGTATGGATTATACTGCTGAGGAGGAGTGGGCAAGGTGTTGAAAGCACGAGGAGCACTAGTGGATCCCTGATGATGCACCCGGTGGTGTCCATACGACTGGCCTATCCTGTTACTAAAGGTTTTAAATGTTGTAAATGCTGCTGGGGCCTAGAACAACTTTTGCCTTCGACACTTAGCTGGGGTCAAGCATCCGCGGACGTTGTCTCTACCTGCTCTTTGTTTTCAGGTGTGATTAGCAATCTCAACGCTTGTGTTTTGGGGACATGCGCGTGGATAACTCTCGTAAGGACAACGGGACAGACACCACTGATGCCAGGAATGTGGCCAAAATTTTTAGCAGGTGTGCAATTTTCCCCACAAATGCTTTAATGTTTCGCCAAAACGTCCCAAACACTCACCCAAGTGCCTGCCTCTGCCTTTCTAAATGCTCATGCAGTGTACAGCGGTTTATGGCTGGGAGCAGGTTTTTTGAGGTGCGTAGAAAACATCAGGATCGAAGTCAATTAGAAATGGAGCTCTCTGTCAAGGCTGGGGTTTGGGCACTCGGCTTGCACGAGGGCTGACAAAGGCCCCATTCGTACCACACATCCATGGCAGCACTCATACACCGATGCTGTTGTTGGTACTAGCTGAAAACACGGACACTGGGACTGGGAGGCGGTTTCCTCCTGGGAAGCCTGACTTGAAAAGGCAGGCACAGAAACATAATTCGCTATGGTGAAGACTTACCACAGGAGCATGTCGCAAGCAGAAAAGAGCTGCTGCATAGGTTTGACATGCACAACGTTAAGCTGTATCCGAATCTGATTGAGTTTAGCTTAAAAGGTATCCGTCACCATCTGGGCACAATGATAAGCATTTGGACATGGAAACTGCGCCACAATCCTGGTCAAGGATTGCAAGGATGACAAGGGAAACAGCCTTCAGTTAAGCCACGATCCTGCTCAAACACGAAAAAAAAGGCACCCTTCAAGTAGGAAACAAGCTGTTTGAGGACCAAGGAATATACAAGACCATCTCCTTAAGTGTTACACCAGGAGATTATCTTGCTCCAGGAGCGTTCCTGTAGATATTTACAGAAAGAGCAGCGTTACTTTAGGTATTTACAGAGAGAGTTTGCAGATAAAAGTTATCAGTAAAAATATGCGACTGCTAGGCTGTTACTGTAGGTATTTGAAAAGCGTATCAGAGGCAATACCAATGTACTCAAATGCACTGCACGTAGGCCCCTTCGCTTGAGCCTTGCCATTGGAGCTGCACCAACTTTTGACCGCATTTTATCCAGAACAATGCGAAGGTAAATGATGACAGGTAGCAGGTAGTCCATCGTCCGCTACTTTTTTTTACCAAATGAAGTTGTAGGAATACCTCTTGCCCGATATTTTCTAGCTGATAAGGGAAAGTATGGCCCAGTTCACAACAGTGTCTGCCCTTTTCTCCAGGATGGTCCTTTTATTTCATGCTTTATATATGCTCTAAATGTAATTTGCTTCTGTGCTTGTTTGTAGCTCCTAAATTGAATCACGACCCGGAAGACAAAAGCACAATCCACTTGGTTTTCTCCATAAATTTCAGGACGGGCTGCAATAAAGGAGTGGCGTTTGCTATCATGCTAGTGGGTATAGCACTAGCCAGCTTTGCCTTGCTCGGGACTGTGCTCGTAGCTCTTGGTGGCTTGCCCACAGCGCAGTAAGCAGTGCAGAATGGGTGCGTGCTCCGTCGGTACCTGTTAAACTGTAATTATTTGTTCAGTTCTATTTCAATTGGAATGCCTTCTCCTCCAAGTTCTCTGGTTTCTTTATCCGCTGTCCCATCTACCACGAAACACCATGTTCTAAGTGACAAGACATGCCATTTACTCTGCCGCCCTAAATACGGAGGCAACACTTTAATGTTTCTTTCTTCCTGGAATAAAAGATAACCACGAATCCCTACGCATCCCTCTGCCATAAATTCCCACACATGTGCAAGTTCCTGGACTCGTTACCTTTAAACCATTTCCAATATGCAGAAGTATCCTTCTGGAACAATATACAGACGCCTCTTCCCAGACTCACTTGGGATATGCAGATCATTGCCATATGAAATACTCAAGGCAGAAACTGCCTCAATGCCTACAATAAGAATTGGCTGAAAGGATTTGCCAAAGACATTTTTGAGGCAAAGTGGGAAACCAATAGCATGCATAACGCCCCCTACCCCTCTGCCCTTAGCACTGAAAAGACTCCAGGCTTTATTAAAGTAAGGAAGCGACTTAGAGACCACCTTCATCGAACCCCACAAGGCCCCCGAGACATAACCAGTACACCCTGAACGCTTTTGCCTTTTGCTGACGTTGGGCCTGAAACTCTTTCTTTGTGTTTCTTCCCTCCTTTGTCTGACAGTGTGATGCTGTACGGCTCAACCAATAACAGTCAATGCCGGAACTGTTTACACCATGGTGTTATTTTACTTATTGTACACGCTGAACCAGCCCAAAGCTCTGACATTGCAACCCAACACAAATCCAATCCAAGCCGTACAAGACTGGCAGGACTGGACCTACGCTGGTGGCAGCCTTAAACAACACAAAGAAGGGCAAGATACCGGATTAAGTGCATACCACCCTCACCTACAGAACGTACCACATTATTTGGAACCCCAAAAAGCGTAGGCATAATTAATACCTTTTTAAGTGCAGAGCTAGGAGCCATATATAGCAGCCGCAGTCATTCACCGCTTCTCCCATATAGCCACAGATAGCCTAACCTAAATGCACCAAATTGAAAAGCAGCTTTCAAGATGTACAAGGTTTACAAGTTAAGCCATCAGTCAAAACGTGCGACTGCTAGGCTGCATATGTAAAACGTGTAGAAACTGGGATAATTGTTATTGTAGCACCAGACTTGTAGCACCTCAAAAAAAAAACTAGAAAGGGAAAAAAGGCACAACGAATAAAATTAGTAAGCAATCAAGCATCCGCCAGGACCAACCGACCGCAATAAATTAAAGAGGGGGAATCATTTGTGAGTTTTGGGCACGAAAAAAGCATGGGTCTGTCACACTGAGGATGACAAGATTGAGGGAGGCAAATAACATTTTATACAAACTCGTGCAGCACATGCACAACAAGAGGGTCTAACATCAAACATGGTCTGGTTCATCACTCTTTTGCTGTGGGCCCTGCTGCTAGATGAACTCTGAACCAACACTTGCCTGGCTGAGACTGTAATTAATCGGGTATAAAGAGCGAATTGAAATCAGATATTAAGCAAATAAGCAGGCACTTCCATTGTTTGTCTTCAAAACACCTCACACAGCAAAGCACAATCAGAACCAAGGACTTGTTCAATTGAAACAGTATATTTGACTTGGAACCAACAGCACCTTGCAGCCAAGATGTATTTATGTTGATCAACATTCTTCACAGGGAATGCACTGCTGTTCGTGTAAAGATATTGCGCTCAGGCAAGTGTCAACATGAATGAACCTCTCTCGTGTGTGAACACACCACGTCTCTACTCAGTGAGCCAGCCCTTCGTCAGTATTATCAAGTGTAACAATTGTTCAGTCTGGCACCTCAGCGTGAAGATGCTTCTTCGCATTTGCTGCCCCCTCTCTTGTTGTGCTTGAATGGGTCAGTGCTTGCATCCCCGTTCTCTTGCATTGTGTGGGAGGGCGCTGCGTTTGTGATTGCCCAGGACGTCGTCAGTAATGATATTCATGTTAGGTTCAGGTCTGGTCCAGGACATCAAAATTGAGAACAGCAGAGTAGCTGAGCGAGCACTCTGAAGTTGTGGCCACTCCCGTTGTAAATGTGTTATCGCGGGGTGCAGAGCAACTGACCCAGACTTGGTCGGCGTTCCTGCCTGAACTTGTGCTGCAATGCCGGGCTCTGTTATGGGCTACATTTTCCTCTTATTTTTTATCCAGATTGATAAGCAGCTTTCACACCCAAACGTCCACTGCCACCATATCCCCCAGGGAAATGTCCTCAATCCATTGCCAAAGCATTTCACCAGTCAATCGCCCATCTATAAGTACAAAGCCAAGTCCCACGCCGGCGTTATTGGCAGCAATGGATTTGCCATTGCTCTTCAAGCAGGTTGCTAGAGAGTCAATTACAACCTCCTCTGGTGTTGCTGATCCTCCATCAAAACAGCTGGCCCCAAGGGGAAGTACCTTCTGTGGCATCTACCTACCTCGAGGCTTTGGCACCTATCCATTTACTTCTCACAATTTTTGCTACTTGTTTTACATACGCAGCCTAGCAGTCGCACATTTTGATTGATGGCTTTATCGTTCAGCTCTGTAAACTCTTATCCAATTACCATGATGCTTTGCAAGCACACATGCAGCCACCCTATCCACAAACTAGGAAATGCCAATACTGTAGCAAACTACCATAAATACTACCAGTCCCTCATTGAAAACGGCAATGCCAATGGAGCTGCCAGCAACACTTGCCTAACATCATCCTGCGTCCCTGTTAAAACATAGTGCATCATCATGAAGTACGGAATAGGAACTCTATAACCCTGTACAACCAAAACCATGCGGTCGTCACCGCTTGTTACGTGTGTACACGTCCCTTGAGAAAAGGTGTATAACTAACTGGAGGGGCCAGGGAGCAGGTGTTTGAAACGAGCCTCCAGCCCTACTAGCTGGAGGCAGGGGCCAGGGAGCAGGTGTTTGGAATGAGCCTCCAGCCCATCGGGGCCAGGGAGCAAATGTTTGGAACGTTTCTCCACCCCGAGTTCGTGGGCAGGGAGACGGGAGGCCGAGAGCGACCATGAGCAATAGTGAGGCTAGGTCGGCAACGTAAGTGTCGCAAGAGAATCACCATGCACTCCCCCCCAGAGCTAGGAGACACCAGGCAGTAAGAGGAGATGGGCAAGTATGGGAATCATACACCATTGCATCAGGCTAGGTGTAGGCCAGCAGAGGCATTGCCACCGGCACATGGCAGGCCCATGCATAAGAAGCCCGCTTACTGTGTGTTCTCGGGAGGACTCAAGGGAGCTTTGGGAGTTTGGATTGAGAAATGCTGCTCGAGCTGATGCAAGGATCACAGAGTATTAGGCTTATGCAACGTTGTAGAGTTGCAAGTGTGCAGAGTGCGCAAAGAGGCCACTAGGATGGGGTGCAAGTCCCCCCGTTCCTGACATAGGAATAGGAAGGTGCCAAAGTGGCATCCAACCACCGGAACTGGTTCCGTCCTTTTGGCCTAGTGCTTGTTGTAGGGACCAAAAGAATCCGCTTTGAAAGGCGGTCGACAAAAGTATTTATGGTATCATAGCCACGGGGTGTTTTTGGCAGCCCTGTGACCAGATCGTGGCTGACTTGCTCCCAGCAGTGGTCAGGAAGGGGCAAGGGTTGTAGCAGGCCCAAAGGTCGTTGGTTTGTAGATTTGTTTCTGAGGCACTGCATGCAGGTGCGCACGTATTCATGCACCGTGTGGAACATTTTGGTCCAGTAAAGTAGGCGGTGCAGGCTTTCGTGCGTCTTGTGAACACCGAGGTGTCCACCAGTGGGTGAATCATGAGCCTATTTAATTAGTTGGGTGCGGGCCTGGCCTTCAGGTATGTAAAGGCGTGGCTGAGTTTCTGAGTCAGGTGTGTACCACATAAGACCGTCTATTTCTGTGAAATCTGGCAGTTGCCCTTCTTTGGCAGCTGTGGTCACAGATAAGTACTCAGGGTCAGGTTGTGCTTCCTTTTTTACAAGGGCAATGATCTCAGAATCTCCCGCAATGTTGGTAGTTCTCAGAGGGTGCAAGGTAGGTAAGGATGGATTTTGGTGAGGTAAGCGTAGAACGTTAAGTCTATTGACCGTGTCTTGCAGCGTTCGTGAACACTGCAGTTTGAGTTCTTGCGCAGAAAGTGATGGATTGTTGTTGGCAATGACATGATCTGGGCGACGGCTGAGTGCGTCAGCTGCGAAGTTGTCCTTTCCAGGTAAGTGATAGAGGTTGAAATCATGCTCTGAGAAGAGTTGTACCCAGCGAGCTTGTCGAGGTGTCAAAGATGGCTGCTCAAAAAGTACATGACAACCTCGTTGTCTGAGTAGAGATCAAAAATGTGGCCAAGCAGGTAGTGACGCCATTCGTTCAAGGCTTTCACTACTGCCAGCATCTCTCTTTCATGTGGCAGGTACAGCTTTTCAGACGGCTGTAGCTTGTGTGAAGAGTAGGCGATCACTTGTTTCAGTTCTGGCAAGGGGCATTGGTAAAGTACAGCTCCAGTCGCTTGGAGTGAAGCGTCCGTCTCCACAATAAATCGTGCAGTGAGGTGTGGTGCATGGACAAAAATGGGTGCCTCAGTCATGCGTCTCTTCAGCTCAGCAAAAGCTTGTTTGTGCGCATCGTTCCAAACCCATTCAGTTTTCTCAGCTGTCAAGGCATTCAGGGGAGCGGCGGACGCAGCAAAGTGATTCACCATTCTTCTGTCAAAGTTGGCAAGTCCCAAGAATTTTATAAGCTGCGTCTTGCACTGAGCAGGTGTGCCAGTGGGGTCTGGCCACTCCAGAATGGCTTTTGTTTTGGAGGGATCTATGGTGATCCCCTTTTGTCACTAATGACATGACCTAGAAAGTTGACAGAGGTCATAGCACAAGTACATTTGGAGCGTTTGATTAACAGCTTGTGCTGCCTGAGAAGCGTGAGCACGGCACGCAAGTGTGCGAGGTGCTCCTCAGGATTCCTGGAGTACATTAGTACGTCATCCAAGTATACAAGTACTGATGTGTCTACTAAAAACATCATTCATGAGCCGCTGGAAGGTGGCTGGTGCGTTGCACACCCGAAGGGTAAAACCCTGAATTGATAGTGACCAAACTGCGTCCTAAAAGCGGTCTTGTACTCGTCTCCTTCTTTGATCCTCCTTTCTTGATGGTAGCCTGACCTGAGTTCCAGACTAAAGAAGACGTTTGCTCCGTGCAGCGGATCAAGCAGGTCGTCTATGTGTGGTAACGGATACGAGATTTTGCTGGTACAACTATTTAATTTCCTGTAGTCAATGCACATCCGCATTGACCCATCTTTCTTTTCACCAAAAATACAGGGGCTCCGTAAGGCGAGCAGCTAGGCTCAACCAAACCCTTCTCTAAAAGATCATCCAACTGTTTTCTAAATTCTTCCAATTCATGGGGTGCAAGCCTGAAAGTTGGCCCCATTGCAGGTGCACTCCCAGGTTCCAAATTAATGGCATGGTCAACATTTCTCGGCTCAGGGAATGTGGGATCTGCTTCCACATCTGCAAATTCTTTTAGCAGTTCTGAGCAGTCCACTTCAGCTTTTGTCTTTTTTGTGTTTTTGTCTACGTCGGATGGCTTGATAACGCAAATCCACACAGGGTTTTTCTTTCTGATTTGTCGTACAAACTGCACAGCAGAGATAACATGGCACTTTCTTTTCTGCTGTGTGTCTGTTTCAGTGATGATGTGTTCCTGACCTGCGTGCACAAATCGCAAGGTTTTTTTTTCCACAAAATGAGCGGGTCAATGCGTGCTAGCCACGGCATCCCTGAAGTCAAGTCTTCACCTTCAAGTTTTGTTACTGCAAAGTACCCGCAATCTCTGTACGAGCCGAGCTACAGCTGAGCTGTAGACAGCAAACCGCATTTGTTGATGCGCCCATCTGCCCCTCTGACTGATAGCTCAGGCATGTTTATAGTAGCAGGAACTCCTTGTACTAGCCCTGAAATTCTGATGGAGGGTTTTCCAATTGCGCCGGATTGGATCCTAGCCAATCAAGGTGCCCAATCTTCATTGCTATATTTACAGTTAGAGCTAGACTGGGCGACGTCCGACTTTTCATTGTGCTTTTGCGGCCAAAAACTAAAACTATCGCTCTGGCCAATCAGACCATTTTCACTCTGACCCATCAGGCCAGCTTCACTCTGACCCATCAGGCCAGTATCACTCTGACCCATCAGGCCAGTATCGATGCGACCCCTCAGATCACATAGGCCCCTCAGGCCAAATGGAACAGCGTCCTGCTCCCCCCTTCCGAGCTGCTCAGTGACGAATTCAGGCACGCCATCAGCACTACCAAAATCCTGCCATCAGCAGGATTCTGCAATGTTTCTACAGCAGAGAAATTGAGCTGATCAGGCTCTTCCGCTTCTATTTGTGCAGCACTAACTGCAGGTAAGGCGCACACACTACGTGCAAACGTAGGGTGCTTTTCAGGCCCTCTTAACGTGGGCCCCTCTCGTTTCCCCGTTTGGGGCTGGACTGTTTTCTTTCTATCCACGTGGGGCTCTTGGATCGGTCGTCAGAAGGTGACCTACTGAGCCTGGAAAGTTTGTTGCAGTCCGGCCATCTGTGCGATGTGCTCCTACACAAAAAGCACCGGTGTTCATGTCTGCACCGTTCAACTTGAGATTCTGACATGCGTGTGGCCCATTTTGGCCATCGTGAGTCTTTGCGTGGGTCGTAGGGTGTCCTGTATGACTTATTGTGGTTGTTGTTTTTGGTGAAGTTGTGTGGTTTGTTACCCATTTCTAGGCGTGAGAGGGCGGCTAAGATCCTGTCCACGTCCATTGGTGAGCTAGATGGTGCTTGTTGGCTGATGCACTCGTGTGCGATTTGTCACTTCCAGACATCCGCACCACTATCTCAATTGCAGCTTGTAGCAATTCAGGTCTATCGTGCAGCACCCACACCTTCAGTCTGGGCTGCAAACCTTTAATGAACGCGTACATCACGTCAGAGTCAGACATATGAACTACGCCGTCTAAGAGGCTTTCAAACTGTGTGCAATACGTGCGTGCGCTTGTTTTATTGCTCATCCGTAGAGCATCCAAGGCACGGCGAGCTTGCTCGTCTTCCTCCGGGTACGTGAACCTTGCTTGTAGTGTAATGTAGTGTTATAGAAGCACTAGGCCAAAAGGACCGAACCAGTTCTGGTGGTTGGATGCCACTTTGGCATCTTCCTATTCCTATGTCCGTCAGGAACGGGGGGACTCGCACCCCATCCTAGTGGCCTCTTTGCGCACTCTGCACACTTGCAACTCTACAACGTTGCACACTACCTGCACTACCACATGTATTAGGCACACCGTTGCAGGCTTTCTTGAAAGGTGAAAGGTCTTTGGCAGACAAGCAGCAAGCCAGAATTGAGTGCAACGGTGCAGGCAGTGGTACAGGCACAGGTAGTAGTGTTATTGCGAGCAAGGTTAAGCAGTGGTTGAAAAAGCTGTGAAGTAAAGCTTGCCATATATTCCCGCAGTTTGTAGGCCAAGATTTCTTTGACCCCAGGCTTGAGGCCACGATGAGAATTACAAGGGGTGAAGTGAGGCAAGGAAAACAGACTGTTGGAGTATGGCCTGAATATGCGTGTGCTGGTTAGTAAAGCTTCTGAGCTACCAGGCACCGTAGTGAGCGACGCTTTTGTGCGTGGATTAATTAAAACCTGAGCTTTCCAGGCTGTGCGCACGCAACGAGCACGGTATGGTGTGGGATGGCTTGCAGCAGTACTACGCTGAGTAAAAGCGGAAGGAATTAGTGCAAGCAGAAGCTCCAGCAGAGCCCATCAGCATGCAACTGCGAACGGCGGACTAGTTCAGGCGCACATTGAGGTCGGAAGCTTGGCTGTAATTCAGCAAGTGAAAATTGCAGTGAAAGCGAAGGTTTTAAATAAAACGCTGAAGGGCATTGATTTAATAATGGGCATGGATTGCCTTAGAGGTATGCAAGCAAACCTCAAGTGCGGCCAGGCAGTCTGTGAAGTGCAGCTTCAAGGGAAGGCAAGTGCAACGTTTGGGTTGCAGTTAGGAATTATCTGAGTTGGTTATTCATCCTTGCCTTTTGAACACTGAACCTGCCAGGTTCTAGGCTTATTGTATTTATTAGTATTTGTAACATCACTACGCTAATGGTTGGGGCTGAGGGCCTCTGAACCGCCAGCTGTGTAGTTGGCTCAGCAGTGAACTCGCCCACTCGTTGGTGCTCCTAGGTGAGAGATCACCAAATACATTGCAGCAAGGAAGCTGAGGCCAATTAATGATGATGATGGCCAGGAGGATGGGCACATGGTGTCCTGCTCTGTAGAGCAGCTCAGGGATGCTGGGAAGACAGAAGTATTGTCCCCAAAGCAAGCAGCCAAGTTATTGAAGCAAGGCGCAGCAAGCTGGCTCATGCTCGTGCAAAAGGATCAGTTTGGAATAGACCAGGGCACGACCTGCGCAATTATGGTCGCAGGCCAGGAAGAGGTCTAGTGGCTCCAGAGGTGGTGGAAAAGATGAGTTTAAGGATGTCTTTGAGCCGGTTGATGCGAACCCACCAGCAAGGGGAGGGGTAGACCACGTGATCAGGCTGCAGCAGGGGATTGAGAATGTGTATTGACTATAGGCTATAGGGCACTAAATAAAACCACAGTGCGAGATAGGTACCCTCTGCCACGCACGCATAGATGATTTGCTGGACAGGCTGCACGGTTGCAAGATTTTTTTCGTCCTTAGACTTATAGGCAGGCTATCATCAGTTACGTATAAATGATGAGGATAAGCTTAAGACAGCCATGATTACTCCTATGGGACAATTTCAGTGGAAGGTGTTGTGTTTTGGGCTGATGAATGCACTGGCCACTTTCCAGAGAGTCATGAACCAGATCTTTCAAGAGCACATAGGGGAAATTGTGCTAGTATATCTGCTGGATGACATACTGGTCATGTCACGCACACACGCCAGAAGAGCATGAGAAGCACTTGCGCACTTGCGCACTGTGCTAGAGGTGTTGAGGCAGCACAAGCTTAGTAAGTGCGAGCTCAACAGACCTGAGTTGCATTTCCTTGGCCACGTAGTTGGCAGAGAAGGGGTTAAAGTTGATCCATTGAAGGTAGCTGTGATAGTCAAATGGCCAGTACCTAACAGCTTGAAGGAATTGCAAGCCTTCTTAGGACTTGGGAATTATTTCCGCAAATTTGTCAACCATTTCAGTACAATGGTTGCTCCTCTGACGGCTCTTACGAGGAAGGATACTGCAAGGCAGTATAAGTGGGATGACTGGGGTCAGGCGGAGCTCACAGCATTTGAACAATTAAAGGAGGCACTCATCAGTGCTCCTGTTCTTGCTGTACTTAATCGGGACCAGCCATTCCAAGTACACACTGATGCATCTGTTGTGGGAACGGGTGGTGTACTAGTACAAGGTAGTTGCGTAGTGCGTGGCGTATACAAGTAGTAAATACACACAAACTTTGCCATTACAGAACAGGAGTTGTTAGCTCTTGTGCGAGCCTTGCAGGCATGGAGGTGTTACCTAGATTGTACACAGAAACAAGATTGCCGACGGACCACAACCCTTTGGTGTATTTACAAACGCAAAAAATGCTGTCTAGGAGACAAGCAAGGTGGATGGAATTTTTGTCCAGGCTCCCGTTTGTAATTAAGTACACGCCAGGGAAGACACATGTGGCAGATCCGGTCAGCCGCAACCCTCTGTTGTATGAGGAAGAAACACCCACGGATGTGATCTCTGTTGCAGCAGGATTGCTGGGTGCAGTAGTTGCGGTCTGTACAGGCATGGTTACGCGTGGTAGAGCTTTGAGAGAGGCAAGAAATCAAGAAGGAGAGGACCCTGAGATTAAGCTTTCTCTACCACAGGCTTCCACACCCAACCTTGAGCCAGGTGGGGGGGAGCGTAAGTCTGACACTCAGTCACTAGGGACGCCTTGTGACCGGGAGTGGACAGCAGGGGCGTACCATGATGAAGGAGGAAGCCTACCATTGCGGATAAAGCAGGCATACCGATTTGCTGTGCAGGAGTTTACGCACAACAGCTTAAGATGCGTGACGGAATATGGATGCTTGGCTGTAAGATAGTGGTACCACAGGACAAGGCCTTACGTGCACAGATAATGCAGACTTGTCACAACGATGCCATGAGTGGGCACGTGGGTATTACTAAGACGCTCCATCTGGTGTCCAGGCATTTTCAGTGGGAAAATATGCGGACAGATGTTGAGGATTATGTTAGGCATTGTGATGCTTGCCAGGTGAATAAAGCGAGCACAAAGGCGTATGCAGGAAAGTTGCAACCTTTGTCTATTCCTGGCAGGAGGTGGGAGCA
>Ga0307945_1000885_pt1 | contig 22306 bp, 24 predicted proteins | sample OrgLakmetagen228_FD_201818 | JGI IMG/M metagenome (GOLD analysis project Ga0307945, IMG submission 201818) | Saline water microbial communities from Organic Lake, Antarctica - #228 | ecosystem: Environmental > Aquatic > Non-marine Saline and Alkaline > Saline | place: Antarctica: Organic Lake...
TACCCCCTATCCCTTTGCTCCTCCTACCACGCTGGCTCCCCTTCAACCCTGCCCCCCCTCAACGCACACTCTACCTCCTCGTCTCCTCCAGCGCCTCTCCCATCCTCGGCCCTGCCCATGCCCCCTGGGCCTATTTCTGTGATGGATGATCTCGCACAGTGCAGCGCCTGGCAGGTGAGGCTTTTTCCTTAAATTTTGTCGTTGTTTCCTGTGCACCGGCACCTGCCGCGTGCCGACAGGCCGATGCTAGTGATGGACAACCTCGTGCAGTGCAGCATATTTGCTGGTCAGGCTGTTTTTGTAGATCTCTTTGCGGTTTTGTGTGCACCAGCATCCATGCAATACCGCTCTTGCGCCTAGCGGTGCCTGGCAGGTGGGAATGTGTTTACTTGCTTGAGTCCTTTATGAAGGGTTGAAGCTTGCTGTGGATTGTTGAGCAGCCTGCAACAGGTTGATGTACTGAACTTTTTGAACGCCCGGCAGCGCCCGTGCGCCTGGTTGGTCAGAAATTTATTGGTCTAGATTGAATATTACCATGCTAGCCTCTGCTATTGTTTTTGCATGGTCTTAGATTTCTAGCAGCGGTTTATGCATCAATGCATGTATTGATGCTAGCAATGACTGCAGGTGAAAGTCCTTTCCTTCTCTGCATAGTTGCAGCTGCCCTCCCACAATCCATTCTTTAAAAATACTCCCACAAGAAGAGTATGCTTCTGGGTAGGATACCGTGGTCTTTGTCGCTCCTTACTGCCACAGCCCTGTTACCAATGCCGTCTATTTGGCCAACCCCGCAAAGGTAACAACGTGTCAGGTAGCACAAGCAATGATCACAACCCATTGGCATTGACAATTAGCTCTGCCGCAGCAGCGATTCTACTTGCTGTTTTCAAGCAGGCAGTGGATTTCGTATCGCTACACTCATGTGATCTGAGCGGGCCAACCGTATTGCTCAGCATGCTTCCCGGGATAAGCATGCCTGCTTTTCTCATGTAGGTGGTGCCTTTACCAACTTACCCCTCTCTTTCACACACACTCTCTCTCTCTCTCCCTCTCTCTCTCTCTCTCTCTCTCTCTCTCTCTCTCTCTCTCTCTTTCACACAATCTCTCTCTCTCTCTCTCTCTCTCTCTCTCTCTCTCTCTCACACACTCTCTCTCTCTCTCTCTCTCTCTCTCTCTTTCACACTCTCTCTCTCTCTCTCTCTCTCTCTCTCTCTCTCTCTCTCTCTCCCCGCTCCCCCTCTTTCACATACTCTCTCTCTCTCTCTCTCTCTCTCTCTCTCTCTCTCTCTCTCCCCGCTCCCCCTCTTTCACATACTCTCTCTCTCTCTCTCTCTATCACACACACACACACACACACTCTCTCTCTCTCTCTCTCTCTCTCTCTCTCTCTCTCCCCGCTCCCCCTCTTTCACATACTCTCTCTCTCTCTCTCTCTTTCACACACACTCACACACACACTCTCTCTCTCTCTCTTTCCTCTTCCCGAAACTCGCAGGTGCCATTGTGGGCCTATTCACGCCTGGTGGCGGAGCTACACTTGGAGGTCCACCTAGTGGAAGCTGTGCTATCCTGGTTCCGGTCACCCCTCACCCCCCAATACCCACACACAACTATTGAAAAGCACCCCTGTGCACCGCCACAAGTGACGAAAATAGCTACCCACAGCAGTCCAAGCAGCAGTCACAGTAATGCGACCTTTTTGGCAGAGGCCCTGGCAGAGTGGCCTCCTCTTGCGGTAGGCGTGCTTGCAGAGCTGTGCCCCCCCCTCACTCCTCCTGCCCAAATCCACGAGGTACCATCACCTTCTGATGGGGGCCATGCTATGGCTCAGCTTGCATTTTGTACTGATGGTAAGAGAGGAGGGGGCTGGGGGGCTTTGCTGTGTGTTTCTGTTGTTGAAGTACACAAGAGAGAAGGAAAGCGGAATTTCCATTTGCAAGCTGACAAGCTGTGTTTCTGTTGTTAAAATACACAAGAGAGAACAAAAGCGGAATATCCATTTGCAAGCTGACAGCGTTATGCAATAATGCAATACAAGTCCACAAAGCACGCAAGCAGCCTCATTGTTGCCCATGTTCGGTAGCTAAACAGAAGCATACACGTATGCAAATAAACACTCACACATGCACTCACACATGTATACACACACATGCGCACACACACATACGCACACACCCCAAACACGCACATATGTAATTGCAGCCACGCCCAATGTCGTGCACAGCTCTCTTCCCGTTCTGTGGTCCGCACTCAACACCCTAGCGCTGTTGCAACATGAGCCTGCCACCAACACCACCAGCACCACCGCCGCCATTGAAAACAGCAGAGGTGAGCCTGCCACCAACACCTCACCCACTGCACCTCAGCCCAGACGCCATGACAGCTCAACAAACCAAGCCCCTTCCGCGCCACACAGCAGCCCTAACAGTTGCTGCAATGCACCAGCATGCGTACGCCAGCTCCGGTGCTTGCTGACCCTTTGTTTGACAGCTCGCTGGGCCCTTCATCATCTGAGCTCTCAACCCCAGCCCACAGACCCCTCCCCGTCTGCTCCATCAGACAGCAACCTACGCACGCCTACCAGCAGCAGCACACCCAAAACCAAGTCACACCCCCTCGGTCAGTGCACCAACAGCAGCAGCAAAAGCAGCGACAGCAGCTGTAGCAGTGGGCCTTCGATGATTGTACTGTCACAGCTGGCGCTAGCACAACTAGAGCACAAGCTGCATGCCTGGCAAGGGTGCCTCCAGGATACGACCCCGGACCTGGGCTCTGAGCAGGGGCAGCAGCAGCTCCTGCGGCAGCAGCAACAGCGTCGCCTGTGCCTTCAAGAGCTGCATGCACAGCTGGCAGCATTAAACACGCAACTGCTACAGCAGCAGCAGCAGCAGCGGCACAGTGGGAAGGATGGTGCGCCCCTGCCTGCCAGCCTGCGCTCTTCTTTGCAACGCAGCTTGGAGGCCCTCCTAAGAGCACAGAGCAATCCGCTGAGCTCACTGCAGCAGCAGCCTTCCCGTGCACAGGCACAACCCTCCCTTTCTCCCGTCCCTACCGATCAGCAGCAGCAGCAGCAGCATCCGCCTTCTCCCTCAGCTGCACCCTCTGTCCCTTCCACATCTCCACCGCACACACAACTTGAAGACGGCCCTCAGATTGCAGGCGGTGTCTGTGGCGGGAATTGCATGGCCTGGTTGGGTGTCTTCGGGAGGGTGGGCGAGGGTTTTGGCAGTCAAGGGCTGCACAATTGGGCTTTGGTGCACGACAGCAGCAACAACAGCAGCAGCAGCAGCAGTAGTTTGGAGGCGGTGCATGCAGCTCCGCTGAGTGTGTGCAAACTCGGGCAGAGTGGGGGGAGAGGGGAGGCGGGGGAGGACTTGAGCATGGAAATGGGAGTGGCAGAGGTTGTAGAGGGAGGAGGAGGGAGGGGAGACAGGCTGGTGCAGGGTGGCTTAGCAAAGGGGAGCAGCAGGAGAGGGAAGCGAGGGCTAGTGCCTCAGGTGGATCAGGTGGATCAGGTGTCAGGGGCACAGCTGCCGCAAGAGCAGCTACAGCAGCAGCAACAGCGGCCACAGCCACAGCAGCAACAGCAGCAGCCGCAGCTGCAGCAGCCGCAGCAGCAATTGCCACAGGAGCAGGGAGATCAGCAGCTGGGCCATGGGCAGCAGGCTGGTGAGGATTGGCAAGGGCTGTTCGGCCTGCAGGTGCCTCTTCAGTCGCATTGCAACATGCCTTCTCCCCTCATGCGCGCGATGGAAGCAGCCACAGCGCAAAAGGTTGCCGCCGCTGCTGCTGCTGCTGCTGCCACTGCTGCTAGCACGGCCCCTCCTGCACACGCACAGGAGGGAGGGGGATTGGGCACGAGTGGGGGATCAAGTCGCTCTGGGTCGGCCACGGCAAGCCTGCTCGCAGCCCTCAGTGGGGCAAGCAACGCACACAGCGTGCCTGAGAGGGCACTTCACACGTCTGTCAGCGGGCTTGTGCTGGAAGGGGACACAGCAGTGGGTGAGGAGGGCAGGGGAGAGGGAGAAGAGGAGAGGCAAGCTGTGGGCAAAGTGCACACAGCCCCGTCAGCGCACACACCAGAGGGTGTGGGTTTGCACCAGGGCAGCGATGCTGCTGGTTTTACAGCAAACGACTGTGGCCCCCTCGTTACTGACACACCTGCTAGCCCGGGAGTACTTCCTACGCTTTCACAGGTTGCAGAGGAGGCATGTGTGGTGCACACACTCTGTGCAGCGAGCCCTGCAGCCGCAGCTGCAAGCATTGGCAACGGCACAGGCACAGCAGCAGCACCTCCAGGGGCACTCAACCCCCCAGTGACCCTGAGCCTGCGTGCTGTGTGGCAGCAGCACGTGGGTGGGCTGGTGTGTGGCCTGCTCACTCCTGGCATGCCGTGCCCCTGGGCCAGCCTTCAGCAGCGCGCGGTTGTGGAGGCAGCCGCGGCCAGCTGCTACGGCCCCCTCCGTGTGTGCCTTGCCCTCCTTGAGCTTGCAGCACACACCCACGCGCTCAGCAGTCAGTGGTCTACAGAGGATGGGCAGAGGGGTGGGGAGGCTCGGTGTGCCCACACAGCAGCAGACCCTGTAGCGATTGGGAGGGGAGTAGGAGGGGGTGAGGGGGGTTCACAGGAAAGGCACCCAAGCGTTGTGTTGTCCTTGCTGCTCAATATGGTGGGCAGCAGCGTGGGAAGGGTCAGTGTGCCTGCGCAGCAGCAGGCCCTTCAATTGGCAGCTCGCAAGGGGTCCCAATTCGGCAGGTGATCACACTGTCTGCAATGTTCTTTTCTCTTATTGGGCAGGTGTGCTGTGCACGCGTGTACATGCTGCTTAGGAGCAAGCAAGGGGACACAAGCAATAAGATCCTCTGAGAGCTTGCTTTCACATTGACTCTAACCAGGAAGGGTGGTGACATTGCATGCTTGCTTTACCTTGCCCGTTTTGTGTTGAGCTGCTATAGGACGTGCCTCTGCCCAAACTTGAGCACAGACAGTCATAGTTGTTAGGAAGGATCTCCTAATATCCTGGCCTAACGTCCCTCTGCAGGCTTGATGATGCACATTTCCAGCACTGACCGCACAGACAGTCATAGTTGTTACAAAGGATCTCCTATTATCCTGGCCGAACGTCCCTCTCTGCAGGCTGATGATGCACATTTCCAGCACTGACCGCCTCGTGTCCAGTGCGCAGCGTGCCCTTGTGGCGTGCTGCAACCGCATGGTCGCTCGAAGCCGTCATGCTTCAGGGGTAAGTGAGCAGGGGGGACACAAAAGAAGGAAGGGTCATGCTTCAGGGAAAGAAGGAAGGGTCGTGCTTCAGGGATGGTTCAGGGAAAGAAGGAAGGGTCATGCTTCAGGGGTGAGCAGGGGCAGGAAAAAGGGGGGGAAATCCAAATGCAAATCCAAAAATCCAAAAATCTACAATTGGGCCAGGCTGGTATTGAAAATGCACCTGGCGTGATTGGGGAAAGGAACAAGCTGCGAAGTTCGAAAGTTTGGGCGAGGTTGTTTGGTAACGCAGGATGTGGGGAGCAACGCCTGTGCCTGCTTCACCCCATTCTATACTTCAGCCTGGTCACCTGCTACAGATCCTTGGCTCAATGCATGAAGTAATGTCAGAAACAGGAGGAACTGTCCTAGATATCCACTGTTGTGTTAAGGCGATTGAGCACAGGGCAATAAGCCGGAGAAGGCGACGTGTTTTTTGCAGCAACAAATGGTTCAGCTTTGTTGAACAGGTCGTACTACTCTTCTGCCTACATGTGTACTAGAGCTAGGAACAAGGGTGGGCAGTCAGCCCTACACTGAGCGAGGAAACTGTCGCAAAAAGCTGTGTAAGCAAACGACGGGGCCTGAGTAATGAACACAGATGTGCCAATCCAATTCCCAAATGTTTCATTTGTTATTTATTTCGGCTGATGACCTGGGGGAAAAACAAGCCCAAGAGGCACAGCTAGAAGCAGAGAGGCTAAGGACACATCACGCCCCTTCTTTTCCCGTTCGTTAGCTGTAGGTGATCCTTTGGGGGGTGGGAAGCAATTGAGGCACGACTGACAGCAGATAGGCTGGAGCAGCATGACGCCCCTCTGTTTACTTTTTTGTAGGTTGCGTTGGGGGGAGCACAGGAGGCACAGCTAGAAGCAGAAGCTGCCTTGGAGCTCCTGCCGCATGCGATGCTTCTGCCGAGGCTCCTGGTGCAGGTGAGGGGCAGGAGACGAGACATGTCATGCTTTCGTTGCATTCATGTGTTTGCGTCAAGCAAACGTCTTGTTTTTAGATTTGTCAGGCAGTTTTCCACTCTTAGCCCCTACTCTACGCGCAAATACAGTGCTTCTGCCTCAACTCCTGGTGCAGTGAGGGGCAGGAGACGAGACGTGTCAGGCTTTATCCCATTCGTAAAAGGCATCCCTATTATCTTGCACTTGTCCCTTGCATCAAAGCACGTGCCTCCACAGTGTCAACCCTTTCCACTACATTTGTCCACCTCACTTCTAAGCAACCAGGCTTGAACTCAGAGTTAGCATGCAGTTCTCACTTTCCTAGCCCCGACTCTTTGCACAAGCTGTCTTCCTTCTGTGCGCACTCAAACACAAAAATCCACACGTCTCATTCTCCTCTTCTCCCTGTAACACACACGCACACACATAGATACATTTTCATGTAATCACACAGACACAGACACAGAGACACAGACACCTTCACACAATAGAATCAGTCCCTCACTTTCAACCTTCTCGTGTGAAATTCTTGCAGCGACTAGTGCTAGATGCAGTACGCCACCCCGGCCAGCTGCCCCTGCTGCTACGCCTTCTGGGCGGTGCCTTACGTCCCGCTGCAATTCTACCTCCCACAGCCACAGCACCAACAGAAGCTACACCGCACCCGGCCCCCCTACCAACAGCACAGTCCTACCTCCCTCCTCCTGTCTATAAGGCGCTCCCCGCCTTGCATACACCCTCACCCACTCAGGCGATGGCAGCGCAACAGCAACACAGGCCTTTAAATGCGCTGCTGGTGGTGCTGCGAGAGGTGCTGGGGGTGAGTGATCATGGCACAGGGTCGCTGGACGCGCAGCAGCAGCAGCAGCAGCAGCAGCAGCAGCAGCAGCAGGTAGGGGAACAGCAGGTGGAGAGGGAGCATGCCTCCCAGCAACAGCCAATGGCGATGCAGCAGCCAACGCAGGTGCAGCAGCTGGCGCCAAAGCAGCAGGCTCAGATCCATGGACAGGCTGAGCACCGTGCATTCCTGAGCCTGCTTTCCGGGCTGCTTGGGGAGCAGGGAGGGCAAGCAGGTTGTTGATGTGGGGGGGGCTCTCGTGTATGGCTTTCTAGCATGTATGTGTGTTTGTGTGTTTTTTTGGCACAAAAGCCATCGTGAAACAAGGCTCTTGTTTTTCAGGTCTGTTTGCATCAGTGGTATTCAAAAGGCAGGATGTGGTGCCGCAGGGTGTTTTTGAAATAGGAATTGACTGCCTACGAAGATTAGTAACTGGGTTGCTGAAAGTAACAGCAATAGCGCTATGAATTTCCGTTCTGCACGCTGCTTCTGCATGGAACAGGTGGCGACGCACTGACTGGCCTAGTGTCGAGGTCCCAGCTGCTGGAGTGTGTGGCCTTGCCTTGCCTTGAGCAAGCGCAGGGGCATTTGGAAGAGCAGGTGCGGTGAAAGGTGGAAGGTTTGGGATCGCTCGATTATGTCAGATGAAGGAGAAATGGAACGGTACAAAAAGAGGTGCTGATTCAGATCTAGATGTTTAAAGAAATGTATTGTAATCAGGGGTTGGACCAAACAAATCAGGGGTGATAGAGGCACACGTGTGGGGATAGGACGGCCTTTACTACGTCGTTACTTGCTACGCCTTTTTTGTAGATGAAAGCTGGTGGTATGGAAAACATAGCGACGAGATGAATCAGCTTAAATTTGGCAAAATAGCAGCAAAGACTTCATTGCGTGCCTGCAATGATAGTCGAAGAGCCCTTAAGCCAGCCCGTATTTACATTTGAGTTTTTGAAGCAGAAACTAAATTTAGTGTTAATTTCCTTTTTATCACATTTAATGCCTAACCTACAAAAGCGACGTTGGAATTTTGCTAATACTGCCCCCTATAAGCTTGCCATGATGACACACAAACAGATCCACATAGGTACATCAAAGCATACAAAGCACGTTTTTGGTGAGGTTCTAGCTCGTGTGGGCATCAATTGAGAGTCCTTCCTTCACACACGGTAATCCTCACTTGAGTGTGGACTTCATTATAGTCCTACTCAAAATGCCCCTCATATCCCCTTCCCTCATATTCCCTTCGTATTCCCTTCATACTTCCTCATATTCCCTCATATTCTTTTCCCTCATATTCCCTTCCCTGCAATTCACCCTCGCAGGCCCGCCTATCCCTTACAGTGCTATCCCACCTTCTTAAGAACAGCGACAGCTCAGCAGCCAAGCACCCCCCTCTCCAGCCCTCTTCAGCCGTGCCAGCAACAAACAGCCCTCAACTTCATCAAATGCAGCCCCACCTCCCACGGCAGCACGATGCGTCGTGGTTGGCAAGTGCTCAGCAGGATCCTGCATGTGGGTTTGTCAAAGGCGTGTGCCTGGAACTGCTGCTAGAACAAGGGGAGCGCAGAAAATGGGGTGGGCAAAACAGGGCGCCTGCTGCTCTTACATCCACGTCTGGGCAGCTGCTACCCTCCATCACAAGCAGTGCCAGCGCTGCTCCCACCCCTATTGCAAGGCTCGTTGTGGGTCTTTCATGCATGCTACAAAGGCTGCGTCATAACTCTTGCGAACAAGTGAGTCCGTGTGAACACAAGGAATCTGTGAACACAAGGAATATTGAATGATGTTCTTGTTCCGTGGCTTTTTTGCCTGCCAGAGGATCTATATGACCTTTGGCTGTATTATTGCACGTGTAGCTTGACGTACTTGGACCAGGAAAGGGGGCTGGAGATGAGAATTAAGTTATGTGTTGGCAAGTCAAGATCTGTACGAATATGCATGCAAGACAAGACTCAAATCTGTTTTTGGGGAGAATGCCCTGTTTTTTGGGAGAATGCAGTGTGTGTGAGGTGGCTTTGCACAGGAGGTAAAACCGGCTGTGTTGCTCGTTCATATGCAGCCATCAATCACAGACAGAGCACGTGTGTGAACCACGCATCGTGTTAGGCCTATGTTTGTTTAGGCTGAAGTCACCTGCGGACCAAGTCATGCTTGCCGTGCATGATCGGAATGGATTTGGCAACTTCATTCTGCTCCTTGCGTGATTACCCTTTCCACCATGCTTTGAGCATTTTTGCGGTGGGATAGTGGTGCTGCACCACACTAAGTGAGGAGGCTGTGCTGCACCACACTAACTGCACCACACTGCACCACACTAACTAAGGAGAGTGTGCTGCATCACACTAACTGAGGAGGGTGTGATGCATCACACTAACTGCATCACACTAACTGCACCACACTGCACCACACTAACTGCGCCACACTAACTGAGGTGGGTGTGCATCACATCATTCAAGCTCTCACCTTCACTCGTGCTTTTGCACAAAAACCCACCGCCTGTGCAGCGCTACAACTTGCTATCTCTTGAGCTCTCACCTTCAACCATGCTCTTCTCTGCATTATCATTGTGCTCCTCCAACACCTTATGCTTGTGCAGGGCGTGCTGGACGCCACAAGCATCGAGCTAGCCACACGTCTCATAGATTCCCTGGTGTGTAGTCTGACTGACCTGTCAGCCTCCCTGCAAGCAATGCAGCAGCAGCAGCAGCAACAGCAACCACAATCACTGCACAAGCAGAAGCATGATCACCATACGCCAATATGGGCGCCCGCACTCATGCTAGCACTGTCTGAGATCATAATAGGCGCGTGTCGTAGCAGCAGCAGCAGCAGCAGCAGCAGTTGTGCGCACCACAGAGGCGTGTTGCTGTCCTTGCTTCCCCTCCTAGAGATAGGCAGAACGCTTGGGGCGTCTCCTGCAAGGTGAATTTAGAAACGGGATGCCAATATTACAAAGTTGACTTCTCTGATAATTCGCCTTTTGTTTGAAGTTGTAGAAATATGATTCAATGGATCCTGGACTACAGCTCGTCTATTAAAAGTGGTTTACACTCATCTGTAGCCCAGCTTCGGCGTCCCTTCACCACTGGCTCTCAATGCCTGTTCTACATCCGCACTCCTTCCTACTGATCACTGATCTATTTTCACCACCACCCTCCCGTTACCTGCAGCTCTCCTGACGATGAAGAAGCAGGGGGTAGTGCAGGCCTGTCCCGTCTGTTAGTACCACCTTCATTGTGGCGCCCTGCTGCAAGCTGTGGGGCTGTGCAGCGCCAGCAGTGCGCCCGGCAGCAGGTAGGGTGATGTATTTTAATTGCCTGCTTTCTTAGGGTGAGTTTAAGGCGCAGGGCATGTTGAGCTCTGGAAGCTGCTGGTCCATGCAGCATGACATAAACAGGATATCTTGGCTGCCAAAGCCCATAGTATTGGGATTGTTAGTAAGGACTGACATTGAATCAATGTGCACAAGAGCAGACATAGTGCTGTTGCCGTACTTACATGCTGAGCTTAGGCACTGAAATGTGTCTCCTGATAGCTTGAAGTGTTTATCACAAAAAGTTGCGCTTCTCTAACTTAGACGTAGGGGTGGCAAGTATCGGTACGATAATTTACATACCGGAAGCAGATCAACACTTCTTATATAAGTGTAGCATTTCATGACAGTTAATCACGACAGTGACAGACAACAAAAGCTTTTTACATTCCCTATTTCTGAGTTTGTATGTCTTGACAGATGACAGGGTAAAAAAACATTTGGCCAAATTTGTCTCACTCACATCGCTTGCAAATTGATTGCTCAGTGACCTGGTTGCAACATATGTTCTACTTTCCTGAACTTAAGTTGGTCCAGTCTATTTAGAAAGTGTATTTAATGAACAAGCCGGGAGCTACAACCACAATCTCTTTGAAATCGGTCATGTAATCTAAGGCAGAAGCATTTTGCTTTTTTGGACACTTCTGGTATCAGCAAGTCAACCCCCCCTGTCTGTCCCTAATATTTCAAGGCGCAAACAAGTTAGCACCTGCCCCTTTGTTCCCAGGTTTCAGAGGCCCTGAGTTTTGCCTCCAGCTCCGAGCGTCACGCCTCCCTGCTGGGTAGTTGCATTCTTGAGGGCCTGTTGGAGCAGTATGAGGATGAGCAGGCAGAGGCACAGGAAGCTGCAGGCCTTGCCCCTCTGGGTGGCACACGCATAGACAACAACGGGCCTATCTCTGACCAAGTGTCACAGACACCACCCGCTTCTCACTTCGCCTTGGTGGAGGTGCAGAAAGTGCTCAGGCAAGGAGGGGCAGCGATCGCAGCACAGACAGGAGTGGGAGCAGGAGCAGCACGTATTGAGCACCGCCCGCAACACTCCACTGCCCACGTGGTGGCTCGCACCATGCAGCGGGCCCTGGCTCGCCACCAGCCGGCCCCCATGCGTGCAGCATTGTTGTCTGGCTTGGCAGAGCTGCTGCCTCTTTGGTCGGCCTCCCAGGCTGCACGCGGCATCGGGCTTGCCCTGCCGCTGCTTGTTTGTGCGTATGGTATGGTGCAGGAGGGGGCGGGCTGTCAGGTTGCAAGCTGGGCACGTAAAAGTGCAGCTGCGTTTGAGGACAGGGGTGTCAGAGCAGGTGGTGGTGGTGCAGCGGCTGCTGCTACTGTGGAGGATGGTTGTGTCCCTCAAACACTCCCACACGTGCCAGTGGCACGCATTATTGCACAGCACCTGCTCTGTCCCTCTGTGGGTGACAATGAGGGGAGGGCGGCAGCACCTGAGTTTGAGAGATTGCACACCCTGCCATGCGGCGGGTTGAGCTGCCTGACGGTTGGTTACGTCCTGCACCTGTTGTGCAGCGCAGTCCTCTTAGCAGTCCTTGATCCCACCTCAGAGGTGGAAGGTTCTGAAGAAGGTACTCCTGGCGGTCGTTCAGGCGGCCGTGGCGTCAGTGGTGGCCAGGAGGGGATCAACCTTCAGGACAGCAGCAGCAAGAGGAACAGCCTCAGTTGCCGGCAGGCAGTTGCAGATCGCTGCGCTCAGCACGTGCTAGCGGCCGTCCAAAGGTGGTTGCCTGCTGAGGCAGGGCACGCCCAGAACAAGCCTAGTGCAGCAGCGCAGCCAGTGCAACCAGTGGAGGCAGGTGAAGCAGGGCACTGCGGGAGTTCTGTCCTTGCGGCTGGCCAGCGGTGGACTGTGGCCTGCGTGTGCTTGCGCAACCTGCTGTGCTGTGCTGGGGCCCTGCAGAGCAGCCGAGGAGTAGAAGCAGCCCCGCTGCAAGTGGCGCTGTTGCTGTTGATGCGGGTGGTAGTCACACCGCCGCTTCTGCTACCACGTCGCAATGCTGCTGAGAGTGGCGGTGGATCTGGTGCTCAGGAGGGATCAATAGAGATGGAGGGGGCACTGCAGTGTTTTGGTGTTGAGGATTGCTTGACTATGATGGGGTGCTCTTACCTCGAGGTCCTGCATGCTGTGCGTGCAGTATTGCAGCCAAGTGAAGGAGGGCATGGTAATTCTTTCCCGGGAGGTGTGCGCTCCCTCAAGCTAGCAGCTGTTGAGATGGCGGAAGATTTTTTCGCCAGCCAAGGAGGCAACGTTGATGCTATTGAGCAAATATTCTTGTAGGTTATAGGACAGCTTGCCGGCCGGCTGATGTGTTGTTTTGATGGGTCTTAAAACTCTACTGGTTGCTAGGCCATAACGAATGGTTGGTTATGCAGTCGTAATTGGCAAACAACGGAACAGATCTAGCTAGATTGGTTTGGTTTTGCATTTATATGTACAACACGCTGGAGCCTCTTTGAAAGTTCTTTGGCGAGTTGTGAGCATTTAAGGTTTACAGGTTAAGCCATCAGTCAAAATGTGCGACTGCTAGGCTGCGTATGTATAACACGTAAAAATTGTGATAATTGCTGTTGTAGCACCAGACTTATAGCACCGACAAGAAGAAAACCCTCGGAAAGGGAAAAAAGGCACAATGCAGTACTGATTAAAATCAGTGAACAATCAAGCAGCTGCCAGGACCAACCGACCGCATTAAATCAAAGAGGGGTATCTTCTGTTGGATAACACACTGAGGATACTAGGAATGAGGACTTTTGCTGCGGGCCCGCTGCTAGATGAACTCTGAATTAGAACTTGCCTGGCTAAGACTGCAAAATCGCGTATAAAGAGCGCAATTGCAGCAAAATTGTGAGCATTCAAAACTGTCTATTTGCAGCAGACGCTTGTGTCATTTGAATGCCAGGAATGTTTTTGTGCGCCCGTTGTTTAAATTAGGAAATTATTCTGAGTGGGCAAATATTTATGGCGAGTTGCAATTTCAATGTCGCGACCCCCAGACCGGAAAATTTTTCTTCAAATACCGGAAAACCGGGAAAACCTATAATTTAGTCAAATAAGTCAAACAAAGAGTGGTGGAGGAGAAGGAGCATGGATGACCTCCTGGTGCCTGTGCACCGTCCCTACTCCAAGCATCTTAGGGAGCGCATGTATTCTTGTATGTAGTGAAAGGCTGAAGCTGCAGCAACATTGCCACAGAGTTAGGAGGTCATCCCTGCAAGCGGACAGTGGAGATGATTGTGGGAGCCTTCCTGCACCATCAAGAAGTCCGTCAGCCTACAGGCAAAGAGGGCACACGCAGCTCCCTGAGGAAGCATGATGCAACTGCAGCCCAGGAGCTTTTGCACATCGTGACAGGTGCTTGCACAGCGTTGGCACCCAGCAGTACCCCACAGCCAGGCTCAGGGCAGCGCCAGCGGCCATGGCTGTCAAACACCTCCTCCTCCTTCTCCTCCTCTTCGTCAGAGTCTGTGCTGGTGCTGGATGATGGTATGGCGGGAGGGGAAGGTGGCCTGGCGCTTGAGGGAGGAGGAGGAGGCACCACGCTCCTGCGCCGCATTCAGCTGCACGCCCCTAGTCCGCATCCCGACAAGGAGTTTAAGGTTTTTTTTGGTTTTTTAAATGTTTTATCCGGTTTTGGCTCGGTTTTGCCGGTTTTTCTGGTTTTGGGCAAAAAAAATGTTTGGGCGCGACATTGAAATTGCAACTCGCCATAAGGGGAGGGAACTCAACGCCGTGATCCATGCAAGTTCATGACCACTTCAAACAGTACATGAAGTCTGTAAAATATTAATTTACATTATATCACAATTCATTAGGTAATTAGCTGATATCTGCCCTTTCCTTCTGCAGCATGGGCTTGTGGAGAGTGCGTGGTGCGTTCATGGATTGCCTACTGATCTGTGTGTGTGTGAGTGTGTGTGTGTGTTAGGGTGTGTGTTTTGTGCGTGTGTGTGCGCCTTACCTGAGAATGACGGAACACACGCACGTTGTGCCGTGCAGCGGGCTCCTTCCTGACTGGCTTTGGGATTTGCGCGGGCATAGCGCTGTACCAAATACGTCAAGACATTAAGGAGAGCCATGAGGTTATTTCTTCGCAGGTGAGACATGTCATGGAGTGGTGCTGGTTATTTCAGACCTTCGTGTGCTTGCGATGTGCGTTTGTGATGCAAGTGCGCATGCGTGGGATAATGGCCAACAACGTGGAAGCGCACAGTGTCAGGGCGACAGTAATGTATGTTTGATGTTGTGGCACGATTAGCTGTCTTAACTGCTTTAATCTTGAAGCCAGTCAATCAAGGCGTCACTTGCAGGCTCTTGCTTTCAATAGTTGTGAAAACCAGCGAGCCAGTATGTTAGTTTTAGCTTGATTATTGTTCATGCATCTACTAGCACTGCCAATACACCTAGAAGCATGTAGCGACATCTGACTGGAATTATTTTTGATAAGTGGAACCAGAAACATGGGCTGAAGAGTTCTGCTCTTGTCCTCTGCAAAAAACTATGATTGCATCTAGCTTCTCAGCCCAGCCCTCAGGTTCCCAGAAGAGTGATGAACATAAGCTTGGAGGAAAGTTGCTCCCCACTATCAAAAGTGTGGTGCAAAAAATAAGGGGGCTAGGCTACGTCACAAGGATTAGGCAGCGTCTATTTCTAACGTTTCACTGCGAAATTTGCTTGAATATGAGGGGTGGGTGCATGAAAGCAAGCTTTTATCCGACGTGCAAGAGCTTGTTGAGAACAGTGTTTTTAAGTCAGGGTAACTTGCTGGGCAAGCACATATATACCATAGTATCAGCTTAATGCTTTGTAAGCAAACGAGGTCCGAGGGTTTCAATGCAAGTTTGTCCTTATTGCAAGCTGGATTTCCTCGAGAAAACAGCCCAGCGAAACTGCTCAGATTGAAATGGGTTGCCCAATGTTCTAATCTTTCTAAATGCATTGTATTCAGAAACATAGGTTTGCAATTGGACCTTTGAATTGCCATGAAGATGATCCTTTCTTGCAAGGGTGTCAATTCGTCAAATGAACAGCAACAGTGAGAGTGCTTGGCTGTATTCACTTTGAAGTTTGGTGTAACATCTGCCCTCACTCTTCATCAACATTTAGTTTGAACCCTAGCAGTACTCCAACTAAGGTAAAAGGAACACAACCACTTCCATTCAGAAAGTTCGACCGCTTTACCGACAGAAGGTAAAGCTGGAGAGTTTGTGACTAGTAGTGAAGCAATATACTTGGTTTCTCTATGCAGCTGTCCCGGAACAATGTTGCAAGCCAACATAAGCTTTACGGTTCTGTGGAAGTCCCCACTTTCTAAATGAGGCAACAAAAAAAATTTATAATTACGAGAATGCGACTTAGGTATGTCAACAATTGTTTTTGCCTACGCCTGAAATAGCTTCAAAAATATTAAAAACACATTTAATACTTGTGACCTAAAATCAGCCCAGCCTGGTAACCCAGCGTTGGGGGCTGGATTTGTGCCAATTCCCCGCCTGGAAGGTGGCATGGGTGTAGAAATGCGGGTTTTGGTCCTAATTTCACCGATCCTTTTGTTATCAGAAAGGTTCAGGGTCAAACCATACCCATCAAAGCAAAAAAAGGGTGTTGGAAGTTTGCCCCTGAAGGACTTGGTGCGTGGGCCTGATTGCTGGGCAAAAATGCTGCATTTCTGGAAACCCTGGAAACACGCTTTTTGGCCACCACCTGAGTGCGGGAGCATTTCAGTATACTCCCAAGGCATGACCTGTCGAGTAGAATGGTCTGTAATGCTGGGGTTGGGCCGTGGTGGGTAGCGACAGCTGAGATTTTCAAATGCCATCTGCTCTGAAATTTTGCAGTAAACCCTTTCCAGGGACATGACAAACCAACTCATACTATGAACAACGTGCAGAGGAAAGTGAAATTTGTTTTTTACCATGTTCCAGCGCCAATCAAAGTATATAATTAATGAAAAATTGAATTAATTGCAAAAAACGCGCCCGGAAACCGTCAAGTGTGGTAAAGCCTTTGCATTTCGTAGTTTCCGTGCCAAAAGGGGGTCCAAAACCGGACCTTCACCCCAGACCCCCGGACCGTCCCCAAAGTGTTCCCAATATTATTGCAAACACCCCTGGTAAATTGCTGGTACCGGGGAGGGGCTTTTGGAAATCCACTTTCTGGCAGGAATTTCCACCCCGCGGCTGGGCACCTCCCGCCACAAACTGAGAGTGCAGGAGTGCTTAGATAAATTTATCTCGATAAGTTTCCTACATACATAAATGTACATTCTGCCTTGGGGCAAAAACTGTCACAGGGATGACTGGCCTGAGCCAAAAACAAGGTTCACAACCCTTTGTAGATATTGTGGAACTTTGAAATTTGGACTGCTTAGGCTTTTCCTCTCCGGCAGCGTCTCAATTTCGTCACCGTGCGTCACCTTTTTTTTGCACTTATGCATGTCAACCGTCCCGAGCAGTGCTTATACCTAAATTAATCAACATTCTCGCTGGTGCAAGAAACTTACACATTGCGCCTGAAGCTCAGGGTTTGTGGCTTAGGTGCTTGCCCGTTACACACCTCCTTTTTCCTTCTCTTTTCTATAATTGGCGTTTGATGTTTTAAATTTCTGATAAGGGCAATGAAGCCTTCCTTTCTCCTTTATGTTTCCTAGCTTGTTACGAATAAAGTAATATAAAGGCAAGATACCGTACTGCTGTTATATGACCGCTTTCTGCGAGCGTTTTTGGCCCCCTCGCGCTGTGTCACGACCATTTAAAAAGGTTTGTCATTATCCAGGTCGAAACAACCCATTTTTGCTCCAAAAACGGAACCCCCCCCATATCTCGCCTATCAACGCATTGTTCTTTTGCCTTGACATCATGTGCTAAAGAATTTGCTTGCTTAATCAGGGAAGGGGGGAAATCTCGCATCTGTTCGCACTGTGATTAATAGTCAGGTGTTGTCCCCCTTGTATTGCTTATTTGGTTTTTTCCAAACCTCACAGTGGTTACGCGGCAGTACAGTACACTGTTTGTACACGTGCCCCCTCCCTCCATGCTGCCTGTGTCACCACTACCGGCTGGTCTTTTTCTCTTTTCTTACTATGCTACCTTGTCAGGTTCCACATGTGTTCCTGCTTTTCTCCTTCGGCAACAACAGATTGTCTGCTTCTTTTTGTTACAGGCAAACGAGTACCGAAACAAACTGGAGAAGCGCGTTTCATCATTAGAAAATGAGTTAGCAGAGATGAGGCAGCAACAGCAGCCCCAGCAAGGTTGAGGTTGAGGGTGGGTGTGCCATAGTAGACCTAGCTATTGTGGAGAAACTTTTGTTGGATGGTTATACCCTTGTTAGTCTATGGTCTGGTTAGCATGAAAGTGACGGAATTGAGCATGTTTCTTGGGTTGATCGTTGTTGTCGTACTACTCTGTTAAGTGGTTATAGACGGTATTACAAGGTTTACAAGGTTCACAAAGAAAGGCCTTCAGTCAAGAAGTGCGGCTGCTCATAAAACGCAATTAGTTCATGGAAAAAATAATTAAGATGTTCTGGCTTAAGAAAGTAAACACGTAGTGCTCCTGTCATAGACGGTATTACACAGTTGACTCTCCTTCCATCAATCTGACTATTTAAAAACGTCAAGGAAAAGGAACGCGCATAAACAGAAGTTCTTGAAGTTGTCCAAAACAATTGCCTGAAAACAATCCACGCAGGCCGCGCTGGCACGTGCATGATTAAGTCTCTTGTCTCAAACCTTCTCTTTCTCTGGCTAAGCAATTACTATCTGTACATGGCTATCTGTGCTGAAATACAGCCTGAAACAAAAGTTCCGCACAATTACCCACCCCCCAAAAACACACGCTTGCGTCATCCCCTTGTCTCTTCCTCCGCACCACACCCTCCCTATGCATCACTTAAGGTGCCTATCTGAAACATGTCCACCATCACAAACACAGTGTCTGGGTGCTGCGGCCCCAAGAATCCCTCCGTGGCATCCCTCCCCGCGTTATTTAAAATGGAATCCCCCCCCGGATGCTCATCCACGTACTGCGTGACGTCGTACACCTTGTGCTCACCGGTCTGCTTATCTTGCACGATGATCCAAGCGTCGTGGCGGTGGCAGTGCCGTGCGACTTCTTCACGCGTAAACTTCTGCTGTCTCCTCTCATTGGCTCCTGCGACCGAGGAGGAAGGTGCCAGCTGGCTCACATGCCCTGCCACGCGCTGCTGCTGCTTCCTGAGTAGCAGAACAAACAGGGCCACGCCTAAGAACCCGGCTACGAGGGTGACCGGGTCGAGCTGCATTGATTTTAATTATTTATTAATTCCGTGGAACTTTGGTGAGGGCTTGCATCTTTTGTGCAAGCGTTGTTTATTAAACAGCAAATCATTCCTTTATAATGGTAGTGGCTCATGCAGCCAGAGGAGCGAGTCTGGCTCTGTTCCTAGCAGTTTTGGTCTGGATCAGAGGGTATTTAAACGGCTTTGCTTGGGACGTGGTGTCAGACGGCAAGGTATGTTTCTGAATATAGCACAAAGCACACACGCGCGCACACACACACACACGCATGCACACACATACACAAACACACACAATAAACACACGCGCACACACACACACACACACACACACTTTACACACACACACACACACACACACACACAAACAAACACACACAATACACACACGCGCACACACATACACAAACACACACACACACACAATAGACACATGCGTACACACATACACACACACGCACACACACACACACACACACACACATACACACACACAACAAAATAACCTCCAAACACCCCTTTTATTCAGGGGGGAACAGACACCAGCCAGTTGTTCAACTGGCATCCTTTACTCATGACCCTAGCATTTGGTGTGCTCATGGTGAGCCGTTCTATGGTATCAGATTAGCAGGCTAAGGAAGGGTGAGGTGCCAAGCAAATGGCTTAACGTTATTTTGCAGTAGTCAAGCATTAGCCCACGCATTATCTACAAAACACTCTCCTCGAGGCAACAACCCACCACTTGCAACTTCCTGTGCTATGACAGGCAGAAGCTCTGTTAGTCTATGAAGCCCCCATTCTCCCTTGGTCAAGGTACGTGCCGCTTTGTTGCAATTGTTCGTGTCAGTTCTTGAATGCGAACTTCCTTGCCTCGTCATGCACATTCACACGGATGCACATGCAGACATACACAGCACACACACACACAGCACACAGACACACACATTCACACATTAACACATAAACACACACAGACACACACATACACACACAGACACACACACATACACACGCATGCCCCCCCCATAAATACACACGCACACACAGACACACACGGACACACACAGACACACACACAGACACACACATGCCCCCCCCATAAATACACACGCACACACACACATGCACATACACCCCATACATTGTCCAGGGAGACAAGGAAGAAGATCCATTACAGCTTGCACATGTGTGCTGTGCTGAGCGCTGCACTTGGCGTGAGAGCTGCATGGGCCAGCCACACTCTCAAACTCCCCACTCCGATCCCCAACATGTACAGCCCGCACTCTTTTTTAGGCATGGCCACGGTTGTGCTCTTAGCCTTCCAGGTAGGGTGTAGGGCCTGCTGACGTGCTTTTGGTCATGCGCAGCACACCACGACCACATTCCAGATCGTCTCCACACACGCACGCACACCTGCCCCTGCTTGATGTAGCTTGCCTATCATTGTCCTTGTGGCACGCAGCATGCAGCATACAGCGCACGACCACGATCTAAAACAGGTGCATAGAAACAACTACTCTCACCCACCGTAGTTCATTGAATGGCACCCTTTCCTTGCATGTTCCTGTGTCCCTGCCTCACAGTTCTTCGTTGGCCTAGGCGCCTATCTGTACCCAAAGGCATCGCTTCCTGTGCGAGCTCGCTTAAGCCCGTACCACAAATTCATTGGGAAGGCCTGCTGGTGCATGGGTTTGGCGGCAATGGCGACCGGGTTCCAGGAAAAGACCACGTTCCTTCAAATGGGGAAAGGCCTTTCAGGAAATGTACGTCGTAGGTGACTAATGAGTAATGAATGTGTGTGCTTCGGAGCTCATGTGCATGCCTTGTAACGTCTGTGTGCCATTTGCGAGCGTCAGTGTGTGTGTATGTGTGTGTACATGTGCATGTGCATGTGCATGTGCATTTATTTTTGACTGTGTGTGTTGTATGTGCATGTGAATGCGATTGTGTATGTGCACATGCATATATGTGCTCCCTGAGCATGAAGTAGACCTGTAAGTACTTTGTACGAGATTCTTGGCATGCTTAATTTGACGCAGCGCCTTAAATTGAACATGCGTGAAGCCTGACACCATGTCGCCATTGGTTTTTGATTTGCGAGTGATGGACAACGCCCCTTTCTTAATTCTTAATTGGGCAGTACAGGTTTCAACCTTCTTACCGGTTCTTGCCCATTCCCGTCCCCTTATCTTCAGGCCCTATACGGTGCTGCGGTCCAGTTGCCCGGTTTGGCGCTCCTCCTTTTGGCCCTCCTTGCATGCCTCGTCCTCTTTCAACAGGTAAGGTGAGTTGGTCATCTTTTGGTAACGCTCACGCATATACAAACACTCACATACACATACAATGCATCCCAAGGGGTACCTCCCTGGTGCCGCCAGTTCCTGGGTCCAGGTCTCTTTCAAAAGCATATTTGTTTGTGTTTCAGTCAGCTTTCATCCATGCTAGTTTTGGTACAGCAGTTGTGCCTATGATATTAAGATCATTAGCAAGTCATTGCTGTGTGCGTCTCCAGTGTTGTCCAGTGTGTGTGTACATGTGTGTGTACTTACATGTGTGTATTCTAAAGAGGGGTTCACAAAGAAAGCATTTTGAGGCTTTATTACCGGTGCAACTTTTATAAATTGCACATACATCAAAATGTCATCGTCTAATGAAAATTGACAAGTTGGACTTCTGGCGAGCAATCACTGCTCATTTTTCTCCTCCATGCATTTTGGTGCCGTGATAATGCGCCCTGTACGTTGCTCTAGTATTCAACTTCCCCTAAACCATGAACGCTTTTTGCTTGCAAATGTAGGCTCCCATCTACAAGCCACAAGCAGCTGAAGCACCAGATAGAACAGGAAGCGAGACAAATGGACTATTACATAGTATAGGGACACAATGAGAAGGGGCGTGATGCAAACTTGCATAATACAGATTCTCTTTTTGGGGGGGACCGACCTTGGCCTGAATTGATATGCACAAATAAGCACCTTGGGCAAGCGCAAGGCGTGACCAGGATACGCCCATTTGATGGGTTGGTAGCATGAGTAGCGCAGAACCTGTAGCATAAAGTACTCACCCACTGGGCTCTTTTTCAAGATGGTGTGAATGACCCTTGTACTATCTCAGGTCATGTATATTTAGCTTGCAGGCGACCGTGCCAGCTCCTTAGGATGAGGTAGTATGTGCCGGTCATGAGTGAAATAAACAAGAGGCGAGAAGGCTTCTTTTGGTTGTAGCAGGGAAAGAGGCAACGTGCTTCTTGTCCTTGCTACAAATCTGACATTCAAGAACCGTGATTTTTTTGCAGCTTTGCAGGGTCTTAAGTAAGCAGGCGTTGAACAACATGGCTTCAGAGAACTAGCATTTCAGACAACTAGCGTGGCCCTTATTTTCTTTTTAGCCATTGTAAGAAAAATACTGTGCAGGCTTTGCCTGAAACCAGCTCTGGTGGGTGATGAGAGTTGGTAATGGTACTGGAAAGGGCACGTTTGGTATGGACGAAACCAGCAGCATAATTGACACATGGAGCTTAGAAGCAAATTAATCAACTCTTAGGTAAGGTAAGGTTACATCGCTATATATGCCTCTGGTGGGCATCTGAGCGGAAGCTTGGAAAAAAGCCTGTAACCAAACCAAAAAAACGCTAGAAAAATCAAGGGAACAG
>Ga0307945_1000886_pt1 | contig 22285 bp, 23 predicted proteins | sample OrgLakmetagen228_FD_201818 | JGI IMG/M metagenome (GOLD analysis project Ga0307945, IMG submission 201818) | Saline water microbial communities from Organic Lake, Antarctica - #228 | ecosystem: Environmental > Aquatic > Non-marine Saline and Alkaline > Saline | place: Antarctica: Organic Lake...
ACGACGTTGCAAACCTGATGAACAACCGTCCGAGAAAAACCCTCGGATGGAGAACACCCGCTGAAGCCCTGGCCGACGAAATCGCGGCCTTCAAATCAACCGTTGCACTTGATGTTTGAATCCAAGTCCTGTCTAAAGTAAAGATGTGCCGGCCGACCCTGTCTTCGGGATCCCTGGGTTCCTGGTCGGGCATGCCAACCAGAGCCCTGCAGCCGATCGCGTACAGGTCGCGCAGGTTGATGATCCCGCTGAACAGGTGGTGCCCGTGACACAAATGCTTGAAACTAGAGCTATCCTCGAAAAGCTCGTTTCTTTCCCCTCCATCAGTGAGGCAAGCAATCTTGAGATGATCACGTGGATCGAGGAATTTCTTGGAGCGCGTGGATTTTCATGCCATCGACTGCCGGATTCCAGCGGAAAGAAGGCGGGCCTTTTTGCCAGCTTTCCGACCGAGGGATACGGCGGCGTCCTGCTTTCAGCGCACTCCGATGTGGTGCCGGTCAAAGGCCAGGACTGGGCGTCCGATCCGTTCTGCCTGAGCGAGAGGGACGGGCGGTTGTATGGTCGCGGTGCGGCGGACATGAAGGGTTTTCTCGCTTGCATGCTGAACGCCGCGGACAAAGCATCGCGAACCGGGCTGTCGCAACCCCTGAAATTGGCTATCTCGTACGACGAAGAGGTCGGGTGCCGCGGCATTGCAGACATGATCGGGCATCTCGACACGACAATCGGCACGCCACGAATTTGCATCGTCGGCGAACCGACGTCGATGCGACTCGTCGTCGGTCACAAGGGCAAGACCGCCATGCATGCGACGTGCCGGGGGCGGGCCGGTCATTCGTCCCAAGCCCCCGAATTCGTCAACGCTTTGCACTTGGCAACCGACCTCGTTGGCGCCATCCGTGCGCTGCAGGAAAGTCATCGCGACGAGGGGCCGCAAGATCCGGCCTTTGGCGTTCCCCATTCGACGTTGCACGTGGGGCGGCTGCATGGCGGCGTGGCGCTGAATATCGTTCCCGATCTGGCCGAGATCGAACTGGAATTCAGACACCTCGCCGATGACTGGCCTGACACGATGGTGCAGAGGATCCGGCACGCGGCCGAAGAGATTTCCTCGCGCGCGCGGGAGATCGACCCAGAATGCGGAATCACAGTCGACGTAGTCAACGCTTACCCTGGCCTTGATACGGCATCGGACAGCGAAGCGATCCGGGTGGTGTCGCACCGTCTTGGAGACCAGGCCTCTCGGAAGGTCGATTTCGGCACAGAGGGCGGGTTCTTCGCCGCGGCTGGGGTCCCGACCGTCGTGTGCGGACCCGGATCGATCACCGTAGCTCACAAGCCCGACGAGTTTGTCGAGATATCCCAGTTGGATGAGTGCGATGCGTTTCTCGAACGTCTCGTCACGGAAGAGCTGGGTTAGCGCTCCGCAGCTATTGACGGCCCGGGATTGCATAGGGCCTTCCTGAGCGTCTGCTCTGCGTCGTCTTCCGCCTGGTTCTGAGCGAAGAGCGTGTAGGTCAGTTCAATCGACCAGTCGGGACCGCCCATCCGAACCAGCCTTCCGGTCTCGAGGTCTTCGGTCACGAGACTTTGAGGCAGCCACGCGATGCCGGTACCTTCCTTGCACATCGCCTTGATGGCCTCGGCGAAGGCATCCGTGTGCCGGATATTCAGGTAAAGACGTTCCTGGCGGGACCCCAGAAAATGAGCGACCACAGAGCCCAGAAACGAGGTTTGGTCGTATGCGAGCATTGGAAGCGGCGCGTCCGGCGCCCCGGGGAACTGCCAGCCGGTGCGATTGATCGCGCGCTGGTCGGCGACCGGAACCAGCCATTCCGTACCGATCTCGGCCCCAATAAAGCGCGTCTCGTCCAGATTGACCGGAAACGGCGGGTACCGGTAATTCACGAGGAATTCGCACACCCCCTGCGACAGCAGGTCGAAACACGCAGCCGCGTTGTCCGAGAACACGCGCGCCTTCAGTTTTCTGTTGTAGAGGTAGAGTTGTGCAAGCCGCGGCGCGAGGAAATTTGAGGCGATGGAATGGGGCGCCGCGATCCGGAAGACGCGGTCATAGCTTCTGTCGATTTCCCTGAGATGCTCGCGCGCTTCCTCGAGTTCGAAGAGCAGCCTGCGAGCGAGTGGGGAAAACTGCTTCCCCGCAGACGTGAGGCGAACCGGATAGCTGGTGCGGTCGATCAGCGGAGTACCGATCCATTCCTCAAGCGCCTTCACGCGCCGGCTGAAGGCTGACTGCGTGATGTTTCGTCGCCGCGCGGCCTGCGTGAAACTTTGCGTATTCTCTAGGCAGACGATGTCCTGCAGCCAGTTCAGGTCCATTCTGATCCCCTTAAGTTCCGGATTTTACGGAACTATGCACATCGCGCATAAGCTTAGGAAGAGTCGGAATTTGCTAGGTCCATCTTTTTCTCTCATCGTCGACACATCGGTCCGTAGGGACATCGAGAGGAGACGCATGCTTAGCGATAGGATCAGCGCATAGACGTCGAACTTGCGCGTCTGCATTCCAGGTCGTTCGGGGGGTCATCATAGGGCCGCGTACCGGTTCCCCTTGCCCCTTCTTTCAGCAGAATCGTCGTCACCACACCCCGATGGTCCCAGTCCCGCGCTTTTTGAAGCCGCACATATTGCACAGAGCGGCCGATACCAGACCGTGGGAAGCCATCGGCGCCCGAAAGGGCCGATACCGCGCCAGCCCACGAATGGGCATGGCAAACCGAGCCAACAAGGAGGTTTACCAGAATGAAGATAGGTGAAAAAATCAAGTTTGCGATCCCGGTCGCTGCACTACTGATGGCGTCTGGGGCGGCCGCGCAGGACGTGACGCTCAACTTCGCAACCAACACCCCGCCCAACAACATGCGCGGCGAAGCCGAAAGCATCTTTCTGGAGGAACTGGACAAGGCTTCCGGTGGCTCCATCGGCGTTGTCCCCTATTGGGGCGCCTCATTGATGGAAGGCCGAGAAATCCTTGGCGGCGTGCGCGACGGCGTGGCCGACATGGGCTTCGTCAACATCAACTACTATCCGAACCAGTTGTTGCTCAACAGCGCCTACAACCTGTTCCCGAAGGGCCCGGCCACCTACGACAACATCACCTGGGCCTTCGACCAGATGTACGAGGCGATCCCTGAACTGGATCAGGAGTTCGCGGATCAGAATCAGCGGATCGTGTACAAGTATGGCGTGACGCCGTATGCGGGCGTTTTCAAGTCCCCGGTCAACAGTCTCGAGGATATGGAAGACCTGCGGGTGCGCGCCGCGAGCCGGTGGTATCTAAACCTTCTCGAAGGCGCTGGAGCGACCCCGGTCTCCATGCCTTGGGGCGATCTCTATCAGGGGCTTCAAACGGGATCGATCGACGGCGTTTTCACGAATATCGATGGCATTCACCGAGCGAGCCTCGATGAAGCAGCGCCGAATGTCTTCTTCATGCCGGATCTCTGGCTGGCCATTCCGTTCATCATCACGATCAACGAGGACAAGTGGCAGTCACTGACGCCCGAGCAGCAGGAGGCGTTCAATACAGCGGCTGAAAATGCACAGGCGCGCTTTTCCTCTATCTGGGACGGAACGATCGATCAGATCCTCGAGGATCAGAAAGAGGCCGGTTACACCATCGTAATGGCCTCCGATGAAGACGTCGAAACATTCACGAGCCTGCCCCAAGTCCAGACCAACCAGGAGATGTGGGCCGAAGAAGCCGAGGATGCAGGCGCCGAGAATCCGCAAGCCATCCTCGACCAATTCGAAGAAGTTATTTCCAGCGCGATCGGGCGCTGAGCTTCGAAACCTATCTTAGTCCAAGCGGCCCGCCCGGTCTTCCATCGGTGCGGGCCGCCTTCAGCGGAGACCGGGTATGTTCGGCAAAGTCCAAGATGCGCTCACAAACGTTCTCGCAGAACTGTGCGGCTGGTTCCTCCTGATCGTGATGAGCCTGATCCTCGTCGATCTCGTGAGCCGCGCCATGGGAACGCCGATCTACGGGGTGTCAGAGAGTGCGATGTTCGTGATGATCGCCATAGTCTACATGGGGCTTCCCTACACTGAGAAGATGCAGGCGCACGTGCGGGTCGAGTTGATCCTCGACGCACTGCCCCCGCGTGTTGCAGCCATCGTCGATCTGGTCATGTACATCTTGGTGGCCTTCACCATGTTCGTGGTTCTGTATGCCGTCACCGTTAACGCATCGGTCTCCTACGAGGGACGGCAAGCCATCGCTGGACCGACGCCGCTTTTGGTCTGGCCGGTCAAGTTCGTCATGGTCGCGGCGTTGGTTTTGTACGTTCTCCGGATCCTGGCGAACCTATGGATCATCCTGAGAAACGTCATCGCCCAGGACACCCGCGCTGCAGGAGACATCTGAATGGACTTCTTCACCACTGTCGGCGTCATCAGTGTCATTGCACTGCTTGGCCTGCTTCTGATGGGAATGCACCTGGCGCTGACCTTCATTCTTGTTGGTTTTAGCGGCGTTGCCATCCTGCTGAACTTCAATGCTGCGATATCGCTGATCGGCGAAACGATGTACACTGCCATCGCGACACCGACTTACACGGTTCTTCCACTCTTCGTTTTGATGGGGGCGTTTGCGGCCGCGAGCGGATTCGCCGAACAGGCCTACAGGTCAATCCACAGGGCTGCCGCCAGGGTTCCAGGATCTCTTGCCATCGCAACGGCCTTTGGCAGCGCGGCCTTCGCGACGATCTGCGGGTCGTCACTGGCAACAGCGAGCGTCTTCGGCCGGATTGCCTATCCTGAGATGCGTCGATACGGGTATGATAAAAGCTTCGCACTCGGCTCGATTGCCTGTTCGGGTACCTTTGCCAGCATGATCCCGCCCAGCGGCATGTTCATCCTGTTCGCCATTTTCACAGAAACATCGGTCGGTCGACTTTTCATGGCGGGGATCATCCCGGGCTTGATGACCGCCACGATCTACGCGATCTCGATGTATCTGCGAGCCCGTTACAACCCGTCCATCGCGCCGGTCTCCGACTCGGAAATGGAGGTCACGGGCGGCGACCGCGTCCGCGCACTGGGCGGGCTCTGGCAGATCGCACTGTTGGGCAGCATCGTAATCGGGGGCATGTATGCCGGCTTCTTCACCGCAACCGAGGCCGGCGCCATCGGGGCAGTGGGCACTCTGCTGTTCGGCCTGGCGAACGGGCCCCTGAGGAAATTCGAGAACTTCCGCGGGGCTCTCCGGGAGTCCGCCCAGATCACGACGACGCTTTTCTTCATCATCATCGGCGCGCTGTTTTTCAGCCGGTTCCTCGGGCTTTCGCGCATCCCCTACAATCTCACGATTTTTCTCGAGAGCTGGGAAGTGCACCGACATATCATTCTGGCGCTTATCCTCGTGACCTGGTTCATCCTCGGGATGCTTCTGGTGCAAACAGCGGTTTTCGCGCTGACGCTCCCCATCCTTTTCCCAATTGTCGTAAATCTCGGCTACGATCCCATCTGGTTCTGCGTCATTGCCATGAAGATGAATGAGATTGCCGGTGTTTCGCCTCCGGTTGGTCTAAACGCCTTCAGTCTCGCCGGAAGCGCGGGAAAGGATGTTCGGGTCGATCATGTGTATCGCGGCGTGCTGCCGTTCATTGCCTGCGACCTTTTAGTTCTGCTGTTGCTGATCGCCGTGCCCGGGATCGTGACCTTCCTGCCCAACATGATGTTCGGATAAAGGCTCCACTCCATGACAAACAAATACGACATCATCCTGCGCGACGGTCTCGTCGTGGATCCCAGAAACGGCGTGCATGCCGTGTGCGACGTGGCACTGGCCGGCGGCAAGGTCGCCGAAATCGGGACCGTCAGCGGCAGCGCCCCCACCGAGCATGACATGTCCGGCCATGTCGTCATGCCGGGCATCATCGACGCCCACGTGCACCTGTCGCCATGGCTGGGCGGCGCGCCGGGTCACCGAATGCTCGCGATGGCCGGGGTCACCTGCGCCCTCGAGATGGCCGGACCGATCGACGGTGTGACGAGGTTCGCAGCGGATCACGGCTGCGGCCTGACGATCGCCTGCATCGATTATGTCCGGCCCGGTCATACGGTCGGCTCGAACGACCCCTCCGCGGACGAACTGCGCGATAGCCTGGCTCGGGCACGACGTGTCGGCGCAATCGGATTGAAAATCCTCGGGGGACATTTCCCGCTTACGCAAGAGGCGTCCGCCAGCACGATCAGGGTTGCGGCCGAAGAAGGCGCCTATGTCGCGTTCCATTCGGGCACCGTAAACACGCCGCAGAACGTCGACGGCATGCGGGAATCCTGCGAACTCGCGGCCGGCAATCCGCTGCACCTGGCTCATATCAATAGCTACACGCGGGGACTGGACGAGTCAGCGATGGTCGAAGCTGAAAAGGCCATCGCGCTTCTCGAAAATCATCCGAATGTCTGGTCGGAATCCTATCTCGCCCCGATCAATGGAAACTCGGGCAAATGCGCGGACGGCGTGCCGGAAAGCGTCGCCACCTGCCGGAACCTGGAGCGCGGCGGCTTTCCCGCAACCGAAGCAGGCATGGCCGATGCCATTCGCGCTGGCTGGGCCCGGGTGCACGTTCTGGAGGGCGGCGTTCATGTCCTGCACGGTGGCGAGAAGGGGCTTTCGGCTTGGCAGGCGGCTGGGTCTGACATCGGTGTAAGTTTCTTCGCCAATCCTCCAGAGCCTCGGTTGCATTTGGCCACCGCGAAACGGGCAGACGGTTCGTTCGCAGTGGACGGACTTGCGACCGACGGCGGGGGCATTCCGAGGAACGATCTGTGTTCGCGCGGTCTAGCGCTGGTCCATCTCGATGCTCTGAGCCTCGATGGTTTCGTGGTCAAGACAAGCGTGAACCCCGCTCACGCTCTTGGCCTGTCCGCCCGAAAAGGTCACTTGGGTGTCGGCGCAGACGGTGACGTAACGGTGATCGATCTCGCCAGAATGTCTCCCGTCAAGAGCTTCGCGCACGGCAAGCCGGTGCTCTTGGATGGTAGTGTCGTGGGAGACGGCTGCACGATGATAGTGCCTCCCGAAGGGGCGGAACATGTGCGTGCGCATGGGCTCGGTACCCTTGTTGCCGAACATGGATCCACCCTTCCCGGCCGGGCCGTATGAACGCGACAGCACCACCGGTTCGTGGTTTCTCGAAGCGCACCGGGCTCTGGTTTCGGGTGGACGGAAAGGGACCGAACCTCGCGCTGATATCCGGGCTGAACGGCCAGGCGCGGTTCTGGGACGCCTGCCGCGATCGGCTAGCGCGCGAATATCGTGTCTTGACCTTCGACCAGCGCGGCTGCGGGGCAAGCCCGGACGATGAAGCCGCCTGGACGATCGAAACGCTGGCCGACGACGCCTTGGATCTCGCCGACGAGGCGTTCGGCAGCGAGCCCTATGCCGTGATCGGACACTCAACGGGCGGCGCCATTGCGCAATGCATGATGGCGCGGCAACCTGAACGCGCTGTCGCCTGCATCCTGTCGGCCACTTGGGACCAGGCCGGTGACTACATGCGCACGCTCTTCGAATTGCGGCTGTCGCTGATCGAACGTGCCCCGGACCTCGATGCAATCCTGGGCCACCTGCTGCGCGTGGCTCCCGACGCCTTCACGCCCAGGGACGAGGCCGTCGCCCTGAATCCGGACGTGACCCGCCGTCGCATTACGGCACTGCTCGGACACGACGGTGTGGCGTACTTGGCCGGCATGACCCGGCCCGCGCTGGTCATCGGCGCCGCGGACGACCGCATCGTCCCCGAGCATGTCCTGAGGCGGGTTCACGCACGCGCGGCGGGCAGCGATCTGGCACTTCTGGAACGCGGCGGCCACTTCTTTCCGCAAACTCAAGCCGAGGCTTTTCTTGGGCACGTCACCCAATGGCTTGGAAAGCAAATCAGCCGATCGGATTGATTAGCTACGATACGAAGCGGAACAAGCGTGCTTGGTAGGCTCGCCGGTATGGCACCGGCGCTTCAAGACGGATTTTATCGAAGGTCTATTCCGGCACAATCGCCCCGGTCTGAGATGATATTCGCTGATAATGCTCGATTCGGCGATGCCGGGCGAAATCGAAAATCGTCGACTTCCCGAACTCGCATTTCGCGAAATTCGCCTCGGCAACAATCAATTCGTCGTCTTCGGTCGTTGCGCGCGCCAAGATCTCTCCGTTCGGATCAACGATTATGGATCCCCCGATGAGGTGATGGCCGTCCTCCATTCCGGCTTTCGCGATACCGGCGACGAAAGTCGCATTCTGGTAAGCGCCAGCCTGCATAACGAGATCGGAATGGAAGAGGCGTTTTTCAATTTTCTCTTCCTCATTCTGAGAATTCTGCGACGGCGTGTTGTAGCCAAGCGTGATCAGCTCAACGCCCTGGAGGCCAAGTTCGCGGTATACTTCTGGCCAGCGGCGATCGTTGCAAATTGCCATGCCCGTGACGATCCCTTCATTGCGCCATACCTGAAAGCCGAGATCACCCGGTTCGAAATAGCGTTTTTCAAGGTGTTGGAAGCTTCGGTCCGGGTCATACTCCGAATGACCGGGAAGATGGACCTTTCTGTATTTCACCACAATCTCTCCCTTCTTGTTGGTCAAGATGGATGTGTTGAAGTGCCGACCTTCCGGGGTCAGCTCAGCATATCCGAAGGTCATGGAAATTTGCATCTCGCGAGCCAGATCGAATAGAGGGGCCGTATGGCGATTCGGCATTTCCTTTTCGAACCAGCGGTCCATATCCGCGCGATGTTCCGCATACCATCTAGGAAAAAACGTTGTGAGCGCGAGCTCGGGGTACACGATAATATCTGCCCCTGCGCCGTGCGCTTCGCGCATCAGGCCCATCATCCTTTGAACCACACTGGAGCGATCTGTCTCGTACTGAATTGGACCCATCTGTGCGCCGGCAATTTTCTGAACTCTCATTTTCGAAGATCCCCATTCTTGGCCGCATCGTAAGGCCGTTCATACCGAGACTGCTGGATATATTAGGCGGGTGCAAGTTGTTGGTCGCTCGCTCGCCAGTAACGCGTTTGGACGTGTGTCCTCTGACAAGTTACTTGTCACTTTCCCGCTCGCCTCGACGATAGCGATCTCTGCAATGCCACTGGGCACCTCGAAAAATTGCCCTGACCTCGGCCCTGCGGTAGAATCTGGTGAATGATCCGGCGCTGGGGGCATCACGAAGGCGCAGTTAGGTTTTTCGATCCTTCAGACCGCTGTGCGAGCTTGGCCTCGGAGCGCTGCGCGCTGGACACACTCGATGAAATCCGAGGAAACCGCTGCTGGCCGCCCAAGAGCGGTTTGCGCGTTCGATGGCCCGAAAGCGTCGGACTATGGATCGGCTCCATGCAGGTCTTGGATCTGCGTGGCGCCAGCCATGATCTGCCGTCTCACTCTCACATCTGCCGATCACCGACCGCGTCTTCAGGAGCCCTGAGCACGTGCGCGTCGAAGCCGGGGAGTGGTCGTGAAAGTTCGCGAAAACGAGGCTCGCTCAACCCTGCCGTGAAACATCGGCCGCGTCCGTCCCAGCAATGACTTGGAAAGCTGCAGAAGCTGCTATCAGATCCGATCCAAATGCCTCGCGCGGAGCCTCGAGATTATACCGGTTCAACAGTCTCAGTCTTGTGCAGGTCGAATTTCTGTGCCGAAATCGCTGCGCGCTTGAAGGAACGCCTATTCAGGGGGCTGCCTGAGCTATGCGAGATTTTGGGTGATGCGGCCTGAGAAGGCGGCGTATCGTGGCGGGTGTCAAAGCCTGCCAGAACCTCCCGAAGGAGCGATACGCCTTGGAAGACGATACCACGATCACCCCGCTTCACCAGCCCGGATCTGTCGTCGATCCGCTCACCGAGATCGCGCGCGATGGCGCGCGGCAGATGCTGGCGGCGGCGCTCAGGGCCGAGGCCGCGAGTTTTGTCGCGCAGTTCGCTGATGAGCGCCTACCCGACGGCCGGCAGCGCGTCGTCCATCACGGCACCGGCCCTGAACGGAACATCCAGACCGGGATCGGCCCAATCCCGGTGCAGCGCCATAAGGTGCGCGACCGGGCAACGGACGCGTCGCCGGAGGACAAGATCCGGTTCAGTTCGCGCATTCTGCCGAAATGGGCGCGCCGTTCTCCCAGCCTCGATGCCTTGCTGCCGGTTCTTTACTTGCGCGGCGTCTCGACCGGGGACTTTCAGGAGGCCCTGAGCGCACTGGTTGGTCCGGATGCGCCGAACCTGTCGCCAGGGGCGGTCTCGCGGCTCACGGGCGAGTGGCAAGCCGAACATGACCGCTGGCAACGGAGGGACCTCTCGGCCCGGCGCTACGTCTTCGTCTGGGCTGACGGCGTCTATCTCCAGGCCCGGATGGAGCCGCAGGCCGAGTGCATGCTGGTGATGATCGGGGCGACGCCTGAAGGAAAAAAAGAACTGCTGGGGTTCCAGGTCGGGGTCCGTGAGAGCGCGCAGAGCTGGCGCGAACTGCTGGTCGATCTCAAGGCCCGCGGCCTGTCGGCGCCACCCGACCTCGCGGTCGGAGACGGTGCCCTCGGCTTCTGGAAGGCGCTGGATGAGGTCTTCCCCGACACGCGCCACCAGCGCTGCTGGACCCACAAGATGTCCAACGTCCTGAACAAGCTTCCGAAGTCGATGCACCCGGCAGTGAAGACCGACCTGCGGGAGATCTCGCAGGCCGCGACCCGAGCGGCGGCAGAGACCGCCGTTAATACCTTCGTCGAGAAGTATGGCGTGAAATACGAGAAAGCCGTCGCCTGCCTGACCAAGGATCGAGAAGCGCTGCTGGCCTTCTACGACTTCCCGGCCGCTCACTGGGACCACCTGCGCACGTCGAACCCGATCGAGAGCGTCTTCGCAACCGTCCGTCATCGCACGGTCCGAACCAAGGGAGCCCTGTCCCAGAAGACGGCGAAGCTGATGGTGTTCAAGCTGGTTCAGGCCGCGGCGAAGAAATGGCGTCGGCTGAAGGGCGCGAACCAGTTGCCTCTCGTCGTCGAAGGCGTCAAATTCAACGACGGTGTCGCCGAAAAGGATGACACCGAAAGCCGCGCCGTTTGATCAGCCCGCGTCACCCAACATCGGCCATAGCTCGGGCTGCCTGTGCGACGCGCGTTGATGCAACCCGCGCTGAATGCCACGCCGTCGGATGAATGTATGTCAATGCACCACCCCGTACCTCATGCGGATCGTGGTGAGGGCCGATCCAAAGGCGGCGTTGTTATGCTGGTCTCTCAATCACCGGATGACTTTTCCGACGAAGACGATGAGCTCCTGGACAACATGGGCTGGGTCGCAGCGTTCGCGACCAACGCAAAGCCAGGAGCTGCAGCGCGCGTTCTCGGTAAGGGTGCCAACTTCACCAACCTTCAAACAGGCCAATGCTTTGTGCGGTTCGATAAGACCATTAGGGTCAAGACGCATTGATTTCCGGTTGGCTGCGTGATTCACCGCCCGAAAACGAGCGGTGAACATGTCTGATCTCTTCTGGCTGACAGATGTGCAGATGGCGTGTCTTGAGCCCTTCTTTCCCAAGTCCCACGGCAAGCCGCGCGTCGATGATCGGCGTGTGCTGAGTGGGATTATCTTCATCAATCGCAATGGGTTGCGTTGGCGTGACGCGCCTGTTGAATACGGGCCGCACAAGACGCTCTACAACCGTTGGAAGCGGTGGAGCGACAAGGGCATCTTCGCGCAGATCATGGCCGGCCTGGCCGCCGAGCACGGCGAAGAGAAGACCGTGATGATCGACTTGAGCAGGCGAACGCCATGCGTTCGAGTGAGCCTGCGCAAGTATCTCAAGGCGCACCGGACCGCGACCAGCATGGCCGCGAAAAAGGGGGATGAGCCATGTCGCGCCATTGGTCCGAGCGACAATGGCGAATGACGCCTGATCGGGCGCACCAAAGGCGGCATGAACACCAAGCTGCACGCCATCTGCGACAGCCAAGGGCGGCCTCTGAACCTGTTCGTGACTGCCGGACAGGTCAGCGATTACATCGGCGCGCGGGCTCTGCTGAGCAGCTTGCCAGACGTGGATTGGCTGCTCGGGGATCGGGGCTATGACGCCGACTGGTTCAGAGACGCGTTGAAAGACAAGGGGATACGCGCCTGCATCCCGGGCCGGAAGCAACGCAAGGCATCTGTCAAATACGACAAGCGCCGTTACAGGCGGCGCAACCGCATCGAGATCATGTTCGGGATTCAGGATCATGCACCGCAACTCGCATATGGAACGCTGCCCGCGAACTCTCTGCTGCGCATTCATCTGGGCGAGCATCTCCCGCACGGTGCCGTTGTCGAGGCGGACCCCCGCCTTGGCAGGCGGGGCGACGATCAAGTCCGAATGGTGGCCGCGGATGATGACGAGGATGCAGATCTGAATCTGGACCCCGACGCGCCTCTCGTCGTCAGCTTTCAGTTCGACGACCGCAGGCCTGTCATCAGCGTGGCCAGGCTCGGGATGGTGTCGGGGCAGCCGGCGCGGGTGCCACATGCTCTCAGACCCGCCCTCCAGGAGGACCGCGCAAACGGGTTGCCACCCGCACAACACAGGTTCCTGCACGCTGCCGATCTTCCGGACATCAAAGAAATGAGCAAGCAGACATTCCGGCAGAATGTCGCGCGGTGCCGGCAATTGCTGGCCGACAACTTTGAGCTCATTCATGGTCACGCCCCATCGCGGGATTTGCGTAAGCGTTGTCCCGCGGTCACCTTCCGCGAAGTTTCGGCGAGTGCGAGAACATCCTTATCGTGAGTTAGGGAGTGCGGTTCGCAATGTGCGCTACGAATGCGTTTCTCAGATCGCTTGGTGTGGAGTTCTACGCGTCCGGACACCGGCGCTGGCCGGATGAGGCGAAGGCGCAGGCGGTCGCCGAGACGCTTCAGCCGGGTACGACGGTGAACGATGTTGCGACGCGGTTCGGCATCCAGCCGAACCAGCTGTCGGCGTGGCGGCGCATGGCGAAGGACGGCAAGCTTGTCCTGCCGGCGGATGAGCGCGACGGAGATGAGGCGGTGTTCGCGCCGCTCGTTGTGTGCGACGCGGAGTCTCCTGCGCCAGAGGCGGAGAGCAGCGCCGTGGGGCGCGATATCCGGCTCGCTGTCGGCGAGGTGGTGATCCAACTCGACGCCGACACGCCCGCCGGGCGCATCGCCGAGATCGTCCGGGCGCTCGGGGCGCGCACGTGATGCTGCCCGCGCACAAGGTCCGTATCCTGGTGGCGACGCAGCCGGTCGACTTCCGCAAGGGGCACGATGGGCTGGCCGCGCTGGTGCAGTCGGTGCTGAAGGAGGACCCGTTCACGGGGACGGTGTTCGTGTTCCGCGCGAAGCGGGCCGACAGGCTGAAGATCCTCTTCTGGGACGGGATCGGGTTGGTGATGGCCTACAAGCGGCTGGAGGAGACGACCTTCACCTGGCCGGCCATCCGGGACGGCGTGATGACGTTGAACCGGGCGCAATTCGAGGCCCTGTTCGCCGGCTTGGACTGGCGCCGGGTGAAGGCGCTGGAAGCGCGTAGACCGGCTGCGGCAGAGTGAATCGGCCGACTGATTTGGCGCGCATTTCCAGTCGGTTCGGGATATGTTCGGGGTATGCCGGCCCTGCCTGATATCGATCTGTCAGCCATTCCCGAGGACCAGCGCGATGCGGTCGCCGCGCTGTTGCGCGAGAACAGCGACCTCAAGGACGAGACGGCCACGCTCAAAGAGGTCACCAAGCGTCTCGAGCACCTGGTCGCCGAGCTGAACCAAGTGGTGCATGGCAAGAAGTCCGAGAAGCTCAGCGAGGACGACCGGCAACTGGCCTTCGAGGACCTCGAGACGGCGGTGGCCGAGGTCGAGGAGCACCGGGACAGCCGAACCTCGTCCGAGGATGCGCCGAACCGCAATTCCACCTCGACCAAGCGCAACCGGGGCAACCTGCCCAAGGACCTGCCGCGTATCGAGCAGGTGGTCGAGCCCGACAGCCTGGTCTGCCCGTGCGGCTGCGGGCAGATGCACAAGATCGGCGAAGACCGCACCGAGCGGCTGGACATCGTGCCGGCGCAACTGCGCGTGATCGTCACCGTGCGTCCCAGATATGCCTGCCGCGCCTGCTCGGATGGCGTAACGCAGGCGCCGGCCCCCACCGCCCTGATCGAGGGCGGCCTGCCGACCGAGGGTGCTATCGCCCATGTGCTGGTCAGCAAATACGCCGATCACCTGCCGTTATACCGGCAGAGCCAGATGCTCGCCCGGTCGGGCATCACCATCGACCGCAGCACCCTGGCCGACTGGGTCGGCGTTGCGGGGTTCCATCTCCGGCCCGTCGTCGACCGGCTGGCCGAGCACTTGAAGGCGTCCACCAAGCTCTTCATGGACGAGACCACTGCGCCGGTTCTCGATCCCGGTCGCGGCCGCACGAAGACCGGTTATCTCTGGGCGCTGGCCCGCGACGACCGCAACTGGGGCGGTGCGGACCCGCCAGGGGTGGTGTTCTTCTACGCTCCGGGCCGTGGCGGGCAGAACGCCGAGACGTTCCTGCGGGGCTTCGACGGCATCCTGCAACTCGACGGGTATACCGGCTACAATCGCCTGACGCGCCCCTCTCGCAAGGGCGGCGATCCCGTCCGCGTGGCGCATTGCTGGGCGCATGCCAGACGCAAGCTGAAGGAGGTGTTCGACCGCGACGGCTCCGAGATCGCCGCCGAGGGCCTGCGCCGTATCGCCGAGATCTACAAGGTCGAGCGCGACATTCGCGGCATCGAGCCCGGCCAGCGCTTCTCGGCCCGGCAAACGCGAACGGCACCCCTGGTCGCGGCGTTCGGAGAGTGGCTGCAGGAACAGCGACTGCGGGTGTCGGCGAAATCCCGGCTCGGTGAAAAGCTGGCCTATATCCATCGCCACTGGGATGGCCTGCAGACCTTCCTCCACGACGGCCGCGTCGAGATCGACTCCAACGGCGTCGAAAACCTGATCCGCCCTATCGCTCTGAACAGGAAAAATGCGTTGTTCGCCGGTCACGACGAGGGCGGTAAGGCCTGGGGCCGCATCGCGTCACTGATCGAGACCGCCAAGATCAACGGCGTCGAACCCTTCGCCTATCTCAAGGCCACCCTCGAGGCCATCGCCGCTGGCTATCCGCAAGGTCGGATCGACGATCTCCTGCCGTGGAACTTCACGCCGTCAAGCTAAGACCGCGTGCCGCTCAGCCAACGCTTCCGGATTTGCTGATCGAGAGCAAACAGCAGAATGGCTACCGTCTCGATCCCGCCACCCGGATCAGGGATGATTCGCGCTAGGCACCTGGCGCAACCCAGACGCGTCGAACGGGGTATTGGCTCTTGTCACGCCTTTCCCGAGTTTGTCACGCCTCTCCGATTGACGCCGGCGCATTGACGGAATGACCGCCAATTCTTGTCACGCCAATGCCGGCACGTGTCACGCCACCCGTAACGCGTCGCGGTATGTAGGCGACTAAACTCGTGAGCGAGACAGCAGTTCGCGAGCAGCAAGATGGCATATGACCTGAATATCGAACCGCAGGGCCGCCAACAGCCAAACCTCCTCACCGAGCGCGATCTCGCACGCCGCTGGCAGTAGTTGTCGTGCCGCACGCTGCAGAGGTGGCGCGCCGAGGGCGTCGGGCCGGCGTGGATCTGGATCGGCGGCTCCATCCGCTACCGGTTCAACGACGTCAACGCCTACGAAGCCCGCAACCGGCAGGGTGGGAGGACGGCCGAATGATCGCCACAGACGCGCCCTCCACCACGCCGACAATCGATGCGACCGCGATCGAGACGTATATCGATCTTGTCTTCGGGTATCTTGAAGGTCTGGTCCCGATCCGCGCCTTTTCGGAAACCGGTACGCCGTCGCAGACACCCGTGACAGAGTTGCTGGCCCCTGGTGACGGTGCACGGAACCCACTGGCGCCATACCGCTGCATGGGGCCGGTGGCACTGCTAGGACGGCTGTCTCTGGGCTCGCGACGAGACCGGGCGCATCCGGGAACTGGCCCGTCAGACAGCGCGAAAGGCCGCCCCGTCGCTGGACAAACCGGTCGAGGCGAGGAGGATTGCAAGCCACAAGACAATCGCAGCGACAATTGCGATCGCGGCCTATGAACCCCGCGTCGCCACGCGCACCTCCCAATGGGACGCCCACCCGATTCTTCTGAACACGCCGGCGGGCGGGTCGATCTTGAGACCGGGGAGATCTTGCCTCACGACCCCAAGCTCCTGCTTACGCAGGTGACGCGCGCCTCGCCTGGCGCCGGCTGTCCGCTCTGAACCCGCTTTCTCGACGAGGTCACCGGCGGCGACAGCGACCTGCAGGCCTATCTTCAGCGACTCTGTGGCTATGCCCTGACTGGCGATATCTCCGAACAGGTCTTCGTGTTCTTCCACGGCAATGGCGCGAACGGCAAATCGGTCTTTCTCTCCATCCTGTCCGAGATCCTCGGCAACTACGCCGCAACGGCAACGCAGACCACGTTCATGGCTTCGGCCCACGAGCGGCACCTGACTGAGATGGCGGGTCTGCGAGCGGCGCGTCTTGTCACCGTTCCGGAGACGGAGCGCGGACGCGCCTGGGCGGAGGCCCGGATCAAGTCCGTCACGGGCGGCGAGAAGATCCGTGCGAACTTCATGCGGCAGGATCATTTCGAGTTCACCCCGCAATTCAAGCTGATCGTCGCAGGCAACCATCGACCGGAAATCGGCGAGGTCGGAGAGGCGATGCGGCGGCGCCTGCACCTCGTGCCGTTCGAGGTGACCATTCCGGCCGAGCGTCGCGACAGGGACCTTCCCCGGAAACTGCGCGCCGAGGCCGACGGCATCCTTGGCTGGATGATCGCGGGTTGCGCCGATTGGCGCCGCATCGGTCTCGATCCCCCCGCGCGTGTCCGCGACGCGTCCGAAGCGTATCTCGCCGAGGAGGATATCCTCGGTCAATGGATCGAGCAATGCTGTGCTGTTCGCCCCGACGCTTCGCAGGTCACCCGCGATCTCTTTGCCAACTGGTCCGCCTTCGCCCGTCAGGCCGGCGTGGAACAGGGGAGCCAGAAGTTATCCGTCTTGGTCAAGGGGCGGTTTCGGTCCATGTTCGATCATCCCTGATGAGGGCATTTGCGAGGATCACCAGCTTGCGCATGATCGCCGCGATGGCGAGTTTGGCGGGTTTTCCGGCATCGACGAGTTTGCGGTACGTTTCCGCGAGATGCAGGTTGTGGCGGATCGCGACGAGCGCCGGCATGTAGAGCGCGTTGCGCACGCCGCGCCTGCCGCCGCCGATCTTCGAGCGCCCCTTCCATTTGCCGGACTCCCGGGTGATCGGGGCGAGCCCCGAAAGACTGGCCGCTTCCTTTGGCTCCATCGTGCCGAGTTCCGGCATCTCGACGATCATGGCGATCGCAGTGACCGCACCGATGCCGGGGATGGAACACAGGATCTCCTGGCGCCGGGCAAGCGCGGGATCCTCGGCGATGAGGCGGGCGAGCTCGGTGTCGATCTGCTCGAGTTGGCTGTCGACCTGCCGCAGGCGGGCGCGCAGCTGGGCCAGGACGACCTTGTTCCGTGCCGCCTCCAGACGGTTCCGGCAGGCGGTGCTATCCTTGTTCAGGGCGCGGCGCGCGATGTGCAACTGGCGGATTTCATGCATGGTTTCGCTGCGCACGGGCTTGGCGTCCAGTTCCAGCACCGTCCCCATCCGCGCCAGCATGGCGGCATCGACGCGGTCGGTCTTGGCGCCCTGGCTGATGGCCTGCGCGAAGCGGCGGGCGCGCGTGGGATTGACCTTGACCAGATCATGACCGGCCGCGCCCAGAACCGCCTCCAGATCACGATGATAGCGCCCGGTCGCCTCGTAGACGATCCGGACTGGCGCCTTGCCGATCCAGCGACGCAGGGAGGCCAGCCCCGCCTTGTCGTTACCGAACCGCTCGTGCCTGCGATCCGAAAGCCGGTGGATGTCGAACGTGTCTTTGGAAATGTCGATCCCGATGGTATCCTGCATTGCCTTTCGTTCCCTATGCTTGTCATGCGGGGCAAGGGCAAGCCTTCCCCATGTATCCGTTCAGGTCATGCGAAAGGCAGGGGCGATCCAACTTCTGACCGGTCCAGGAGACCACCGTCTTTCCGATCCGTCCCCCGCCGCTCTCCGGCATGTGTGAGGTGCCGGAGAGTGGCTCCCGTATCGCACAGGAGTTAAGACAAGGCGTTTGGTGAAGCTCTCCGACAATGCGGATTCAAGCCATGCAAGGTCGCCGGCGCGCGCGCATGGAAGGGGCTCGCCCTTCGCCACTCGAAGGAGCCGGAGGCATCATGAAACGGCCAAATCCGCTCTGCCCAAACCGCATGACCCCCGCAGAACGTCGCACCGAGCTGTGCGGCCTGCTGGCGCTCGGCCTCGTTCGCCTGAACAGCCGCTATGCGAGCGAAGTATCTGACGAGACTGGAGAACGTTCGCTACACTATCCGCCCGACCAATGGCGTCATGCAACTCCTACCGACCGGAGAAATGCATGAACAAGCCCGACCCCATCCCGGCGCGTCAGGCGGCGCTGAAGACCGCCACCACGCCCGACCTGAAGCAACAGTGGCGCGACCTGTTCGACAGCGAGCCGCCGCCGTTCAACCGGCGCTATCTCGAAAGCCGCATCGCCTACCGCATCCAGGAACTGGCCTATGGCGGACTGAAACCCGAGACGATCCGGCGGCTGGAGCGGCTGGGCGAAGAACTCGATGGCGGCGATAGCAAGAAGCGTGGCATCCGCGCCGACCGCGACCGCCCGGTGACCGGCACGCGGCTGCTGCGCGAGTGGCAGAGCGTCGAGCAGATCGTCACCGTCACCGCCGACGGCTTCGAATGGCAGGGACGGCCCTACAAATCGCTGTCCGCCATCGCCCGTGCCAGAACCGGCACGCGCTGGAACGGCTGGGTCTTCTTCGGGCTCAAGAACCACAGGAGGCGGAATTGACGAAGCCGCCGGAAAACTCGAAACTCGTCCGCAAGCTGCGCTGCGCGATCTACACCCGGAAGTCCTCCGAGGAAAGGCTGGAGCAGGAGTTCAACTCACTCCACGCCCAGCGGGAGGCCTGCGAGGCGTACATCGCCAGCCAGCGCTCCGAGGGCTGGGTGCTGGTCCGCGATCAGTACGACGACGGTGGCATCTCGGGTGCCACGCTGGAACGCGCCGGCCTCAAGCGGCTGCTGGAGGACATCGAGGACGGGCTGGTCGACGTGGTGGTGGTCTACAAAATCGACCGCCTCAGCCGCTCACTCGCCGACTTCGCCAAGCTGGTGGAGGTATTCGACCGAAACGGGGTGACCTTCGTTTCCGTCACCCAGTCGTTCAACACCACCACGTCGATGGGGCGGCTGACGCTGAACATCCTGCTCAGCTTCGCCCAGTTCGAGCGGGAGGTGACGGCCGAGCGGATCCGCGACAAGGTTGCCGCAAGCCGGAAGAAAGGGATGTGGATGGGCGGGGTGCCGCCCTACGGCTATCGGGTCGAGAACCGGAAGCTGGTGGTCGACGAAGAAACAGTTGCGCATGTCCGCTGGATCTTCGCCCGCTTCCTCGAGATCGGATCGGGCACGGAACTGGCGCGCGAGGTTGCGAAGCGTGGCATCTGCACGCCCCGCGGCAACCGGATCGACAAGAAGTACATCTACCGGATGCTGAACAACCGCGCCTACATCGGCGAGGCGGTCCACAAGGGCGAGAGCTATCCCGGCGAGCACGACGCGATCATCGAACGCGAGACGTGGGACAAGGTTCACGCCATCCTGCAGGAGAGCCCCCGCAAGCGCGCCGCGCGCACCCGCGCCGAGACGCCCGCGTTGTTGAAGGGGCTGCTGTTCGGGCCGGATTGGGCCGCATTCTCTCCGACCCACACGCGCAAGGGCGACCGGCTGTACCGCTACTACGTCAGCCAGACCGTGTTGAAGCATGGCGCCGGATCGTGTCCCGTCGGCCGCGTGCCCGCGGGCGAGATCGAGGCCGCCGTCATCGACCAGCTTCGCGCCGTGTTCCGCCAGCCGGAGATCGTGGCGGGGACGTGGAAGGCCGCCCGCGCCGACGTCGCCGACATCACCGAGGCCGACGCCCGGACGGCTCTGCAGCAGCTCGACCCGCTGTGGGACGAACTCTTCCCCGCTGAGCAGGCCCGCATCGTCACGCTGCTGGTCGAACGCGTGGACATCGGCACGGACGGACTCAACGTGCACCTGCGCGTCGATGGCCTCGGCGGCCTCGCACGCGAGATGCTGGCCGGCGGTATAGAGGCTGCCGCATGACCCGCAGCACGCCGATCCCCGAGACGGTGACGCTCCACGTCCCGTTCCGCATCGTGAAGCGCGGCGGACGCAAGGAGATGCAGCTCCCAGAGAGCGCTACGCAGTCGCGACGGACCGACAACACTCTGGTCAAGGCGCTGGCGCGGGCGTTCCGCTGGAAGCGCATGCTGGAGTCGGGCGAGTTCGCCACCATCGCCGAACTGGCCGAGCGCGAGGGGATCGCGCCATCCTACATGACCCGCGTCCTGCGCCTGACGCTGCTCGCACCGGATATCGTGGAGTCGATCCTGGACGGCACGCAGGGGCCGGAGGTGACGCTGGCGCAGGCGCTGGAGCCATTCCCGCTGGAGTGGGGCGGCCAGCGCCAAAATCGCTGACGAGACACGCCAGGATGGGCATTGCGTTTCCCTGGCACGGCGACCATGCAGGGACATGATCCAAGCACCCCCGATGAACTCTCCCGCGCTGGCAGGCCTCGGCTGGTCCCCGTTCTTCGCGGAGCAAATGGAGCCCGTCGAGATTGGGATGGTCCCTGTTCGCGTCTCAGTCGTACACCGATCCCGACTGCTGGCGGAGACGGGCAACGGACCGGTGAAGCTCGGCCTCCAGGGCGCCACCATGGATGTCGCGGTCGGGGACTGGATACTGATGGACCCTGCGAGCCGAATGGGTGTTCGCAGGCTGGAGCGGCGTACGCTTTTGCGCCGCCGGGGCGAGGGTGCCCGCATTCCGCAACTGATTGCGGCGAATGTCGACACGCTGTTCATCGTGACCTCGTGCAATGACGACTACAACTTGGCCCGGCTGGAGCGATACTTGGCATTTGCGAATGAGGCCGGCGTGGAACCGGTGGTTCTCTTGACCAAGATCGATCTGGCGGCCGGCGCCGAGTCCTTCCGCGCGCGAGCCGAGGCCCTGCAGCGAGGACTTGCCGTGGTCCCACTGAATGCCAAGGCCCCGGGCGCTGCGATCGCGCTGGCGCCTTGGTGCGGGCCGGGCCGGACCGTCGCCCTCGTTGGTTCGTCCGGCGTCGGAAAGTCGACGCTGCTGAACAGCCTGACCGACAAGGCGGCGGAAGAGGCGCAGGCGACCGGTGGTATTCGCGAACATGACGCCAAAGGTCGCCATACGACTACCGCGCGATCCCTGCACGAAATCGCTGGGGGCGGATGCGTGATCGACACGCCGGGCATGCGAACGATGAAGGTCGGCGATAGCGGCGCGGGGTTGGAGATGCTGTTCGCCGAGATCACCGAGTTGGCCCCGAACTGCCACTTCAGGGACTGCAGTCACGCGCATGAACCGGGCTGCGCCGTCCGGGCCGCAGTCGCCGCCGGAGACCTGCCAGTTGATCGTCTGAACCGCTGGCGCAAGCTTCATGAGGAAAACCGCGATAACGCCTCCAGCCCGCCTCGCCGGCACTCGACGTCGTCGAGGTCATCCTCGACCGGCGTCAGGGGCCGGAGGTGACGCTGGCGGGGGTGCTGGAGCCGGTCTCGCTTGCGTGGAGTGGGCAGAACGCGTGCCAAATGACGGGCCGTCCTGTCGCCGCCTCTCGAAGCTGATAGGGTGGCAGGATGAACCGTCCCTGCCTCGACAATCGCCGCGCCCGCCGGCTGTTCCTCGATCGCCACCTGTTGCTGCGCCCGGAAACCGGTCCGGGCAGGAAGGCCGATCTGGCGCGCGCGCTCGACGCCCTCGGCTTCGTCCAGATCGACAGTGTCAACACGCTCGCGCGGGCGCATGACCTGATCCTCTGGGCCCGGCGCAGGCGCTACCGTCCGCAGGCGCTGCATCACCTCGTTGCCTGCGATCGAACGGCTTTCGAGCATTGGACCCATGATGCCGCCGTCATCCCGATGCGGTATTACCCTATGTGGCGGCTCAAGTTCGCGCGGGATGAGGCGCGCATGCGCGCGCGCTGGCCACGCTGGCGCGGCAAGGGCTGGAACGCCGAGATCGACGCTGTACTGCGGCACGTGGCGGAC
>Ga0307945_1000892_pt1 | contig 22204 bp, 22 predicted proteins | sample OrgLakmetagen228_FD_201818 | JGI IMG/M metagenome (GOLD analysis project Ga0307945, IMG submission 201818) | Saline water microbial communities from Organic Lake, Antarctica - #228 | ecosystem: Environmental > Aquatic > Non-marine Saline and Alkaline > Saline | place: Antarctica: Organic Lake...
ACACGAGCACACCCACACACTCACACACATACATGCGTGCACACACACTCACAAACACATGCAGTAACACACACCTGAGTTTTGGCTATTGTGTTACACACCCCTAAAAGTAAGATAGTATGTGTACATCGCAATGTTGCTATTGGATCATTCGCGCACCGCAACGTTGGCAATTGGATCACAAACGCCTGAGTGTTGGCAGTTGAAACACACACACACACACACGCCTGAACGTTGGCAATCGAAACACACATACACACACCTGGATGTTGGCTATCGTGTCTCGGTTCCACCACGAGGAAAACAGGTTGTTGGCAAAACGGAGCACCTGTGGATGTCAGGGCAATGAGCAAAAGCAACAGAGTGAGCATTACTGTGGAAGCAGAAGGATAGCTATCAATTTAATGTGGTCAGAATACCAGAAAATGGGTTAACACGTCGCAGAAGGTGTTTTGGTGCCTAGAATGCATACACACTGTTTGTGCCCAGAATGCGCATACACCATTTAAAGCAAATTGTCAAGCGACGCCATTACACATCTTATTGAGGTTTGTGAACACACGCAAGCTTACACACATAGCATAGTGTTTGCATACATGTACACTCTGCTTGATGGCGATGACAGTTACACATCTACCATACGTATTAACATTTGTTCCACCTTTTTTCATTACCCAAGCAACCTGAGGCAGACCAACCTATTATGTATGGACATAGGCACATACACGCCAGCATGCTTTGTGTGGCCACCAACACATGCGCACCAGCATGTTTTGCGCATGCTCCTCGCTCAAACATATGCTCATGCATGCTGAGATGTCAACGTGCTTTACAATAAGGTATTGATGGCATACCTTCACACCAAACATATTACAAGCACAAACACAGATACACGTACAAACTGTACAAACGCAGACACACCAGCATGTTTTGCACAAGCTCCTTGCCCAGGTAGTGATCAATACGATACAAAGACTCCTCCGGCCAGAGCGCACCAATCTCCCCTGCATATAAGCAGCAAACACAGCAGAGTCAGTTAAGCACACCAACTTTCCCCTGTATTTAAGCATACACAACCGCGTTATTAGACGCACCACTACCTCCTGCAAGTAAGCAAACACAGCAGAGTCAATCAAGCACAACAGCTTTCACCTGTGTTAAAGCAAACACAACTACCTGATTCAGCGCACCAATCTCCCCTGCATATAAGTAGCAAACACAGCAAACACGGCAAGTCCATCAAAAGCACATTAAGGGGTTAACTTTCCCCTTTTTATTTCAACAAACACCTCCTTAATTGAGCACACCAACTTCTCTTAATTCAAGCATACACAGCAAGTCGACCAAGCCCACGCATCTTCCGCATAAATTCCCATTTTGTGCGCATCCTGAACAACTCATTTCTCCAGGTTGAGCCTTTGGCATTCAGTGCACGACAATCGATCACTTGCATTGATCGCTCATAAACCATTCAGTGACAATTAAAGTAACCTGGAGACAAAGAAAAATGAAGATCTACAACATGCTCGCAAGCAGGAAATCCAGAACAGCTTCAAGAAGGTTGCAGATGCAAAGGAGTTGTGTAAGCATGGGCGCACGAAAGCCTCAAGCGCTAAGCCAGCGGCATGAAGATAATTGATACAACAGCACCGCACACCAAATGTCAAACGTCACACTGTGCCAGATGTCACACTGGAATGTGTCAAACTACGGACGTTCATGGTTGGTCAGAACCGTATATATACACCGTATATGACCGTATATATGGTGATTTCTCTGCCAAAATTACCGTATATACACCGTATATATGGTTTTGGCCAACCCTACTCATACTGTATTATCACTAACTGCAAGGTCAATGGACCACCTCCCCACACCAAGTGCGCTGAAGTACGAGCAGCAAAACAAACGAGGTCAAAGGTGCTGATTGAACACAGCCGCAAGGAAAGGAATTTCCAGCACCACAAGCACAGAGAGTGCTAGTCATAGCAGGTCATAGGTTGGATACGTTGCACACACACACACACACACACACACAAGTGCTTCGCAGCTGCACGGGTGAGTGATTGTCCAAGGGATTACACAGCATCACAGGCAACAAAGGATGCTAGCCATAATATGTCATAGGTTTGATACGTTGCACACATCTGCGAGTCCTTAGCAGCCGCATTGGTGATTGCCCAAGGGATTATACAGCATCACAGGCAACAAAGGAGGCTAGTCATAGCAGGTCATAGGTTGGATACGTTGCACACATCTGCGAGTCCTTTGCAGCCGCACTGGTGATTGCCCAAGGGATTATGCAGCATCATAAGCATCACAAGCAACAAAGGGTGCCAGTCATAACAGGTCATGAGCTGGATACGTTACACACATTCACAAATGCTTTGCTGTTGCACAGATCACGGCCAAAAAGCTTGACCAGCAGCATAGGTTGCAGGAAAGCAATCACAGTAAAGTGGTCCAACCTAACACCAACAACCTCTCACACCCACAAATGCTCTGCTGCTGCATTGGTCACGGCCAAAAGGCTTTCCAGCAATACAGGTGTCAAAAAAGTGACAAGAACATTCATAGCTAAAACAATTGGCCTCACACACCTGCAAGTGCTTCGCTACTGCACAGGTCACGGCCAAAAGGCTTTTCCAGTATCAAGCGGACCCACGACTCGGGCTGTTTGCAGCCTTGAGGGAGCTTTGTGGCGTGCCGATGCAGAGCAGCACACACCTGCAAGTTAGTACGCAAGCAATTGTTTTTCAACACCTTTACTGTTGCCGAGTGCTTGACAGCCTTGAGGGAGCTTTGTGGCATGCTGCTGCAGAGCAGCACACACCTGCAAGTTAGTACGCAAGCAATTGTTTGTCAATACCATTACTGATCTGCCGAGTGCTTGACGGCCTTGAGGGAGCTTTGTGGTGTGCCGATGCAGAGCAGCACACACCTGCAAGTTAGTACGCAAGCAATTGCTTTTCAATACCATTACTGTATCTGCCGCGTGCTTGACAGCCTTGAGGGAGCTTTGTGGCATGCTGATGCAGAGCAGCGCACACCTGCAAGTTGTCATAAGCAACCCTTTTATTGTACTTGTTTACGTGCCGAGTGATTGACAGCTTTCAGGGAGCTTTGTGGCGTACCGATGCAGAGCAGCACACACACACACACACAACTTGGAAGGATGTGTTGGTGCACCTGTCGGTTTGAATAACTCTGACAGGCACCTGAAAGCCTGCACTCGACTTTCCCTTATTAGGGTGGAGGGATTTCTAAGACAAGTTTCTTCCTTTTCTTTTTCCGTAACCTCGTCCTTTCAAAGAGGAGGACAAAGTCTAATACGCATGCCTGAGCATCTTCAAGACTATACACTAAACACGCTTAAGACCAATAGTCTAGTTTAGTTTGGATTACAAAGGCATCCAGCCTGGCATGGCTGCTCAACCTATAGGTCCCAACAAATGAATAAGTCAAAAAGATCACTTAACACGCTGCAGGCCAATGCTCTGTATATATACAGAGCGGAGGGCAAATTCACAAATGCAAGCACTTATCTCTTACTCACATAAATGGGCAGCTTGAAACTATACTCACATTACTGGGCAGCTTGAAACTATACTCACATTACTGGGCAGCTTGAAACTATACTCACATAACTGGACGGCTTGAAAAGGTAATTGGAAAAAGTAAAGTAAGGGTGCACACCAGCACGGGCATCAATTAAAGCATAAAAGTGCACACCCATCAGCGACGTTTTACACAAACAACCTCCACTGAAAAGCAAGCATACACACATACACACATACACACATAAACACACACACATACACAAGTGCTGGGCCATACCTGAGGGGCCACGGCAGGAGGAAGGGCAAGGTATAATAAGCGCCCAACTACAGGCTTAACTCCCTGTGTGTGAGTGCGCATGTGTGCATGTGAGAGCAGGCAGGTGAATACGTGTGTATGTGTATGTGTGTGTGTGTATGTGTGTGTGTGTGTGCGTGTGTGTGTGTGAGTGCGCATGTGTGCATGTGTGAGCAGGCAGGTGAATACGTGTGTGTATGTGTATGTGTATGTGTGTGTGTGCGTATGTGTGTGTATGTGTGCATGTGTGTGTGTTGGGGGGGCGTGCGTATGTGTTTGCACGCATGTGTATGTATGTGAGAACGTAATAGCATGTATGGACGTGGGTGTTTGTACTATGTCTGGTGTGTGCGTGCTTGGTGTGTGTATGTGTGTGTGCATTTATACGTGTGTATGCCAAGTACAGGAGTGTTCGTGCAATAATCATCTAATGTGTGCTGACGAGATCAATGCAGGTTACTGGTGTGCACGCACTACACAGAATGACAGACAAAACACAAACCTGCGAGCACTGGGCGACGTGCTCTTCCTCCCACGCACTTAATCGTTTTGCCATTAATGAGTACCCCTCGTGTCCACTTGATCCGCTGTCTTCATACTGTATGAGTGTGAACAAACAAAAGAGTACTTAGTCGGCCGTCTGCATACTGTGTGAGTGTGAACAAATTAAAATAGTACTGCATCTGCCATTTGCATACTGTGTGAGCATGAGCAAACAAAACAGTATTTCATCCACCGTTGGCATACGTGTGCGCGTGCACACACAAGGCAAAGGATGATCGTGATATAATGAGAACAGGTCTGCAAGCTTGTGCTCTTATAGCGCACACACGGCATGTGGGCATGATTTGGACGGCGTGTGCAATTGTGTGTGCATAAACTTTGAGCTTATGCTCTTTTAGCACACACACGACATGTGGGAGTGAATTGGGCAGCGTGTGCATTTGTGTGTGCGTGTATTACAACGGCATGTGGACCGCCAACATGCTGTATGCGTTCTAAGTCCTGTAGGGTTGGCCAGAACCATATACATGCACTGTATTTGATCGTATATTTTGTGGTTTCTCTGCCAAAAATTACCGTATATACACCATATATATACATGGTTCTGGCCAACCCTAATCACATGGCATTGAGTGCATGTGCCTGCGCATCCGTGCTCGCAGACAGACGGACAGGGAGGATTCACGAGTAACAAATATTCCACGAGTAAGGACCATTATGCTCATGTGCATGGTCACTGGTGTGTTTAGACGCACATGCACGTTTGGAAGGACATGCATGGTTGCAAATGCACGTGAATGATGGATTGTGTGTGCATGTGCGTGTGCGTGTGCATGTGCGTGTGAATGTGCGTGTGCGTGTGCGTGTGCGTGTGCGTGTGCATCACCCTTCACGTGCAATTTGCAACCACGGGCAAAGAGCCTCGACCCGAAAGATTTTGCAACGAAGGGCAGTTAACCTAAGCCCAGAAAAAAGCTTCCTTAGAAAGACAGGCATTCATGAGAAGCTAGATTGGAACAAAAGGCTAGCTGATAGCGGTTTCATTTGCTCACAAAGAGAATATGTGAACAAATATCAAACTGCTCGTCTTCTGTTCTATATTAGCTTCTCATGAATGCTTTAGAGAAAAAAACAACCTTGCACCCTTCATAACCCCGACGCACCTCGCCTGATTGATACGTGCACATCTGCAGGAAGGCCTCCACCTGTGGGCAAGAAAGCACAGAGCACACTTAGACCATCAACACCAAAGCACAGAGCAATGTTTGGCATATACAGAGCAATGGTTGGCCAGCAGAGACGCACCACCCACACGTCATTGCCGCACACAATGCATTGCATTGCCTGCACTTGGATGCCCCGATGCAACACAGGGGAATAACTTACGAGGAAGGCCTCCACTTACTTAACAGTCTCCCTCTCTCTCTCTCTCCCTCCCTCTCTCTCTCTCTCTCTCTCTATCTCTCTCTCTCTCTCTCTCTCTCTCTCTCTCTCTTTCTCTCTCACACACACACACACATATGCTAATTGCAAGACACTACCTTACTCGCGTTTTGTTGCGACCACCTAGACGCCTCCACCATGGATGGATACACATAACCCTGTGACAATTGCTTTTACTCCCCAGGTGAACATAATCAAATCCTCACAAGCAATCACGGAATACCTACCCTATCATAAACAGCCGCGCCACCCACCTTTTGCACCCCACTGCCGCAGCACTCCTTAACCTGTTGCACAGTGCAAACTGCAAACCACACCTCTCACCTTTTGCATCCCACTGGCCATGGCCGCCTCCTCAACGAGAAGTGCCTGCCGTGCGTCTTCTTCATCGTTGCCTTCAGCTGGTGATTGCTGCTTCAGTGCATAAACAAGGGAGTAAATGAAAGAAAGCTGGCACGCGTTTTTCATGTCTGAGAGAGAGGGAAGTGCACTAGGTTAGATGGAAGCGTCATTAATGGCACACCCAAACTCAAACCGGGTGCATGTTACTGAAGTGCTAACTCACAGTGAGCAAGCGAGAGTGAGCAAGCGAGAGTGGGCAAGCAAAAGTGCTAACTCACAGTGAGCAAGCGAAGTGAGCAAGCGAAAGTGCTAACTCACAGTGAGCACGTGCTAACCCACAGTGAGCAAATGCAAACTTACAGTGAGCAAGTGCTAACTCACAGCGAGCACGTGCTAATTCACAGTGAGCAAGCGAAGTGCTAACTCACAGTGAGCAAGAAAAAACGAGCAAGCAAAACCGACCATTGCCTATTGCCATCGAGCATGCGTGCTCGCTCAATGTGCAACAAGGAAAATACAATGCTGCGCTCACCTTGTTCTGCGCTTGGTGCAATGCCGCTGCCACTGCTTCTGAGGAGGCCACTATATGTGCGCTTGCCTGTGCAAGAATTGGCAAACCAGGCAGCTGTTGTTCAGCACAAACACTATCACCGAAGCAAGGGTATGCCCTTGCCTGATGCCGTAATAAGAACAAGGGTTCCCAGATTCAGAATGAAGAAATGTAAGCCTGTTCCTGTTCCTGACAAACACAACAAAATCGCAGGCCGCAAAGGACAGGGCTTCAGAGGAATACAGTGCACATCCACTAGATCCTTGTTGTCAAGCCAGTGGAATGTCCTTTGCATACAGTAGCAGTGAACGACCAATGTGACTTGCCTCCATTGCCTTCACTAAGAAAGGCTTGATGCGCTCCCGTAGCTCGTCATCCTGGAGGAAAGGAAGGATAATTTGGTAGAATCAAAATGTGAGGTTGCAGCAGTATGACCGGTTAAAATGAGGTGTGCTAGCTATCTTCTCATAATATATCGTACCTTAAGGGGTGAGCGTGCATACCCCAATATTTGAGTGCACTTCGGAAGGAACCTGCAGAGAAATAGGAAGAAGGGTGCTGTTCATCAGACATCAGACATTGTTTGCGCTACTCACCGGCCATTCATGATGCCTTAAGATTATACAGGGACCGAAACTCATCACGCACCCTTTGCAGAAAAGAGCGAACAGAGCTGGATACGTTTTCTGCAAAGTGGAAAAGAAAGTGGTAAAATCTGAAATCTGACGAAGGAAGGAGGACCCTTTTTCGCTCAAGCACACCACCTTTTTGGCTAGGTCTCCGGAAGCGCCCATGACCAGGATAGAGAGATTCAAGTTGGAGGAATCCAGGGAGGGATGCTGCAAATCTGTGAACGTGTTTTGGAAAAACAGCGGGGAATGCAACTGAGCGCGCGCACTCTGCGTGTTTGTGTTTGTCATCTCCTCAAGTACTTCACTCACCGCGGAGGGAGCTGGCGTCCTCTTCCTGACGTTCACCATTAGGCCTGGGCATTGTTTGGGGAGCTCTGCCCCCAATGCCAGTGAAGTGAGCTGAGAGCCTTTGCAGTCTCTCTATGTTGTTTAAAAGCGCAGCATACACTAGGAAAAAAAATTTGTAATACACAAATTAAAATGTCCGTCCGTGAGCTCGCAGATCAAGGAATCAAATAAAAGTGTACTGGCGCACACGAGTTAACTTTATTATTTTATTCCTTTGTGTTTACGTTTAGTCCTTCCATGAGCCCACTATCGCCGCACGTGACAAGTAAGCTTGTCGCTCCAGCAAGACACATAGGCAATGGTGTTCATTTTCAGGGAGAGTTGTTTCCTCAGTGGCAGGGGGAAGTTGAATGGAGATCCAGAGCTAGCCGCCAAATAAAGGCTCCGGCAAAGATCTTAGCATTATCTCCAGCATGATAATCATTGACTGCATGTGCTATAAAGATAACAGGCACCATAACATATGAGCACTGTACCGGAACAGCACAAATTCTTCTGTACCATTCTACAAGGCGGTACCAGACTGTGCCATCACTCTCCACACCATCCTTTTGGGCGTACTAGGTGGCACATTGGCACCATGCTAGTACGATCACACACTGTGCCGCCCCTTCAAGAAACCGGGTCTTGACTTGGTTCTCAAAGAGTTGAATCCTAAGCCTAGCAGTCGCACGTTTTGGCTGATGGCTTTAAATGTGCTTCCGAGCTCCATCCTGCCAACCCTAATGCTAGACCGTGTCCATAACAGACGTGCCCTCCCCACTACCAACTCTCAAGAGCCTGTTTCTGGCCAAGCCTGCAACCTCCCTGATCCCAATGAACTTTCCTGTCTGTGATGGAGGAGTGTTGCATTGCTCAGAAGTGTGATGCGCTGTATTTTCTGCTTGATATTAACGATTTCTCTGCCTGCATTAATTTCCAAAGACAGCGATATCAAATGCTTCACCAGGCAAGTATAAGTTGTACAAGACAGAAAGAGCATACTAAGAAAGTAACATTGATGCTGCACAGACCACAGGTATACAAACTCAAGCCCACGTGCAAATTTTATGGTGACACAGGTGTACCTCATGATGCGAGTTCTATGGTGACACAGGCGTGATTCACTACTATGCGCAAACAACACATACATATACACACTTACTATTGATCCATGTCTGGCACTTTGTACAAGCAGGCTACATTCAGTGTGCGTCACCTCCTGCAAGGCACTCATGTACATATCTATATATAACCCCAGGACATATAACGTGCATTTCAGCACGAAAGACACAGGCTCCCCTTCATCTAGTGCCAAAGCACAGGGCGCACAAGTAGAAAGCTAGAAATACCTAAGAGCACGAAATGCAGCGTTTGACGTGGGCATACAATGATTGCACAGCTTCAGCGTATAAATCTACTTGCATATGTGATGGGCATTTTCCGGTACCATAACCAAAATACAGGCAAATCCTGTCATGCAGACGTTATAGGTTTGGTCACGAGCACGGCTGTGGCTCGATAGCCTGAATTTTAGCCTCGTATACTTCTAATGACAGCTTCAAGTAAAGCCTCAAAAACACGGAAAAAGTCCAGAAAGACGCATCAATTAGATGCACACCAGCAAATACACCTACGCAAAAACACTCCTTGCTGCACTAAGCGTCCATAATTAAAAACGCGAGCCCTTAATGTGCAGCAGAAATAAAACCTTGCCACGCTAGCACATGCCACGCTAGCTCATTTCAGCATTTTGAATGAAGCAGAAACGGCGTGACACGTGGGCGCGTAGATTAACGCACAGTCACAAAGACAGCTGTGGTACGAGAAGCCACCTCCAGCATTGGTCCCTCGTCATGTGCAGCACAGCCCTGTGTACGTGCAAAACATTAGCGTTTGTTCGTGTGTGCGCATGTGTGTGTGTGTGCGTGTGTGTGCTCTGCTGGTCCTTTATCACTTACGATGAGCCACCTCTCCTCGTCCGACATCGCAGCGTCCTGCTGAACCGGATGCAGGCTGAGACGATCCAGGGGCGCAGGGTACGGCAGGTCCTGCGATCACACACACACACACATCAATAATAATCAAATGCTGAGATCTGCACATTGAATCAATTTGCATATTGGTAATTAAATAAGAGGTGAGGCGCTCCAGAGGTGCAGGGTACGGCAGGTCATTAGTTAGAACACATGTAGCACAAAGGTAGCACAAAGGTACAGCACAAAGGTAGCAATAAGAACAGTGTGCTCACCAACTATGGTATGCTACGACTCTCGCAAATAAGGTTTTTTTGGAGATGCACAAGTGCGTGGTGTCAACAGCTGAGACGCTTGAGCGAAAGGTAGGCTCCGTGCGCCTCTCAAAATGCAATGCTATAGAATACCCTGGTTGTGCGTTTGCGGTTGCACTTTCTACACGTACTTGCATACATACGCACACACACGCACACGAGCTCTGATCTTTTTATTAAGCACACCTTGGGTGGGTCCAATGATGTTTTGAAACACCACATGGATGTGTTCAACGCACGCATGAATGTGCGTGAACACACCTACACACACAAATGCGCACGTATGCCTTGAACCCTTTTGAATGCACACCTTGGGCTCGGGGGATGCGTTGAACACCACAAGGATGTGTTCGTACAAAGGATCATAAGCGTCGGTACCCTCCTCGCCACTGCTTAGTAGCATCATGATCACACCTGGCACCTGTACGCGTGTATATATGTGTGTGTATGTATATGTGTGTGTATGTGTGTGAGCGTGTGTGTGTGTATGTGCAGGCTTGCGTGTGTACGATGCGAATTTGTATAAGCACGTGTGTATGCGTATGCAGATTTGCTTTTGTATGTTGCGGTTTGTGTGTGTTTGTGTGTTTGTGCTTGGTATATGTAACCTAAGCACACGTACTTCATGCGTCATTCGTTCATCTATTTCCATAGGTTATAAAAATATGTGTTCCCTGGCTATTTCATATGCATTGCTTACTAGCACACTGTTGTGTATAGGCCTGTCCTTATACGGACTACGGACATCTTTTCTTTCGTATTCAACGTGTTTCATGCTCCGGGCCTGTGTTGGGGAAAGACACGTGCGTTACATGGTATGCTGATGTGCATCCCATTGTATTTATATGGTATTTCATCCTATGTATGAATCACCTGCTCTGGGCCTGTGTTGGGGAAAGACAGGTGCTTTACATGGTATGCTGATGTGCATCCTGTGGTATTTATATGGTATTTCATCCTATGTTATGAATCACCTGCTCCGGGCCTGTGTTGGGGAAAGACACGTGCTTGTGGATGAGGTCCTCAGTGGGCAAGCGGAACAGAGGGGAGGAGTACCTGGGAATGAGAACAGAGGTTGAATGGTGTGATGGTTCCTGAGCGATATGAGAAATTTCCTGAATGTGTATTATGTGGGTGAGGTCCTCAGTGGGCAAGCGGAACAGAGGGGGAGAGAAGGTTACATAACATAGAAGCTTCTCGGGCAGTGAAGTCACTCCCTACATTCATCGGTGCAAGCCATTGTATACGCGAGATTGCCATGCATCAACATATTACATATTATATATTATATGGGCGTTTGAACAGGTGCGACCAATTTGGGTCGCACTGGTCAGACAGATCTCTCACACATACAAACACACACACACACGCACACACGCACACACACAAATGTATTGTATTGTATTGACATGTCCTTCGGCAGCTTCACATCCAACTTTTGAAACGATCTATGCGTCTGCCAAACAACGTGTCAGAGCAGGATGCCCTTGCAAAGGTCTTGACAGAAGGAAGAGACAAACCCCCTCCCCAACTGCACAGGCGTTAATTCAGAATCACACACAAACACACACAGACACACGTGCACACATGCACCGCATGCACAGCACTAAGTCAGAAACTCACACACACACACACGCACACACACACACGTGCACGTGCACCGCATGCACAGCGATTGAAAGAACATCCTCTGATCCTATTGCAGACCTTCACCTGTGCAACATCAAGCTTTCTAATAAAAAAATAGGCGTAAGGCAACACGGACCCACATGAACAGTCACCCTCCCCTCCACACACGTGCACACACACACGTGCACACACACACGTGCACACACCCGTGCACACACACCCGTGCACACACACCCGTGCACACACACCCGTGCACACACCCGTGCACACACCCGTGCACACACCCGTGCACACACCCGTGCACGCACACGTGCACACACACATGCACACGCACGCGTGCACACACCCGTGCACACACCCGTGCACACACCCGTGCACACATCCGTGCACACACACGTGCACACCCGTGCACACACCCGTGCACACACCCGTGCACACACCCGTGCTCACACACACAAACACACAAACAGCTGAGTGCTTATACGGATATGTTACACACGCAAACACGCACTGCATGCGCAGCAGCTGGAAGAGCACCTCATTGCAGGCGTACACCGGTGCAGCAGTGACCTCCAAAGAAAGACAGGCATGGCCACACTAACCCACACAAACAGCACCCTCCTCATATATTCACACACCTGCGTTTGTGCTTCAACAACACACACACACAGATACTAAACAGGCAAGGGCTTTCACAGTTACGCTGCATACGGCAAACACGCACCGCATACGCAGCAGCTGGCAGAACGCCTCATTGCAGGACTTCATCTGTGCGGTGGAGGGCCTGATGTTCTTGTTGGTCAGAATGGGGCCTTTGTAGAACCAGCCGGGCTCGTTTTTGGTGCGCACAGGCAGACCGATGCCCAAGTTGTGTTTGCTGCAGGTCCAGTCCATTGCGTTGAACCAGTCACCTGTGTGCGTTCATGTGTATTTGGTGTGTGTGTGCGTGTGTGTGTGTGTGTGCGTGCGTGCGTGCATGTGTGTGTGTGTCAGGTCCCGTCCATCGCATTGAACCAGTTAACTATGTGTGTGTGTATACGTGCGTGCGTGAGCACATCTCTACAGATTCAAAGCACGAACACCTTCCCAATTATGAAAAAGCAGCAACTTATAGCAAGTTCAGTTTGCATTCAGTTTGCAAAGTTTGCAAAGTTAACGTAAACATAAGTTTAGCTTAGTCCATTAACATAACACCCTTAGAATGTCCACACACCAATCAGGCCATACCAGAATTTTTGGCAATCGGTTTAAACATGAAGAGCCCAAGACCCGAATATGTAACTCTTCTAAACAGAACATGAATGTATGAAATACAAGATCTGTACTCCAATCAGGCCGCACCAGAGTTGTAGGAGTCACGGTCCAGTGACTTGGAACGCAGGATGTCATCACCAGCGTGGACAAAGGGCACTCCCTGCAATGAAGAACAAACAGGGACACACACATACACATTTGATAGAGGTGCAATCTACAATCTTACCACCAGAACCGAAGAAACTGCCAGCGTGTGCACATGGACACCCTGGAACTTTTGCGTGATGCCTTTCCAAACAGACTGGCCTCCCAGCAACGAGAAGCAGTGCCAGCATACAGGCAACCAAAAATAAAGCAGCGTTATAAGTTATAAGCTATTAGGTTCCCTGCAACATGCAGTTCCTTGACTTTCAGAGGCAATAGACTCTGCGCGCAAACATGTTTGTATGCTGCACTTACTGAGCTCCAATTGCTATTTTGTTCAAGTTTAGCAATCATATGTTCGACAGCAAGTGTAATCCCCCCATTAACTCCCACATAGGCACACACATAGGCACACTTGTAATGAGATACACATAGCCTACTCAAGCACACACATGTACATTGTACACACGAATGCACGCACACGCTCATTAACACACACAAGCCTACCTGTGATAGGGTGATCAGAGACAAGCACATGATCTGCACCACACACACGAATGCACGCACACACTCATTGGCACACACACACACACAAGCCTACCTGTGATAGGGTAATCAGAGACAAACACATGATCTGCACTACACACACGAATGCACGCACACGCTCATTGGCACACACACACAAGCCTACCTGTGATAGGGTAATCAGAGACAAACACATGATCTGCACTACACACACAAATGCACGCACACGCTCATTGGCGCACACACACAAGCCTACATGTGATAGGGTAATTATAGACAAGCACATGATCTGCACCACACACACGAATGCAACACACGAATGCACGCACACGCTCATTGGCCCACACACAAGCCTACCTGTGATAGGGTAATCAGAGACAAACACATGATCTGCATGCGCACGCGCTCCTCGGCAAAGGTGGACGGGGCGGCTTTCTCAGTGATCTGCAGCAGCACAGAAAAGGAACAAATCAGTGATCTGTAGCAGCACAGTGATCTGCAGCAGCACAGTGATCTGCAGCAGCTCAGTGATCTGCAGCAGCACAGAAAAGGAACAAACGTGTGCAAAAAACAAGCCAAGCAAAACAATGCTGACCAGTGGCTGCATGAGCAGGGAGATGGGGGAATCTGTATAACAAAAATTAGGGCCGCCAGCGTATGTGTATGAACTTTATGTGCGAGTGGTCTTCACGTTGGGCATAACGCCACGCGTGTGTCCCTTTCTGCTTCTCTTTGGCATGGTTGCTATTTTAACATTTTAGCCCACAGCCAGTACGCACAAGTCCGGACTCAGAACTCTTCAATTCAACTGCCTCACACCATTCACCTTTTGTCATTTTCATTGATACACACACACATCCCTTGAAGTATAAACAAATCAAAGGCTTGTAGCAAGGCCTGCTCACTCACTCACACATACGACCAAATAAACACATACACACACAGACACTGTGAAGTACTTGTACACTCACAAAGTCAAACATGATGAGATTGTCATGGCCCCCGATGAAGGCCACATGTTCAAATACACACACAGACACTGTGGAACACTTGTGCATTTACAAAGTCATACATGGTGAGACTGAGATTGTTGTGGCCCCCGATGAAGGCCACATGCTCATATACACACACAGACACTGTGAAGTACTTGTGCACTTACAAAGTCATACATAACGAGATTGTCGTGGCACCTGATCAAGGCCACATGCTCATATACACACACAGACACTGTGGAACACTTGTGCACCTACAAAGTCAAACATGGTGAGATTGTCGTGGCACCTGATCAAGGCCACATGCTCATATACACACACAGACACTGTGGAACACTTGTGCACCTACAAAGTCATACATAATGAGATTGTCGTGGCACCTGATCAAGGCCACATGCTCATATACACACACAGACACTGTGGAACACTTGTGCACTCACAAAGTCAAACATGGTGAGATTGTCGTGGCACCCGATGAAGGCCACATGCTCGCAAGGGTGACCTCCGTACGCCAATGGTTGCCCCATGGCAACTGCCTCACCCCCTGCCAGCACCTTTCCGTTCGCGGTCTCCATCTTGTAACGGCTGTGTGTGTGTGTGTGCGTGTGTGTGTGTGTGCGTGTGCGTGTGTGTATGTGTGTGTGTGTGTGTGTGTGTGTGTGTGTGTGTGAGAGAGCGAGAGCACCAGCACTTCAGTCGCCGTCTACAGAAGCCTGTCATACACTATGATGCTTGTTGTCCTATTTTCGTTCGTTGTACAATGTGAATGTCACCCTCTAAACGATAAGAGCAGTGTCCGTTGCACACTCAGTGCGAGAAGAGCACCGTGCACTGAATTAGTGCTATAAAGCCAAGGAAAACTAGTTTTGTGCTGGGCTGTCCCCATGAACGGCCCACCCCATAGCAAGCCAAACAGTTCCAAAATGCCAATTTTGGCTCTATCTCCCCTTCCTTCACCATTTTGGGACCTGAAAGCTGCGTTGGACCTCTATTTTTTTCTTTACATGCCTACCAAAGCAGGAGGCAGCAAGACCCAGTGAGTGGCTCACAATCTGGAATGAACTGTATTTAAAGCCTCAACTCTGAGGGCAAAAGCTGGGCTGAAGCTTGCAGCAGGTGTGGAGCGACAGATTTGTCTTTTTCCCCTATGTCCCTTGTGTGAGTGCCTCCCACTCGCCGGCATTACCCCTGCCCCAAATTCGACATAGCAGCAATGTTTAAAATATATATAATGCTTATATCCTGAAGCAGAGGTCGATCGGTGCAAGTTCAGAAATGCACCTTTCCTCTGCCAAAGTGGGTGCAGAATACGCACCAGGCCCCACAGAACCCTTCAGAATGCCAGAGTTTCAGCAAATGTCAATGGTTTACATAACATCAAGATTCTTGCATTAAGATGAAGGATAGGGGGCTTTGAATTGGGTGGAGAGCTAAGTGAGAATGGTTGGGGTGGTTTGTTAATGGGAACAGCCGCGAGCTATGTGCTAACATTGTGGAGTGAGCGGCACACTTATTGCATATGAAGTTATCATTGCGTCAATGAGAACTACTGCAACTATTGGCTAGACCTTTGGTTTTAAGACTATTAAGTTGGGCTGCGTGCGAGAGAAAAGTTAAACCGTGAAGATGCACAATGCCTTTTCATAACACACACAGACCAAAGCTCACAGTTTGTGTCGCAAGAAAAAAGGGCATCTTGCATTCTCACGGTCAAAGTTTGGAGTATACTGCACCCACACCCATGCCCACACCCACAATCACACCCACACCCACACCCACACCCACACCCACGCCCGTGCCAGCACCCACACCCATACCCACACCCACACCCACACCCACACCAAACCCCACACTCACGCCCGCACTTGCACCCACACCCACACCCACGCACCTCAGATTGCCTGCCAACGAGTAGCGCACCCAGTCACTCAGCACTAGAAGCTCCTGGGCTTGGGCGGCAGCGTCTCCCTGGCCTGTGCTTTCATTAGAAGCTAGGGACAGGCCAGTCACAAAGCCCTGCGTGGTGCAATAGGCATTGACACAAATCTTGACATCTTGAGCTCACAGGCCATTTAATATCTGCACAGATGGTATTAGCATCTCTCTGTGCTTCTGTTGGGGGGGCTAGCGGTTACTAATAGGCCAGTCACAAAGCCCTGCTTGGTGCAACAAGGCATTGACACAAACCTTACCATCTTGAGCACACAGGGTTGTTATTTGCACAAATGGTAATATCATCTCCGTGGCCTGCGCTTTCATTAGGGGCTAGTGGTTACTAACAGGCCATTTACAAGGCCCTGCGTGGTGCGTCATAGCGGTAACTCTGTTTTTAATCTTGATAACAGACGCCTTTTTGCTTTTCGTGGTGTCCCGCGAGAAAGGTGGTAGCAGGACTCTGCACGGACAAGCCTTGTTGCCAGCCTCGCCCTCCACTTGACTGACATTGCGTTGCTACGCCTGGGTTTCTACTTGACATTGAGTTGCTATGCCTGGGTTTCTATTTGAGTAGCTATGCCTGGGTTCTACTTGAGTTGCTATGTCTGGGTTTCTACTTGAGTTGCGCTGCCTGGGTTTCTACTTGAGTCGCTATGCCTGGGTTTCTACTTGACATTGAGTTGCTATGCCTGGGTCAGAACAGTAAACACATCCGAGTGCAGAACAGTAAACACACCCGAGTGCCGAAAAGTAAAATCACCCGAGTGCAGAACAGTTAACACACCCAAGTGCAAAACAGTAAACACAACCAAGTGCAGAACAGTGAATTCAGAGCAGTAAACACACCCAAATAAGGAAAGTAAAGTCACCCAAGTGCAGAACAGTAAACACACCCGAGTGCCGAAAGTAAACACACCCGAGTGCAGAAAAGCAAACTCACCCGAGTGCAGAACAGTAAACAAACCCAAGTGCAGAAAAGTAAACACACCCAAGTGCAGAACAGGAAGCACACCCAGGTGCAGAACAGTAAACACACCCAAATGCTGAACAGTAAACACACCCAAGTACAGAAAAGTTAAGTCACCCAAGTACAGAACAGTAAACACACCCAAGTGCAGAAAAGTGAATGCACCCAAATGCAGAACTAAAACACACCCAAGTGCAGAAACTTGCATGTCCCTCCCCCACTTCCCACTTTTGCACCTGAAGGTCAGGCGGGCTGAAAGGCCCTCCCCCAAGAGCACCATCACGCAGCCTGTCATTGAAACCGCCCAATCCGGTGTCTGCATGCAAACAAGGGACGTGGTAATGAGCAGGTTGATTCAAAATGTACGGCCTATAGCTTGGTGTAAAACACCCCAGTCCGGTGTCTGCACGCAAATAAAAGACGTGGTAATGAGCAGGTTGATAAAAATTGTAGGTAATGAGCAAGTTGATTAAAAATGTACGGCCTATAGCTCGGTGTAAAGCACCCCAGTCCGGTGTCTGTACACAAGCAAAGAATGTGTATGAGTAGGTTTAGAAGGAAAAAACGAAAGACCCTACCCCCCACCTGGCATTGTCACGCAGTCTTTCATTAATATCACCCAGTTAGTTATCTGCACGTACACACACATAAACACGTATATACAAACATACATACATACATACATACATACATGAACATTAAGCAGCAACTTACATAACACGTACACCCTTACATTACATGTACACCCTTACGTACATGTACACCCTTACGTACACCCTTACGTACATGTACATCCTTCCTGCTCGCCCGTCGTCAGAATCATTTCACCATCGTCAGAATCATTCAGCAAACAATTCATTCAATCATTCATTCTACCGTCGTCAGAATCATTCAACGAACAATTCATTCAATCATTCATACTACCGTCGTCAGAATCATTCAACGAACAAACCATTCAATCATTCATTCTACCGTCGTCAGAATCATTCAACAAACATTCATTCTACCGTCGTCAGAATCATTCAACGAACAAACCATTCAATCATTCATTCTACCGTCGTCAGAATCATTCAACGAACAAACCATTCAATCATTCATTCTACCGTCGTTCGTCAGAATCATTCAACGAACAAACCATTCAATCATCCATTCTACCGTCGTCAAAATCATTCAACGAACAAACCATTCAATCATTCATTCTACCGTCGTCAAAATCATTCAACGCCAAAACACAAAAATACGATACAAACCTCAAAGGTCTGGACAGAAGCACAGAAGCTTACACCGCACGATTGTGTGGTGTGTGCCCCTGTGCTTCTGTCTGAGCGCTCACAACCATGCAATTTGTGCGATGCATGCTCCTGTGCTTCTGTCTGAGCGCTCACAACCATGCAATTTGTGCGATGCATGCTCCTGTGCTTGTGTCTGAGTGCTCACAACCATGCAATTTGTGCGACATATGCTCCTGTGCTTCTGTCTGAGCGCTCGCAACCATGCAATTTGTGCGACATATGCTCCTGTGCTTCTGTCTGAGCGCTCACAACCATGCAATTCGTGCGAAGTAAGCTCCTGTGCTTCTGTTTGGGTGCTTCACAACCACAAAAGCCCAAAGTCACAGATGAGAGGTTCTCTGCTGTGGGTACAAGGCGCGCGAAAGCCAGCTCCATGAATCGGAGCCTGCATATTCTGTTTAGCTTCACTTTGACAACAGTGGTCACTCTGCTTTGTGCCAAACATGCAGCACCTCTTCAGACAGCTACAATTAAGTGTGTGAGGTGTAATTGAGAGCAGTTGAAGCCACGCTGGTCATCCACCACCTGTAAAGGGTACACAAAACAATACAATCAACTACCTGCGAGATTGAGTTAAAAGCAGTTGAAGTTACGCTGGTTATCCACCACCTGTAAAGGGTACACAAAACAATACAATCAACTACCTGCAAGATTGAGTTATAAGCAGTTGATACCACGCTGGTTATCCACCACCTTTCTAAGGTGTACACAAAACAAAATAGGATCAACTTCCTGTGAGGTTCAATTAAGGCAGTTGATGCCGCGCTGGTTATCTGCCGCCTCTCTCAGGCGTTTAAAAGGCACCACCAACAACCAGCTGTACACAAAACACCACCAACAACTACCTGTGAGGTTCAGTTGAGAGCAGTTGATGCCGCGCTGGTTGTCTGCCGCCTTTTTAAGGCGTACACAAAACACCACCAACAACCACAAGTACACAAAACACCACCAACAATTACCTGTGAGGTTCAGTTGAGAGCAGTTGATGCCGCGCTGGTTATCCACCACTTCCCCAAAGTTCCAAGCCTCTCCGTAGATGTAGATCCGCCTGTGGTTGTAGTTGCATGTGTGGTTGTGTGTGTTGATTGTGCATGTGTAATTGTGTACATGTGGGTCCGCCTGCGTTTGTGTGTGCATGTGTGTGTGTTAGCGTGGTTCTGCCTGTATTTGTGTGTGTCTGCCTGTGTTAGCGTGTACACGTGTGGTTGTGATGTGAGTCACTTTTAACCATTTAGGTCCCAAGAACAACTGTATTTGAGCTAGAAATTTGTTTAAATAGGCTGGAAAAAGCATGATTGATTGCATAACCCATAACCCCCAAACAACAGAAAGCTAACAAGTGAAAAGTGCACTTGCCTAGGTATTCGAGCCGACTTTTTGGGACACCTGCTTTCCCACAGAGTACATATGTTGACCACCGGCAGGCTAAGCCTTGAACAGCATACTCATCCCCAAACAGCAGCAGTACACACACCAATATGCTTACTTTTGCCATACATATCAAATATCGAGCTGTCAGTTATTTGAAGGTGCACACACACAAACACACACAAACACACATAAACACACAAACACTCTCACTCATACAACAGCAGCACACGCACCTTGCCCAGCAGTAGCCAGCACATTTTAACAGTAGTAGCTCATGCACAATACATTTTTAACAGTAGTAACCAGCACATTTTAACAGTTGTAGCTAATGCACAGCACATTTTCACAGTAGTAGCTCATGCCCAATACACACACTTGCCATCCATCCTGTCATACGGTAAGCTTTATAAAAATGCACGCACACACACACTCCCTCTCACACACACACACACACACACGCACAATCACAGACATACACACATGCACACACACTCACACTCTCACACACATCCTGGAGCGTTACTCAATCACACTCACTTGCCATCCACACCGTCTTTTTCGACAGTCAGGCCATCCAAAGCCGCGCGCATTTTGTTGAGGGTGCGAAGCAGCATGTGGCCCATGATGTCAAAGCGAAAACCGTCCACCTGAATTGGAAGAATTAACAAAGTTAATAAAGCATGAAGCAGCACATGACCTCATAATTTAAACCGGGAGGTACTCCCAATCACTTGCAGACGATTTGCAGCAAGAAAATTTGAGGTAAGATGTCGTAGCTTGAAACAGATGCCTCCCTTGGAGCCCTTGACCTAATATTTGAAAAATCGTGATAAAATATGCTCAGTACAAATCGTGTGCAAGCGATTGGGGAAGGTCTCCAGTCCAACGTATGAAGTATGAATACACATGGACAAACAGCACGCAGGATTGACGCACTGTTGCAGCAGGCGGGTCTTGATGTCGAGCCTGACACGTTTACTCGATTGACAGGAATGAAAAGAGCTTACAGCATGCATTAACTGGTGGGCACACACACGCAGACATACGGCACATGATCTTGACTTTTGACTTGCATGTAGGGTTGGCCATAACTGTGTATTATACGTATACCTATAATAAACCGTATATGACCGTATATTTTGAGGTTTGCATATTAAACATATCGAGTATTCACCGCATACATATGGCTCTGGTTAATCCTGGTTGATTCTGGTTCTGTTAACACGTCTTAACAAGTCTGACACGTTGTGTTACAAGTCATAACGTTAAACTTTTTATGGGTTCTGTTAAAACGTCATAACAAGTCTGACACGTTCTGTTAACACATCATAACGTTAAACTTGTTATGACGTGCTAACATAAGTTTTGGAAGGACGACAGCAGTAACGGAGTCCAGGGCACCTGATGTAAGAATGCAAGTCGTTTTTCTGATTTACCAGGTTCACAGGTGAGCTAGCATTTGCTCATGTGTGGGGTTGGCCAGAAACATGTATATACTGATTTTTATACACGCGGTATACACACGGTGTATATACAGATTTGTTGGCAGGGAAATCACCAAATATACGGTCATGTACGGTTTTTATACACAATTCTGGCCAACCCTACTCATGTGCGGTAGTAAGCACACGTGTGAACACACTTGAGCATACACGTGTAAGCACACAGAGCACACAGAGCACACGTGTGAACACACTTGAGCACACACGTGTAAGCACACGCGTAAGCACACGTGTGAACACACTTGAGCACACGTATGAACACACAGCACACAGAGCAAACGTGTGAACACACTTAAGCACACACGTGTGAGCACACGCGTAAGCACACGTGTGAACACACTTGAGCACACGTATGAACACACAGCACACAGAGCAAACGTGTGAACACACTTAAGCACACACGTGTGAGCACACGCGTAAGCACACGTGTGAACACACTTGAGCATACACGTGTAAGCACACAGAGCACACAGAGCACACGTGTGAACACACTTGAGCACACACGTGTAAGCACACGCGTAAGCACACGTGTGAGCACACGCGTAAGCACACGTGTGAACACACTTGAGCACACGTATGAACACACAGCACACAGAGCAAACGTGTGAACACACTTAAGCACACACGTGTGAGCACACGCGTAAGCACAC
>Ga0307945_1000893_pt1 | contig 22203 bp, 20 predicted proteins | sample OrgLakmetagen228_FD_201818 | JGI IMG/M metagenome (GOLD analysis project Ga0307945, IMG submission 201818) | Saline water microbial communities from Organic Lake, Antarctica - #228 | ecosystem: Environmental > Aquatic > Non-marine Saline and Alkaline > Saline | place: Antarctica: Organic Lake...
AACACAAGTAGCCGCCAGTGATAGCTTGTCATTCTGCATCTGCCCCTAATCGTTATTGCTGGGTGTCCAATTGTTGGTTCCAGCCCGATTTTCGTCGCAGTGGAAATTGCAAGTCCTTGCTTCAGTAATTTGCAAGCCCTGTGTCGTGCTCTGCAAAGTGGTCTGAGTTCACAGCAGGTATTTCCCTAGGAATTTGCCCTTCATAGATGTGATTAATGACATACCTCAGGCAATGGGAGGCGTAAGCAGTGAGGTTTGATTGGCAGACAACAAGTCTCAGGCGCTTCTAAAGTTTATACGCTGCCTCCGTTCACACCATTTGTTGTGAGTGTGCAGAGACTGTAGCACGCGCTACCAACTGCTCTCTTGCATTGCAGGCGGCCCGAGCGGTAGCTGCAGGCACCTCTGTGCCCATGCACGGTGCATTCGGTGTGATGCCCACCGCAGAGGCAGTCATGGATCTGGACATGGGGGAGGAGTCCATGGAGACGGTGCTTAGCTACTTGCAGGCACGTCTGCCCCATTCGCTGCTGCTGTAGTCTGTGCGACAATGGATGTGTGCATGTGAAAGTTTGTGCGTGTATGTGTGCGTGAGTGTATGCGTGCATTTGTACATGAGTGTGTGTGTGCATGAATGTGTGTGCTCATGCATGTGCATGTGTGTATTTTTACCATACGCCCCCCTCCACTCCCCTCCTCATCCTTTTCTGTGTGCCTGCCTCTCAGGGTCATGACGGGCGAGGCGCCCTGGTCACCCTTCCATCCACCTGTGCATTTGTGGACGTGTACTTCCACCGCACCCCTCCTGCCCAGCTTGCGTCTAGGAGCCCCGTCATCGCTGCGCTGCTGGCAGCCAAGCCACGCATCACAAGGGGCTCTCATCGAGTGCCAATGGCTCGCTTAGTGGCTGCAGCAGGGATGTCCTCCTCTGCGGTGCGTGTTGACACGTGCTGTTAGTCATTTAGGGAACGCATATGTTTGCAGTTCCTAGGTTGGTAATTCAGATCTCTCTGCCCAGGCAGTATGTGGCCTTGGAATTGCTGTGGTAGTCTTCTACACTTGAGTGTACAACCGTGTTGAATGGCATCAAACGAGCTAGATCTGGTGTACTTAGTGCTAAATCAGGCAAGAAGCGTGGACAAGTCCCTCAGCCACACATTGTACGTTGCAGGCACGGCCTTTAATGTTTTTAGGAAGTTTGAGGTATGAAGAGGGGGAAGGCCGTGCCTGCAACGTACAATGTAAGGCTGTAAGTCACCCTCGCCAATTGTGCAACGCCCCCTTTCAAGAACAGAGAAGGGCATGCTTTATTAAGGAAAATGACTGACAAGGATTTCCCTCTTTGACACCCTTTTTACTTCACGGAAGTACAGAGATCCGTTGCTAGCCTCCTTTGTGCGATGTTTCCTGCCACATTTGCTCCCTTCCGCAGGTCATGTATCACCTGGCAGACCTGGCAAAACGGAACGAGATTCACTTTGAGGCATCAAAGGCCAAGGCCTTGTCATGGCGACTGGTGAACTATAGATTGGCTCTTCGGTATTATGTTGCTGCTGTGGCAGTACGTCCTTTTGCTTGGTCCTCTACTCAATGCAGTTGAAAATAACCCTAGAACAGCTCCACAGCCATGTCTCTCACCATATGTTCTGGTCTGTCACTTCTTCTCCAATCCAAACTCGTCTTCTTCGTTCTGATTTTCCCACATTGCAGACCCCCCAAGCCTGCCCAGACGTCAAGGAGCTGGCAAAGTCCCTGCACCAACGCCTGACCCGGCAGCTTAAGGTGCGCTCATTTCCAGGCACCTGCTCGGTATCTTCTGACTGTCAGTTGCTTCCCGGCCACTTCCTCTGATTGCTTTCCTCCAGCTGCATATATGTATGAAGACATTCCAAGGCAAAGTGCAGGCTTTGATGACACATTCCAAGGCAAAATGCAGGCTTTAAAGTTTGCCGCACTTGTACTTCTGCTCTTGGCAGAATCCCTCTGTTCTTGAGAGAACAGTACACAGATGTAAGCCTATAGTTCCATGTTTTTTACCTTTGCCCTCTACATAGATTTCTGTGCGCCGGCTGGATGTGGTATGGAAGCTCATGGCGACAGCTGCTCAAGCAGGTAGGAAGGGCTTAGACACGGGAACTGACAGATGCAGGGATATGCGTGCCTGTTCGCCTCCTCAGATTTAAAGTACGACCTAGATGATTGTTCATTGTTGCATTTTATATTTGCATACAGCTCCCCTCTAACTTCAGCCATTGCTGGTTATTGTACACGCTAGCTTGACTGCAGGTCGCTGCGCAGAATGCATCCACTCACCCGCAACTACATCATAGCAACACTGCCTTTAACGCTCCAACGTACACAGGTGACCAACCAGTGCAGGAAGTGGTGCTGCGGTCACACACATCTGCCTACTTCAACTACATGTTCGATGTTCCTAGCCTTGAGCTGGTCACCTCTCCCACGCCCTGTGCGGACTACAACAGCCAAACACAGTCAATTGCTCCTCTAGCTCAACTCCAGCCCATGCTCGAAGCACCTGCTGGAGCGTCAGCAGACCCAGCTGTAGCACCAGATCCACAGGGGGAAGGTGGTCTTGATGGCCACGAGAGTGGTGTGGAGTTGGTGGTGCAATGCCAGCACGCAGGCGCAGCATCCACAGGAGCAATGGGCGCTGAAAGGCTGAATTTGGAGGCACCGCAAGGTGCAGACCAACCTGTGGCCCAAGATGGCCTTGGACAGGATCAGGGGCAGGGGTCTGTTGGTGATCTTGGGTTAGAGGCGAGGGTTGGCTTGGATGGGGTGGTGCAGCAGGAGTTGCCTGTGGTCATGTTCCCCGAGCGTGCGCAGGCGCAGGTCGCTGCCTTTTTGCGGACAAACAAGCAGCAGATCTTGGACATGGTGCGTGCATTGTCTGGTCAGCGCTGAACCTGAAGTGGTCACAGTTGATTTAAGATTGAATGCTTAAGCATCTGGGCCTCTGCTTCTGGAGCTGTATGTTTGTGCCCGTTCAGCACCATGCAGCTCCCACCTGTTTTTCTGACTCGCCTACAACTCCTCCTGCACTAGGCCGTGCAGCCAGACAGAAAACTGTTTTGAAGCTGCCTGCCCAACCATTAACAATGATCCTGTCGTACACATTTGTAGGCAAAACGTGACCAGCATATTGGTGGCATTGCTGTGGCACGCATTTTCCATGGCCTCTCAACACCCACCTACCCTATCCAACATTGGAAGAAGTGCGGGGTTTGGGGTCAGTTTACTGCGTGGGACTTCAGCTCAATTGTGGAGGTGAGGCAGACGAGTGGCTCCAAGCAGTGTAGAGCCCTTGAGGGCAGAATGGGGTGTTTGTGCAGTTGTGCTGTCAGATGCCAGAGATTTGGCACGGGTATATTAAGCAAGATACTATGCAGCTGCTGGCGACAGACGTTGCAATGGCATTGCATAGTTTTGCTCAAAAGTGGGTCGCATTGCGAGCGCATTCTTACTCATATCCATGGAAACCTTGTATCAATAATAAGGTGCATACAAGTAACTCGTTTTTTTTACATGCCAAGTGCTGCGTTGTTGTGTACATTGTTGCAAGTGCGTCCATCCTTCTGCCAGCAAAGTAACAGCCTTTTGGAGCCTCAGACTTTATATATGAGAGCCAGCAAGCTGCAGTTTAGCAGGAGAAAGACAGCACTGGTTGTCGGCTGATTATTATGTACGCTAGCTTACAGGCTTGGTTGTCTGCATTTGCAAATGAATGACCTTGTTTTGGGTCCAATCATCCTTGCACTGTCGTTATTACGAAGATGCTTTGCTGCCCTCTGGATAATAAGCTTGGTGTGCACAATTTTTCACCAGCTCCGTGTCGTTCCAGCTCTAAGGTCCACTTTAAAAGGCAGCTTATTTTACTCACTTTCAGGTCGCTCGCATTGAAATTGCAAGGGCGGCAAAGCGGACAGCTGAAGAATTTTGACTGGAAAAGAACATGTGAATGGGAAAGGTCATGCCATTTCTGGGCAGGATTCAAATAATATTTCATCTAACATTTTAGCAGGTTTGCTGTCATTACACTTGCGCGGTTTTTTTTTTGTTTCCTTGATGAGCTCATAGTGATGGACAGTTGTTCAACTGTCATGATTGTTGCGGTTATCTAGCTAGCTTGTTTTTATACGTATGTTCAGCTCAGAAAGAGTCTGAAGGATGCTTCGATCCCTGGAATTTGGATCCACTGCAAATGGTAGCAGTGGGCAGGCCGATAAAAGCGCCGACGCTCTGATAAAGCTCAATCATGTTTTGATGTATTTGCACGAAGATGACGGATTCAAACGCTAGAAATAAAGATTTCGAAATGTAAGAGCTTTTAAAACCTTCTGCCGCGACTCGCTCTCTCTGATCGGCTCATGAGCCAAGACAAGAAGAATGCACGAAAGTCTGCGAATTAGACCAGACGGTAACTTCGCCTATCGCAGCCGACTCTATCTATTTGCGCGTCAAGTAGTTGTCCACGCCCCTGAGAAACACTCACCCACTCGGTGATGCTCTCTGGTGAAAGACCACCAATAACATTGCAAACACCGCCGGTTCCGGTTGGTTGTGTGTCGGTTGTCATTCATCTAATAATATATTAGCATAGTTTAATACTTATTCAGTGCAAATTTTATAGCTGTAACACAAAAACACAAAAACAAAAGTGCACGCGCGCGCGCACACGCACACACACACTCACACACACACACACACACACACATATGTGCACACGTACGCGTATTTATCCCCTGCCTTGCGTAACCCTGCGTGACCCTGCGTAACCCTGAGCACAGGTGCGACCCAACACGCAAACACACACACACACACACACACGCACACACACACACATACACGCATGCACGCACGCACGCACGCACACACGCACGCACCACACACGCACACACGCACGCACGCACACACGCACGCACACACGCACGCACGCAATCACACAATCACACAATCACACACACACACACTCCTTTTCCTTATTTAATGTGGGGAGTGGTTACGTGCCTGCGTAGTTTTTCTTTTTTCTTTCACACACACACACACACACACACACACACACACACACACACACACACACACACAAACACACACACACACACACACGCACGCACGCACGCACGCACGCACACACACGCACACACGCATACACGCAAACACACATACACACATACACATACACACACATCATACACACGTACACATACACACACACGCACGCACACACTCACGCACACACTGGCATGATTGCACAATGCACATACCCAATTACTTACTAAACTCACACAGATAGAGCACGCAGGCACACACATTCACATACCAAATACCGAAACACACAGAGCACGCACATACACACATACACACATACACACACCTCTTCCCTGCAGACACATAGGAAATCAGGATGGATTTCCCAGATTACGACCCTGGCTTATCAACAGGTGATCACACACATGCACAAACACACACGCACACACGCACACACATATATACACACACACAATCACAGCTACACTCTTTTATGGATTCCTTCACGCACAGAGGACAAAGACGTAATGCGTATTTTGGCCGGACCTTCCAAAAGCTTAGATTGCCCTGGCATTTTAAGAAGGAGCAAGAGCATTTCTTGCTCCCTCAAAGGCTGGTCAAACACCAGTAGGTGTGACAGTGCCTCCCCTACCCCTTGCTGGTGGCACAACAAGTCAAGCTCGAATGGGGTATCCTCAGCTACAAGGCCCGTATCCTCCCTCTCTCACCAGCTTATGTCGCCCTCTCCGCTCTTGCAACACTCCTCCACCGATCCAGCCCCCCTCAAACAGGCTTCTTCCCCTCTTAAACCATCCTTCCACCTTACACCTTCTCCTCCCCTGCCACTCCAACAGCCGCCAGCGAGCCACACGCAGTCCAAGTACAACTCAACTCTCTCGGATACGGCAGCTCAATCGGGGAGACAAAGCCCGTCATTGGAGCATTTGATCGCAAGGAGGCGGGAGCACATCCTGAAGCCGCAACAGGAAAATGCAGCACAGGAACAACAGGGCAGCCCAGCAACACAGCGACCCTCTTTACCCCCATCCTCCTCCTCTACCCTGCGGACACCATTACCTGGGCAGCTGAGCAGGTGCACAACGCATGAGGACTCCCTGTTGGCTCAGCTGGAAGCAATCGCAAACAAGGTAGGTTAAGACAGGTGCCTGGCACACACACACACACATACATACATACATACATACACGGGAGCACACTTTCCAGATAAAAGACACCATAAGGATCACCATTGGCAAGGGTGAGCTAACAGTTGGATGCAGCTTCAATGGCCAAATTACGCAAAAAATCCACTCGTGCGCTGTGTGAAGTTTGAAGTGGGGTCACACGAATCGCTCTGTTGTGCACAGGTATATGGTATAATCCATAATGGTGCTATTGTGTACAACACCTCCCTTTTTGTGCTCCTGTGCAGTGGCTGACGAGGCTTTCTTGTGGTCTCACACAAACACACACACACACACACACACGCACACACGCACACACACGCACACACACACATCCCCTTCTTACAAACCATGCTCAGGAGCTGATGGAGTTGCATGCAGAGCAGCAGAGAAAGGTAGACCTTCACCAGCAGCATTGCTCCCACACCACCTATGGCAACTGCGGGCGTCGCTTTGCCAGCCAAGGCAACCACATTGCATCAAAAGATGCAGGGGCCATGAGCAGGCTGTCATGTGCACACAAGAGCTCTACCTCTGCGGAACCTGCCGCTGGTTGTGCACAGCAACCGGGGGAAGAAGGCAGGCAGGAAGAGGAAGGATTTAGGCACGAACACTATGTCAAGCAGACCTCCTCTGAGGTTAGCAGCATTCTCCCTGTCTCCCAAGCTTATCAGAAAGCGTTACATAGAGTGCATCACAGGCTTCCCTTGCGTTCTTCTTCAACTCTGAGCAGCTACAGCAGCGCGCATAGAGCAGGCTCCTTCCCTTCCCTGTGTGGGCCTCCCTCTGCTGTGCCTTTGGAGGAAGGGTGCACCAGTCAGACTAGGGACGGCGGCAGCCAAAACAGCAGCACAGAGGCACAGCGCGAGAGTTGCAGCATATTTGAAGGAGAGCAGGGAGCAGCAGCATGTGTGTTACAGAATGAGGATGGCAGCAGCAGCAGCAGCCACGACGGGGGTGGTGGCCTCAACAAACGCAGCAGCGTGCTTAAATGGGGCCCCCCTTCAGTCTTATGTGGTCCACCATCTGCGGCAGCACCTGAAGATATAACGGTTGAGAGGAGCTTGGAAAAACTCCATCTAGCGGCAGCCGCACGCGAGTGAGTGGCGTAGAAAGAAAAGAGAACGGAAGATCAACACAGGCGCAGTGAAAAACCACTCCCCACGTTAATTAAAGAAAAGGAACCACTTTGGTACTTAGCACCGTTCTAGTCCTCCACCTGAGAAGAAAAGGACGTGCAGTTTTTCGCGTATTCCTTTTTGCTTTGCTATTTTTTAACTTGGCTGAAGAGGTGAGCAGGGTCCTTAGTCTTTTGTTTGAAATGTGGCTCTGCTCAAGCTCACTGCAGGTCTATCCACGTGCACCGATAAGGCTACAGATCCAGGCGCCCTCTGTTGTGTGGCCATCACTTTTCATTAAATACATGTTTTCACACAACGAGATCATTGTGTTAAATAATTACAGGAGGGCCAGCAGGTTGCAAGTCTGTCAGCAGGCAGAAGTGCAGCGTGCAGGAGCGCAGCAGGTACTAATGGTTGATCAGGTGTAGGTTGTAAGACTGGAGTTCATGCAGAGAGGAGCGAGGTCCTTGTTTTTGAAGCAGGCAGTAAGGCACGATCCTTGCATCAACGTAGCTGCTACATCTCCCTTCTATTCACACATCCATCGAGAGCCTTTGACAAGGCTTGAGGTGCTGCAGCACAAACCGATCTTGCATCATTCAATGCACCTTCCTTCCTCCCAAAAGCAAGCTTTCTTGCTGAACCAAAGATTATTTGGACAGCCTTACTCATCAGAGAGGGACAACTCCTCCGCCCCCCCAAACACTCATATTTCAGCAAATTGCTTTTATGTACGATTTAGAGACGGGCAGATCAATAGAAGGCTGGATTTGATGGATCTTGCGTGGCACCAACGTGGCATTGTTTATTGGCACAGGAATCACACCTTTGGTCTTTCAAATGCAGACCATCGCATTTCGTTTGACCTCCAGTATTTTGAACACCATAATGATTATAATTGATGCCAAGCCTTTGCACCTATAAGAAGCCGTTTGCAAGGAGCAAGGAAAGCCCCCTTTTGGGGGGCATTCCTTTTTGCTTTTGGTGAAGTTTTGAGCTTTGTCCTTGCAGGCTCATGCCCCTCTTCCTCCTACAGGCCTGCCGGTTGAGGCTCCTTTCCAACCCCCATCCAGCAGCAAAAGGCCCCTTGTCAAGAGTCGGAGCAGAAGCTATATAGAAACAAATCCTGTGGCATATGATGCAGAGGCTGCCGAATGGGCCGATAAGGACTTCCAGTGAGTGCTGGCTTTTTGCTGTTCCACCAAATTTGGGTCGGTTGGTGCTACAGATCACGATGCTGAGTTAAGATTTATCATCAGTGATGGTGGAGCTGGAGGTAAACCCCTGTAATTTTCTGAGAAGCGGGGTGGAAAATTCACGTTGTGATGCACGTTGTGAGTGCAGCCAATAGGACTTGGTGGCAGTTTTTAGGAGAATTATTAGCAAAAAGGCTACTTCCTTTATGTGCGGTTTGAAGCTCTCACGATGAAAGGACGCTTCACCCACGTTGCTAGAGGATGACTGTTTGTCAAGTCCCACAATTTTCTATAAGGCTCAAGTTGCTACAAGTTGCTAGAAAGCGGTGCGTGCTTCAAGAGGCTGTGGTGTCACAGCATGTTGAAATGCACACACGTGAGTATTGAATGCATTTACAAACAGTCGTGCAACAACAGGCTCAAAGCAAATACGTGTGACTGTATGCAGATTGATCTCAAAATCGCAAATATTCCACATATTACTCAAATTTGTTGCATATAGTGTTACAATGCCAGCAGGTGGACGCAGAGGCGAAATAAATGTGCTATTTATCTTATTATTCCTAGGGTGTGTGCACTGTGACTGGCACTTTTCAAGCTCAGAGCACTATTTTTTAGAAACCATAGCAGTTGAGCTTACAAAGTGCCAGTCACGGCGCCTGTGTGTAACTTGCTGCGACGTGATCCTATTTTTTGATGCCAGAGCTACGTACTGCTCAACCAAGTCCATTGATTTTTGTGCTTTGGAATCTTTTAGTAGACGAGTATCAGTGCAGACGAGTTGGATGAAAAACCACGTGATCTGTGAGGTGTGCAAATTGACATGCCGTTTCCCATTGGGTGCACCGTACTAGGGTGTAGGCACCCTGCGTGTGCAATTAGTCCTGTTAAACGCAGGGCCACTTGATTCCATTCAGATCTAAGCACACAGTTCATAATCCAGCTGATGATGTTGGCTACAGCGTGAGGCTTATCGGCTTCACCTTGATGACGTGGCATGTGAGCAGGTGCCCCTTGATTGCAAATAAGAGACATTTTTTGGCTTTTGTCCAGCGCTCCCCCCCCCTCTGTTAATGGCCAACAGCATCCTGAGGATCAAAGGTTGCTCAAAGTTTGTTGCATGTGGTACAAAGTGTGCATCTATTTTTGTGCCATGCGTGGCCTGCAGGGCAGCTGCACTGAATGCCCACCTCAGTCTCCAGCACTCAGAGCAGGACTTCATGTTGGCTGTGAGCAAGTTGCAGGTAAGCAACCGCTCTGCTTACGTTAGGATGGGTTTGGTGCTTGCCCAGGAAACACAGATTTTTAGACCCCTTGTGTTGTGGGGCTCTCTTTCCTGTGCGTCAAGTGTGCAGCGCTTAGGTAAATTTAATTTATTTCAATCAGTTTTTTTGTGCTGTGTTAATGTTTCCAGAATTTAACTAGGTTCTGATATCTGACACTCCACTGACTTTTTTTGCAGGCATATCGCCCAATTTATGTGTCGCCTGTCAAGCCTCCCCCCTTCAAACGATCTGTGAGTTTTCGTTTGAAGAGTGTGGTGCAGGGGCAGGGAGGAGCAGGTCAATAGTTTTTAGGGTCCCCGAGGCTTATTGGAGCTGCATGCACGGGCGCCCCACGGGCCTCTTCATCACAGCCTCGCCCCTTGCCTTTGCCTGTTACTTCCTCTTGCAGCTCCTTGAGCTGCCTCTCCCTCTGCAGCTTCTCACGGTCCCACTGCTGAGCAGCCAGCCTTTCAGCTGGGGACTGAGGCTTCAAGAACAGGGCCAGGGGTTCACACTGGCGCGCTTAAAGCTCATTTTGACAATCACCCTCAACACAGGAGGCAGGAAATTTAATTTTATAGGAAGGCACGTATTATTTTTGGGCTGGACCCCCCTAACCCCCCTTATAGTGCCCCCACCCAGACAAAAACGATACCAATCTGCTCCTTTTTCAAATAGGCATCCATCTGCATACTCATCAAGACCTGAAATTGAAGTGTTGCAGAGTTATGGGGCAAATACTGAGATACTGACGCCCATGCACACGTGACCTACCAGGCACCCATAACTGGCTTGCACAGTCCCACATTGCTTCCATTTCTTCAGAATTCCACTGACTATTTCATGCTGGCACAATCCTGCAAGTTTGGGGTTAATTGCTGCTTCGTTGGCTCACCCCGCGGCCTGCACCTGAGCGCGTGTGCCTCTGACTTTTGGATATGTCACAGCCCCCCCCCTTTGACCCAATTTGCTCAAAAAAGGTGCCAATCGACTGGGCTTGAGCTTAGGATTCTGCTGATATATTTGATATATCGTAGAAGTGGCTTAGAAATTTTCTGGAGGGGGGATCCAAAAATCTTGATCCCCCAAAATTTCCGATTTCGAACCCCAATCGAAAGCTCTTGATGAGAGGATTCCAAATATATATTTTTTAATCGATTTGACACAAAAGTCACACAAAATTCTGCCTCCTGCTCAACACCACTATTAATAACTAATTTATCACTTCGAATTCAGTTCGGAGAGGGTTGCCCCCGTGAAAAACTCACCTCCCTGCCAGCCAAACAATCTCACTTAACTTTGCGCAAGCCTATCTCTGCATCCACTCCAACATTCCGTGACCTGAGACATGCATTGGATAGCTGTTTCTTGTTATTTTAGCAGATGCTGTAAGGTTGGGAAGAGGTGTAGAGGCTGGGGAGATATTTGGGCGCAAAAAAAGGGCAAAAAAAAGGCACCTGGAAGATTGACTCTGGTGTGAGTTGGGGGTCATGGACTGAATGGGAAGGCACAGTTGGAAAAAGCACCCCGGTGTCACAAGGGGAACAATATGCCAAAAATAAACCAGGACATCGATTGGCCCCATTCAAATTTAAATTGACGCGTATAAATTGGCAGCAATGCTGAGAGCAAAAACCGGGCTGGAACTCGCAGTAGGTAAGGAGCGACAGATTTTTCTCTTCCTCCCCTGTGTCCCTTGTGTGATTGCCTCCCACTCGCCGGCGTTCCCAGTATTCCTGCCCCAAATTCGATATTCCAGTATCATCAAATAACATTTATAATGCTTATATCCTGCAGCAAAGGTCGATCAGGGCAACCTCAGAAATGCACCTTTTCCCTGCCAAAGTGGGTGCAAAATACGCAGCGGGCCCCACAGAACCTTTCAGAATGCCAAATTTCCAGCAAATGTCAATGATTTAGATATAACATCAAGTATATTGCGTTCAGATGAGGTGTAGGGGGCTTTGAATTGGGTAAAGAGCTAAATGAGACTGGTAGGGTGGGTTTTTCACGGGGGCGAGGGCCCCGAGAATTTCTAAAAACTTTCGTTTTCTGGCAAAGTAATTAATTAATTTCCAAACTGATCGTAAACGAACGGTACGTTATAAGTTAATGAAACAACTTGTGTGTGCTGTATGCCTCGTGCTTCCAGGGACGTGCTACTGTTGATGTATTCCCGACACAAGAACAGTGCCCACCAGGCCCTTCTGGAGATCTAGGAGGAGCGGCCTCAAGCTGTTTAGGGAATGCTGAAAGCCTTGCAATGACTAGCAGCGACCTGACCACGGCTGAGATGTTAATGCAAGCATCGTCAAAGATTGACTCACCCGTCCCAGCCCCTCTTGCCTCTGGGCAACGCAGACCTGACCGGAAGGCGTCCGGGTGTGTTGGGGACTTCATCAGTGTTCCTTTATAATGCAAGTCAGTGTTTTTAGTCTGATTTATGTAACTAGACAACCACTATGCCTGCTTCTGTTGGCATTCTGGCACTTATGTTCTCTTTTAGGATTCATATCACAAGCGCTTATAGACTAAGGCCCTCAATTCACACCCTGAAATGCTCATTCTCTGTCATTGTTCACATAAATATAATCTATTCACATGCAGGGGGCCTCCGACAGACAGCAGAGATTACTGGAGGCAATGGCCTTATGATAACCATAACACCTTGAAGGGCTTTAGATCAGGGTAAGGAGGAGGTTGTCTCTGTTGCCTAACATCAATGATGCAAAACAAGAGGTTGGAAGAAGTGATATATCGCATATGGTTGTCATTCAGCTTGGTGGATCAAGACCAATTTTTCTGCTAAATAACATTGTTTCCGTTTTATTAACACACACACACACACACACACACACACAAGCTAATATATGCATTTCTTGTCATTTTCTCATGCACGCACAAACACACACACACACACAAAAGTATCAAATACACACATACACGCATGCACACACACTTAAATTGGTATGCACACAAAAGGAACGCCCTTGTCAAGGAGTCCACATCCGTCCCTGTCCCATCGTTCTTGCAAAAGACATGTCTATTTAATGAATATCACTGCTTTTAGGGGGAAGAAGCTTGCCTCTTTGCCAAAACATTTTTTAGTAAGCTTGTGCGATGATGAGCATTCGTAACTGCTTCCATATTCGTAACTGCTTCTTTGGTCTAGCTCACTCTGCGTCACATAATACTCTTGCTTGCATGGTGAAGGGAAGCTGGGACAAACGACAGCAAGGCACATGCATCTGCTTGGCTGCCTTGTCGCCCCCTCAACCCTGATCATTATGAAGGAAGCTGGGGGTCCAGGTGCGGGTCTGAGAAGTGCGACAAAAGTACGATCAAGGACATTGCATGGGCACAGTGCAACATGTGCAAGGTGGGGCAACACTAACGGCGGGGGTTGCTTGTTTGCAGACTGGAGAATGCGCAACCAGGCAGAGTACTAACTCCTGGACCTCCCATAATTTGGAAACCTTGGAGGCCTGTCAACCCGGTTGACCTGTCCGACCTTAGGACCGATGTTCTCCCTCAATTGTGAGTCTTGCTTCAAGCTCCAAATTGAGGTGTGCTGTTTTCCTCATAATTGTTCAAAAAGCTTTGTGTTGAAGGATCGTTTGGTTTCTTACTTGTGTACATTTTGTGTACTTGTGTACTTGTGCATACTGCTAAATATGAGGGGCAACCTCGTCCAGCTCATAAAGTGTTAGGTCAAGCTTGTTCCATTTGTTCCAATAGTTGCAGCGCAATAATCTGTCCAAAAGTGAAGCACAGACTCATGAGTTCTCTGCATAACACATTATGTGATCCGCAATTTTGGGCTAGGACTTCCGTAAGCCTGCTGCCACACTTGACAGTCAGTACAGCAAGTGCACCTCTCCAGCCCATTTGTCTATACGCAAATGCGCACACATACACGTGCAGCGATTCAGCTTGACCCTGTCTTTGAAAGCACGGATCATGTGCAGGGATGCAATTGAGGCCTATTTCTAGCCAAGAATTAGGCGCTTTTCAGTTTGCTTCAATCTGTTCATCATTCATAATATATTGCGGTAATACTGCATTGTTGTCACTATTATATATATTGTGCTGTACGGAACATGCTGAACTCATGGAACATTCGAGATGGATTTTAAAATGTTGGCTCTACCGTTACATCGCAGGATTCACAAAAACTTGCCAGGAGGATGGCATATTTAGCAATTATCCACTCTTGAGATGAAACAGCAAAGGATTGCAATGGCAAACAGGGAAGATATCAGTTTTGCTCCAAAAACATCCCCTGTACTTCTTGCAAAGAAGCTGCTTTTCTGAATAACATATAATCATCTACATAACATATTATCATCAATGTGCCTTTTACTTCTCCTGTGCCATTCCTTCATGTATTATCATTTATAATCCGTCCATTAAATTTAAAAGAGGAACCTTCTTGCTTTTCTCATTGTTAATCATCAAATGCACCTTAATCAAACCGTCATGCATGCTATAGGCTTTTATGTATCTTTCAAGGCCAATGAAATGTGCAATAACACGCAGACTGGGTACTACACAAACATGTTCTTTGCATTGTTTGAACTTTTGTGGTTCTGGCTAGTCTGAGCAATTGTTTTTGCCTCTTAAGAGCTGAATTTTTTAATGAACCCACTCTGACCCACTCATCGTCTTTGGATGAAGTGCTGACTTATCAATGAATTTCCTGACCCACTGATTTGGATGGATGAGATTGGCTTGAGGTTCTTAACACTAGTTGTGCACGTACACTTCCTTTTCTTCTTTCTATCCAAGACCCAATTTTCTTTCCTTCTTTCCTTACTATTTCTTATTGGTTGGAACCCTAGTACCTATAGGGGGAAAAATGACAAGCGCGTATTTTGGCTTAGAATTTGGCACCCTTTTGCTCAGAGTAGGACTCTGTTGTAACCAGACAGGACCTCTAGAATGGAGCTGCGATGCTTAACTCCTGGAGCTCAGCCCGGATGGTGCTGGACACATGTGGAGTCGTGGAGCCCGTTTGAGACAAGAATTATACAGAATTACTCCTGATCTATTGTTTACAGAGTTGACAGATAAAGCCATCAGTCAAAACGTGCGACTGCTAGACTGCATACATAGTATGTAAAACGTGCAAAAAATTCTGATAGTTGTTGTTGTAGCACCAGATTTGTAGCACCTATAAAAAAAACCTTGGAAGAAAAAAGACACGATGCTGTTAGTGACAGTGCTGCACTGAATAAAACCAGTAAAAATAACCAAGCATCTGCCAGGACTGACCGACCGCATTAAATCAAAGAGGGGGAATCATCATCCGGCTTACAGAGTTTACAGATAAAGCCTTCAGTCAAAGCATGCAACTAAGCTGCGTTTAAAAAACTAGAAAACTGCAAAGATGCTGTTTTTTCTTAACATTCTTCACAGGGAAAAGGGGAAAGCACACTGCTGTATGTATAAATGCATTGCGCAAAGGCAAGCGTCAACATTAATGAAACCTATCTATGCACACACCTGTAGTGATTTACGACCCTGTAGTGATTCAACCCTGTAGTGATTTATGAACCTGTAGTGATTCGACCCCCGTCCTGTTCTGTGAGCCACCCATCCAGTATTGTTATTATCAAGCGTTAAAGCACTAGTGGCACCTCAGGTGTGAAGAAGCTTGTTTGCGGTTCGTTGTAGAGTCTGTGCCCCCTCTCTCGTTGTGCTTGAATAGGCCAGTGCTTGCATCCCCGTTTTCTTGCAGTGTGTGTGTGTGACCGGGAGGGCAGTTGTAAACGTGTTGTTGTCCACGGGGGTGCAGATAGAGCAGCTGACCCAGGCTTGGTCGGCAGTCCCACCTGAACTCGTGCTGCAACATCGGGTTGGCTTCTTTTGTGGGCTACATTTTAAGTTTATTACACTAAAACGCTGACAAATACTGACACTACTACACAAACACTGCTAGACAGGCTGCCGCACCTTTGCCTCCCTAGAGCTAGGGGAAACTACTCGGATATCTTGCCTGAGCACATGCAATTATACTAAGAGAGGGTCTTCGGTGTTCCTCTAGTCCATTATCAAGTCCAAAACTGGCAATAACAACAACTGGATACGCCAGTAGAAAGCACGGAAAAGTACTCAATTGCCAATCGACCAAACTACCATGAAATGAACACATGCCTTTGCCAGACTTAAGGCGTGACATTATGTTGTTCATGTGCCTTTATGCTTGTTGGGTATGAGCAGTGTCCACACTGATCTTATTTAGTCAGGTGTATATTGTGTTTGTTCCGTTGTAACCTTAGCTTAGCTCTGCAATGTCTGTGCCTGGTGCTCTTGCTTGTATGAGACTGGTACTCCAGTCTCTTTGTGACTTCTTTCCTCTTTCTGGTACTCTGTTGCTGAACCTCACTGACTGGGCCTTTTTTGTCTGCCGGTAAAGGAGTTGTAAGGTACTCAATACCAAAGTGGCTTGCTTTTCCTTAATCAATGTGGGGAGTGGTTATCACTGCCTGCGTAGTTTTTCTTTTCTGTTTGTTCCGTTGCATGTCTCTTGGTTTCATGGCCAGGGGAAATGGAATGAAAAGAAAAGAAAAAGAATGCAGATATTGTAAACATGTAAACCTTTCCGGCATGGGATAGGAACGGGTATTGTTTTGTATGTGTTCTGCACCACCCAATGGATGCAGAGACACACAGCAGCCCACCTGGAGAATAAAAAGAATAGGAGTTTTTCAGTGGGGTCCAGGTGGTTGGGAGACAGAAGCCTGCACACCACCACGAGTATTGCTTATATCTTAGATATATTTGTGGGGATTGTATTCAGTGTCTCTTCTCGTCTGTGTGATTTTTGTTGCGGATCTGATTGCATGTAGGCTTACTTTTTTCATAGGTGCTATGGAGTAATTTCGAGGCTGTGGAGTGGGTTCCTTGTGTGGCTGCTGTAGATGGTGCCTGTTGCTCCTAGCAGAATGGTGTGAAGGGTTTTACGGTGTCTGAGTAAGCGAGGCATTAGCAGCTTATGTTGTTCTCGTGACTTTTCTGCTTGTTGAGTAGGGGAAGTGTCTACACAGTACTTAATTTCAATTAGATGTATATCACGGTAAATGGATTGGCAGGGTGAAGCATCCGTTGGGGAGGAAGCGGCTGTGCTTGATGGCAGATATACTTTGGTAATGTTGGCACTTGCATACTATTTGTATCAGCAATGCAACATGCAATGACAAGAACACAGCTGTTAATGGAGGAGGCGCCTCTATAATAACGAGTGTTAGAGAGGCCCTCACTCTTCTGTGCAACTCTGATATTAGACAGAGGTTCTTTTATGGCTCATTCACAAGCCATAAGGGAGGGGGAATAAAGATATGATAAAGACGGAAAGAAAGGCAAGCTGTTCTTCCGTGCAAGAGTACATTTCACATTTCACAAGTCACTCGCCTACAAGAACTAGAGTTCTTCTACTAGCAGGTTACACCACATCACTGGCGATAAATCTCCGCTTTCAAAAGCGCGTTCAGTCAGGCTAGGCTTTAAAAAGCATGTACCATCATACTGTGCCCTGAATGATAATCCTGCAGGACTCTTTACTGTTTGTGACAACATTTTAGTGAATCATGGTGAGGGAAACAGCGGGATTACGTGAAGGAGCTCTTTGGCCAGCATCATTCGTGCCAGCACTACAAATCCCCTCACCGCCTTGCCGCACGAGCATATGCCACCCATTCCCACGCACTCAACAGGTACTGGACAACGAAATCCCATGAATAAGCTTAAGAAGAACTGGCTGGCGATCTGCACCAGCTCCGGGCTTCTTTGCCCCATCAGGACCGCTCCTGCCTGCGTGTGTGATTCACCACGTGTATATGACTGCTTGGGTTGGCTGCGGTTTTAGATGGCATTTGCCTTCAGTGAAGAGCAAGCGTGCTGATGCTGACGAGTGTAAGAGAAAGAGAGGAGAGAGTCAGTGCAAAGCCTGCTTGCCAAAACGGAAATGGCGACTCTACGAGACGCCAACCCACTTACCATAGGGGATGTGGAAGTTGGTAAGCAGGGATCTATCTCGTGTGAGGACTTTATGCTTCTCGACAGGGTATCCTTTGGGTGTCACCAAGCCATGTTTACGGAAATCATTTGTTGCCAATTTGGAATGCTAGTGAAAATTTCGTGTTCCCAGTGACAATTCCTGTTATATTTCGCTTGCATCGTGAAATGCATAGGGCTCTGTCATTATTACCAAGGAGAACACAACAACTCAGAGAAACCAGAGAAACGGGAGAAAAATAAGGACTAAAATATAGAAAAGGGGTGATGGAGGGGGGGGAGTATGCTAAAGAGAGAGTTGTGTTTTCCAAGGAATAAAAATAATGGAGAAGGGAAGCAGAACCGGAGAAAACCAGAAAGTGAGGACATCTCACTGTATGCTACACTTCAAGAACCTGAGTTCAGGTGTTTCACACTGAACTCATAAATTCTATTTCGCTTGCATCGTGAGATGCATAGGGCTCTGTCATTATTACCAAGGCAGACTACACTCGTGGTTTAGTAGTGCATGGCCCTGGTTGGAAGCAATTAATTGGCAATAGGCCTCTCAATGTATGCGTGCATGGCCTGGCTCGATCTCCAGGCTCCACGAGCCTGAAAAATATGATCAGGAACACCCTCCTTGGCAACGAGGGTAGCACCCCCAGAGCAAAGGGAGTGCAGGCCGTATCTGTCAGTAAAATCTGCGAAGGACATGTGAGCAGAATCAGCCAAAGCATGCAGAACACGAGCTTGAGCAAAGGAGTAAGACCAGGGCTGATTGGAGGGGCAGAACTTTTCAGAAGAACCCTTCTTGAAGGAGCGAAAAACGGGAACATGCTTGCCCAGGGATCCTGCCTTCACCAACAAGGATTCTAAAAGAGAGACTGGGCAGGAAAGGGACTTTACCTGAGCAGTAAATACTACTGAGCCTGAGCGAAATTGGTCGTTCTTCCTTTTGGCCGAGAATATTTCCATGTGAGAAGAGTAAAACCTGACTTTATCTGCAAAAATCTGGCAAGCGCAGTCATATCTCAGAAAACCAGAGAAGCAAACCATAATAAACGTTGCAATTTGGAGGTTGGGTAGGGTGGACCGGCTTGGCTAAAGCAGGAAAGAGGCTGTTATTATACAGAAATCAAGGGACAAGGGAAATTTTCTGAATTGGCCTCCAGAGGAAAGTGACCTCTCGCAGGAACGAACCGCTTGAACAAAGGAGTGGCTGGTCACATCATTTAAACCAGCCATGTTGTGCGTGGTAAAGATGGCTGCGCTTGCTGCTATGATAGTAGAGTAGGTGAAACCCCGGCTGAGAGCAAAACGCAGAGAATTCGACAGAAACATAGCAACGTGCATTGGATCAGCTGGCAAGAAAGAAAGCTTATTGTTTTGTTGACACCAACTTCTGAAACGGAACCAGTGGGCGTTATATCCGAGCAACGTTTTCTGACAACGTGACTGAGAAATGCAGCTCAAAGTGTATGTGTAATCAGCTTTCAAGGTAGGTGTAGGGCATTTACCAAACAAAAACTTTGAAATATCGGACTCAAGGGTGCACCTGTGTCCTGCAAGCATAGGAGGGAATGGGGATTGATTGAGGAGGGCGTTTAGTGGAGAAGCACAAGACGGCCAGAAAGGTCCAGCATGTGAATGCACGCGGGGCTGAGGCTGTGCTGGGGCCTGGAGTCAGCAGATTCTCTAAGCGTGGTAGCACACGACAACCGTGTACAAAAGGAAAAAAGTGCTGTCCTTTAGACAGTAGAGGCCACCAAGGGCTTGATGGCCAGAGAGGTAGGACAAGGATAGAAGCTGCACTAAAATGCCTGATGATGGATATGACCGATGGAATCAAGTTGAAAGGTGGGAAGCACCAGTTGAAATGTTCTGACCAGTCTCTTTGAGCAAGCGCATTGATACTGACAGAACCTGGGCACCGCAACATAGAGTTGAACCTGTCAAGTGAATGATTGGAGTGGCTTGCAATGGTCAATGGTAGGTAGGCCCCACTGTGCAACAATTATTTGGAAGACGTCAGCATTCAGAGTCCAGTCACAAGGGTCTTAAATGTGAGTAAGGCCATCGGCAATCTTGTTCTGATCACGTGGGACCCATGTGGGAAGCAGGGAAATGTCATGTTCCATTGTGAGTGAGATAATTCTGAGTACAATGTCATTCAAGCGCAAGTCTGTACTGCCCTGGCCCATAACTCTGACCACGTTGGAGTTGTCAGTGAAGATCTGAACGGACTTGTGCCTATTGATGTCCAAAAAGGATTCAAGACTGCGAAGAAGTCCCCACATTTCTCTCAGTGTGCTACTGGATGTACATGTGCCATGCCACAACTCGGGGGGTAAGAAACCTTGTACCTGCAATTTTTGATTCGCCATCGTGGCACCCCAACTTGCTGCTCACACCATATGGAAATGTCAGAGGTAAAGGGGGAAGGCCAAATTTTTTGGCGAAAATGCGTACGAGACAAGTGGGACCAGTAGGTGAATTCATCTCACAAGCCGTCAGAGATAGCAACGTAGAATTGCAAGCTGTACTGCTGCAGGTAAGAGTGGCGTTGCCTTAATTTGATGAGAACAATAGGGCTGTTTGCCAGAATCATGCTGCTAAGGTGGCCAGCAATTCGCGAAAGCAGGTGCACTAGCACTTTCTGTCTTGACAATGCTACTGTGATCAGCTGTTGCAAACTCTCCCATCTCTCTAGCGGCACTTCAAAGGAACCAAAATCCAAGTCAATGACAAAACCGAGGTGGGTCAGGAGGCGTGTAAATTGCAGATAAGACTTGGACTCATTGATTGTCAGGCCAGCTGATTTGAAAGTGTCCAAAACCAACTGCCTGTGTGCTGTAGACTGGGAATCAGAGACCAGGAAAAGGAGGTCTTCCAAGTAGTTTATAAGCCGGCCCCCCCGAAAGCGCAGGTGTAAAGAGATGGTTCTCATAATTTTTGTGAAGAAGCACCAGGGGGCAGATGCAAGACCGAAAGGAAGGACTCTGAAAACATAGAAATCACCCTCCCATTGAAACCCAAGGTACGTGTAATATTTGGGATCCATATCCACCTGGTGGTAACCGCTGGCAAGGTCAAGAGAAAACATGAGGTCATCCAGGTCTGCCAGGTCAGTCAGTAGATTGAGAAAGTCCATGCAAAAAGAAGGTACCATCAGAAATTGATTCACGTGCCTAAGGTCCAAGATCAAACGTTGTTTGCCATTTGATCTAGTAACAACCTTCAAGGGGGACACACATTTAGGCTGGGTATGCCACTTCATAATAGCATTTTGCACGGAGAAGGTCAAAAATGGAAGATGTGACAAAATCGCTGCAGGCCAGTGCCTCTTTGTTATTTTATTGGAAAAAAGGTGGTGCTGGGCTTGGGAGAAAGGACCAAAATAAGGAGAAGCCATGCTGCACCCACTGAAGTACCCACTTGTCTGAACAATTTTCCAACCACCAATAACGATGCCGCTTCAGCCCACCTGAAGACGGAACTGCCGGCTTTGCTGGGCCTGCATCAAAGGAAAGTGAAAAGGAAGCCCGAGCCCTGAAATATGGGAAGGTTACATACACGTTCTTTGGGGCAAAAAAACTAAGAATAATAACTAATAACAAGGTCAAAGTGGTAGGCCCTGGGCCTCCGTGGTGCCTGGCACCTTGCAGGCCTGGCCTGAATCAGTACAAGGATCAGGTAAGGTAATAAATGTGTGGGTTCAGGCGTGGCCTGGATGAGATCAGGGATCAAGGGAAATAATTATGCAAATTCAGGCCTGGCCTGGGTCAGTTGTGAACATGTGGAGCAGGCCCTGGGCCTCCACGATGCCTGGCACCCTTCAGGCCTGGCCTGGAAAAAGCACCTAATAAAGAGAATTAATTGCCGGGTGCGTAGTGGTCCCAGAAAAGAAATTGCCTTAAGAATAAAGGTTTGTTGGAATGTAAGTAATTAAAAGTTACGTGTGCCCAAAGTTCCCCAAATTAGCAAGGAGTGCCGTTGGAATTGTTGTAGCCGTTGTACGACCCTGGCCTACGGAAACCGTTTGCAGCAGATTGGTTGTCCATGTGTGTGTGCACCAGACAGTAAGGTGGGCCACTATGATTCCCTACTGCATGACCATTAACATAAGGGGGTGGAGCGGGGGGCGGCATAGGAAAATATTGCTGAAAAGTAGGGGCCGGATGGAGTGGTGCGTTATAATGTTGTTGAGGCAAGGAGTGGTTCAAAGTCTGAGTGGTAGAAGGTGGGCGGCGTTTGGGAAGAAAGGGGACAGGTGCTTTACTGACATCACCAGCCTTCACGCCCAACTTCTTAGCAAATTTCTTTGTACTAGATGGCAGGTGACTGTGGTTTAGTGCGTTGTCGAGTTTGTCCCAACCGTATGTCGCTCCAA
>Ga0307945_1000895_pt1 | contig 22202 bp, 22 predicted proteins | sample OrgLakmetagen228_FD_201818 | JGI IMG/M metagenome (GOLD analysis project Ga0307945, IMG submission 201818) | Saline water microbial communities from Organic Lake, Antarctica - #228 | ecosystem: Environmental > Aquatic > Non-marine Saline and Alkaline > Saline | place: Antarctica: Organic Lake...
TTTTTTGTTGTGTTTTTTTTTTTTTTTTTTTTTTTTTTTGTGGTGGTGGTTTGTGGGGGGGTGGGGGGGGGGGGGGGGGGGGGGGGGGGGGGGGGGCACGAGATCCATGCTTGCCGGGATGGTCTCGGGAATGGATTTTACAAAAACACTTGACATAGTAGAAAACTACAGTCAGCATTAAACTCATGTTGCTACTACTGCACCGCAGCCTTCCTCTACCTTATAGCGCAAGCGTGCTCCCTAGCGGGCCCCCTGCTGCTTCAGCGTATCGTGCAAGGCCTTCAGTGCCAAGCTCTGGTGGGCAAGGTCCCTTTTGACCCAGGATGCGAAGAGAAGAATGTGCTGTACTTGTAAGTTCAAGCGTAGGCGTACATCTTCTTTTCATTGCCTGTTGTCGGCCACTTAAAGCGTACTAAACTTGTTGATGTTGGTGCCAATGAAGCCAAAGAAAAAGTGTGCCACATCAGTTGTGGCGGCAGACCTCTACTACGTTATATGGCGCGTACATTAGAATCCAGCAATATGGTGTTGCCACGCCTGTATATCACTCATGCAGTGTGCAATATCACTCATGCAGTGTGCAAGATCACTCGTGCAGTGTGCAATATGGTGTTACCACGCCTATATCACTAGTGCAGTCCCATGATAATTGTACAATTGTACGTGTGCAACAGCTTGCTCTGGTCTGAGATATCTTAAGAGGTCTGTTTTGGCCACAAATAACAGTATTAGCTCGTGCCTTGAGCTGACTTTCAATCAGGGTACGTCATGACATAATTGCGCTGCCTGAAGTTCATTTGTTCAGTTTCGGGGAGTAATGACCGCATAATTGGCGACATCCGTGCTCGACCCACTGTTGAGAGGAACAAGGCCTTGCTTTTAAGGCAGCAGTCATTTGAAGTAAGTGTGATCGAGTTGTATGCAGAGATGGCACTATCTCCTAGAGCACTTGTGTGGCTGACTCACCTCATAAATTCGGAAGTCAAGCGCAGGGGGGCCCTCAATTAAAATCTCATGACTGTTTCCAGGCCAATCACCCTTTTGGCTTCCCCTTCCCCCTCTCACATTGTAGCTACTGCATCGGGCTCTTCATGGCTCCAGCCATCCAATCGCTGTGCGAGAACCAGCAGGTAGGCTTGGGTGTGTGTGCACCCGCGCGCGTTGGTGGGGGCCTCCCAGGACAGCTGTCTCAGGCACCCGTGTATTTTATGGGCCAGGTCATCCGCACTCTCCCTTCTTGCTAAGTTGTGCACGTCAACAGCGTGTCGTGCAAGGACTCACAGCTGCTGTGCCAATCGCCCGTGAACAGACCTTCCTGCTGTACCTCATTGGCACGAGGATGCGCAACACTCTGATGGCAGCAATCTACCGCAAGTGCCTGAGGCTCAGCAACAGCGCCCTGCAGGTAGGTGTGGGAGGAGCTGCATGTGTTTGGACAAGGGTGTGCAACTGTGGAGGAGGTGGTGCAAAAACTGAAGGATAGATCGTCGACCAAGATAGACATGGGTTGGCATGGGGCGCACGCCCGCCCTTTATTCATTCATCATTGAAGATGAGCGAACCTGCATGCCTGTCAAAGCCATGTCTGTTGTGCAGATGCACCGCCGCATAAAAGAGTCGTTGCATTTGAAAGGCCTACCTTGTACTTACCCTGTGCACTGTGCCCTCCTTCGTGAAGCCTTCTCAAATTAGCGCCAGCCATCTGCAAGCAAAGAATTGGAAAACACCAAGGCATCAATTTGTGAAGAGCAATCCACTTTTCACGACCTTAAAGCATAGCATCTTGCACTGTGCTTTGGATTTTACCACCACAAACCTCACCAGCAGCGTTTTGTGACAGCAGTGGCGCTTCAGACATAACAACAGAGAAGTGCACACACACACACATACATGCTCGCAGGAGGAAAGTGCTGGTAGGGTAGTCACTCTCATGTCCAACGACGCCCAGAAGCTTCAGGATGCAATGATGGCGATCCACGCCATTTGGGGAGCGCCGTGTTACGTAGTAGCAATCCTCATCCTCCTGTGGTTTCAGGCACGCGCACTTTTTGCCTCGTTGCTGTGTACTATTGTATGGAAAACACTGCTAAACCAAGACATGTTTGAGTGCCCGTGCCCAAACCGGTTCCCTTCAGTTCAAACAAATCTCAGGTCAATGTCAGCAAAAGACAATATCTGGAAATTTGGGTCTGTGATGTGTTCCTCATTTGTCTTAGTCTACCTGATATGTTGGGCCTTGCCATCCTCTTGATCCTTATTACAATAAAAAACAATGCATGTTTGCGTCTACACAAATACCAAAAGGATATCACGCTGATCATGGGCCTGAAAACATCCTGCCACGCGGTCCCAACATTGATCTGTGCTGTCTCTGTGTACTTTTTGGTACTGCTCTGAAAGCTTGTCCCATCAAAAGAAAAGTGTATCGGGTTCCCTTTGCAGGTTGGGTGGGCCATGTTTGTGGGCCTTGCCATCCTCTTAATCCTTGTGCCGATCTCAGGTGGGTGCCGAAAAGGATTAAGTTCATGCTTAGGTCAGCAGCTCAGGTTGGCTTGTTAGTGTTCGGCTTGTGGAAAAGCAAGCACAATCGAGAAGTGGCTTGAAACAAAACTAATGGACGGATAGTAATGTAACTCATAAAGAACATAATTTATGCAGCACTGTAATATCAAAACTAACAGACCGATAGTAATGTAACTAGTAAATAGCATTGTGACTGCAGCATTGTAATGTGGTCCTTAGCCTTCTGACTATTTCTGCAAGCAATAAATTGCCGAGGCGCAGACGCCAGTAAGTGAAAACGTTGTTGCTTCTGCCTTAAATAAAACGCAGGCAAGCTTGCTGGCAAGCTCGGAACGCTTAGGCGTGCAATCATGCAGTGGACGGACAAGCGAGTTGGCTCCATGAATGAAATTATTACCGGCATCTCAATGATTAAGGTATATTTTGAGCTGCTTGCTTGCGTGCCCACAATGGTGCTTGGCGCTGTGCTGCAGTGGTTGCTGCTGTGCGGCAGTGCTTGCCGTACACTTGTTGTACTTGTACTTGCAATGCTTGGGATTGCGCTTTCAACTGTAGGCCAATTCTGTCTGTTCTTGCTGTGACTGCCTTCCCCCTCTGGAATAGGCAGACCATTGCCTTTCTGACTTGACCTCTCTTATTTCAACCTCCTGTGCACACATGTGCAGTTTTCTGCTTGGGAGGTGCCTTTCAGTACCAAAGTGATGAGTGCACGAAATGAGGAGGCAAAGATTCTGAAGAAAACCGCAACATGGCAGGTGCGCTCTCATGTGGATGGCCGTGTGGGTAAATTGAACCGAGTCATTCACACAACACAAGCATTCACAACACGCTTTCTTTTGCATGCAAGATCTCAAACCCTGCCAACCTTGCATTGGTGTTCCAACAACGTTTGCAGGGTGTGTTTGCGCTTGTGCTGTTCCTTGGGCCCGTGATGGTATCTGTTTTCTGCTTTGGGTCCTACACCCTAGCCGGCAACACCCTCTCAAACGCCGAAGCGTGAGTAGTGTTCTCTTCTTCTTTTTTTGTCTATTAGCGTAGAAAGTAGGAAAGGTGACAACAGTCAGAAGCAAGCAGTACCTGAGCTACCCGCCGTGGATTTGATTTGCTGTCGGGGACAGCCATATGCGAGTGATTTGAGCTCCAAGCTGCTCTGCTGGACGAGGAGGTTTTCACTAGGCAAGACAGGGGTGTTGACCAGCAGGCATGGATATCAAATGTGAAATACTATCAATCTCAAATGTGAAATACTATCGAATTCTGACACTTTGTTTAAGACTAAGCTGACAAAATTCCAATTTCCCCTGTTCCAACCTTCTCCATCATATATCATGCTCTTGGTCATGAGCAAGCCGTGCCTGTTCGCCTTCATTACCTGCAGGTATACCGCGTTGTCCTTGTTCAGCCTCCTCCGCTTTCCCATGTCATTTTTACCTATGCTGGTCAACCAGATCATCAATGCAGTCATCGCGATGAAGAGGATTGGCAATTTCCTTGCCAAAAAAGAGTCTGCCTTGCCAGAGGTGCGTAATTTTGTCTGGAACAATGCCTTGAGTGTGTGTCTCTGAGTCTTGAAGCTGTCTTGTAAAAGCTGTCTTACTTGTATACCACACGGTTGCACGACCTTGCACGTAATCAGCTGAATAGGTATCCCTGAGGCAGCCCGCCCGTTTGAAACCTCCGTTCTTCCTGTCCATGTTATTCAGCCTGGCGTTTCAATGCACAGAAGGCTTTGTCTCGTAGGCGGAGCTCCTGTGCAAGAATGTCAATTTGTGACCTGCAGGAGGATGGTACCGAGTCTGCAGTTCCTGGCTATGTACGTTTCAGTGAGGGCTCTTTAGTCTGGGACGATACTCAGGTACAAGGATGGTCCTGCAATTTAATGAAGTATCTCAGAGGCAAGTTTTAACGGTACTTTCACAGTGGTGCTTTCCAATGCACACAATGGAATGCATGAATTTCAGTGTTGCAGCACTGAACAACTGAGGACCGAGCAGCTGGGGTCCATTGTTGCATTTACACTTGCACTTGGATGACACACACGCAGAAGGAGTCAAGAGTAAACCTGCATGGCGTCAACCTTGAGTGCAAGCCCAACTCGCTCACAATGGTGAGGTTTTGAAGGAAGCCCCGCTTTTAAATTGTTTCTCCCTTGAGTTCACAGTCGTGCGCGCTTCGTTTTTTCATTTGTGCAACAGTCATGCTCAGCTCTTGCGTTCATCGTCACTTTGTGCAGCCTAGTTTTCAGAAGAAAGGCAACAGCTGGCTGAAGGGGTGTGTGTGTGCTGCAACATCTCTGCTACTATGCAGGACACATGATGTCAATTCCTTTCACATAATGTCTCTCCTTTCCACATGAATTTCCACATGATGTCTCTCCCTTCACATGATGTCAATTCCTTTCACATAATGTTTAACGACCTTGTTCCTCCCCCTGCAACTCTTTGGAATATGACAGGCTTCTACATCAGGCTTGGCTCAAAACACTTCAATGCTCCTACCTCCACCTCTCTAACCTTGCGTGACATGTACTCACGTTGGGTCCTTGGCACCACACATGCATACCAACATGCCCACAGGTCGTGGGCGGAGTAGGGAGCGGCAAGAGCAGCTTGTTGGGTGCCCTGGTCGGTCACATGAGCAAGTAAGAAAAGCCATTGCCTCTACAGCAAGCTGTTAATGTCAGCTGTGTGGACACACCTGTATACTCCAAATGTGCACCCGTGCAACAACAATGTCACACTGCCGTGTGTTGTCGCCACACTCCTGTAACTCTGTGGTTTCCTGTGAATTGCCACCATCTGAATAGCCCTCTGCAAATGTTTGAGTCAAGTGTCAATATATATACCAAACCTGCAGGAGAGCAGGGGAAGTAAGCATAGGAGGAAGCATTGCGTACGTGTCACAAAGCGCGTGGATCATGAACGATACACTTCAGGTAGGTAGTAGCTGCACCTCGCAAAACCAGACGACAGTGACCTTGAGTTCACAGCCGCGCGCACTTCATTTTTTCATTTGTGCAACGGACATGCTCAGCTCTTGCGTTCATCGTCACTTTGTGCAGCCTAGCTTTCAGATAAAGGCAACAGCTGGATGACGGGGTGCGTGTGTGCTGCAACGTCCTTCTGCTACTATGCAGGACAATGTGCTGCTTGGGAACCCCATGGAGCCTGAACTGTACAAGAAGGCCCTGCAGGTCGCCCAGCTAGGGTCCGACCTTGAAGTGCTCCCCAACGGAGACTTGACCGAGATTGGCGACCGCGGCATCACGCTTTCAGGAGGTGATCATTGCTGTCACGTGCTGCTCCTGCTCCGATGATGTGCTGCTACCTCACTCTGCTTGAGTGACTCGTGCTGCTACCGGATATGCTGCTACTGATGATGTGCTGCTACCTCACTCTGCTTGAGTGACTCGTGCTGCTACCTGATATGCTGCTACTGATGATGTGCTGCTACCTCACTCTGCTTGAGTGACTCGTGCTGCTACCTGATATGCTGCTACTGATGATGTGCTGCTACCTCACTCTGCTTGAGTGACTCGTGCTGCTTACATTGCTCACACTGAGCTGCTCCTTGTACTCCATGGACCACATGTGGTGCTATACCCCTTGCTGCACCTCAACAGGGTAAGGGGTCCACAACGGGGTCCTTGCTGTACTCCAACCACATGTGATGCCATACCCCAACCACATGTGATGCTATACCCCTTTGCCAATAACTTGTACTGCTACACTGTTTGTTATTGGTGCTGACTATCATCCAGATGTCAACCCTCTCCTGTGCGTGCTCCCTCTCACACTCCCTCTCACAACTTGCCACACCTAACTCCCTGTGCTTCATGACAGTTCATCAAGTATGTCACGTTCTTGGCAAACCTCTCAGGCCAGAAGCAGCGTGTGTCCATCGCAAGAGCTGTGTTTGCCAATGCTGATGTGTACCTCTTGGACGACCCCCTGAGTGCTGTTGATTCACATGTTGGCCGTGCGCTGTTCGAAAAGTGCATCCGTGGCCCTCTGCTCAACAAGACTGTGATCCTGGTGGGTTTGGAAATCATCAATGCTGTCAGCTCAATTCCACAGTCTGTCTTTTGGAAGGTTGGCTGTGTTTAATTCACTGCAAATTTTCTTGTATACATGGATGTACTTTGGCACACACACATACATACAAGCACATACATACGTACAAGCACACAGACCTACTTATAAGCACGAACGAAAATCCACAAAAATGTAGAAGTAGTCCCAACAAATCGTGATTTAATCCAGGTGACAAACGCTCTACAACACCTGCCTGAGGCTGACAACATCCTGTGGATTGAGGATGGTGGCATTAAGGCACAGGGAACCTACGATCATCTGCTGGATCAAGGTGAGCTTTGTTGAGGTGCATAGTTAAGCTCGTAGGGGGCCGTGACAAGCTTGCTGCAGGCATCCTTTCGACACTCTGAATGGTGTAAGGTGGCAAATAGATGAGCACAGGTTTCCTTGAGCCAAGGCAGCAGCAGCTGCAGCTCTGACTTCCCACCTCCTTGCTATTTGCCTTTTCCGCTCAATAGAGCAAGGTTCGTTTCTGCCCTAGTGAAAAAGGCAATTTATTGTTTGCATGTCGTGTCCCTCTTTTTTTTCTTGTTCTTCTCCTCTTTTTTCTTTGTTGTCATTCACCTGGTATGCCTCTACCCCCTGGTGCCTCTCTGCCTTACCCTGTTCAGCGTGCGATGCGCTCACTGTGCTCACGTGCTTCTCCACTCCCTTATGTCAAACACAGGCTTTGATGCTGAGGAGCTCTTGCACATCAAGGAGGACAAGGAGGAGAAGGAGGCCAATGAGGAGGCTGCCAGCGCTGCAACCAATTTCTTTGCTGATGCAGTGGCTAAGACGACAAGCAGCGACGACAGGGGCCACAAGGAAGGGGACAGGATTGCAGAGCTCAAAGATGAAGAGGGCGTGGGGGGGGGCACCATTGCCAAGGGTGCACGTTCTAGCATGGACATGCGTGTGGCCAGTGGAAAGGTCAACATTGTGCACAGCAGTCTGGCAAACAAAAACCTGACAGGGATTGAAGGCCGTGAGGAAGGTAACCTCAGGTGAGGAAGTTTCCAATCACTTTTTAATGGACTGGCAATGATGATTAGGGATCATTTGATCGGTGTGACCCGTGTCCCTTGACAAGTTGTGCTTAGTTTGGCAGTCTCCTATTTCCTCTTGCTGTGTGCTGCAGCAGACAGTGCCTGTGCCAGTAACTGTGGCTGCATTACAGCATTTGGGTGTGCCTGCAAGTCATATGTGGGTCCCTCTCTCTTCTTCCTTACTGCAGCTGGGATGTCGTCAAAACTTATTTCAAGGCAGGTGGCACGACAGCGACCTTGCTATGGCTGCTGTTCCTCTTCACGCTCGAGCAAGGTAATAGCCCAAGACCGTCTGTGGGTCAGCTTTTATTGCATGTCATTAAAGCTTGCACCATATTGAGAATCGTAGCGATGTTCGTCCTTTAAACATGCTGCAAAATGGGTAACTGCTGGTTCTGGTGTGAGTGCAATGTAAGCTTCTGGTCTACCACGTACCAGAACAATATCCAGCTCATACACAACAATTATTTTGCCCTTTGCCACTAGACGCACACCAATTGTTCTTCTCCTCTGCACAAATGCGAAGGTGCCCGTGTCTACACCGACCGATGGGTGGGCATTTGGTTCTCTGACACGTACAAGCAGGTGAGGAGGGGTGCTCAGGTGGTCTGGTGGGCCCTACACCGTCTCGACCCAGGTTGCACACGTTGTTAACTTATCTGTGCTGAGGTCTTCGTTCCTTCTTTCCGGCTGACGTCCTTCTTTACTATTACAATATTCTTAGTAGATAAAAACAGTTAACCATGTATTACAATTCTAAAAAGCTAAAAATAGTTAATTCATAAAGGGAGAAACGCAAAGGCAAATAAAATTAACGTCACACGTAAACACAGCTGTAAGGCTGACACCTCAACACACGTGCAGGTAACGTACTTGCAATTGCTTTCAAACGCTCATTCCTATATCACAACCTAGTCGCTACTGCACTGGGCTCGATATGCCCCTTAGTGTTCTTCAAGTCAACTGAACGACTGCGCTCTTGAGTATTGAACAGGCACCTGCCATGCTTCTGCACGTGCGCAGTCTCTGGGGTTTTACTTGGGCATCTACTTTGGGATGGGGCTCACATACGGCCTCATCACGTTTGCAAGGTATGTTCCAAAATTCTCTATACTGTGCAAATCAATGTATCTTTCTTCATCCCGCACTTGATATGACCGCCCCCCTCCACAGGCAGGATGCCAACAAAGAAAATCCTGCATGTATATCATATTATATCTAAAACCATTGCAACTCGCTTCTCTGCCCTTTTTGCCGCGCAGGTCCCTTAAATTTCTTTTCCTTTGTGTGCATTCTGCCGTCAATCTACACAACACGCTCCTCAGCCACCTCTTGCGCCTTCCAAAACCCTTCTTCGACACCAACCCTGCAGGTGTGCTTTCTGTCATGCGTAGTGACAACAACACCTTGAGCGATATTTTTGTTGGCTCACTTGCTGCTTGCTATCATACATTGTATTATAAGGGACAAAATAGAGGTGTTTATATGGTTGGCACTTCTTGTGCCTTTGGCACCACAGCTCACGGGTTCCATACTTAATTCTTCCCACAGACTGATTTTATCAACACTGCTTACTTCTCCCTGCAAACCAAACATCTTGCAATTCCCTGCAGGCCGTATTTTGAACAGGTTTTCGCGTGACATGGATATCATGGATGCAACTCTGCCCGCCTCGCTCATTCAGCTATTTGGCTCTTTGGCTACCTACATCGCTATTTTGAGTGAGTAGGTGGCGCTTGCAGGCTGATTGGCGCAGGCTGTGACTTGCTTGTGACTTCAATTTGCAGTCTGACAGCACGCAGTTGTGGGTACACGATGAGAGTAGTGTTGAAAACTGTGTACCGTACCCACATGTATTCATCCTCTGCACCCCAATTTCATGAATACTGTACATTCATAATCTGTGCCCATACAAATGTTATTCTCGCCACCCTTCCATGGTCAAGCACAGTGATTCCTATGGGTACTTCCCCCTTTTGTGCCCAGAAAACAAATACACAAGTTCATGCACAAGAAAGTGTTTCTGCGTATTGTGCCTCATCCCTGCCCCCAAAAAACAATGAATACAAAAGCTACTGTCCAATCCGCAGGTTGAAAAATGGTTATTAAGCAAAGCACGTTTATCCGAAAGCACCAGCCAGAAACTTAGCATCAGTCGTCTCATGCTCAGCCTTCAGCCAAACAAACAAAACATCCCCGCTTTTATTTTTTTACTTGCAGTTGTCATAGCCATCGCCACGAAGTGGTTTGCAATTGCGCTGGTGCCTTTGACGGTGGTGTACATTACTATCCAGCGGTGGGTGTAGTGCTGAAATGCGTGAGCAATTTGGTCAACGCAGCCGGAGGAGAGAATGCGACGAAGAATAGGCAAAAGTTAGACCTGTCATCAGCTACGAGTAGAATTGGTCAAACCATGTGTATGTGTGTAATAGAAGTCACTGTGATCTTCCTTACATTAACCAAGCACTGGCCCAACCCCAGGTACTACATTCCCACCAGTCGTGAAGTGCAACGAATTGAATCTGTGTCCCGTTCCCCCATCTACTCACGTTTTGGGGAAGCTCTTTTGGGGGTGGCCACAATTCGTGCGTACAGAAAGGAGGAGCACTTCACACAGGTGCACAAAGTGTATGATTAGGGTTGGCCAGAATTGTGTATATTTACCGTATATGACTGTATATTTTGTGGTTTCCCTGCCAGAAATCTCGTATATACATGTTTTTGGCCAACCCTGTGTATGATTGAAAGAGTGGTGGAAGCTGTGAGTGTTTTGTAAGCATTTGAATAGGCGTGCTTAGAAAGATATCTCACAAGGTCGGTCCTTATCCTTCAAACTGCCTCACCCTCTGTGTGATATCTATAACAATTAAAAAGCAGCACACAGTTAACAGCGCGTTGATTGGCAAATTACACTGTGTGGATGGGCCTTGAATATAATGCGCTGTGTGTGTGTACACAGTTCAGTGGCGCTCTGCATGTTTTTTGCAGGTCAGCTACCGACTGATGGAAGCAAATGCCAATGCCTTCGTCACCCTGAAGCTTGCCTCTGCGTGGCTGGCTATGCGCCTCGATTTACTGGGCCTCTTGATCTTGACTGGCTGTGGTGCGCTGGTGCGTATGCCATTTGCGCAATCTCTCTCTCTCTCTGCCTGTCTCCCCCCCCCCCCCATCTCTCTCTCTCTCTCTCTCTCTCTCTCTCTCTCTCTCTCTCTCTCTCTCTCTCTCCATAAGTATTTGTATATCTTTCTTTACACATGTAGATCTGCTTTTGTGCCTAGATGCAAAGTCCTGTGAGTTGTGCGTGCCTGGTTTCTGAGATAGGTCCATTCTTGGCCCTGTTAATTCCACACTTAATTCTGTGCCGCTCTTTCTGCCCTGCTCTAGCAAAATCGCACTAATCATGCTCCTATATCCAAACGGCCATGTACCCTCTCTCTCTTATTCCAGGTCATTGAAGGGAATGTAGACCCTGCCATCGCTGGTCTGGCACTTGTTTACGCCCTTGACCTCACCCGTTTCCTAAAACATGGTACCAACATGGCCTCCAAGTCTGAAGCGGACTTCAACAGTGTAGAGCGTATCATCCAGTACTTCAAGCCCGATCCAGAACCCCCTCAAGATTCCACCCCTGAGATTACACAGGAGCTGGAAGTTGCAAAATGGCCAAGCCAGGGCTCCATCGAGGTCCAAGACCTGTGCATGAGGTACGTGTAGTGTCTGAGGTGACGTGTGCCCCTGTTCATGATACATGCAAAAAGGAACGCATGGTGGCAAGTGTGCAAAGGGGGGCCTGGGTGGTATGCTTGTCAGGCCTTGTGCATGGGAGTGCTCCTTTTCTTGTAGGTGCCACTGCGATTTCAGATTAGGCAATCATATTTGTTACGAATTAGCTTGTGCCAATCAACAGATCAAGCGCCAGGCCATGCTGCTTTCACTTGAAGACAAACACACATACATGACCTGATGATAGGTATCGTCCTGGGATGCCCCTCGTGCTCCGTGGCGTTAGCTTCTCCGTGGCTGGAGGAGAGAATGTGGGATTGGTGGGACGTACAGGCAGTGGCAAGAGCTCCATTTTCCTCACGCTGTTCAGGTACGCAATCTTGTCCTTACTAGACACGCCCTTTCCAGAATTGATAACAAAACCACTGAGGACCAGGAGGGGTGCAGGCTTGACCTGAAGCTGGCTTCTGATCATCTCTCTATTATTATGAGGCAGTTTCAGGCCAAGCCTGCACTTCTTCCAATTATCATTGTTGCCTTTCCTTCTCTGCAATTAAAAACTGTAATGCACCGTGCTTTTTTAAAACATTGCATAGATATTGTTTTTGCAAGAAGTGCAGGATGTAAATGTTTCTGAAATTTGGGGTGCAGGATGATTATGACCATTCCTTAATTTATGGGGGGAGTGGTTTTCACTGCCTGCACGCTTTTTCTTTGGTAGCTTCGGCACCTGTTATGCGCGTCTGTGGAAATCTCCCTTGCACAAGACACACAAGACTTTGACTGAAGCAAGCTGGGAATACACCTGAAGCACCATTTGATACACCTCTCTCGCTCTTGTTCCACCATGTGATACACTTTGAGCACCTCACACACCAATGATTTCTGATCTGATCACAGGATGGTGGAGGCTGAATCAGGCCGCATTGTCATCGATGGGGTTGACGTGCACACCCTTGGTGTGCGACATCTGCGCTCCAAGATGAGCATCATTCCACAGGATCCGTTCATGTTTTCGGGTATTTGGGGGGGCTCTTGCAAGATGGTCTCATCCCTCTCCAGCAATTGGTGTTCAACTAACTTGGTCACAATGTTGACCGGGCACCAAGCATAACATGTATCAAAACTACAAATTAATGAGACATCAACGAAGTTGCAACTGCGTGTGCCACCTCCAGGGACCGTCCGTTCCAACTTGGATCCCTTTGGTGACCATGAAGATCACAGGATCTGGGAGGTGCTAGAGGCCGTGGGTCTCAAGCCGATTATTGTGGAGTTTGACGAGAAGCTGGGCATGAAGGTGCACATGCTGTTTGCTGGCGTGTGTATGTGTGTGTACGCACGTGTATGTGTGCTTGCGTTGCATGCCAGGTGGATTTTTGGGCTTGCTCTGCGTCTTAAAGAAACAGATTTTGGAACGACTGTTGTTACTCTCCTGACCATTTCAGGTCGTAGACAATGGGGCCAACTTTTCGCTTGGCCAGCGTCAGCTGTTCTGCATGGCACGCGCGATGCTGCGCCAGTCCAGGATTCTAATGATGGTGCGTTTTCTGATCCACTATGAGATTTTTTGTACTGCCCCTGCGAGCATTTGAATTAATAAGCCTGTGCTGATAATCTTTATTACCGTTTGTTTACGATCACTTCGGAAATTAATTAATTATTTGGCCAGAAAACGAAAATTTTTATTAATTCTTGGAGGCCTCCGAACTGACTTCGAAGTGATAAATTAAATATTTGTAGTTTGTAGTGGTTTTGAGGGTGAAATGAGCTCCAAGCGCGCCAGTGTGAACCCCCTGGCCGGGTTCTTGAAGCCTCAGCCACAGCCTCAGCCTCAGCCACAGCTTCAGCCATAACTAACAGCAGTAGCAGTGCACAGACAGCATTCGCAGGGGGGCTCTCGAACTCAAAAACTAATTCCCGACAGGGCCCTCCCAAAGTGCCCTCGAACTCAAAAAATAATCCTCATACTCCCTCACGAACTGAAATCGAAAATTTAATTAATTATTTGAAAGTGTGGTCACGAACTGATCGTGAACGAACGGTATTTCAAAAAGCGCCCATTTTAAGTAGTTGAGCATTTTTGAAACTTTTCTGTTTAGAAAAGCATCCCTAACAGGCTTGTGCTCAGACGGTCAGACGGTACTGTACTATAATTACGGTACAGGCCGTCTTTTTGTAAGTATTTTCGAATTTTGGCGATCGTATCTTACCGTCAAGATGGTATAAATACGATATGGTGTGCAGTACGGTGCCAAGCTGGCACTGCCAGTGCAAAAATGGCCTCAGAAAGGCCTTTCCACCCCAAAACCTCCCATTTCCATCTCAAGCGTACTCCTCTCACACGTTGACGCCACACAAAGCTTCCCTGAACGATCCTGAGGCTATGTTGGGGGGAGCTGCATCAGCTCAAGGGAAGGGCCCAGCAGTGGCTTGCATGAAAACTGAAAGTCGGACGCAATGCTTGATTCCTGGTTAACGATAAGCGTTTTATTCATGAACAAAATAATTGCTTTGGGCCGAATTATGGAGCCAGACAGCCAAATTACACCAAAATCGCACTGTACGGTGACCACCGTCTTGTACAATTTAAGACCGTACTAGTCAACTCCACCGTCTTATTTCAGTACGGTGTGGCGTAACACGGTACGCTACCATAAATACGGTCAAAATTGCTCTAGTACGGCGTAGTCGCACAAGCCTGATCCCTGAACATGGGCCAAGTGCAATCCGTGTTTCCTACTTACTCTGACTTGCCTTTGCACAGGATGAAGCCACGGCCTCTGTGGATCAAAATACAGACCACCTCATCCAGGTAGGCTGTTGGAGATCAGGAATAGTTTTGAGGGTAGCTGCCCTGAAAGCCTAGTGGTCGTGGTCAGGCCAGGTCTCTTAGAAACCACAGGTCCTGATCAGCCTGGTAACATGAGTACTGAGCAGCCCAGCCGTGACTGGCAATAGGTACCATCACCACACCACACCAAATACGTGTAGATTTAGTGCTGTTAGGTCTGCATTGCTATAAGCTATGAATGAACAAGAGCAGACAAGCAGGTTGACTTTGTGGGGTTGGGGTATGGTAAGAGCAGCAGAAAACATAGGCTTAAATTTTAAGAATAGAAGGGTCGCCTACTTTCTAACTGTGTTGATCATTCGTCACAGCAACTAGTACCGACTGGCAAGGCATACCCTCTTCCTTCAAATTGCAGGAAGCCATTCGTTCCTCCTTCCATGCCTGCACCATTTTGACCATTGCACATCGCCTCAACACCATCATGGACAACGACAAAGTCATCGTCCTAGATGCTGGCAAGGTACTGGAGAGAGAGAGAGAGAGAGAGAGAGAGAGAGAGAGAGAGAGAGAGAGCTGCCAATCTCTGCTGCCATTAATGTTTTCGTTGTGCCTGGTTGTGCCTGGAAAGGTTCTAAGGGCTCATACAATACCTGCCAACGTAGAATGGCATACCAGTTAGGCCGGACAGACTAACAGACTAATTTAACCACCTCGTCATTAGCATCATTACAAAGAAACTAAAGCGACGCACCATGGTTAGGCACCACACAAAGTTGCGAATGGAAAAAAGTTTAACTGAATCACCAAAGCATAGGCCTCGGCAGAATTGATGAGCTTTTTTATTTCGTACGAGGTGTGCAGCTTAAAGATGCAAAGGCACATGAATGCACAAACATGCACTTTGCAGCTATCAAATGTCTCATTTGCCGTTTGTTTGCAGCATTCCCTGCTGGTGTTTGACGGCAGCACCTGCTGAGCACTCATAACTCATAAACAATAAAGCACCTCTGCACATCTGCCCCTTGCAGGTGGTAGAGGCCGCCCACCCTGATGATCTGCTCCAAAAAAAGGAGGTGAGCTTGTACTCATGTCAAAGATTTGTTACGTGGATCTGTTTGTTCTATTTCAGCCTGTTTCTTTTCATCCTCATTTACCTTAGTTACGCACGCTGCTACTGTTGAATCTCCCTGCGCAGGGCGTTTTCACACACATGGTCGGTCAGACAGGCAACAGCAGTGCACGGTACCTGAAGACTTTGGCGTCCAGTGCAAAACGTGACATGCTCGTACGCTCTGCCTCAAAGCACATCAACCCTACATTCGTTAATGTCCCTGCAAGCCCCAGCACACATGAGGAAGACAGCAGTACAGATGGGGTGAGTCACACGCGCCTGCTCATCAACTTAAAAGACCAAGGAGCAGCAGCAGCAGCAGTAGCAGCAGCAGCAGCAGACCGACAAGGAGGAGCGCGCCTTGCTAGAGGCAACGCGCAAAAAAAACCAAACATACAGAAATATTTGTAGGGATTCTGGAAGTCAGAGATACTGCTTGCTTCCGCAGGCCAGGAATGATCAGGCCGACAAAAAATTCATCCCGAGCAAGATGAAGTGCATACAAATTGGCTAGAAACAAAACAAAAAAAAATACTGCACGTGGACATTTGGGCGGGCGGAGCCCTTCTATCCTGAATTTTGGCAGAATTCTGCAGATTTCTGCAGAATTCGGCAGTGCACACACAGTGAGGACCAAGGAAATAAGAAGATAGAGAGAAGCCCAGTAATAATACAGATACAGAGCAAGGATGCATGATGTCATTTTGCTTCACTGCAAGGACTGGCGTTCAAGGCTTGCACATTAAACTCAGTTTTCTTTCCCTTTTTGTTGTAGGTTTCATCACCTCATGGTGTCAGGCGTAACCCCTTCAACCTGGTTGGCGACACCCCGTATGCCTCCCCGCTCCCATCACGTCTGGCCACAAGCAATCTGGCATCCCCCACCCACGTTATGGTGACACTAACAGAAGAAACAGTTACGGCTGAGGATGGCAACAGCATTGCCCTTGCGGCTGCAGCTGCTGCAGCCGTCGAAGCAGAGCTGGATTTGCCCACAAGCTCTACGACAGCCACACACAGCGAGATCACACATAGCGACGACAGTGGCTCTGATACAAAGGTTTAAAAGCTGAACAGTGGACCACGAGGTCAGGCTTTGGACTTAATATTTTGCTAGGTGACAGAGGCAGAGGCCCTTGCGTGCATATGTAGAGGTGCAGGTGTCGCAAATTGAATAAAAACGCTTGTTATAGTGTGCATTACTTTCTTGCCATCAATTTCCGCAGGACAAAGCAGTCAAGAACTTTGTTGACCGTAGGTTTCATGTTGCCAAAATTGAGAGATGCATGCTTGCAGCCAGTCTGCCAGAAGTTGCTGCTTATGCGCTTATGCATGCGTGCATTATTTTCTTGCGAGCCGTGAGAGATCACCCTTTTTGCCACCCTGGAAAGGAAATACTTTTTTCTTCAGAGATTTGTTTGCTCACACTCGTTTACGCAAAAAAACTGGAGCATCATATAATGTTTTTATTTGATACTTGTTTTTTACACACTAGTATGTGTCTTTGGGAGCGAGGTGAGCCGTCGTGCTTAAAACTATTTGACAGCTGATTCGTTGAAGGCGTTTGTAATCATTGTTGCTATCTTACCACATTTCAAATCCAAATTTTACGTGTAAATGTCGCATTTGCCTCTCAAATCTCATTGCTGTAAAGGATTGCATGCACGTTACCCACATACTAGGCCTTAGATTAAAAAAGGTTTCAAAGCATTAGCCCACAAAACTGTTCTGATGAACGCTATATAAAATATAAGATACCCTTTTAAAGGAACGTAACTTGTGAATGACGCAAATTTTGATTTCTGGCATGTTACATAGGTCTAGGGGACACAGCAAACTCCCTAAGGTAAGGTAAGGTAAGGTTACATCGCTATATATGCCTCTAGTGGGCATCTGAGCGGAAGCTTGGAAAAAGCCTGTAACCAAACCAAAAAGAACGCTAGAAAAATCAAGGGAATAGGGCTAGGCGCTTAGCTACAAAAGAGACAACACCAAAAATATCAGGTTGGTTCATACAGGTCCTCAAACGAGCTGGGCCATCCTCAAATTGAGGTGGATACGAGGCTGAAAACAATCTAAACACAGACAGAAAGGAGAGAGAGAGAGGGAGAGAGAGAGAGAGAGAGAGAGAGAGAGAGAGAGAGAGAAAGAGAGAGAGAGAGAGAGAGAGAGAGAGAGAAAAGAGAGAAGAAAAGAGAGGGCCCATGGGTGCAAGTTGAAGTCTGGACTCCAAATCTGGGAGAGTTATGACGTACATGCAGAGCATACAAAGGCAGGAGGGAGGGGGAAAACTGCACTTGAATGCCTGTGCAGGTCTATCAAACACTTCAATCGCTCTTCAACTGTGCTTTGATGAATGGCAATTGGCAGTGGATTTCATCATCAGGGATGATTCTGCCTCATGAAAATATCCGCGGCTCTTGCATGGTGGTCACCTTTCTTGGAATCGTTCGTGGCTCTTATAAGTGTCAGAATCCAGCAACTCGCCCAGCCTCCCACCTAGGCGCGTCCACCTTGAAGACGAAAGTGGCGAATTAAAACACCAAAGTATGCACGTCCATACTTAGACTGCAACCGAAAATACGCATGCTTCCCTTTATTTTCTTCCGGCCAACAAAAAAGGCAGATGGCAGATGCCACTTGCTAAATGCCTTTTTGGCAATAACTATTGCTACGGTGTATCAGGGTGTTGCCAAGCTGTAAGGCAAGTGCTGTTGATTACAACCTTGCATTGGCTCTTTGTCCCATGCTCATTTCCTGAGGCCTGGATGTGTGAAATCAGAGAGTTTCACTCATTAACTCCATGCACTAAAACACATCATATACTCAGCCATCCTTCATCCCTTCGACAGGGCAATCTGCAAATCATAAAATCATTTGTCCAAAAGCATGTACATAACGTCCAGCGCAAAATATAACCTACAAAACGTCCAGCGCAAAATGTAACCCACGTGCCTACAAGTCCTATTTAGTTGACATTTGCGTTTAGCGCAGCACAAGTCAATGTGAGGCTCAGTTGCCTACTTGTCCTTTTTTGAAACCTCTACCTCATACCGCTCAAGCAAAGCTTCCACCTGGAATACAGAACAACAAAGGAAACACAAAAAGCTTGGTGTTGATGTGTCACAATGGTCACATGTAAAGTAAAAAAGGTAGGATTAAGAGGAGAGAGAAGGCTGTCATTGCAAAGCGACAGACTCAGTGAAATGGCAGATGAGGAAAATTGGGGACTGGGAAGGGTGTCACTGGTCCTCCCCACGGAGAGTTGAACGAAAATGCAACAAGGATCAACATTAAGCAGCTTTTGGGTCATCAAGCTTCTGTATATGTACAAATTGTGTGTGTTGTCAAGTGTTCGTTCCTTTATCGAGGACTTTCAGCAAGATGGGCCCCCTGATGCTGCTGAAACTGAGACTCGCGGCAGACCATCCGACCTCCAGCACATAGGCTCAGTAAATACATATTAATAATGCAGTGATCGACAAAGCAAAAAGTTCCGTGTGAGGATATCTCTGACGTGCTTCAGAGCTGGAAAAGTTTTTCCTGAGCCGCTGGTGCAAGTTACGCACACATACACCGCTGTGATGGGAACATTCCAATTGACCAAATAAATTAAAACCGCAGCGTGTAAGTCCCTGTGCACGTGGCAGGGTGTTTGTTCAGAGGTCACCTTGCTCTTCAAACGATTGCGGCACGTACACTTCACCGTTTGCCACGCAGACAAAGCCCAGAGAACGGGGACACATAGCACAAGGCAACAACACAAACATTACATACGACAATGCTGTGTGTATGGAGAAAGTTTGTTTGCACATTCTACCTCGTTTACGCAAATATTGCAGCTCTATTAGCCACTACTAGCTGCTGCTACTTATTATACAGGCAATTGACAGCAGTACAGCACAACTGAGTGCTTCTTGTTTGCAGAAAGGCCAAGAAATGAGGGAATAATCACTGGTCCGAGTAGCCGTTGTGATAGTGCCCGATTTGTTTGTTTGTTCGAGGGGAGGACCCAATGCAATTCAAGATTATAATTAACTTTCGGGCTAATTGAAGAGTGTGCTATAGTACGATTGAGCGAACCTAACCCCTTTATTTGTGCCTTGATGCTCTGCGGCGGTAGAATTACAGGCACGTTTACGTTTACTGGTGTTGAATCAGCGTGTACGGAAGAGTATGATATGTGATATATACGTAGGGTGGGCCAACACCGTATAAGTATAATTGAAAGGTACTATAAGGTACGGTGTATACGCCGTTTACAATAACAATACATGGGGGGACCATGTCTGTATTATTATTCTATTTAAACATTATAGGCACATATGTAAGGGTGTGCCAGCCTCTAGTCGAGGCTAGACGAGGTTGAGCCTCATCAAGCCTCTTCGAGCCTCGACACCACTGCTGTCAAAGCCTCGACGGCAAATAGGGTGTCCAATTTCGGGGGGAAATCAGGGGTAACTCCATGAAAATTGCTAAAAATTGGGAAATTGAACATTTTTACATGATCATATTGCGTATTTTGCGCTATGTAAACGCGGAAAATGGCACATCATGATGACGATGTTACAGCCTTGTTCAGGGAAGCGTCATACTTTCATCTCTTGGCGCTCTAAAATAAGCAGCAATTGTGTACATCATCTTTCATAGGAGGGTCCTTGCGGAGCCCAGAATGACCCCTGCTGGAAAGTCAAAATTTTGCGAGTTCCGGAAAAACTTTAATTTTACCGGCCCGACTTACTGCTGGGCCTCGATAATTATTTATTCGCAAACCAACCAAGCGCAATACGGTACAGTAAAAACAGTAGGTAATTGAAATGGTGAATTACAGGCATGGTCCACCATGCATTTGTAATCACGGTGTTCATATAGGTTCTCGTCACAAGCTCTTTGTATGTGCTTAGGTATAACCTGTGCTTCTTCCAAACAGGTCAGCGACACTTGACATATCCTTTGTATGCCTGTGCAGAGAAGCCTTCTCATCCCAACAAACGATAGAGACCGTCAGCCACATTCTGACTGGTTTCAGGCGACCTATACGTGTTCTGAAGTCTGGAGCATAGACACACATTCCTACCTGAGGCTTAAAGGCGTCCTCGCTAAAATAGGAGTCTGAGTGGAAGTACTTGGCTATGCTCTCAGTGCAGGACACCTCCCTGTAACAGCACAGGTCAGGAGTGAGTGAGTCTCAAGGGTGCACGTGTTACAAAATAATAACAAGCAGGCAAGAGGAAAAGAAGCGAGGTTCCTTGGGTGTCCTGCTTTTATGTTGGCAGTTGATTATTGAAACGGTCTATTGTCCGCCTTCCTGCCTATTCTGGCTCTCGTCTCACATGTCAGCAACTTCTCACCATCTGTCTCTCTTGTTCTTTGGGTTGTTGCCGATGACTAGCGTGTAATTTTCATCATACTTGGGCATGCGCGAGGAGAGGCGCAACCCCGTGCTGCCTGCTGACTGCAACATGTATGCATAGCATAGGGGAGACTGAGGGGGCAAAAGAAAAGGAAAGGAGGCATGGCATGGCATGCTGCGCATGCAACAGCATGCTACGTGTGCAACAGCACACATGCCTGAGATCTGACAGAGGTTACGCACGCTAGCAAATTTGCTTCACTAGTGTGCTATATTCTAGCACTGAACGGTGCATCTTTCTTCTACCTGTTTGGACACACGGCATTACTGACCGATGAAGAATTACGGGGATGCGCGTCACGAGCAGTGGTGGAGCAGTAGTGGATCATTGACCATGCCTACCTTACGAGGTTTGCATATCAGGTAAGCATCCCCCTCTACCCTCTGTGAATATGTATTAATGACCATGGTCAAGATGGAATAGGCGGCCACACAGAACGCCACGGACCACCAATTAGCGGGGAACTTTCCAGGCCCAAATTGGGCGTAAAGCGCGAGCCCAATCCTGAGGAAGGGTGCCAGAAAGAGGGCAAGTGGTGATATAATGGCCACGCATCCTGCAAGCAATGAATCATGGTGTGCAAACACACAACACACACGTATACAAGCAAACACTCATGCACTCAACCCCCCCCCCAAACAAGCCATACAACCAAGAGGAGTCACCACCCCAAACAAGCCATACAACCAAAAGGAGCCACCACCCAAACAGGCAGCAATGAAACAAAGGGTAGGCACTCACGCGAGGAGACCCAATACAATCTTGGTGTTGATGATGGACACATCCTCCTCGTAGCCGCCCAACAGCACCGTCTGAGTTGAGGTGCAAGATCAAATGTTTAAGCCGATAGCTTTTTCCAAGGCAATCAAGAGTATGAATGTGTGATGCCAAGTCCACCACCTCCCTGACCCACGTGTTGAAATTGCATGTGCACAGGCACCAGACAAATGATTATGCTTGTAGCTTGTACTTCTGTGTGTGTTTGTGTGTTTGTGTGTGTGTGTGTGTGTGTGTGTGTATGTGTGTGTGTGTGTGTGCTTGTGTGTGTGTGTGTGTGTGTGTGTGTGTGTGTGCGCACGCGTGGATGTGAGCGTGCGTATCTGCTTGCATGTGTATGCATGCGTGTGTGCCAGTGCTTGAACACACAGTCCCCTGAGGAGCCGCACCTCTCGTGCGCATTCGTCCAGGGCAGTTTTTAGAGAGTTTCCGTCACTTAAGTTCACTTTGCGCGGGGGATCTTTTGATAGGACCGGTGTCTTCTCCTCTTTACCTCGAGGCATGATGAAGACTGGTCAAAAGAAAGAAATGTTAAAAATATTGAAATTCGAAGTCTTCAGATAATAATGTATACAGGTACACGCGCGTACAACATTCACATCCACAAACACACATCCACACACACATACACACACACACACACACACACACACACACACACACACACACACACACACACACACACACACACACACACACACACACACACACACACACACACACACACACACACACACA
>Ga0307945_1000896_pt1 | contig 22185 bp, 22 predicted proteins | sample OrgLakmetagen228_FD_201818 | JGI IMG/M metagenome (GOLD analysis project Ga0307945, IMG submission 201818) | Saline water microbial communities from Organic Lake, Antarctica - #228 | ecosystem: Environmental > Aquatic > Non-marine Saline and Alkaline > Saline | place: Antarctica: Organic Lake...
CACACACACACACACACACACACACACACACACACACACACACACACACACACACACACACACACAAACACACACACACACACAAACACACACACACATAAATACACGCACACACTCACATTAGCATACACACATCACACACACACACATCACACACACGCACACATTACAGTGACTCTCCTGGAGATGCCAAGCGGGTGCGACGTCATTTGAAGAGATCTAACGAAGCACTTGAAAGGTGTGTGTGTGGGGAGAAATGTACCAGAATGTCTCGTACAGGGATAAAAAGATAGTGCACCTGTTTTTCACTTACACACCTTAATTCCACACAGCCCTCTCCCTCACGCACATATGCATACTTACCAGGGTGTATATGTGTGAGGGGTGAAAAGCATCATGGTGTCACATCCATCTGCAAATTCGAGGGCAGTGTTAAAAGGAAGAAAGAATGAAGGGGCCTTGATTTCAGCTTGTATTATGCACAACCTGTTTTTCACTTACACACCTTATTTCCACACGACCCTCTCCCTCACATACATATGCATACTTTCCAACAACAGGTCAGGCAACAGCAGCAGCAACAACAACAGGTCCTACAGCAGCAGCGGCGGCAGCAACAGCAGCACCAACAGCAGCAGCAACGGCATGTGTTGAGCTCATGGCGGCCACCTGCACTAAACGGAAGGGACACCGTCGCGGAAACAAAGCGGGCCTTTACCCTCTGCAATTCCCAGGTAGTTAGTGTTTGGCATTGCACATACTCATTCTAGCACCGGGCTGTAAGAGACCCCTCCTCAAATTTTGCATGCAAACATGGGGTACAGGTTTTAGCATCACCACGCACAGGTACTAGCCAACTTGGGTTGAACAAGTTCAAGGAACTGTGCCTCACTTCGGAATTATGCTTATGGACACGTGGATGAAGCCTCCACCAAAGCTAGCAGCTGTAATGTTTCACTCCGTGTGTGCTGGAGGCTGTGGCAAGGAACCGGGGTTCCCAAATGACATCATGTTGGTGGTGAAGGAGGTTGGGCCGCCAGGCTCAAAGAAGAAGCAGATCACTTTGATCTGGAGCTGCAAGAAGTGCACCTGAACTGACTTAAGCCTATGAGGTCAAGAGCCTTTTGTAATACATACAAGGTACTTTAAATGATCGCACAAGGAGTCCACTTTTGGGTTGGGTGTGCTTCAAGCCACCTACGTTGTTCATCACCTACGTTGTTCATTTTATTCTTTTCAGATTCTCAGATTTTCTATAAAGGTGCGGCACTCCCGCTTTTAAAGAAATAACAAACTGATCAGATTATGCATAGGCCATTGCAATGTATCTATGCTCTTCATCCTTACTGCTCTTCAGATGATTTGAGGTCCACCTCATAAAGGAAGGGCATGTGAACTCTCTCTTTGAGTTTGTTTAGGCCGGTGCAAAGTATCTACGTTCTTCAGATATCTGAAAGTCCAGCGCATAAAGGAACGACATTGATAATTAAGGGCAAGAGCTGTACATTTTTTAAAGTCCACCTCATTTAAAAATTGCAGCGATTGTCTTAATAGTTGCTGCTTATTTGTAACTTTTAATCTACAGCTCAATATAGGAGGCAGTGAATTGCATATATGCCCTTAATAGTGCATGCCTTTTGGATCAATCAAAGTCCAGCTCATTTAAGAAATGCAGGATGTTGAAATGTATATATACCCTTAACTCGTACTGCTCCTCTGAACCTTCTGAACTCCGGCTCAAGAAAAGGAAAGTAAAGCGAGGTAACACTACCGGCATGCATATGGATTAGGCAAGAACACTGGTATTGGTTAAGTCATACAACATCCCACCATAGTCAGTCAATGGAGAAGTGAACACAAAGAAAGAGTCTCAAAACAACGCAATGTATATATGCCATTAACTTGTAATTTCCTCTGAATCTTATCAACCCCAGGTCATTTAAGGAAAGTAGGATAATGCCATGCATCTATGCCCTCAGTAGGTAGTGCTCCTCTGATATTTTGATGGTCTCACTAATTAAAGAAGTGAGAGAAGGGTAGGATGGTGCAATGCATCTGTTCCCTTTATGTTTACTGCTCTTTTGTATCTTTTCAATGCCAGCTTAAGGAGTGGAGGAAGTGTAATGCCCTTATAATTAATGCTCCTCTTGTTTAGAACTGTAACTCATTTAAGAAATACAGGATGATGCATTTAATCTATGCCATTAACATGTGCTGGTCCTCTCTGGATCTTTTAAACTCCAGCTCATTGATTGGAGGAGTGATGGAAGAACAGTTTAGTGAAATGCAACTATACCCTCAGTGATTACTGCTACTCTGGATCAAGCACGATAAGGTGTATTAGGAGTGAGGGAAGGGTAGGATGGTGCAATTCATCTGTTCCCTTAAAAGTTGCTGAGTGCTCCTTTGTGATCTTTAAAATGCCAGGTCAAGGAGTGAAGGAAGTGCAATGCCCTTATGATTACTGCTCCTCTTATTCAAAACTCCAGTTATTTAAGAAATGGAGGATGGTGCAACTTGTTTATGCCATTCACTTGTGCTGCTCCTCCTGGATATTTTAACTCCAGGTCATTGGAGGAGTGAAGGTAGGATGGCGTAATGTATTTATGCCCTAGATTGTTACTGCTCCTCTGGACATTGGTTACTCCAGCTCATTCACTGGATAAGGGAGTGCAATAATAATGAAATGGTTTCAGCACTAAGAAAGAACACCCTAGAAACAGAAAATCACAAATAGTTGCGCCTACATTAAGTGGGAAAAGGAAGTCAAGCGGTCTCGTCTGAACAACTATATCAATGCTACAACAAATTCAAAGGCTGCAGCCATTAAGGGTACTGCTTTTTTGCACAGCTTGAACATCTTGGTCTAGGAAAAAGGCCCTGCAAATAATAAACCAGGGTGTGCGTTGAAGCTTGAATAAATTGTGTTGAGTGAAGTTTGAATATTATTGTGATGAGCCATCACAGGGAATGGACCCTACCTACCAGTTTCACCTTGCTCCAAACGCGTTTAAGTCGGGTTGTCACTTGCGGCAGTTATTATAGGCAGCATTAACACCTGGTAGGCCTGAAAAGCAGAGCGTAAAGAGTGCTTGTATGGCATGAACAAGTGTCACTGGCAAGGATAGATGTGTTTCCAAAAAAAGGTGCAGGGGACCTCAACGTAAGCTTAGCAACATAGCTCAACAACAAGTTGTGAATTGTCCTACCCAGAAAGATAACCATAGTTGTGGAAGGCCCTTTTGAAAAGCTTTTACCAACCCCACACAGCAAAATGAATGCACATACTTACTAAGGAGTACATCTTGGGGCTGATGCACAAGTTGATCAGGGATTTGAGCTTGAGGCAGGTCCTCATCAACACCTGCAAGCGTGTCAATGAATACGTAAACTATTGCAGTACAGTTTATTTTTAAAGTCATACGAGCAATTCTCAGTAAACCAACACCCCTTCTGGCAAGTTGAAGACAAGCTGCAATGTGGCGCTAACCGCTTCCGCAGAGAGGGTGTCACGCACTGCAGCAGATGCTACAGCTGCACTAGCTACCATAGCGTCACCCGCTGTGTTTCTCACCTTCAGAACGGGCGCCCGTGTATGAGCGGCAAACATGACGTCCTTGACGGCAGTCTGGAGCTGCTGGTGGCTGCCGCTGGCACGTGTGAACCTGCCTTGCAAAGACTCCATTGCTGGCAGCAACATGGCCTTTCAACGTGGAGTCAGGCCTTCTACTGCCATTGTGATCTTTGGGCGCTTGAAGGCTGGATCTGAGTGGATAGATGGGCTACCCATGCTGTGCCTGCTGCTGCAGCTATGCCTGTGTCTGAGGCTGTGATTGTGGCTGTGGCTGTGGCTGTGGATGAGGCTGTGCTGCTCCAGATACAAGGCTCAGTGGAGCTTTCAACTCGCTTCGCCGCTCCTGCTTCTTGGTCAAGATGCCCTTCACTTTTTCTTCGACCTCTGGCAAGCAACAAGTGCTGGAAGTTATTGCCTTTAAAAATTATGAAATCGGTACGATGCATGAGGTCATGAATGTTATGTTCTTAGGGTGAGAAAAATTGGGTGGGTAATAGAAAAATTAAACAGTAGCAACCATTTTATGTCTCATTCTGAATTGTAATGAGAGGAAGAGAGCATGTAAAGTGGCAGGCACGTTCAATGCTTAAAGAAACATAAACGAAGTGCCCGTGTTTCAATGCCAAAGCTAGCTGCTCAGGGGATGCTGTTGCCAAAAGTAGAGGCTGCACTTGGACAGGTAGGCCGTTCTCTCTCTTCTTAATTGGGTGAAGGACCTACAAGAAGTGCAGAGAGCGACCTTTATGTTGCAAAAAGGAAATGATGATAACAAGAAAAGTTGCTTGCCAAAAACAATTCCTACCAGTTCTTGGTACACAAGCCCAGAGCTGGAGCACGCCACCCACTCAGTCACAGAGGCACCATCAGCAAGAGCGCTGCTGTTCAGCAGCTTTTGCTTAATGCTCATGACGTGTTGGACAGTTAGATGGAAGTCACGTTGCTCACTCTCGCCTAGCATCTGCACATGCAATCAATCAGTTAACAATCAGTGGGTTGATCTGATCACGATAGTGAGGTCCTTACAAAACACAGGCGCAAATTTAAATGAAGTGGTACCTGCCGAATGAAAACGTCAGAAACATCTTGCTCTGCCATGACGTTTGTGGCAAAGTAGAAGGCATGCCATGCAGCTACAACGCGCTGTGGCGACGCAGTGGGGTGTTGTTGCACGTACACTGTGACAAAGTCTCTGACGTGCTGACTGATATGTTGTGTGTTGCGCTCTTCACACTTGAGGCTGTGAGATCTCTTTTAGACCTATAAACAAATTGGTCAGAAGAGGAAATTGGAACGGTAGCTGAACAGTCTCCTACCTTGTATCAAATCCCCCCTTTGTAAATCTTTGTAAACCTTTGTATCAGATATGCACCCCTTGAAAAAGGTTCTCGGTCGTGGCACTGTAGCGTAATTACCTGAATGTCACAGCGTGGATCCAGCTCAAGGTAAGGCACGTTTGGAGTAGCTTGGCGAGCAGCCACAACAGCGGCCAAAGTTAGCTTCCATTCCATCTTTGCACACTCAGAGCTGTGGTAGTGCTCTTCATCACGCTTGCGCCGGCGAGCACCCTCTGATGCTGGCTCTGCATCTTTGTGGCTAACAGCATGGTTAGTGGAGCAGTTGCTGTGGTAAATTTGCTTGAACAGAGGGGTGTCCAGCCTTTTAAAGGTGGGCATGTGGCTCTTTGCCTCAATGTCTCCGCAGAGGTAAGGTCCTTGATCTGTTTTACCAAGCAAGTCCATCATCACGATTGGCCTGATATCAGCAGGAATTGACAGTGTGCCTGCGCAATTGCATTTTGGTGTAGCCTTGGTGTAGCCTTATGGCTCGCATTGTGTTTATAAATGCCCCCCTCGCATAGGGCGCATTGCGGCTTATTGATTGGGTTTTTTTAAACCTTGGATTGGCTACGGTACATAGCATAGCGTAGGAAGCATACAATGGCCAATTGGCCTGCGTTGTGCTATAACGTAACTCTTCTCCGGCATGATGATGGGAAGGAACGCACAAAGGCTTTCGCTCGACGAATCGACGAATGAGATAATGAGATCCAGGTAGGGCCACGCAGAATGCTACGCTGCAAATTGAAATGAAAATGCACGTACAATGTTGAAATGAAAATTATTATGTTGGATCCCGGTGGCTTTTGCCAGCCCCCAAAATTAAAATCAGAAAGTTTTCAAACGCATTCCCGAACCGCAATCACGTAATCATTTTGAGCATTACAGTGCTTTCTCAAATTAAACCAATCATGTAGGACTGTGGCTAAAACATGCTGGAAGTGACAGGATTGAAGAGGATTGTTGATGGGCAGCCTGTGATTGAGGACTGCACTTTCCATTTGCAGAGGGGCCAGGTGCTGTTTGTCACTGGCCCCTCAGGCTGCGGGAAGACCTTGCTACTCAGGGCAATAGCCTGCCTGGACTCTGCGCAGGTGGACGTTTTGTAAAAACATGCGCATTCAATTTCAATACGCAAGCTTCCACTGTGATCGGCATGCACTTGCAAACACAACCAATCCTTGCACACTTGCACAAATGTAATACATCAGGCGGGCACGCTGCACCTGGAAGGCAAAACCCCAGAGCAAATTGGGTGAGTCTCTTGTCTGTACTCAGGATGTTCCTGCCACATCAGCTCGCTAATTTTCATGCTTTGTGCTTGCTCAAAGCACATGCTAATACGCTGCTAACATGCTGAACAGAACAATCCTCAATATATACGCTGGTCAAGGATATGGATAAGCTGTTCTTGAAATTGAGGCAGGCATTCCTGACTTGCTGCTGCGGAACAGGTTTCCCTCGTGGAGAGCGCGTGTGATGTATGTGCCACAGGCACGTGTTGCACTTAAGGGGACCCCCACGGAGTTTTACTTTGCCACTCAGGTGACACTGCGTCACGACGACTTTGCTTGCCTACTAAGTGCTGGATGGATGTAAATATTGGTTCTTGCTATTCTTGGTGGAGGAGATTTGTAGCACTCGTTAACTCTACCCAGCAGTGGTCAGTTGTTGCAACTTTAACTTACAAGGGATGACCCTTTATAATAAACGTGGGTATAAACTTTTTGATTGGGGCCTTAACACAACAAGCACATGTGTCGTAGTTAACTATATCAGGATCCAGGGGCTTTCTCTTGCAACTGCTTGGGTATAGAAATTGTGATTAGTATCCAGGGGCTTTCTCTTGCAATCGCTTGGACTAAAATTTTGTTCTTGCTGCTGATTTCGTGCAAGAGAGGACTCGGAATGTTTCGTTCTCGCTGCGGTTGCTAGTGCAAAGAGCGGGTTGCGAAAGACTTTGTTCTTGCTGCGGTTGCTAGTGCTAAGAGCAGAATGCGAAAGACTTTGTTCTTGCTGCGGTTGCTAGTGCAGAAGAGTGGACTCAGTCTTTTGTTCTTGCTGCGGTTGCTAGTGCAAAGAGCGGATTGCGGAAGACTTTGTTCTTGCTGCGGTTGCTAGTGCTAAGAGCAGAATGCAAAAGACTTTGTTCTTGCTGCGGTTGCTAGCGCAAAGAGCGGATTGCGGAAGACTTTGTTCTTGCTGCGGTTGCTAGTGCTAAGAGCAGAATGCGAAAGACTTTGTTCTTGCTGCGGTTGCTAGTGCAGAAGAGTGGACTCAGTCTTTTGTTCTTGCTGCGGTTGCTAGTGCAAAGAGCGGATTGCGGAAGACTTTGTTCTTGCTGCAGTTGCTAGTGCTAAGAGCAGAATGCGAAAAACTTTTGTTCTTGCTGCGATTGCTAGTGCAGAAGAGTGGACTCATAGTCTTTTGTTCTTGCTGCGGTTGCTAGTGCTAAGAGCAGAATGCGAAAAACTTTGTTCTTGCTGCGGTTGCTAGTGCAGAAGAGTGGACTCATAGTCTTTTGTTCTTGCTGCGGTTGCTAGTGCAAAGAGCGGATTGCGGAAGATTTTGTTCTTGCTGCGGTTGCTAGTGCAGAAGAGTGGATTTGGGGTTTGTTCTTGCTGCTGTTGCAATAGCAAGGAGTGGCAGGTGCAAGAGGTGTGTTGCTCCTGTGAGATTCAAAATACAACCCGTTGTGTTCACTCCAGGGTCTGCATTTCAACTTAAGTGGCCTTGGTCAGTCACACAGCTTGTACGCAAGGGGTTGCCTTTCAGCTCCAGTGCACTTTGTCTCTTTGCTCTTCTTCAGCTGGCCACGAACTGGCCTTGGCTATGCAGCATTAGCCTTGTTATCAAGGATGGGCGTAGATAAGAAGGCATAGAAAAGAAGGTCAGCGTCTCCTCAACTCTCCCTACACCACCTCTTACATTTGCACAGCAATTCCATGCCCAGCGGGGGCGGCCTAGAGGTGACCTGCTGGCCTTGGCACACGACATGGGACTTCAACAATCTGTGCTGAACCAGCAGTGGAGCGAGCTGTCTGTGAGTGCATTACACGTAATGTGTGTGTACCGAGAGTGCCTCTGCTTATAATCTGGCTACTTGCTTTACGTGGTAAGATCTACACACCATACAAATGTAATCATGAAATTCTCAGCCAATGGGGGTAAAATGTACAATGGGATTTATACCAGTCAGGATGTACCCCTTTATAGCGGTATAAGGGTATATGTGCAGGTGAATATATCAGTATGCATATGAAATCCCCTTATACCGATTTACGCCGCTCCCTACTTATAAGACATTGTAACTTGAGCCAAAAGCTAAACAAGCTTCTTTTGAGTGCTCCAGACACCGATGAATAACACACTATAGGAATTAAATGCTCATGATTTGTGCCAGCTTGTTGGAATGTGCAATGTTGCACGTGCAGTGAAGCGGGTCTTAGTCAGAAGCTCTTAGCAGGGCTAGGCACTAAGCTACAAAAGAGGCAACACCAAAAATATCAGGTTGGGGAATGATGGACACCTGGCAAGGGTTACTAGTGTATGCACCGCTTAAAAACATCAAGACGACCACGTGAGGTTCTGACAAACTTGTATAAAAATGTTGTCACCACAGGTGTGCTGGTAGTCACTTTTAATTGCTTACCGTAGGGTACCATAACCAATCCGAGGTATGAAAAACCCCAACTAATAAGACCCAATGCGCCCTATGCGAGGGGACAACACATAGCAAATAAACACAAAGCGAGCCTATGCGAGGTCCTTTTGGCCTTCTGAGCTGCACCTATATGCGTATGCACGCACGTGTGGGCGCGTACGTATGCGCGCGTGCACTTGTGTGTGTGTGTGTGTGTGTGTGTGTGTGTGTGCGTGTGTGTATGTGTGTGTGTGTGTGTGTGTGTGTGCGCGTACGTGCATGTTTGTGTGCATGCGTGTGTGTGTGTGTGTGTACGTGTGTGCGCGTGCGTGTACGTGTGTGTGTGTGTATACGGTTGCGTACGTACGTGTGTGTACGCGTTGTGTACATGTGTGTGTGCGCGTGCGTACATGTGTGCATGCGCGTACGTGTGTGCATGCACGTAGGTGTGTGTGTATGTGTGTGTGCATGCAGGTACGTGTGCATGCGTGCTCATGTGAAGGGAATGAAGGCGCCCTTCCTCTTGGTCCTCCGGAATGGAGGGCCAGCCTCCCAAGCTGTTTGTCCACCTTGGGGGCCTTGAGGGGCGGCTTAAGAGGCTTTCCCGACCTGTCCCCGTTCATGCTTAAAATTAATTAATTAACGGCAATGCGAGCTTCGCGAGGCCCTTGTAACTTAATTATTAAATTGCTCCTGACACACCGCGAGGGGGTCAAAAAAGTTCGCGTAGCGCGTAGCGCGGTGATATAAGTACCCTACGGTAATAAAGAAGGAGCAATTCCAAGGATAGAGGACAGTGTGGATTGGGCCTTTGTTATTGCATTTGTGCCTGTTCTACATCTGTTAGCATTAAGTAGTACCGTTCCTTAACGTACTCATTCCGCACCCCAAAGCTCAAAAATATACAGTAAGATCCCGCACCTTTCCCGCACCCTTAAAACATATAAATTCGCCCTTCCCGCATCAATTCCGCAGGGCCTTTAGCCCTGTTCAGCACCAATAAGCTTCACAACAACCTCAATGAAAAGAACACCACAAAAGGGCAAAAGGAGACCCAACATGCAAATGCATATGAGTTATCCCTGTGTCCTGCTATTCTACGCCCTTCCCAAGAATTGCTTCATCTTCCTCTAGCCACTATCACTGCTGCTGCTGCTGCTGCTGCTGCTGCTGCTGCTGCTGCTGCTCGTGCGTGCTGATGGTGTTGCTTGGGTGCGGGTAGCCTTGGTGCATGACCTCGTCTGTCCCACCTGCTCATCATCTTTTAGCTGCTGGGTTGCACAAACCTCTCTGCATGCGTAACCGTTGGTCCTGTTCGACCCCTACGCCTTCCTCTCACTCATCTTCCCCCTGCCACACAGCTTCCCCCCCTGTGCGTAACAGCTGCTGTGCCCCTGAGGTGTCCCCACAACCAAGTTGTGAGACCGTAGCAATCTTTCTCTGGCCTGCCAATCGTTCTTTTGTTGGCTGCCTGGTACTGTGGGACAGGGGGTGAGGGGCGGGGCAGGGGGTGCCTCTCACTGTTCAGACCGGCAGCGACCTGGAAAGGGTTTATCTTACTAACCCTGCACAACCCCGCAGTGTAAAAAAAATGTGTTATGTATATATTTTTTTTTAATGCCGCAGTCACCCTGCAGGGCTAAAAACGATATCTATGCGGGGTGTTATCAAAAATTTTGAGAAAAAAAGGTACGGCATGTTACAAGCAGACGTGAGACATGTTCATGGAACAGATGCATGGAAAGGACACATTTTGCTACGGAAGTATTATATATTATATTCCCGTTACCTCACATGTGTCGTTGATTACCTGACATAGCACCGTATGAATGGGACGTTGAAATGCGTTCCTATGTGCACCCTTGCTAGTAATATAGGTTATGCTCGCAGTCTTGTTAAGGCGATACGTGCCACGGGACTAGAGTGCATGCTGGTTTTAATGCATCAGCTGTGTTGTCTCAATATAAAATTGACACATAACCGGTGGCTTTCTGAATGAATAGTCTCGCTGTTTCCTGCGTGCTCGCCGCCACAGTTGCCTCAAACACCAAGGTCACAAGCGCATCACCCCGTTACCTTTTAGCAATTTATTTTCTACCTGCATCCGTCTAAATCGTGTTCCGCACCTGGCCTTGCAAATATAAAACACCCCCAACACCTACACTTTATACAGGGAGGTCAAGCCCAACGTGTCATGCTGTGCGTCTGTGCAGCTCTGCAGCCGGACGTGCTACTGCTTGGTAAGAAGCATAGTAAAAATTGAGGGTTTGCGAAGGGAAATGAAGGGAGATGAAGGGAGATTGTTGCGCCGATGAGAAAGTGTTGTAGGTTAGGGTGACCCTAAGAACAGCGTGCAAGCTTATTCGAGCATATTTTCATATCTTGCGTCAAGCGTCCCATTATTTAAAGCCCAAATGCCGTTATTTTGAGATAAGAAAGGATAGTTTTGCCAGTTACGGTGATAACAATTAGCTTTGCTGGTAGTGATGACGCAGCCAGCATGACTCAGCTAGTAATTTCAATGCTCACATGTGATTATTGAGGTCAACCATGTGCTTATTAAGTAAACGTACATGCACCGCCCTTCTCCTTGCCGTGCAGACGAGCCCACCTCTGCCTGCGACCCTGTTTCCACTCAAAATGTAGAGCGTGCACTCATGGGTTGTGGGGTCAGCCTTGTTTGGATCACTCACGATTCTGAGCAGCCCATGCGTGTCGGGAGCAGTACCAGCAGCAGCATGCTGGAGCTCCCCACCGGCCGGATTGTACCGCTACAACCACCTGCCATGTTGCACAAATTGCAGCAATAGCGATGACATGCGTGTGAGGTTTTAGTTGGTTGCCACTGCATATGTCTTCCATGTTGTGTGTACGACAAACAAAACTGGCGTGGGTTTGACTAAACACAGTATGCCTACACACTGTTCCTTGTTTCTTTCGCCAACTGAAAGTTGGTTCATGGTCTTCAGCATTTGTTGAGTGCAACGTTTCCAGGCATGGTGAATCGTTCTTTTATTATGACGCATGGCCATCCTGGCACGGGCGGGTGGGCCTAGAAAGCTTGATGGCCCTTTGTATAAAAGTGTTGACGAGGAAGTTTTTCTCTACCTTGTGATGTATATTTTAATTGACCATCTTTATTATTTTTCCATGATAGTGCTGCTGCAGGCACCTTATAGGCCCAGCAAGGTATCTACAGCTCCTTACTTTTGACAATGGTTATAATGGGGGGTGACCCTCCCGGAGGGCCCACTGGCAGGTTGTTTAATTGATCGGCGCTGACTGGTCTTGGCCAGCCTCAAATAAATCCATACGCTTAGATATCATGCAACAAGGTGGTTGATGGCTTGATGCATTACAATGGTTACAATGAGGGGTGACCTTCAGCCAGGTTGTTTGGCTGATCGGCTGCTGACTGGTCTCGGCCAGCCACAAATAAATCCATAAAGCTCAGAAAGAAGAAGAAAAGTCTAGTATTCTGCTGAGAAAGGAAATCATGAACAAGTTGGTTGTTGACCTGTTGCAGCAAAAAGGGTTGGGCTGCTGAAAAGTCCTCAAAAAAAGTGTACACAGAAAGGAAACCTGTTTCCTCAGCTCACAAACTCGATGGTCTTGGAAACATAAAAGAGCATGCACCTTGTTCTGAACATGTTCATCTTCACCAGGACACTGGTCACATACGCGAGAACCATCTTCAAGCCACGCTGCTGCCTCAACTTTCGAAGTATGGCTGCGCACGCAAGCGGAATCTACTGATATTGCGCATAACATGTTTGGGCAGATCAAGATGGAGATACGGTGGTACAGTAGTCGGCATATGCTCATTTCTAGAGAAAGGGATGGCAAACCAGGAATAATAAGTGGCCAGTTTGTTGTTGTGCGTGTTGGGGTCCACCAACTCAGCGTCTTTCCAAACGCCTCTCATCCTATGCTTCAAATCTGCAGTGAACTCTTGCATGGAAGTAGCATGCCCAGTTTAAACAGCTTGTACATACAACTCACACCCACGCAGTTCTTGAAAAGCGCTCAGCAATTGAGCTGTCCAGCAGGCACTTGAACGAGGCTGTAAATTGAGATCAGCCTGGACTACCCTCCGCAAAGTGTCACTATTGGTATTAAGCATACTATTGAAAAGCTTGACAACTGACCAAAACCAGTAGAATTGCAACAGTTCATGTCCACATTCTCGGAGTACAGCCTAGTTAGTGATAGATCGCTAAACAACTAATGTGCCCTTCAGAAAATGCAAATGAAGCGTAGACAGCGAGCTAGAGAACTCCCTGCCTGCCTGCAAAAAGCCAGTACCCCATACTTGACTACCATACATGCCAGCAGGAATAACATGCGTCTTAGCGAGCCACAAATAAGTGTGCGGCCTGTCTGCCAAAGCGTGTTCACGCACAAATATCCGTATCTTATAGGCAGAGGCAAGAAAAGGACGGGGCGCGTGTTCAGCAGACTTAGCCATGTTTAAGGTCCTGTAGAAAACCATGCCCAGATATCTAAAAGAATCTTTGTGATGAAGGGTGGCACCGCCAACATCCAAAAACAGGAACATTTTCACCCGCGGAGTTGAAGTGCACAACCTCGGACTTGGAAGTGCTGACAATTAGATGTTTATTCCTGGCGTACACAGCCAACCAACTCAGCATGATTTACATATCACGGGGCTCATTAATCAGCAAAGTCAGATCATCTGCATACAACATGTGTGAGACGTGCACACCCGCGGTTCCGGTGATAGCCCCTGATACACCCTCAGCAATGCCGTCGATATCGTTAATGTAATGGGAAAAAATCAGGGGAGACAGGGGGCAACCTTGTTTATTTACCCCACGAGCGAGTCGGATGCACACGAGCAGTCTTATCACCATCCTTCAAGACATACTCATCACGGTTGTACATGTCTTGAATCACAGACAACAAAGGCGCAGGCATGCAAGTACGCCTAAGGTGTTTCCATAGTGCATCCCTTGGAATGGTGTCATGGGCTTGTTTAAAATCAATGAAAGCAGCATGCAACCTAGGTGACCCATTGGGTCTAATTGTTCGTGCAGCATGTTGTAAGTGCCGAAGAATGAACATGGGTTGCAAAGTGTTACGACCTGGGTGAAAACCATATTGGTGTCAGGGATCTGACCAGTTGCCACACACCACTCTCATTATCAATGAGCGAATAACATTGGCATACATACGGTACATAGTGCCACGGACAGCCAACATGCGGTAATTGTTGGGGTCCAAAAGGGGGCCCCTCTTATACAGAGGACCAAGCTTTGCTTGCTTCCAGCACACAGGGATGCACTGGCTGGTATCGCTACTACCTTGAAGGCTGCTTGATACAACGGTAGCACCTAAATTCAATCTCAGATCAACCACTCCTGCTTGATTGCTCGTTGAATCAACAGTGTGGTTGAAGCAAACAAACCAACAATTGATTTCTACTTGAATCACTATCAACCAGGAATCAATTAGAAATCAACCGTTTCTCATTGATTGCTGCTTGAATTAGCTGTGTGGTTGAATCAAAGAAACCAGCAGTTGATTTCTGCTTAAACCAGGAACCAATTAGAAATCAACCGTTTCTTATTGATTACTGCTTGAATCAAATGTCTAGTTGAATTAACCAGAACAGCAGTTTATTTCCGCTTGAATCAATGATCAACTAGAAATCAATGCTGTTGGTTGATTCAACCCCATGGAATCAACAGCCCTGACTTTTTTGACGCGGGCCTTGTCATACAGCAGATTGATCAACTGAGCAATTGAAGGCGCTAAGACGTTGACACGCTCACTACCACGCCCATCAGGCTTTGGCCGAACCACTACAGCATTTTTTATAAAGGAAGCAGCCACGCAATCATAACCTGGGGAAGCATGTCCGTTCATCTTTCCTATTTGCTCAGCCAAGGCAAGCATGGTATCGCTACTAGGGGGGTCAATAGTGTCAGGAGCAGGCATCCAATCATTCTGAGCACCTTGTTGTAGCAGAACTTCTGGGGGGTGGTGGTTACGTCCAAGCGGCACCGCCATGTCTCTAGCTGATAAGCCACTCCCCACCCCTAGACCTTGCGGTTGCACACCTCTTGCTGCTGATGGACGGAAATGTTGATTAAGACAAGCATTCCAGGCTGGTTGCGTCAGTGGCGTTGTCTGCGTGCATTTGGGCTGACGTAGCATAGCGTGTAGCTCAGTTTTTGTTGAATAACTGAGCCTTCTGATACTTAGTATACGTACGCTTAGCACGTCTCGTTTGCACACGGTACTCTTTCTTTTGCAAACTTGCATGCATGTACAGCCTGACCATCCTGCACCACTATCCTAAACAAACGTCGCTTCTCTTTGCAATGGGCGTCAAACCAAGGCGCACTCTATTTTTACCACACAAAGGAGCACAGACACTGATTCGTTTACCCATTCTGAAATCGCTAGCAGCATGCACAATCATAGAACGTAGGCAGAAGCACGCTTTCTCATGATCCCTTCCCTCAAGTGACTGAGCGAATTGGTCTTGCATCACTGTACTGTCTGCCAAGACTTCGCCATAAATCTCAGGTTCCATTTCAATACAAAATTGCTACCACATCCCCCAGAGCTACACACATGCGCAGTTTGCAATGTCCAGTCAGCATTAAAGCTCAAGTCGTCAACATTAAAGAACAAGCTCATCGTACAGTGATCACTTATGTGCCGCACTAACAATGCGGGCACTTTGAGCAGCTCCACTTTACTAGACATAATAACATGGTCAGGCCTACTAGCAACTGCCAGGTGAGCCAACAAAGGGAGCTTGCCCAGCATCACCCAGCACCCTGCCCGTGCCCAAAACACACTCAGCTGCACTAGCATAGTCAATTAACAATCTGCCAGCAGCATTCACACCTCTACACTAACAGCGACGGGCCAGTTGCAGGCAGGGTGCGTCATCAAAAGACCTCCATGTGCATGCGATACCCCACTCAGTCCTCCTACTTTAGCATTAAAGTCGCCACACAGCAAAAAATGGGGTGCCACCTGAGTTACACAAGCAAGCTCGTCAAAAAGAGAGGAAAAAGAGTCAGTGATATGAGCAAGTGTAAAAGCCTGGCTTTGAGGGTTGATGTAAGCCGCGCACAACTTGAAGTCTTCTCGAAAGCCAAACAATGCCTTGTCACACCGCACCCAAACACATTGCAAGCTAGGGGAGAATGCATACATGCTCAGATAATCTACGCAAGCATTGGCAGCAACAGTAGCCACCCTTGATGCATTAATTAAGGTTGACTCGTAGCAGAACAAAAGAGTGTGCACCTTGTTCTGGACAACTTCATCTTCACCAGGGCACTGGTCACATACACAAAAAAAGAAAAGAAATGAAAAGAAAAACTACGCAGGCAGCAAAACACTCCCTGCATCAATGAAAGAAAAGGAGACGCATCTGCCCCAAGTGCCATGAGTCTCCCCCACCAAAGGTTGGTCACATAAGCAACAACCCTTGCAATCGAGAATTGCATTGCTTCAAGCCACACTGCTGCCTCAACTTTTAGGATTAGGATATGTGCATGTAAGCAGAAACGACTAACATTGTGCACAACTTGTTTTGACTGATTGAGATGAAGATACTATGGCAGCAGTTGCTGTTAACTGACACAGCAGCCAAGAACTGCACACTGCTGTGAAGGCATCATGTTTTTGTGAAGGGGCTACAGCCGGTGCTAGCGCCAATTTGGAACCTTTATATCATGCTGATTCTCACCTGCCAAACGACCTGGTGGCTCGAAGCCTCCTCCTCTCCCACTGTAATCACTCAAAACGCACGCTGATCCACATTCAGGCTTATTAGCTATAAACGCACCTCTTCCTCAAAGAATTAGTAGCAGTTGAGATTATAAAATGAAGCTGGCGCCACAAAAGAGTTGGCTCTTAAATGGCTGCTCATCCCGCAAAACTCAATCATAGATCCGGGAGCGGTTTGAAAAATGTCACGACATTTTGATTAAAACATTGGTGAAAGGTGACCGAAGCTGGCATCCCCTGCTTTAATGAACAAACTCTTTCCCTGGCACAAGTTGTCTCCAACAAACAACATGATAATCCCGGTTGTATTAAATGTAATAATGAAATAGCAATGAAATAGGTCACGTTTTTGATTGGCTAAAAGGTGGGTTAAAATGAGGTGTCCACATGTCTCTGTGATGGATGCGCCGCCTAAACATTTCTAGATGCAAAGGATAGGATTTCAACCCTCATCTCAAACGTGGCCCCTGCTGGAATCTCAAGCATACCCTTGGGATAGCCAATCGCAGGGTCATCCACCAGCACGGACCTCTACAGGCAAAAAAAAAGAGGGCACGTAAGTGTTAAAGTATCATACTTTGAGCAATAGGAGAGTTTAAAATCGGGAGAGTTTAAACCCGGGCAGGTACTGAAAGAACAGTAATTTGATCATACAAATAATAGACTCATAAGCGTCACTCTCCTAGCAACATGCGAGGAAGGCAGAGCAGTTTTAGCTATTTAATTTGGAAGTATGTTAGGAGAACTGCCTGATAGTCTATAAGCTTATCAGACTACCTTGGTAGGGTTTCCACCAAAGCGTGAGGGGGAGTGAAGTAGCAGGAAGTGGGGCATTTAAATCATACTGCCTTAGCAGAACTGCTTGTCAGTTCAAGTAGCAGGAAATGGGGAACTTGAATAATACTGCCTTAGCGTAACTGCTTGTCAGTTCAGTTAAACACTGGCATCAGTTACACACTGGCATCAACCTGTTGACAATTTCAGGGGGCCGACTCAGACAGCATAAGCTTCCATCGCATCATACCCTGAATTAAAGAGGCATACACGTCTCACTCTTCGTAGCAAAACAAAAAAGTACACCGCACGAGCCCCATGATCATTCCCCTTGCTACATTTTTTGATAAAAACATAGGGTTGGCCACAACCGTATATGTACACCGTATATGACCGTATATTTGGTGAATTCCCTGCCAAAAATACCGTATATACACCGTATATATATGGTTCTGGCCAACCCTATAACAACAAGACATTTGGTTTCTGAGTACCGTGCCCTGACCAGCGCGCTCACCTTGCCCCCCTGCCTCATACCAACCACAGCCTTAGAGAGTGCCTGAGGAGGCTTGGGTCCTGATTGCCCTGCAAACAACGTCAGCAAAACAGTTGCTGCGTGCATGATCGCTGCCTGCATTATTTGCAGGCAAATTTGCGTGCAATCAATGTCGGCGAATTGAGTGCTGCCTGCTTGGTTGCTGCCTGCGATCGATGTCTGCAAAATTGCGTGCAAACAATGTCGGCGAGTGGTTGCAGATTACCGCAGAATCAGCCCTATCCTTAGTAATGTATGACTTCCCTAATGTCATTTCAGCTCAAGAGGAAATTGAGCGAGCGCTGGCAGGGTTACCTGTGAATAGGCCGTTTCCTCCCTCAGCTTCTGACTTTTTCAGGGTCACACCAAGAACAGGCTCGCCCACGACGAACTCGTAGGGCTGCAGGCAGAAGACAATTTGATTGTGCGTGTACAGTATGTGTAAAAACGTGATCACATGTTTAAGGTGGAGATTTTGCTCTAAAGTGCAGCATCTATCCGGCGCAGCTTGTGCAGGTGAGATTCTAAGACCTTTCTAAATTGAGCATCGCCTCAGTCATGCTTCCTACCTTGCTCTGGAAACCAATTGCAACTCTACGCAACGACGAAGGGGATTTGACAATTGTTTTGGTGCGAAAAACAAGCCTGAGGCGGTGGAGGTGAAGCAAAAGGAGAAGACAAGTATTTCTGCGGCCAACCCCTACAGTTTACAGCAGGCTGATGACGCATCCGTTTGTTTCATTCAACAATTCGGCAGCACACTATCTGTCTGTTTCATTCAACAGTTCGGCAGCACACTATCTGTTTGTTTCATTCAACAATTCGGCAGCACACTATGAAATCTAGCCTTTGATACGTGCTTGCAAGGTGCCTGTAACGTACGTTTTTGGCAGCAATTCACTCCTGGCATGCAGTGTTATGCAGTGTTATGCAGTGTTATGCAGTGTTATGCAGTGTTATGCAGTGTTATGCAGTGTTATGCAGTGATATGCAGTGTTATGCAGTGTTATGCAGTGTTGTGCAGTGTTATGCAGTGTGATGCAATGTCATGCAGTGATATGCAGTGTTGTGCAGTGTTATGCAGTGTTATGCAGTGTTATGCAGTGATATGCAGTGATATGCAGTGTTGTGCAGTGTTGTGCAGTGTTATGCAGTGTGATGCAATGTTATGCAGTGTTATGCAGTGTTGTGCAGTGTTATGCAATGTTATGCAGTGTTATGCAGTGTTATGCAGTGTTGTGCAGTGTTGTGCAGTGTTATGCAGTGTTGTGCAGTGTTGTGCAGTGTTGTGCAGTGTTATGCAGTGTTATGCAGTGTTATGCAGTGTTGTGCAGTGTTGTGCAGTGTTAAACACGTGCAGCTCAGAGGGCCAAAGGCCTTCGCAAAGGCTGGCCTTTGGTTGAATACTTTGCTTTTGTGCCTTTTACAGAAGCTCGCATTGGGGCTTACAAATTGGTCGCTCTGAACCGCATTCATTACGCGCCTGTGTGGTTGTTTGTGCGCCTCACAAGCTTACCTCAGCAATAACCCTGTTTCCTCCCAACAAACGAGCAGCTCGAGAGGACACAGCGTCAATGCCCCTAAAAGTGCAATCATAATGTACCTGCACATTGGGGGGGTTGTGTTCAGGACATTGACGTGTAATGAGTTAATGTAGGCACTTGGTGTATGGTTTGTGTGCATGTGGGCAATGAGTGAGATTTTTCTAGCAAACAAAGACGTACGCACTCCAAATTACGTTTACAACACCATCCCATCTAAGCCACCCCAAGTGCTTACCGTGACCCTGTCCCCTGGCTTTAAGACAGCATTGCCTTTCCCCTCCTCCAACTCCACAATCTTCAGGCCGACTTCGTCTGAGCAGGAATCAGCATGAACAGTTTATGTTGCTGTATGAGCACCGAATGTGCCTTGAAAAGCACTATAGGAAGAGCAATAATGCAAGATCCTTTCTGAACTTGATGTATCCATTGTAAGTGCTTCCTGCGCGTCGAAAGAATCTGCTGGCGTGGAAGCTGGTGCTCTCTACTGACCTGACATCACATAGTCCTCCTCTTTCAGCTTGCGCTTCTTCACTTTGTTGAACCTGTGTGGTTGTTAATAAGAACAGATTGTGGGTAGAGCGGGTGTGCCACTCCAATCGTGCAAAGAAACGCTTCCTGTGTGGACGAAAACAATGCACCAACACAAATTAAGCACACAAGCGCACCCGACAGCTGCGGATGCAGCCCCCGGGTTGGCACCATGAGAGGCCATTTCTACTGCTGCACACAGCACCAGGATCCCTGTGCTGCGGCGGGACAGGGGATGGCCAGTCTGGGAGCTGCTGAGCTGTCCTGCTTGCACTCGTGCTGAGCAGGTAGGCACACAAGCATCGTCCGAAGCTGCCTGCACTTCCGGCTGCTGGGGTCTATTGTGGGATGCACTACATTTGGTGGGGGCTCGAGCCGGGAGAATGCGAGTCGAAGGGTTCGGAAGTGTGGAACAGCACCGATGACAAGGAGATGGCGATGACGTTGGCAACCGTTGTAAATTCATCTTTATACGGATGGTATTGTTTTCCTCGTTGGCCTCGGCCAGTTTCTATTTTCTCAATTCTGTATCTGAGAAATTGATAGCAAAATCATTTACTTAGCCAAGAAGCTCTTGGTACTTGGTATTTAGTTTATATCCCTTGTGTGTGAGGCGGTATGACCAGGCAGCGAAGCTTGCAAATAAAATGATTTCCTGGAAGTCGTTGGAGAGAAACTCGAGTAAGTTGCTTCTATCCCTTTCTCAAGCATTTCTAGGCCAAGCTCGACTGCCTTTGACCAGCACATAGTCCAACAGCCAAGTCAAATCGCCACAGGTTAACCTAACCCTAACCTTAATGAGTACACTGGAAAACAGGGTATTCTTACATTGGAAACCAGGGTACTATGACACCGAGACAGAACATCTAACAAGCATGTCATTGTCAAAAGGAAAGCTGACTTCCGTTATCTCCAGTGTAGCATTAATGCAGAAATCAAATTCAAAAGTGCCCTCACATGCGCTCAGCGAAGCGACATCTTTCTTTGAGCAGGCAGACTTGACCCCTACTGGGCCTACAACGCTACGGCTATTTACTCTATCTCGCGGCTTGTGCCACCTTGTAGAGAGGAGGGGAATATAAGTGCTGGCAGAGGTGGCGACAGATAGGGGCCCCACAGGTGGTCGGTCGTTGATTAGAAACCGTGGATCTTAATCTGGTCCTTCTTGACAAGCTTCTCCTGCAAAGAGGAAGATGGGAAACATAAAAATTGTAATGCGAAGAAAACACGTCCTCTCAAGCCTGAACATCAGTTACTAGCCATGCATTGTGCAGACGTGAAAAACAGGCGTGGCTGCCATTACATGCATGTTTCCTTTGTGATTAGTTCCCTTCATATTCTGAGGAATGGGTTCTTGAGTTCATCCACTGAGTTCATCCACTGAACACCACTGACTCCACTTGTTGCCAAAAGAACAGAAAAAGAACACATTCGTAGTGCTAACATATTCCCAGCATGGGGTAAAAGAGGGTAATTTGTGTTGCGCCAATACAACGTCCTACCGGAAAACAAAACGAGGGAAAGGCTTATATTTGGAATTTGGATCCCCGTGCATATCTACGCACTTTGGGAAAACACTGCCTTTGTTGAATGAAGCAGGCAGCCCAACGAGAAATTTGTGTATCCGGAAACACGCACCTCACATCAGGCAGGCCCTCTTTAACAGAAGTGGTGGGGAGGCAGAGGTCTGCTCACCATTAGGAGCTTTGCTCAGATACTTTGGGGTCTTAACGTCGTGTCTACATGTATGACGTTTGTTACAACACGTTACAGCATTTTCCACCATCATGCTGCTATATTCACCAAACCAACTTCACCTAAGCACACGTGCTTGAGACTTTTAACCAGTGTGTAAATTGCGAAGGTAAAGAGGTTGCCTGGTGTAGGCTCCCACTTGGCCTCCTTCCTGACGCACACTGGCTGTAATATTACGCTGGTTGCACTACCAACAAATATTTTCTTTTTGTTATATAAAATCAAGCACAAATACATTGGTCTGGTTGTAATGGGTTGTAATCCCATCACGTTCCAAACTTCAAAACACAATCAATTGAAATACAACATCTGTTCTTGCTTTTTAAACTGCCATAGGCTACTTGCTAAAAGGAACACAGGTCCTGTTTCTTCACAGCCGCAGTAAAAACGAAAAAACCGCTAAGGCCGCGGTTACACGTAAAATTTCTCCTATTTTTTTTCTTCAAAATTTTCCTTAAATTTTTACTTTTAGGAAAAAAAATTAGCGGTCACACGTAAAATATCTTCGGATGACAAAAATATTTTCGCTCAGGGACCAAAATTATTTCCCAGCGGTCACACGCAAATTGAACAAAATATTTTTCATATTTTTTTCTTCAAACTTTAGCCCCCAAATGTCGAATGCCGTGATTCTTGTTGCTTGGCTGGCCATGATGCCACAGCTAATGCCTAAACAGAGGACAGACTTCTTTGATTGGGCCATGTCAACACTTCTCCCA